>OUNM010782718.1_pt1 | contig 11258 bp, 8 predicted proteins | sample 1769961 | NCBI WGS metagenome assembly OUNM01 (sample SAMEA3914820, study PRJEB12502) | metagenome | biome: forest; material: soil | place: USA | collected 2012-03-12 | depth 0.3 m
ATGGGAGACGACGGGGCGAGCATCGTGGCCAGTGGTCCAAATGGCACACAACACGCACCGGAGACGACTGGTTCGGAGGTTTGGTGGTTGTTTGTTCACGGTTGAACTCCACAATTAATTGTTGCTGCGCGAACGCGTCCCAGAGCGCGTCTCAATTAACTAGATAGGTACGTACCTAACGGGCGGGGCACGCCTCCACGAAGACCGGGGTTCGGGTTAGGGTTATTTAGGACTGGGAACTCTTGGCGCGGCCCCCACCCCAAATTCGCAGCCGCGCGGCAGGCCGCCCAGGGGCAAATTTGGCGTCTCGATTGGGAAGGGCAGGACGCGGTTCGGAGAAATTCCATGCACAGGGATGACCATCCCGTCACGTCAGACTGCCCCCTGAGCCGTGCCGAATTCCGCGAACGGATATATCCGCAAGATCCGCCGTCATCCCAGCACGCATTTGGCAATTGTCCAAGACTCCAAAGACGACTCCTCGGGTCAGATCAGATCGTCGGATCATCTGACAGCGACCGACCGCCGCCCGAGAGGGTCTACGCCACGTGACCACCACACAGCCAGGCTCCAAGTCCAGGCTCCAGCATCACGATGGCACTCAGGCGCATTCCTCGAATTTTCGTCGCCGTCGCCGTCATCGCCTCCGCTCTTTTGGTTGCGGGCTGGTACCACCGTAACTTTGGCGGCGACTCGTTGTTTCGCGTCGTCGATGGGTTAACCCATTCCGACAATGCCGACGCCGAACTCCAAGCCGCCGAAGGCTTCGATCTCGCTCACAGGTTTTCGAAGGCCGAGTCTTTCAGGGGCCGTCACTTCGAGAAGGTCGTTGCCCTTCCGAGCTTGAGCGTCAGCGAGACAAGGAAGACGTGCAACTGGACCTCGGACGACAAGGTCAATTTCATGTTCGATGGCGCCATCGACTGGAACGTCAATGAGCGCCCCGTCAGCGAGATGGATCTCCGGCGGCGCCAGTGGCAGGACTTCGTTCGCAAGAGCCCCCCCTACAAAGAGGTCGCCTCTCGCTTCTCCGGCCGAGGCATCGTCCTTCTCGCGGGCAATGGCGACACCCTCCCGCGTACCAAGGTCCTCCTTCGCGCCCTCTATCGTCTGAAGTCCAAGGTCCCCGTCGAGATCCACTACTACGGCGATGAGATGGACGACGACAAGAAGCGCCAACTCACCGACATTTACCCTCACACCGTCTTCAACGACTTGGCAAGCAAGGACAACATCATGACGTCCATCTTTCACACCGTCCTTATCAACTACCAGCTCAAGACGGCCGCCATTGTCAACTCCCGCTTTGCCGAGGTTCTGCTGCTCGACAGCGACAACATCCCCGTCATCGACCCCGCCGAACTATGGGAGTCGCCTACGTACAAGGAGTACAGGACCGTCTTCTGGCCCGACATGGCCCGCACTCGCCCGGCGAATCCCGCGTGGGCCATCACCAATACGCAATGCAGAATGGACGAGTTCGAGCTCGAAAGCGGCCAGCTGCTGGTCGACAAGTCGCGCTTCTGGTACCACGTCAAGCTGGCCGCCTTCATGAACAACGATCCCGACCGCTACTATGATGGTTTCCTCCTCGGCGACAAGGACACCTTCCGCTTCGCTTGGCACGCGCTCAAGACGCGCTACGGCAAGCCCAAGCGCTGGCTGACCAGCATCGGCACCGTGTACGACGGCAAGTATTGCGGTCACTCCTTTGCCCAGCATCATCCCGACGACGGCCGCATCGCCTTCCTGCACGGTGGCCTGCTCAAGACCATGTCGCCTCCGGTTATGCGCTGGAACCGTGACGTCCAGGGCGGCGTCTTCCGCAATTACAAGCGGGCCCCGAATGACCAAGACCCCGCCGGCATCAACGACATTGGCATCCGGTGGATCCAGAACGAGCAAATTCCGAATCTTCCCAAGGACAACCCAGCCCAGTGGTGTACCGATATGTACGACATTGAAGCACGTGAAGCGGAGGATGTGCTGCCTGGCTTTGAGCAGATCTTCCGGGAGCTCGGAGGGTATTGGCCGTTGGATAAGGGTGCAGACTGAAGCCGTCATGTATTATTATTGAGTACGATCAATCTTATTAATTATCTGTTCCATTTTTCACTCCTGTTCCTCTTATATTTTCCTTTTCTTGTTATATTTCACAAAATATGCTGCTCTGGGCGTGAGGGAAAGCGACGAGAAACACCAAACAATGTTCAGGCCAGAGCTTGAAAAAACCCCAAGGGGCTAACCGCGGCCGCCAAGAAGGCCCGACCCGCGAAGGCGGCGTTCAGTTACTGGGAGGAGAGACTGGGGAGGGAGGAGAGAGCCAGAGAAGGGTAACTGCCTACGTCCCCGCTTTACCTCTCAGACGTTCTCCAGGAACCTCACGCCTTCTCTCCTCCCTGGTCGTCTTAACGACGGGGCTTGAGGAACGCGCTGAACCTTCCAAGCCATACTCAGCAATATAAGCCACTTGCCTGTTCGATCTGCAAGCTGATCTTCGCCACCAGTGCTGCCCAAGCGGCGCCTTTCATCCTCCTCCTCACCCATTCGATTCTCGCTTCACATTCTCTTCCTTGCACTCATTTTAGTTTTACCTTTACGTCTTGGCCACCAAGCCTCCCTTTCCATCATCACTCCCTCTTTTTGTGCCTGTAAAATCATTGGGTTGAACTTTAGGTTTGTGGGTCAAACGCACCAGTTGGGCCCATGGCCACTCGATTGGTAACCGCCCTGTTGCTTTGAATCAGCCATGACAGAGCTTCAGACAGCCACGACGGAGATTCCGAGTAACCGTGAGCCAACTGGTCGAGGCCGCCTGCATCCGCGCTACCGCGTTGTGGGCCACCTAAACGCCACTGCATGCTCACCAAGATTACCCGCCTCCTTACAGAACGGCTGACCATGCAAATGGCCGTGAGTAAGCACCACTTCACGTCTGCTGAAGCCTAGAGAGAATGCAACTTTGGCTGCCTCCCTATACTCGGGAGAGAAAAGCGGCATTCCGACTATATATTGACCAGCAATTGCGGCCCATCCAAGTGAAAAAAACATCACAGCAGCCACCACACCACTCGACAATCACTCCACTTCGATTTCCATTATCAACCTTCATCCACAAACACGCAGTCAAAATGCTCGGCTTCAAGCTCATTGCTGGCGCAGCTCTCCTCGCTCGGGGTGTCTTTGGCGAAGGCGTGCACTTCCTCAACTGCGGATCCTTTGCAGGAGCCGAGTGGCCTCACACTTACATGTCTATCGTGGCCGTAAGTATCTAAATCAAACGCATCCCAGACCTCGCAGAAGATGCACACTAACGAGTGTCTCTAGTACTGCGCCAACGACGCCGACTGCAGCAACGAGTCCTACACCATTCCCCTCGACGACGCCTGCATCATGTCGACCTCGACCAGCCCCGACTTTCACCAGTGGGCGTCGGGCACCGACCAGAGCTGCACGTTCCCCAGCACGGGCGTCACCTTTAGCTGGAACATTCCGACCAATGTCGCGTCCCTTCCCGTCTATTCCTCTGTCGGGTGCGTATCTTCTTTCTCTCCCGAGGTGCCAAAACCCTACTGGTATCTGTCATTTCTCTAACAGTTTGCCTGGAAACAGCACGGGATCCAACGGATACAAGACTTTCGCCGGGTTCAAGGACGACGGCAGCAGCTCGGCCAAATACAACCTCCACAGCTGCTCTAAGAGATACTACTATCTCTGACAAACTCACGAGTCTGGACTGTTCTTGGCATAGCTCGGAGAATACTGTGCCCAATGTTTGCGGTTTTCAGGGAAAATCATATTGAGAACCAGCTTTAATTCAAGCTACCCAAGTACTACATAGATATTAGGCCCCTTTTCTGTCGAGTTAGAAATCGAAGCGACCATGTTTGCCCGCATCCCTGCCCGGCCCGAGTTGCGAGCGCTCCTAGTAAATCAAGTTCATATTTGATTGCCCGAAGGCAGCTTGAGAGGACTCGAGCATTGATAATTGCAGAGAATCGACAGTCAACAAACAAAAAGCTGGAGAAGGCGAAGCGTAGGGAACATGAGCGATTGACGCCAGGGGACCCCGTGTGGTATTCTGTAAAAAGTCCGCCTCTTCGGCTGGCGACACCCCCTAATAGGGCCTATTCTGATACTTCAAGCGCATTTGTTCCACTATCGCTGGCAGATCCTCCCCATTTTGGCAGTTGTCAAACGCGATTAGTAGGGCGCCGAGCCAATCCCTGTCGACGCCGAGGTTGGAATAGATGCGATTCTTGAGCTTGGAATAGATTCCGAGCTTGGTTCTGACGACAAGGGGGCAAAGGAGAGGTTTAAGCTCAGGTGGAGGATCAAGAATGTCTGCACCCTGTAGTGGTTAGAAATAAAACAACAGGCATGTTTGGTTTGCTCTCACCCTTTGAAACAAGATCGATTTGAACAGTTAGCGGCTTAATATTGGGCCTGTTGGCGTCAGTCAACATGACAAACGCTCTAGCAACTTCGTCGTTCGAAGTAATCGCAGTTACTTTCGGGCAGTAGACCCTTGTGATATGGTTAGTCATCGGCCCTGACTTGATCGACTCTGTCAAGTTCAAAAATGCCCTGTAAGAGTGGGAAGAGATGCCATACCGGGGGTCTTGTTGAAATACTTTTACCAAGCCCTCAGCAGTAGCGTCGACAGCTATGCAGGTATCAAAGGCAGGCATCGCGAGGCGGGCATCCAGGGTGAGGTCCGGGTGTTTGAGCAGAAACTCGGCCATGATGCCCGTAAGGCTGTATGTTATCCAGTTTTTGTCCAACCTTGAGAGCACGTGTTCCAAGATGTGGACAACGTGCAAAAATGTGACACCATTCCGATCATTCTGCGCGAGGGGTCGGAGCTCCTTCTCGGTGTACAAAGACTTGGCCACGGGAATGAGCGAGAGGGCGGGCAAGGCCTCGGTGGTGCCGCTGCTCGACAGTGGGCTATTGCTCCCGTCGTCGTCGTCTCCGAGAGTAGGCGACGACGGTCTAGTGCCGCGGTCGTTTGTCGCGGTTTTCTCGCCGCTGTTCGCTGTCCCATTTGGGGTCAAGGGCTTGGTTGAGGATATTTCGGCCATGTCAAAGTGCTGTATTGTAAAGAGAATCTTCGATGCTTAAGGGTCCAGATGAGGGGGTGTGTCTTCAGAGCAGAAAAAGCCTGCTGTAATATGCTGGAGAATGAAAGAACATGAAGGATAAAGGCGGGGGTATTCTCGTGACCGGTGGACATGGCTGTCGGGTATGTGCAGGGGCATTCAGGGGTCGGTGATCGGTTAGTTGGTCATCATCCCTCAACCTGCCCATCGGAAATCGTCTGAACCGCCGAACCCAACAGCTCATCGACGTCCAACCTAACCGCGCAGGCCTGGCAATTTTGGCTTGTCATGGACCGGAAGATTAGGCGGCGTAGCCATCATCTCCATTGTCCCCGGACCGGGCTTCCAACAAAAAAAGACACTCCCCCAACCGGTCGTTTGTTTCCCACTCCAACCAACTGACTACCAACTCTGGCCGGCTCAAACCAACCGTTGAATTTACGGCCTTGGTACTCAATAGGGTAAGTTGGTTGGTCAAACTCAACAAAGCAGGTGTAGGTTGGTAGTCTAGCAACCTGGTACCTCATCAATCACGGAGGATCCATGAATGCCTGGTAACTGCCATCCAGCACCAACCGGAGCTGCCAGAGGCATCACGGCCATCGCATAATTGCGCCCCCAGACAATAAAACCTATGGAGATTGTGGAAGATTGAAAAACGCCGGTTATCTCCATCTTCCGTCTTTCGTTCGTTGATGGCTGGGTGCCGCCGAGACCGGCCTGATTTGTTGTGGCTGTGTCACAAGCGGCAGCTCAACACCCCGACTCCGGGCGGAGCCAAGTTCAGCCCGGCGCGGGGGAGGTGAGACGAATACCACACTGACGCCTGGTCATTCTTCTCGTCGCATGGTTTTTCTTTCTGGTTCACCTAACCCCCCAAAAAGCCCGCTACAGTCTACTTCGAGGTCAAAATGAGCCGCTCAGGTGGGCGCAGTGCGCTGCAGGACTGGGTGAGAATGGCCAGTGAGATGAGCAGCCTCTCACTCGGTGGTGAGGAACTGCTGGCAGAGGACGATGAGCCCGAGGAGGTAAGTTTTTGACGCCCGTAAGCGAGCCTTGTATCCTCCTCACATTGCAACCAGCTGGGGCAGGGTCCAAGCAGGGGCGCCCATTACAACATGCTTTGCCAAGTCTGCCAGGACACCATCGAGCAAGCGGTGGGCCAGTGGAAGCAGGTCCTGGCCGCCCCCGGAGAGAGGACCTTCGACCCGTACAACAAACATCACCGAACGCTCAAGAGCCTGTGGGAATCCCTCTTCACCGACTGCTACGTCTGCAACACCTTTTGCGAGCGCATCTCGCCCTGGGCCCGCGCCCATATCCTGGAGCGCCTCGACACGCGTAGCGCCCTCGGCTGGGACCATCTGGAACACGGCGACTGGCGGCCGCTGGTGACGGGCATCGAGGTCCGGCCGAGCGGATCCAACAGGGACGCCCCCAGCTACTGGCTCACGGTCCGTCTCGAGGAAGACCACATCAACTTTCAGTCACCGATCAGCGACAACAAGTCGCAGAATGTTGAAGTCCAGCTCATTCTCGATGGTAAGCATGTCCCTCGCTTTAGGGTGCTTGGCTGACCAGACTCACAGCGGCTCCCCCGGCCCTTGCAACCACGACTCAAGTCGCCAGCACCCAAAGCCCTGAGGTCTTTTCTCTTGCTAAGCACTGGATCTCAAACTGCGTTGAGCACCATGACAAGTGCAGGGGCTCGTCCACGGGGGAGCCAGCCTGGTATCCTACGCGGCTCCTGGACTTATCGCCCCCTGGCCTTGCATCAATCGACTCGATACGGCTGATCGAAACCAAGGAGACAGCCCCCGCAGGCCGATACATGACCCTCAGCCACTGCTGGGGTCGCGTCAACCACTTGACACTCACCAAGGCCACCTACGCCGATCTGCGCAGCGGCATCCCCTTGACGCGCCTGCGACGGCTCTTCCAGGACGCCATCTACTGCGCACGGAACCTCGGCGCCCGCTACCTCTGGATCGACGCGCTCTGCATCTTCCAAGACAAAAACGACCTCTCGGACTGGAACCGCGAGGCGCCCGCAATGCAGCACGTCTACAGCAACTCGCTGTGCAACATCTCGGCCGTCGACGCGCCAGACGGCACCCACCCGCTCTTCCACACTCGCGAAGCAAGCGCGCTGCCCTCCACAGACGCAGACGGCGAACCCGAGCAGCTCGTCTTCCACGATGACCAGTTCTGGCAGCGCCAAGTGTCCCGCGCGGTCCTGCACACGCGAGCGTGGGTCGTCCAGGAGCGGCTGCTCGCGCCGCGGGTCCTCCACTTTGGCGCGCAACAGATCCTGTGGGAGTGCGCCGAGCTCAACGCCGCCGAGACGTATCCCGAGGGCCTGCCGGACTGCATCCCCACCGGAACCGGCAAGGGGTCGCTGGAAATTCCCTCCTCCTCCTCCAATGATGATGACGGTACGGCACTCTTCGGGCCGGAGCAGGCTCTCGACGCCTGGAGCGAGGTCGTCCGCGTGTACACGCTGTGCAACCTCACGCAGCCCGGCGACAAGCTGGTCGCATGCGCGGGCCTGGCAAAGCGCATCGCGGCCGCGTCGTCGTTGTCGAGCGGCCAGTACGTCGCTGGGCTGTGGCTGCACCAGCTGCAGTGCCAGCTGCTGTGGGAGGTAGCGGCCAACCCGTTCCCGCGGCGCCGCCGCCTGGGCGACACGTCGCGGCCCGCTGTCTACCGCGCGCCCTCGTGGTCGTGGGCGTCGGTCGACGGGCCCGTCAACCTGTCGCCCGTCTCGCGGGGGCCGCGCACCATGACGCTGGTCGGGGTGACAGATGTATGCGTGGAGAATGAAGGTGGTCGTGCGGACCCCTTTGGCGCCGTACGCCGCGCGGAGATCAGTCTTCGCGGCACGCTGCGGCCCATCGAGATCCTCGAGCCATACCGGGATCCGAACTCGCGGTTCACCTCAGCCTCCAGGATCCGGCTGCGCGGTGGCGGTGGTGCGAGCGCGGAGGAAGAGGCGCAGCTGCTGGACCAGCACTCGTTCAGCATCGACGTGGTGCAGCCTCACTTCCGCGCCGAGAACGCTGCTGGGGAGCTGTACATGATGGCCATGGCGCTGGCTCCCCAGGCCCACGGGCGCGACATGGACATGTACTTCTTGCTGCTGCAGGTCGTGGACCGCGCCCGGGGCGCGTACCGCCGCATCGGCGTGGCCAGGTGGTGGATGAAGGAGAGCACGCGGGAGAGGCAGGAGGAGTTGCTTCTGCGGTTTGACGAGCAGCGCGAGGCGCCATGCGTGGAATTTTCCGATATGCTCTACACCATAGTGGTTGTTTGATAGGGATTCAGTCTGAATCTTACGGTAGTCCGATGCCTTATACAGTTGAGCTCTCACAAAGACGATTTGGCCCGGTACATGCTGTGAATAGCGTCCCAAGTCGAGGACAGAACGCAAAAACGGTGTTCAAGACGCCATCAAGCGAGCTGTTATTTGCTGCTGCGCAGCACCTAGCACGAATAACACTCGTCGATACACTTGACGGATCCAACGCGGGCTCGCTGGTGCAGCATTTTCAGTGCTGACTTGCCGGCTTGACGAGCAACCCAAAGTACCGTGTGTGGACTATGCCGACGGGCCCTACATCATAGTGGTTTCTTGGCAAGTAATTACCTTACCTGCGTAGGTATCCTTTTCATATTTACTATATCTTTTATCAAGCAGTCTGTATCCCCAACGGTCTATGCAGCCAAGTGATGATCCGGTTGTAATTTTCCTCATTCTCATACGTGATCAGATCGTGGTTGATAATAAAGAAGTCCAGGATGAGACGGGCGTTGGCAGGGGTGGACTCGCCGTCGTCCAACGCTCGCTTCGTCTCAGCGACGGAGGAGAGACTGATTTCCGAGGCTTCCATGTCGTGTGGCCGGGGCATTACGTCCGGGTCGGCTTTCAAGTGGTCGATGTACTGGATCTCGGCGCGGATTAGCCCGGCCTCGCCGCCGCTGGCGGCCTTAGTCTCAGATGCCGTCATGTCGTCGATGGTGCCCACCGATCAAGGCCTATAAGAAATAAGAACAAGTGAAGCACGTCCCGAAATTTCCACCCCGCACGTTATTAGGCGTCCCCGGATTTGCAGGGATGTTTCCCCGCATCACGCATCTTCGGCAGCCAAAATCTCGCATGAGAACTCCACCACCCCAGGCACCCTCCTGATGCTTGGCCGTCCCTCTCCCGAAGCAATGGAAGGTAGGTGGTACCCTAAACTCTAAAAGAAGACCACATCTTAATGCTAGAATGATATTTATGCTAACTCAACTACACACAACAGAAAAATATTTTCCGCGAGGGACAGCTCAACTGTTCTGTTGTGTCCGGCTATAACGAGCAATGGCCATTGTGGCCGGAGGACAAGCAGAGCAAACGGGTTCGGCGATGGACAAGTGCGAGAGCTATTGCGTATGCTCGGGGCACAAAATACCGAGCATCTCCAAATTCCCAACCCAGCCACTCCCAGGAGCTAATGCTCCGCTGTCACTTGATCCCATCATGACACTAACGCACAGGGGAAGGTAAACTGGTAAGGCGGCTCCTGGCCGGCTCCCCCTCACGCTGCGGAGTTCACACAAAGAAGACTGGACCAGCAAGCCCACCATTGACGGAAATATTCACCAGGCCGGACTCCACATGGAGGTCTGCCCCTTGCTTCCCCCGCAATGCAACGCGACTAGCGCTGGTCCCAGTGTCCAGGGCCGTCCCTCCATTTCGCTGTCGCCTAATTGCGTCGGGTTGAGATGGCCCGGAGCCGGACTACACCGAGAACCTCAGCCGCGGAGGCAGCACTGAGATGCCCAGTACAAGAAGCCAAGGCTTGGCTTCGATCTTGTGTAGCATGTATGAGTCAAGATCTCTGGCTTGGCACTGCCCTCTTGGCTCTCCATTGTGCCGTCTTGTCGTCGCCTCGAGGGCTCGTTCCAAACGACACTCTTCAAGATGCGTCCCGATTCGCTTCTCGGGCGCCTTGTGGCGCTCGCGTCCTCCTCCTCACTCGTCTCCGCGGCCATGACAGCCAATGAGACTTCCGATGCCGTGAAGGTTGGGAACGACAGGCTTGTCTTCTCGGTCTACAAGGCTACCGGCTCGATCAACTTCCTGACGTTGGATGGTCAAAACCTGCTCGGCACCCAATCCAGCCCCACGAGCGCGGTCGGCACCGGGCCGTATCTTGACTGCTACTGCATCCCGTCTGGCTCGTACACGCCCGGTAAAGGTGCGACCTACAAGGTCTTCCAGGGAGTGGATGCATCTCACGTCCAGTACGCCGGCGTCGTCATGAGCCAGGTCTACGTGCCCACCGGCCAGATCCTGGAGCAATACTGGTTCTTGCGGGACGGGGAGACGGGTCTGCACACCTTCAGCCGGATCGCGTACCACAACGCCACTACACCCTTCCTGCGCAACCTCCAAGAGTTCAGGACCCTGTTCCGGCCCAACAGCAACATCTGGACTCACCTGATCACCGACGACCAGACATGGGCTCCGCTGCCGGTGCCCGACCCGGCGGCTGGGAGCACGGCAAACTCCACCACCGTCCAGGACGCGACCTGGTACCTGGGCGACCGCCCTGATGACCCGTACGTCGAGCAGTACTCCGACTACTTCACCAAGTACACCTTCGCGGCGGTGTGGCGGGATCAGGCAGGCCACGGCATGTTTGCCGACGGGTCTCACACCGACGACGAGTCGACGTTTGGAGCCTGGCTCGTCATGAACACCAAGGACACCTACTTCGGCGGACCCCTCCATTCCGATCTGGTGGTCGACGGCATCGTCTACAACTACATGGTCTCGAACCACCACGGCGACGGCACCCCCAACATCACCGACGGCTTCGACCGCACGTTTGGCCCTCAGTACTACCACTTCAACAAGGGACCGAAGGGCGGATCGTGGCGGAACCTCCGCAATGAGGCCCTCAAGTTCGCGTCGCCGTCCTGGAACGCCAACTTCTACGACGCCATTGCCCAGCACGTGCCCAACTACGTCCCCACCGGAGGACGCGGTACGTGGGAGGCCAAGATCAACCTGCCCAAGGGAGCCAAGAACGCGATCGCCATCCTGGCCCAGGACGGCGTCGACTTCCAGGACAACGTCCTCGACCCCGCGGCGTATCAGTACTGGGC
>OUNM010886992.1_pt1 | contig 11258 bp, 10 predicted proteins | sample 1769961 | NCBI WGS metagenome assembly OUNM01 (sample SAMEA3914820, study PRJEB12502) | metagenome | biome: forest; material: soil | place: USA | collected 2012-03-12 | depth 0.3 m
CGACAGTCTGGCGGCCGACCACGACTTCCTGCTCAAGGGCGGCGTGTTCTCGAAGGACCAGATCGACGCCTATGCCGAGATCAAGTGGGCCGATGTCGCGCGCTGGGAGATGACCCCGTCGCCGGTCGAGTACGACATGTATTATTCAAGCTGATCCTTCAGCGATCAGACCATTTGGAAACGCCCGGCGGGAAACCTCCGGGCGTTTTCCTTAGGCGCGGCGATCAGCGAACGATGTGGCAGACCTGCACGCGATGGCCGTGATGACGCTCGAACTTGCAGACCTTGTGCGGATGATGACCGTGCGAGTTATATGGACGGGCGGAGGCCGGCGCGACCGTGACGGCGGTCAACCCCATGGCGACAAGCGAGAGAGCGCTGAGCTTCAGAATGGGCATGATCGGTTCTCCTTCTTGGTGGAGGGCCTGTGTCGCGGTGCTCACATGAATGGCGGATGGCCTATGCGTTCATCGGACATTCGGCCTACCGTTTGAACCGGTCCGGTAAAGCCCGCCGGACTTCAATAGTCCTTGGAGACGCGGACGTTGGCGCTCTGCCGCCCAATCGTCGATATCGTTGAGAGCAATGAGAGCCAGCGCGTCACCTGGAACTCGACGCGGGTGGCGGAATAGCCCTGACCGTCGGTGACGAGCTCCACATAGGTGCGCTTGCCGATATATTTGCCCGCCGCGATCGAGGTCTTCTGGCCAGTCGTCACATCGGCGGGCTCGATGCGAAGGCGATCGAGCCCCGCTACGCGCCGGATGGCGTTGATCGGATCGAGGCTCCCCTTGCCGCCGCCGTTGCGCAGCGCTCCCACCGCGCTCGCGAGCTGGAGCGCTTCGGGCGCCGACAGGTTGGCGATCGAGGTGCCAAACAGCAGGCGCGAGAGCAGCTCGTCCTCGGGCAGCGCGGGCACGCTGGTGAAGGCGATGTCGGGCTTCGTCCCCGTTCCAGAGACGTGGATCGAGGCGTTCACGCCCTGGATACTGGCGTTCGCCACGATGTCGAGCGCGGGGTCGACCGGCTGGGTGCCGGTGAAGCGAATGATGCCGCGGTCGAGGTCGAAGCGGCGGCCGGCGAACTCGTAATTGCCGCGTACGAGGTCGGCGCGGCCGGTGATCGCCGGATTGTCGACCGTGCCCTTGATCGCGAGCTTTGCGCGCCATTCGCTGTCGAGCCCGAGCCCGCGCACAAAGAGCTGGTTGCGCGCGTCGGTGGTGAGATCGAGCGCCCACGGCGCGCGGGGCGCCTCCTCGTCCTCCTCCACCGAGCGATTGAGCTCATGGACCGCGAGGTGCGGCACGGCGGCCGCCGCCGAGCGGCCGAAGCGATAGCTCGACTTATCGAGCTTCACATTGCCCGCGATGGTGCCGCCATGCCCGTCCGACTTGATGGTAAGCGCCCCCGTCACGGTCGCGCCGATGTCGTCACGGGCGAGCAGCACGGCGTGCTGGGCGTCGAGCGCGATGTCCATGCCGAGGCCATGCGCGCCGGCGAAGTCGAAATTGGCGCGGCCCGTCAGATGGCCATTGTCCTTGGTCGAGCCTGCGAACTGGTCGATCAGCAGGCGCGAGCCGTCGAAGCGGCCGTGTGCCTTGATGCCCTCGATGATCGTGCCGGTGGTGGCGCTCTCGATCCGGGCCGCCTGCGTGTCGAGAGAGCCGCGGATCGCCGGTTCGTGGAGCGTGCCGTTGATGTCCGCGCCGATCGCGACCGGCCCGGATAGGTCGATCGTCTCAATCCCCGACAGGCGCCAAAGGGTGTCCACCGGGCCGTTATAGCGGAGCTGCGCGACGAGCGGGGCGGCCAGCAGCCGATCGCCGAGCGAAGCCCCCACCCCGATCGGCGCGAGGCGCGCCTGCGCGCGCCCGATAACCTGCCCGCCGCTCACCGCCACCGCGCGCATTCCCGCTGCGTTACCGGTCAGTACCGCCGCCAGCCCGACATCGACCGGCTTGGACGACAGCACGAGGCCCGCGCGGCTCAGGCCCCGGATGCGCAGGTCCGCCTTGCCGGTCGGCAGCGCTCCGGCGACGGGGAGCGAGTAGCTCAGCCGCCCGGTCGCCTCGCCGCTGAGGCCGAGGCCCGGCTTGAACATATCGAGCACCGCGAGCGGCATCGCATCCATGCTCGCCTCGAAGGCGGTGGTCGAAGCGCCGAAGCGGCCGGCGACGGTGGCATGGCCGCCTGCGAAGGTGAGGCTCGTCGGGCTCAGCACCCAGATGCCCTGCTGGTGGCGGAGCACGGCGGGGGTCACGAGGTTGACCGGGCGGCCGTCGACCTGCCCCTGACCATGGACGGTGTAGCTGTCCGGTGTGATGGCGGTGTCGGTTTGGAAGGCAAAGGCGCGACCGCGCGAACCGGCGATCGAGGCGCGGACATCGCCCTTGCCGCCTGCCATCGTGACATGCGCACCGAGCCGCGCCAGGGACAGCGCGCTGCGCTTCAGGCCCTGCGCGGCGATGGTCGCGTCAACGCGCGTTCCCGCCGGATCGAGCAGCAGGTCGGCATCCACCTGCCCCCGCCGGACAGTCGCGCCGATGTCGCCGGCGAGCGCGGCGTTCTCGGCCTTGAGATGGACGCCGATGCGTTGGAGAGTCTCGGACGGCGCGAAGTCGAGCGTGCCGGCGAGGCCACCGCCCGCCACCGCGAGCTGCCCAGTGAAGCCGCCCGGATCGGAACGGAGCTGGCCCGCCGCATGCGTACCCGTCACCTCGAGGCCATCGACGCGGATCACCGTTGGCGCGCCGGGCGGCGTCAGGATCGCGCCGTTGCCGGTGAACGGCCCCAGCGTCGATCCTCCGCTCGCCTTCATCGTGAAGCCGCCCTCGATCGGATCGAGATCGAGCTTCACGGCCGTCAGCCCCAGAGAGTCCACCGGGTGATCGAGCAGCAGGTTGACCTTGGGATGATCGATTGGCCCGTCGAGTGCGAGCTTGAAGGGGCCATAGGTCGCCTGCGTCCCCTGCCCCGTGATCTGGAAACTGCCATCGCGCAGCCGCTGGCCGCTGCCGGTGATCGTGATGGCGGGCGCGGTGAGCCTGAGGCCCGAGAAGTGGATTACCCCGTCTGGCGTTCGGGTGAGCTGCGTATCCAGCTCGGGCAATCCGCCCGCCAGCGTACGCAGGAAATTATTGTCGAAGCGGCGCACCCACGCTCGCCCGCGACCCTGCACGATGGTGCCGTGGCCACCCTCGCCGGGCAGCGCCTTGAGCTCGGTCAGCACGTCGACGATGCCGAGGCCTGGGATCAGATAGCGTTGCAGCCCGCCCGACAGATCGACGGCGTAGCGTCCGGTGTCGAGATCGACGAACAGCGCGAGCTTGCCGTTGAGCTTGTCAGACCTGAGCGCCAGCCCCTCGCCCGTCAGCGTCTTGGTCGTGACCTTGAGAACGCCTTCCACCGACAGGTTGGCGAGGATGCCGCCAGCGACATCACCGATCCCGCTTACCCGCCGCGAAGTGAAGCGGATCGGCAGTGTCAGCGTCCCGCCACCCAGATGCCCCGCGCCCTCGGCATGGGCGTCCTCGAAGCCGGTATTGTCGAAGGCGAAGTGCGGCGAGCGCGCCTCGTAGCGATAGGCGGCATTGCGGAAGGCCCCGCGCAGCTCGACATGGAGGCGGATTTCGCGCCCCGTCATGTTCGGGAACAGCGCCGGCGGGCGGAGTAGCATCAGGTCGGTTTTGAGCGGATCGAAGCTGCCATGGGCGAGATCGATCGTGCCCTTCGACACGAGGTTCAGCGACGGCGAGGCGAGCTTCAACGTCCCCTCCAGCCGGCGATCCTCGTAGCGCGCGCCGCCGGCCACGAGGATGGAGGGACTTGTCAGCCGCTGGATCTTGCCATGGGTGATCGAACTCGGCGTGATCCGGCCGGAGAGCGCGTAATGCCCCCTCGCCTGCCGGAGCGCGAGATCGACGATGCGCTGGCCGGATACGTCAAGACGGGCATGGCCGTGCCAGCCGGTCCAGCGCCCCTCGCCGCCGACCAGCAGCGTCACCGGCCTCCGCGCGCCGAACAGACCCGGCACCACGCCGTCGGCAGGCGAGGTCAGCCTCGCGTCGAGATCGAACAGATCGCGATCGGGCTCGGTGTCGAGCGCCAGCGTCAGCCGGTCACCCGCGCTCGATTGCCCGCGCAGGCCGATCACGGCGCGGCCGCGCCCGGTGTCCGCCTTGCCGACGATCCTGACCAGACGCCGCTCGGCGCCCGCCACGCCCGGCTCCAGCCGCAGACGGAGGTCGAGCTGGCCAATATGGATGCGATAGCCGGGGATCAGCGGCTGTCCCGGTGCTCCGGGGCGGAGCTTCGGCAGGCGGTGGACGATCACCAGATCGGAGCGGAGCCGATCGACATGGAGACGGTGCGCGATCCAGCGGCCGGGTCGCCAGTCGAGATCGATGGTGGGCGCCTCCAGGAACAGGCCCTTCGGGTCGGACAGGCGCAGGTCGCGGATGCGCGCGTGGCGCCAGATCGATCCGTCGATGCGGCCGATGTGGATGCGAAGCCCGCTCGCCGGGCGGAGCTCCCCGATCCGGTCGACGATGAAGCGGTGCCCGGCATCGGTGTCCACGCCGAAGCCTACGCCCAAGAAGAACAGCAACAGGAGGCCGACGATCGCGCCCAGTCCGCGCAGCGACCAGTGCATGCGGGGGCGCGGCTTCACGGCCGGCACCGCCTCGACCGCGTCCGGGTTGGCGACGTCTTCCGCCATCAGAAGGCCTGCCCCAGCGAAACATAGATGGCGACGCGACTGTCGCCCGGCAGCGGGTTGATCGGGGTGCCGACATCGACCCGCACCGGCCCGAAGCTGGTGTAGTAGCGCAAACCGAGGCCTGTGCCGTAGCGGAAGCCCGTGAAGCGCGGCAGCGACTGCTCGTAGAGATTGCCGCCGTCGAGGAAGGGCACGATCCCGAAATTGCCGAAGCGGATGCGCGCCTCTAGCCCGAACTCGGCGAGGCTGGCGCCGCCGATCGGATCATTGTCGATGTCGCGCGGGCCGATCTTCTGATAGCCGAAGCCGCGCACCGATCCGCCGCCGCCCGAGTAGAAACGCCGCGTCGGCGCGATGCGGTCGGCGCTCGATCCCTGGATGGAGCCGAAGCGCAGCCGCCCGGCGAACACGAAACGATCGCCCACCGGCTGATAGGCTGACCCGTCGAGCTGGACGCGCACATAGGTGAAGGGCGAGCCCTGCAACGACACCTCGGGCGAGACATGGGCGGAGAGCCGCCAGCCGCGCGTCGGGTTCAGCAGATCATCGGTGCCATCATAGGCGAGGCTCAAGGGCGCGGCGGTGATGAAATAGGTGCGCCGGCGCGGCTGGCCTGTGGCGGCGATGACGTCGCGCTCATCCGATCCGATCAGCTCGCCGCCGTAGGACCAGGTCCATTTCTTCTGCCAGATGATGTTCGTCTGCCGCTCCATCCCCGCCGCCAGCGTCAGTGTGCGGGCATCGTAGGCCGGACGGTTCTGATGGTCGATGGCGACCTGCCCGGTCAGCACCTGATCCCGGTCGCGGAAATTGCCACGGCGGAGCTGGGCGGAGAGGAGCTGCTCCTGCGTGCCCAGCAGCCCGCGGAAGGTGACGGCGCCCTCGGGCGGGAGCAGGTTGCGGTGCTGCCAACTGATCTCGATGCTGGCGCCTTCGCCCGTGCCGTAGCCGAGCTGGCCGGCGATGGTGCGCGGCGGGGCGGGTTCGAGGCGGGCGTCGACGTCCACCACATCCGGGTCGCCGGTGCGCACGGGGGTGAGCTGCACCACCGAGACGAGGCCGGTCTGGATGAGCGCGCGGCGCAGGTCGTCGAGGCGGGTGGCATCGTAACGGTCGCCCGGCTTCATACGCGAGATGCGCATCACATGGTGCAACCCGAACACCCGCTTGCCCGAGAGACGATAGACGCCGAAATGCATCACCCGGCCCGGATCGACCTTGAGCGACAGCGTCGCCTCGTGCGTGTCATGATCGACGCTGATGTCCGGCTCGGCGACCGTTGCGAAAGCGAAGCCACGCTGGCCGAGCGCCACCTTAAGCGCGGCGATCCCGCCCGTCACCTTGTCGGCATTGACCGCATCACCGGGCTTCACCGCGAAGGCATGCGCCAGGGCCGCCTCGTCATGGCCCGCCGCCGACAGCCCCGGCAGCTCGACCTTGCGGAACTTGTAAGCCGTCCCCGCCGTCACCGAAAGCGTCACCGCGAGGCGAGGCTGGCCGGAGAGAGTCGGCCCGGCGGTGCCGCCGACGCGAGCGTCCACCTCGGCGTCATAATAGCCATAGACCCGCAGCAACTCGCGCAACAGGTCGGCATCCTCGCGGGCGCGGCGGTCGATCTGGGCGACGTTGGCGACCGCCCCCTCGCCCTGATGGAGAGAGGAGAGCGTGTCGAACCGCTCGACCAGCCCCTCGGCCACGACATCGCCGAGCCCCTCGATGGCCAGCGCATAGCGGCGCTCGCCGCTGGTCTCGGTGGCCTTGGCCGGCTTGGCGGCGGACGCAGGCGTGGCAGTGCCGGGCAAGGTCGGCGGCGGCAGGAACAGGGTCGGTGCGCCGGGCGAGGTCTCGTCGGCGGGGAGAATGCCGAGCGGGGCATCCGGCTTGGCGAGGTCCGGCCAGTCGACCCCGAGATCGGGCATCGCGGCCATCGGCGAATGCGGATCGAGCGTTGTATCCGGGAGCGGCGCGGGCACGCCAGCCGTCGTCGGCGCGTCCTGCCCGTGGGCCGCGACGGGACAAGCGACAAGAACAATCGCGGCGCAGGCGCTCCGAGCGCGGCACCGCGAGGCGGCGGGCGACATGCGGCGGACCCTAGAGAGGTTTGCGGCGGACGCAAACCGCTCTTGACCGGCGGCCGGTTGATTTCCCGGTTCGAAGGCGCCTAGCCGGGCCAGACCGCCGGCCGACAGCCGCGTTCAATGCACTAGGCCGCCCGGGGCCGGATCGCCCAGCTGCATGATGGTGCGCCCCACCCGGCACCAGCGCGTGTAGTGGATGTGGTTGCCGATATCGCGGCAGCGCTCGGCCCGCGCGGCGGCTTCCGCCAGCGCGTTCTCGCCGAAGGCGTCGATCAGCGCGGCCGCGCCGTCATAGGCTTCCCGGTCCGCCACGAAGAGCTTTCGATCCTGCACAGGGCCCCCGCTAGTGCGAATCCGGCCGCGAGGGCAAGCGCCCGCCCCGCCAAAAATCGCGTCCGGCTGACCCCTCTGCCCGATCCTCGTTAATCCATGGCCTAGGGAGAGGGTAAACGGCGGCGGCACCATGACGGGCGCTGGCGCCCCCCGAGGGATCATGGCAGGACGGGGCCATGGCAGATCGTCCCGCGCCGCAAGCTGGCGGCATCCTCCTCGCCCTTTCCATCCTGGCCGGCGCGCTGATCGGCACGATCAAGGGGCAACCGAGTATCGGCGTACTCGTCGGCACGGGCGTCGGCATCCTCGCGGCGCTCGGCCTCTGGCTGGCTGACCGCAGCCGGACAAAGCGCTGACCTAGAGCCGCCGCCCCGCCCAGAGCACGCGGCCGATCACTTCCACCCCGCCGGCAAGGTCCACCGGCCCCGCCTGGCGGTTGTCGCTGCGCACCACGAAGCCGTCGCCCTCGCGCACCAGCCGCTTGACCATCAGCGCCCCGTCGACGCGCAGGACATAGACCCCGTCGCGCAGCCGGTCCCGCGCATCGCGTTCGTCGACAAGGATCTCGTCGCCGTCGCTGAGCGTCGGCAGCATCGAATCTCCTTTCACCCGGATCACCGATAGCCCCGCCTTGCCGCCGCCCGGGCGCAGCTGCCGCAGCCAGCTTTCCGAGAAACCGATCCCCGCCGCCGACAGCCGGTCCTCGCCTACCGCCCCCGGCCCCGCCGAGGCCGCGGTGTCGAGCACTGGCACCGTCACGAGCATAGCCACAGGCCGCGGCGCGACGGTGGCGCCGAGCCACGTCTCCGGTACGCCGAAATAGCGGGCCAGCCGCTGCCGGTCCGGCTCGGCCAGACGGCGCGGTGAGCCGCGCTTGATGAACTGCTGCACATAAGCCGGATTGCGGCCGATCAGCCGCGACAGCGACGCGCAATCCTCCCCGCGTTCGAGGATCAGCCGCTCCAGCACGGCGCGCGGCTCGTCTCCGTCCATGTTCGCAATATACCAATAGGAAAATTCCTAGACAAGTAGGAAATGAAGAACAAAACATGTCCCTCCAGTAGCTCTTCGAGTCTCCAGGAGGCCGTTTCCATGCATCTCCTCACGCGAATCCAGCGCCATCTGCGGCGCACGGGCACATCCCCTACCAGCTTCGGCCGGGCCGTGGTGAACGACCCGCGATTCGTGGCCGACCTGCGCAACGGCCGCGAGGTGCGCGCCGCCACCGAGGCGCGCGTCCATGCGTGGCTCGATCGTCAGGAGGCGAGCGTCCAATGACCACCGATCAATCGCAGGCGGCGCTGTTGCGCGCGCTCGGGCCGCATGTCGGGCCTTATCACATGTTGTCGGCGGAGAGCCGCGACTGGGCGAGCGCGCTGTTCGTCGGAGCGCGGCACCGGCTGGCACTGGCGCTGGAAGGGCCGGACGGCGCCGCCCGCGCCCATCGGCTGGGCGCGATGCTGGAAGAGTGCGACTTCACGATGCGCGGCGGTTTCGTCGCCGATCTTCAGGCGGTCGCGCGGATCGAGAAGGGGCTGCCCGTGCTGGGCATCGAGGCCCTCACGATCGCGGAGCCGGAGGCAGGGCCCGTCAGGCTCGTCCGGCAGCGAGCCGGTTGAGCTCCTCCAGCGCCTCGCGCAGCGCCGGGCGCATGTCCCGCGGCGCCTCGCCCACTGGGGCGGCGTCCATGCTGCGCGCGGCGGCTCGGCGTTCGAGCCCGGCCGAGAGGCGATCGATCATCGCTGTCAGGCTCTGGCGCTCCGGACGCGGCGGCGGAGCGGACCCGACCGACGGCGCCGCGCTGGCGGCGATCACGACGGGCGCGATCTCCTCGACCGGCGTCATCTCGGCGATCTCTTCGACCACCAGCGTCTCGATCTCGGCCTCTTCGGAAAGAGCTTCGGCGGCGCGCGGCGCGGGCACGACCTCGCCCGGTAGCTCGATAAACTCGCCGTCGAGGATAACGTCCTGCCGCGGCGGCTCCTCGGCCGACTGGAAGAACAGGCCGACCTCCATCAGCGGCTCGCCCAGATCGCGGCTGGCGCGGATCGGCACGCGCGGCGGTGCATCGGGATGGCGATCGGCACGGCGAACGCGGCGCAGGCGATCGCCGGCCGTATCCGCCGGCATCTCGATCGACTCGGCCTCGTTGGTGCTGTCCTCGTCGGCGGCCGCCTTGGGCTTGCCTGGCGCGCGCATCAGCACATAGCCGACGATGCCACTGAGCAGCGCCACCGCAGCGGCGACGGCGCCCTGCCCGAACAGGCCGAAAGCCCCCGCCACCGGCACGGCGGCAAAGATAGCGGCAGGCATGGCGGCGACCGCGAAGCCGGCGGCCACGCCCAGCATGACGGCCAGCGGCGCCTCGAAGCGCCAGCGATCAATCGCGCGGAGGATTTTCTTCGCCATGAACCGTTCTGCCCCCGAAATCAAAGTCCGGCCGTCATCATGACATGAGGCGGCCTCTTCATTTCTGTCAATCTTTGGTAAACGGGAAGATAACGCGCGGCGTTCCGGGCCCAGTCGCGCTCGACCTCGACGAAGCGGCGGCCGGCCTCCTTGCGCGTCTCCCACTGCCCCCTATCTGCGAGCAGGCCGGCCAGCGCGGTCGCGATCGCGGCGGGATCGTCGGAGGCGAACAGCGTGCCCGTCTCGCCGTCGCGGATCAGCTCGCGGTGGCCACCGATGTCCGAGGCCGCCACGAGCCGGCGCTGCGCCATCGCCTCCAGCGGCTTCAAGGGCGTGACCAGATCGGTCAGCCGCATCTTCTTGCGCGGATAGCAGAGGATGTCGACGAGGCTGTAATAATGTTCGACCTCGTGATGCGGCACGCGGCCGACGAAATGGATGCGTGTCCCGACGGGAGACGTCGCCGCCTGCGCCTTCAGCGCCTCGACGCGCGGGCCGCCGCCGACGAGCAGCAGATGTGCGTTCGGCCGCGCGGTGACCAATATCGGCATCGACGCGATCAGATCGTCGATGCCCTCATAATCGTAGAAAGAGCCGATGAAGCCGACCACTTCGGCCCCGTTGAGACCGAGCGACGTGCGCAGCGCAGCGTCGGGCGGCGGCGGGTCGCCAAACAGGCTTAGGTCTACGCCGTTCGGCGAGACCAGGATCTTATCCGCCGGCACGTCGCGCGCGATCAAATCGGAGCGTAGCCCTTCGCAGATCACCGCCACCGCATCGGCGCGGTTCACCACCCATGTCTCCAGCGCGCGGGTCGCGCGATAGCGGGCAGAACCCTCGCGGCCCGTGCCGTTGCCGACCGCCGCATCCTCCCAGAAGGCGCGGATCTCGTAGAGCAAAGGCATTGCCAGCCGCTTTGCCGCGCGCCGTGCCGCCAGCGCGGTCAGAACGGGCGAGTGGGCGTGGAGCACGTCGGGCTTATACTCCTCTGCCGCCTGCTCGATCGTGGCGGCGAAGGCGCGGACTTCGCGGATCTCGGTGAGTACCGGCCAGCCCGGCGCTATGCCGCCGCCGCGATAGAAGCGAAGGCCGTCATGCGTCTCCCACCTCCCCTCCTCCACCGCGGCCTCGGCGACATGGCGCGCGCCCGTCACCCCAGCCACCTCCAGCCCCAGCGCCTGACACGACTTCAGGATCGCGCGCGTGCGGAAGGTGTAGCCGCTGTGCAGGGGCAAGGAGTGGTCGAGGATATGGAGGATACGCATCGGATGCCCCTTGTCCCGCAGCCGGGGATTCCGCCTTGATGGCAGGCGACGCTTAACGCCGCGTCAACCGGGGAGCATTAGCGTCTTTGGCTCACCGGCCGTCCGACTGTCCCAAAGCAAGGCGATGTCGGAAGGCGACACGGTTGTACGGCCAGGGGCGGAAGGGCGACGGTGACGCGATGATCGATCTCTTCTCGCTCGGGCTCACGCACGCTTTGATGGCATTGGCCGCCTGGCGTCTGGTGCGCCGGCCCGACCTCGATCATGACGACGCCGTCGAGAAGCCGCGCCTCGCCTGGGGGCGCCGCCCCGATGCATGATCTTTTCTTCGTCTTGTTCCTCGCCGGACTGGCCGCGCTCGGCTTCCGGCGGCCATTCCTGTTCGTGCTGGGCTATGCCTATGTCGACATCGTCTCGCCGCAGCGGCTGTCCTACTATCTGCTGAACTCGGTGCCG
>OUNM010727032.1_pt1 | contig 11254 bp, 14 predicted proteins | sample 1769961 | NCBI WGS metagenome assembly OUNM01 (sample SAMEA3914820, study PRJEB12502) | metagenome | biome: forest; material: soil | place: USA | collected 2012-03-12 | depth 0.3 m
AGCCTGACATCTAGCTTGGAAAGCACCCTCTCTGGATCGAATGGAACAAGGCCAGCCCCTGCGAAGCCGCCCTGGATATTCCTCTCGGTGATGGAAGTAAAGGAGGGAGAGACATGCTATAGTGTCTATAGGGGAGCATCTCCTACAATACTTGCTCATTTTTTTCTTCTTCTATCTTTGCCCCTTCTAGGGGTCCTAGGGGCCACGTTCAATTTATACTCAGTGTTGCGCCCGAGGAAAGGTTCTCGTACTTTGTTGGTGAACCATTATACTAACCAGTGCTTTACTCGCTTCTGTCACTGCTGAGTCTTCGGGTGAATTTCTTTCACTCATATGAGTCTTCTTGATCGCAGGCCAATCCGTTGGAATTTCTATCCCGCTATAGCAAACGGCAGCAGGACTAAGAGGCCAGGGGAGAAATACAGCTTACGAAGGCATTGGGGGTTCTAAAGAACTCGCGCTTGCTCACGTGGTTGATATGCGCGCGCACCATGTCCTCAATCTGGCGACCGTACACCTGCTTCAGTGGTCCAAAGCAGCCAACATCGAGTAGCTGGAGGAAGTGCGAAGACAACCCGCGCGGTCTGTATTGCAGCCCTAGGGTTTGGTCATTCTGAGCCAACTGACTGTCTTGGCTTTGAGGCAGAAGAGGCAGTTGGCTTGGGAATGAGCATTGTTATTTTGAGACGATCGAGTGACAGAAAGGCATCTCGGTGTGGGCGAGTCCTGATCATTTTCGACCTTGATTACACGGAGTACGCTGTCCACTACGATGGCGAGCTTTGCCCTGCGGAGCGGCACGCACCTCGGGGGCGGACTCGGAAGCGGAGGCTCAGCTTGGAAGATGAGGAGCAAGATGGCGAGGGTTCTGGCCGGCAAGAGGGGAGCGGACGGTCAGCAGGGGGATACCATGGCGCGGCAGGGGGTTGTTCAAAAGGGCGCTGTGGGCGAACACAAGTCATGGATTTACGTAACCAAGGCAAATTCTCAGAGAGCATCCACAGTATCTACAACAACCCGCCCATGAAAACGCTCAAACTTCATATGTTTCCGGAGCAACCATGTTTGTTTATCACCCCTGAGATTTGGGAAATCGATGCAAGAAATACGTAAACGATCACTGACCATATCAGGCATTTGCAACTAGGAATCGTACACAAGAGTTGTAGGATTACCAAGGGACCACATAGTATAGTGGGAGCCGCCGTCCTCCTCAATGTGGCCCTATCCGTCCCGCATTGAACGATGCCTGAAAAACTCCCGCCCACGGCTTCGGATCCTTGCTCTCCTGCTGTGCGATGCAGAGCCTGGGCACAGTCCTCCATTAATGCCAAAGCATCTGTATGTCGGCCTTGATTTTTCCAAGTAAACGCCGGGTCGGCCATGCTAGTCAGTATATCGGGATGATCGGCCCCGAGCTTTGTCTTGCGAGTCTCTATTACATGCAAAAACAGGTTCTCGGCCTCCTGCCACCGGCCTCGGTCCAAGAGGACTATAGCAAATACTAATACACCAGGATCCTCTCAACATCCTCGTGTGGTGTCAATTGTCCTGCGGGAACAGAAGCGGGGTGTTTCCTATTCCGTGTCTTAGAAGTAGACAACGATCATCAATAATACTGCACAGTACCTATTGCGGAGATTAATAGCATTGCATGTCGAAGCTGTTTCCAGCTCGAGCAGGGAATTGCTGAGCATGCTCCTTTTGTAATTAACTAGATAACTATGTAACCAGATACAGTAGAGACCAAAATCAGTGCGACCACGCCGGTTAAACAGCCATTATATAGGTAGTCACCTGTTCTGATGGGCTCTAGGAGTTCATTAGTTGTCAATACAGGTTGTACTTGGCTTACAGGCTCAATAACCCAGCGTGATCGAGATACGTACCACATAGTTACATGCATTGGTTCGTCGCACGGTCCGATCCAACTGAGGGCCGGACCTCCCTTTTCAACATTAACTAGTCCATCAGCCAGGCCTGTAGATATGTATAGGTATGCAAGTCTATAATGTCTGCCTCGGTGGGCGAACCCGGCCCCTACCAAATCTTGCACAGAAATGACCAGGCCCTCCGCCGCCGTTGCCACTATCGTCCAAGCTATCTGTTTTTTCTTTCCTTCCCCTTCCTACTAGGCCTGTGCTCCTGAATCAGCGTACGGCTCAAGTGCCTCTCCAGGACCCATTCATCCTCTTCGCTTGGGCGACCTCTAAAGTGTACCCGATATTCCACCTTACGGCCCTGCCGACGGGTACGCACAATCTCCACTCCACAACCAAGCCCTTTGTGCCTTGTTTGAAGATCTCGAATGAGATCATTGTCCAGGATGTTCTTTTTGGGCTCCCAAGTGCAGCTCCCGTCAATCCACTTTACATAGAACCAACCGTGCCATTTGTCGACCAGGGATTCAACTTCATATTGATTTTTCCCTGTTGGACTTGGTTGATCCGTCTCTGGCTCAGCGCTTGCGGGTAGGATTGCGGAGTGTTGTCGTTCACAGCTCTCAGGTGAGGGCTCATTCGCCGTGCTTTGCGACGATTCCGGAGCGGGCGTGTCGGTGCGAAGAGCCGGGTCCAGTAGGCTAGACACTACCGTACTGAGAGCCGGGTCGAAGGGCATGTTTAAGATTGTCGGATCGACAGACGAGAAGCACTCTTTCGATGCGCTATCCCACCTGGTAGACCATGGAGAGCAGCAGTCGCCGCGGAAACCAACCATATCCCCGGGATCTAGAGGAGATGACAGCGGAGTGCTCGCAGTGGAACAACTGGAATGATCCCTGCTATCGCTGCCTGTGTAGGAGAAGTCCGAACTGCTTATTGACAATGCCGTCCCAGCAATTTGCGGAATGTCCGGTCCAAGACCCGAGCTCAAGGAGCGGGCCGGTCCGGGGCTGGAAGCATCTTCAGGAAAGTTTTTGGGGACCCTCGTGTGACCTTGTGAAACGTTGACGGCGATGCGTCGTATCTTGATTTCTGGGGGACCTTCGATGTCCTGGTCGTCGGCCGGATCTGCCTTGCGCTTTCCGAGCGCGGCTGGCTCTGCAACGCTGTGAACATTTTCCAGGTGGCGCCACAGATCCTTGACCGGAAGGCCTAAAACCGGGCACAGCGGGTGCGGGCAGGAGAGAGAGTTGGCGTCATGCTCCTCGATGTACTCAGGGATACATCGAGAGATGTGCTTCTTCCAGGCGGTCAAATCCGGGTACTGCGTCATCCGCTCGTCTGCAGGAAGGTCGGTCCGCCCGAGGTGGACAGGGCAATACCCAGCGCAAGCAGTAGCCTGGCGAAACGTGACCGGATTGCAACGAAAAGGTATGTCGTGCTTCCTGATATGAGCGTGGCAGTCGGATACTGAGTCTTGCTTGCTCGTAAACCACTTGCTGCAGTGAAAACAAAAGTGGGCAAAACCGGACGCGTCTAGGTGAGACTTTCGATAGCAGTCAAATACATGCTTCCATGGATTTCCAGTGACGCTAGAAAGACATCTGTTAGTAATTAATGTGCGTAGGTTTTGTGACACAGGTGGGCTTCTCACCTCTCCATATCGAGAGAACAGGATTCGACAGGGCATTGCCGTCAACAGGCCGCATTGAGTCCTGGTACGCAACGCTGGAATCGCTGTTTCGGAGCTCGACAAGGTCCTTCAGAGCGGAGACCCATTCTTCACTGCGCGGTAGTGCTGTTATATGTAGAGTCTGCGCGAGTCGGCGGCGGGCGGGGTGTAGCACATGGCGGATACGATCGAACTGTCCTTGGCGCCAGTCGGCCTGCTCGTGATTCCCGACCGGTTCATATCTTGGATCCTGTCGCCCTTGATAGTCGGCAAGTCTCTCCTTCCGAAGTTTTCGCAAGCTGGCGTACAAGGACTTCCGCTGCGACTTGAGTTCGGCACGAGCCTCTTCCGATGTCGTCCGTTGGATTGTTTCCTTGATCCTCACCATTTCGGCCTCGAGAGAAACAAAGTCCTGGCTCTTCCGTAACTCCTCTTCTTCTTCAGCTGGGAGCGTCTGAGACAGGCCTGGATTCAACCTCATGGTTGCGGAGCGGAATCCCTCGGCGAGATCGGTACGCGGCTGCATCCCAAGGTACGTCGCCGCACCATCGACGGTAGACACGTTGCTGAGATAGTGGTTGGCCAGCACGTGGATGTTATTCTGTGAGGCGAACCTCAACACCTCGCCTAGTGAATACTGATCTTATGATGGAGTTAGCAAAGCTGAGTTCCCTTCTTTTGGAGTTTCGGGGAGGCCCACGGTCCACGTTCATCAGCGCAGCGCGCCGCGCCGCATGCATACCGAAGACCTGAGTGACGAAGCCGGCGCGCTTCGCCCAGCCGTGGGCCTGGGTCGCCCACGAAGTTGGCGTTCTCGGCTTCTTTCCTCGGCCGTTCGCGGTCCATTTCGGGAAGACCGGCTCGTTTTCTTTTCCCTTAGCCCAGGGCACGGTCCGGAAGCTGCCGTTGTTCTTTGGTGGACGCGCGGACAGAGCCTGCTCAACCGTCTGATAATCGGCGAAAGCCTGAGACGATATTATATTCGCCAGCCAATGCAGCATGGGTTGCGCGAAAAGGGGCGGCGGAACGCCGTCGGGCCCCACGATCTGCTCGCCGAACGGATGTTCCGGTCTAGACACATTAGGCCCGTCCCTTGTCAAGCAGGGGCCAAGATTTTCACACCGCTTACTTCTTCTCATCTTTCCCCTTGCACTCCTCCCTCTTGAACGTTATCCTGAATTCTGGTATCTCGCCGCTCCACGAAAGGATGCACTCGAGGTCCTAGCCGGGTTCAGTTAACTACGCTCGTCGCAAATTCCACAGATCCAGTACCCACGTTGTAGACTGCTTGGCACACCTCCGAGAGTCTTGCCGAGGTGAAGCAGTGGGTGTTCAACAAGTTCGTGTTGTCGACTCGATAACCTTCATTTTGATACTGGTGGCCGTCGCGCATCCAATGATACATTTGCATACGGACGTAATTCTCCATGGTCAGGATTGGCTGCTGGGCTTTCTTGTGCTTCTTCCCTTCATTGTCGGTCTTCCCAGCCCGATATAAGCCAAGTTCATCGGCCAACGGGCCTTCAATAAACTTTAAACTCCATTAGCATCATCGCCGCACCTGCAGTAGGACGGTAGTAGAATGAGGGGCCTTACTTACGTGTGCCATGGACAGTTTATTATCCTGGGGTATCAGTTGGTTGTTCTTTCGTTCCCACGCATTGCAGAACTTCCGCATTGTGGACCGTAAGCTCGTGGTATCTGCTTTTGTGTTTGTCTTGTCCACCCGATGTCGAGTACTACCCTTCACGGTAGCCCCGAGGAATCTAGCAAATAGCTTCAAGCACCGCATGTCGCACGGCGTTGCTTGATGCTCTTGGCCCGGCGCAAGTGTTGTTGTGAATCTACACGACGCTTTAGCTATTGGTCCCTTTGTGATCACTCATATCTGCTGGCGTACGCTTCCCACACCTCGAGTGTTCGATCGTATTGCGCCTGGCTGTTTGGCTTCAGCCTTTTCCGAACTGGGTTCGAGTCGTACTCTGACAGATTCGCTTCGAATCCACTCTCGAGTGCGCGTCGAACGAGCTCGCCATGCCCTGTCTTTTTTTGGCATAGTATGACGGGGCTCCGTGAGTGGGAGGCTGATGGAGAGGAAAGCAAGCGTTGGGCAAAGTTGGAAGGGCAAAGTCGGGAGGACAAAGCCGGAAGGGCAGGACAGACTGGCGATGACGAGGCGGGATGCGGTCACTCGGGGACGGGCAGCCACCTTTATGCTCGGGGACGGGGTCCATATTTTCGATCAGAGCACTCGGTCAGATTTTCCACAACCTACCACCCCTTGCTTCGGCGCAGCAGGTGTGCGCATGATGCTGCACAGGGCGCTGCAGAGGGCGTGAATGGAGTGTTGCACCGGGCGCCCCGGGTGCGCGTGGTGTGCGTGGGCTGCTTAGCGCCGGTGCTAGTCACGTGCGCCGGGTTGGTGTAAGCTGTCGAGATTCGTCTGAGATAACAAAAAGTGTGTCTGACCAAGGGTCTTTCCATAATCTGATAGTCTCCATTGTACCAGGCCGCCGAAACTACTCGGCTCGGTGAAACGACGACTCGAAGATGCTCATGTTTTCATAGTTGTAGCTCAACGACTTGATTTGGTGGAACACAGGAAACATCAAGGAAACATTGAGGAGAAGGTAAAATCCGAATTGATACTTGGAAAACCACCGAATCGCAAGAGAAAGGACGCCGCTCCACCTTGTGTCCAGGATAACAGAATGAACCACAGATCCTGTTGGGATCAACCGGAGGATTGCTCTGAGAAGTATCAGGAAGGATGGGAGAATGTAAACACACGTTAGCGCATTCGATCCGAATCCAGTAATGCCCCCAGCCCAAGGGATCGGGGTGAGAAAATGAAGCCAGAAACCGATCCGTCGAAACCCCCCTCTGTCCGTCATAGCCAGCGACTTGGAGTAAGGTGAAAGCTGAGCCCAAATCCCTCCAAAGCCGTAGCCCCTGGTTGTTCCCGCATCGCTACGCATACTGAAAAAGGTGTAGAAGAAAATATGAAGCAAATAGGCCCACTCCAAGTCCCGTTGAAAATCAGCCATGTAAGGCATCCGACGACCAGTAATAGCGGACATGATGGTGCCTCGCGCCTTGGAGACTAACCCCGGAAAGCAGCTGGATGATTGCGAGGCGTTTGGAGGGCTTGTTTCGGAGTGATGTTCGGCGGCTGAGACTGGCCCGAGTTCGACATCCGTGCGCAGGGAAGCCGGACTCGCACTGGGCAACTCGGCCCAGCTGGAGTTCACACTGAATTCCCATGCTCAACAAGACCACGATGATGGCGCCACTCGCTACTTCGAGATTCCGGTTGTCGATGCCCCACAAACGGTAGGGTCCGGGATACACCACCGCCCGGCGAACCCAGAGCACAACAGTGCCGACCAGCTGGGCCAAGAGCACGAGAAGAACAAATATCCTCCCGACAAATCTGACTCCATAGCGCATCCGGGTCCGGCGTACAGCCGTTGGGTCAAAATGCACCAAAGGCGCCGTCTCGCTCGGACGAGAAGCCTTGACAGCATGCATCCCGAGGACCGAGCTGAGATAGAAGGTCCAGTGCTGGAAGAGCCCTCCCTTGCGGTACAGAGTGGTGGCTGTCCAAAAGACGTTCCGAAGAAATTGAACCACGGGCACCGTGGGAAAAAGAACACAGGTCACAACGGACAACACCGAGGCCAGTGCCCTGTGGCTGGAGATTTGCTGCAGGCTCAAAAGATGCCCAAAGGCGATGACTACGGCGAGTTGGAGTGCGACAGCTCTGATGATCGTTTCTTGCGCCGACCGTATCGAGTTCGGGTCGCCGTAGAAGTCTTCTTCATTGAGATAGGAGTACTCGGGGGAAAAATCAAGTTGCATTTTGAAGGTTGAAGTTATCGCTTCTGTCTGTGGCTCTGGCCGGTAATTCATCAAGACTTCTAGTTAGAGGTAGTGTGGTCGGGTTCTTTGGGATTCAAAAATGCCTAGAGATTGGCGCCACGTCTGATCCCTTATGTAGGTACCAATGTCTCTCGGAACGGGTCGTTCAGCATAGCCCCGACACCGCCTCTACATGCAGAGGGGCGTGCATGGTGGCGCACAACCCCTCGTCGGCTTGGGCAAGTTGGGGGTTGCACGAGAGCCTCGCGGGCGCACAAGTCCGTCTGTCGGAATGCCCGCTCTCGACGAAACCAGCCATTTGACCAAAGCAATGAGACAAAAAGCAGGTTTGTTGAGAGGCAAGGGCAAGCCGTTGAGACTACACCCACCTCTCAAAAGGTTTGTCCAGTCCACTGGTATTGGGTTCCAAGTATCAGACCAACTCTCTCTTCATCCACTCTATCTTTCTTTTGCCTTTTTTCTCTTCCTTTTTTCCCTCTCTTTTCTCTCTCTCTCCTTCCTTTTTCCTTCCTTGCCTTCTTTACTTCTTTTTCATTTTGTCTTGTTGTCTTCGTGTACGAAAGAGAAAAGGAGAGAGGGGGAGAGGGAGCAAGAATTTTTATGTCGATCACGCGGCAAAACTTTTGACATCTGCCTGTATTTGAACTTTGGCCGCCACTTTAGCTGGGACACCGGCTATCTACAACAAGATCAGACTGAGTGAAACTCGTAGTTTTCAGGGTCAGGGGCATCGATGATTCATTGAGAGATTCGTACCACGGCCTCGCAGCGCCGCAAAACAGCTGCGAGTACTTGGCGTCTTCCGTGTCGTCAGAAACAGCCTGCACCATCAGCTCTCGAGCAAGGATGAACGAGATTAGGTACCTGAGGTATCTCTAGGTAGGTAGTACCTACCTGGGTACCTAATTATGGCAATTAGCCACTATATGTTGTCCAATGAACAGGGTTAATATAAAATTTAATCTACAAGACAAGACTACTTGGTACAGACAAGGTATTGTACAGCTCATTATTCAAGCATCAAATCGGACCACCATCATCACGGACCGGCCGGGTCGCCCTCCCTTGCCCCCTCGGCGACAGCCTTAGCCTCCTCCTGCTCCAGCATCCAGAAGCCCCCCAGCGCCTCATACTCCCTCTCCCACCCAGGGAGGATATCACTAAGATTGCCGACAGCAATATCGCGCATGTCGGTGCACATGGCGGCGCGGAAGCCCTCGGTGTGATTCGGCTTGTACTCGGCGCCGTCCCAGATGATCTGCACGTGGACGTTGGTGGCCGGTTCCTCGTCGCGCGGCGCGCGCTTGTAGTGGCGGAAGTAGCCGCCGGCGTGCTCGCGGTTCCAGAGCATGACCTCGCGCGAGACCGACTTGACGAGCCCGCCGTGCAGGAACGCCACGCGGCCGTCGTCCGGGTGGTACTGCGCGAACGAGTGCCCGCAGTAGAACCCGGCGTTGAGCGTGCCGACGCTGGTCAGCCACTTGCGCGGCCGCCCGTACTGGGTCTGTAGCGCGTGCCACGCGAACCGGAACATGTCCTTGTCGCCGAGTAGGAACTCGTTGTAGTACTTGCCTTGCTCGTTGTTGAGCCATGATGCGAGCTGCAGGTGGTACCAGTACCGCCGCTTGTCGACCAGCATCTGCCCGCTCTCCTGCTCGTACTCGTCCATGCGGCAGGGGGTGTTGGTGATGGCCCACGCCGGGTTCTGCGGCCACGAGCGCGCAATGTCGGGCCAGAAGACGGTGTGGTATTCCTGGTAGGCCTGCGAGTCGTAGAGAGTCGCCGGGTCGAGGATGGGGATGTTGTCCGAGTCGAGGAGGAGCGGTTCGGCGAACTTGGAGTTGATGAGCGCTGCCGACTTGAGCTGGAAGTTGATGGTGAAGTAGTCCTTCTCGACGTGGATGATGTTGTCCGGCTTCTTGAGGTCGTTGAACGAAAGTGGCTGATAGAGGCTTGCGAGGTCCTTGAGATTGGCCTCGGTCATCTCGTCGTCCCAGTAGTGCACCTCGACCGGGATTGTGGACTGCAGCTTGACGAGCCGACGGAGGATCACCTTGAGGCGCATCACTGTGTCGTGATTGCCAGCCAGGACTACCACGCCCCTCCCCTTGAACCGGCCTTCCACCGTCTCCCAGGAAATCATCTGGCCCTCGACGTATTGTTGCCACGCCCTCCGCCGCGACTCAATCTCGTCGTCGGGCCGGTCGTTGACGACCCAGTCCGCGTCCGAGCCAAACTGGAAGTCGACGTACTCGCCCTGAGGCCAGTGGCACGTCGCCTTCGCCTCGGCCACGGTGATGCCCTTGAGGCGCGTCACGGCGGCGAAGTGGGCGCGGAACGAGTCCGCTGTCGGCAGCTTGTGGGCTTTGGGGTCGGGTTGGCCGGATTTTTCGGAATAGGTCGGCGTTCGGCCGGGCGGCAGGAAGTACTCCGCGGGTCGCATGTCGGAGAGCGCGTCGCGGTTGTGGAATGTGACAAGGCCGACGAGGCACATGAGCGCCACCGCCACCAGGGTTCTCCACCGTCGCAAGAGAGACATGGTCGCGTGTCCGGTCGAGTGTCGAGTTGGCGCTGGGTCGGTGTCCGGTCGACCAAAAGAGGCAAAGCTCGATCGGCGCGGCGGGAGGATAGCAACGGGGGAAGGTTTCCTCTCCAGAACTTGGGCACTTGGGAGTGACTGGTGGAAGTTCTGGAGGGGTTGGAGGGGCAAGACGGTTTGGTTGGTTTGGCAGAGCACGTCAGGACTCAGCTCAGGGGCTTGAAATTTTCCCGTTCCCCGGCGCTCCCAGGTTGGCCAACGTGGGCAAAATACGAAGTAACACAGACTAAGATAGTCATCTCCACATCACACAAGCGAAGCGCCATGCGAGGATCTTGTGCGCCCTTTCACAGCGTGATTGGGGTCCGGATTCCCGTTGGTTCCTGACACTGCAACTTAGAACCAACAACACTTGTTCTAACTTTTAAGAGGCTTAGCGGCTTGGCCAGCTGAGTGGCAACCCCTTGTCGCCCTGTTGATTGTGTATGCCGTGCTTGCCGGGTGCAACCTTATCTCACAGGAAACTTTTGCTTTTTCTTGAGCCAGGAACGGCTGTCTATCGCGGAAATAAGATAAAGACCAACCTCATCGGCGGCGTATTGTTTGGTGTTGCGCAAGGAACCGTTGGATTTATCCGGGATTCGTAGGGCGCCTTGAAGACGGAAGGATTAGACAAGACAATTCCATTGGTCAATTTCGCTCAAGAGTGCCGCCTGTGCCGCTGGGAACATCAAGCAGACATCGAAACGATCAAATCCGAATTGAGATTGGGAAAGCCACCGAATTGCGAGAAGGACGCCACTCCGTTTCGCGCCCGAGATAACAGAGTGCGCCACAAACCGCTGGGCATTTGAGTCAATCCTTGACTCTGTCGTAAATTCATGAATCTTGCTCCTCCCCAAAACCACCCGCCCTCAGCTTTCACGCCCCAACCTCGTCTTCTCCCTCATCCTCACTCTCACCATCCTCATCCCCGTCCCTTTCCTCCTCGGCCCCCTCCCTCCCAATAATCAATTTCTGCCTCCTCCACGGCACGCGCTTCGCCATCGCCATCGGCAGGTACACCAACCCCCTCGGCGCAGCCTTGAACCCGTATTCCGACCTCATATCCGCAAGCGAGACGGGGCTTCGCAGCGCATAGACCGAGACGATCCTGTAGGCAAAGTCGTAGCCGTCCCAGTCCTCGTGTCGGCTGTTGAACTCGACGTTTCCCAGCCCGTCCTCTTCCAGAGGCGGGGCGCCCCGGGTGCGCGGGCGCGCGGGCGGGGTCTCGCCGAA
>OUNM010017376.1_pt1 | contig 11251 bp, 15 predicted proteins | sample 1769961 | NCBI WGS metagenome assembly OUNM01 (sample SAMEA3914820, study PRJEB12502) | metagenome | biome: forest; material: soil | place: USA | collected 2012-03-12 | depth 0.3 m
ACTACATCCTCTGGCTGAAAGACCTGATGGACACGACATCGTACGAAGAGCCTGGCCGGAATCTATGCGGACTCGACGTTGGCACAGGTGCAAGCTGCATCTACCCACTTCTCGGAACCGCCCAGCGTCCGTGGTGTTTCATCGCGACAGGTGGGGTCTCCCTTGACCGACAGGGGGCTGCGATTGACTTCGTCCAGATATCGACCCCCGAAATCTTGGCTACGCGAGGAGGAACATCCAGCTGAACCACATGGAAGACCGGATCCAGCTGCTCGAGCGGAAGGCAGACGACCAGCTGGTACCTCCCAGCGACGCGGGTCTCCAACCCATCAACTTTGTCATGATGAACCCTCCCTTCTACACCTCGGAAGCAGACATGCTGTCCTCAGCGAGCAAGAAGGCTCGCCCCCCAATGTCGGCCTGTACTGGTGCTCCGGTCGAGATGGTTTGCGAAGGTGGTGAGGTGGCACATGTCGGCCGGCTGCTGCGCGAGTCGCTGGTGTTGCGTGACCAGATCCAATGGTACACGTCGATGCTTGGGAAACTCACCAGTCTTGAGATCCTCGTCGAACAGCTGCGCGAGCACGGAATCGACAACTACGCCGTTACTGAATTCGTCCAGGGGAATAAGACCAGGAGGTGGGCGCTCGGCTGGAGCTTCGGGCCTATGCGGCCCGCCGAACAGGTCGGGCGCGGCATGAAGGCAAACTTCCGGAAGAAGATTCTGCCACCTTCTGTGACAGCCGAGCTTCTGCATATACCGGCCGGAGAGCTAGTCGACCCGGTCGTCGCCCGGGTCAAGGACGTTCTCGGGTCCCTAGAGCTTAGGTCGTGGACGTGGGAGCCTGCAAGTGCAAAGGGTTTGGGGAAGACCAGGGAGAATGTCTGGAGCAGGGCCTGGAGAAGAAAAAGGCTTCGCGAGCAGACGGTGGAAGCTCAGGGCGAATCTGGGATACCGACCGCGGCAAATTCGGAGGAATGCCAACTCGGATTCGAGGTGTCGGTCGCGGCGAGCAAGACAGGGACCAGCATCTCGCTGCGATGGCGTGAAGGTCATGATCCGCTCATTTTTGAGAGCCTTTGCGGGTTCTTGCAGGGTAAACTGAAAGATCTGGCCCGAGGCGAGTAGTGAGGGAATCGAGGCGCTCCTACCTTTATTCTGGTTGAACAACGTGTTGAAGACTCTGCTGACTTGGCTGTGGAGGAGCGCAGACCGCCCCACCTGGGGAGGCTGCATGATGTAATGTTACATGCGTAATATTACAGCGCTTTGCATCATTCCTGGTTGCATTTCCTGTCCTCGAATTACTGAGGTGTGTATTTATTTATTCCATCCCATCCCATCACCTTTAAAACAACCATTGCACAGTCAAACAGCCAAAACCCAACGATCACCTTTTTCGGCCGACACACCGGCCCTCCCGCGAACATGTCAGACCCTTCGCAAACGACATCCCGCTTCACGCCACAAAACAAGACGACCCATGAGAGGTTGTCGACGAACACGGTCGGCCTGGTCGCGCTCTCTGACTTTCGCAAGCGGCGTGCCGAGGTTCTCGAGCAGCAAGAGCGGGAGGCGCGCGAGGCAGCACTCTCTTCGCGCACAAACACATCGACACCGGACCGATCCCTGACCGGCACCCCCAACAACGCGAGCGCCGAGAACAGCGAGGCAGAGAGACAAAAGAAGAAGCCCAAGAAGCGCGCGAGGGCGCTGGTATCGTTTGGGGACGACGCGGAGGAAGAGGGCGACGACACAGGGCCCACGGTTTCTACTGCTTCCCGTGGAGCCGGGAAAAAGAATACGAAGAATAAAGAGAAGGACGCCGGCGAGGGAGATGCTGACGCTGCCGCGGCGGTCCTGGAGAGTGCCTCCGGCGACGACAAGGACAAGGTTCAAAAGGGCGCGACGGGAAAAGTCGCGGCCAACACCTCAGTCGGCATTGTGCCGCGGGTGTTGACCAAGGCCGCGCTCCGGCGAGAGGCTGCCGAGCGGGAGGCGTTGCGTAAGGAGTTTCTCCTGCTGCAAACGGCCGTCAAGGCGACCGAGATTGCCATTCCGTTTGTCTTTTATGACGGGACCAACATCCCCGGCGGTATTGTGCGGGTCAAAAAGGGCGATTTTGTCTGGCTCTTTCTCGACAAGAGCCGCAAAGTGGGCGCGCAGCTCGGGGTTGGGGCGGATAAGAGCGCGAACGCCAGGCGAGACTGGGCCCGCGTCAGCGTCGACGACCTGCTGCTGGTGAGGGGGACGATGATCGTGCCGCATGTGAGATTTGGACCCCATCCTTGTAATTCTTTTGGCAAGAGGCTGTCTATGCTAACCCCTTTGTCTAGCACTATGACTTCTATTTCTTCATCATCAACAAGACCATGGGCCCGGGCAACAAGCTCCTCTTCGACTACAGTGCCGAAGCTCCCGCGGCCGGCCCGGCAGCTTCCGGCCCCGGGGCCGCTGGTCTTACCCGCGCGACAAGTATCTCTGAGCTCGAGGGGGCGTTGGATGACCCGACGGTCACCAAGGTGGTGGATCGGCGGTGGGATCAGCGCAACAAGCACATCTACCCGGCCAGCGTGTGGCAGGAGTTCGAGCCCGACAAGGATTACTCGAAGGAGATCCGGCGCGATCCCGGCGGGAATGCCTTTTTCTATTCGAAATAAGGCTGCGTCCAGTCCGGTGATTGAGCCTGGCCGAGAGCGACCTCGCAAATGCGAGGCGATGGGGCTTTTTTTGGGTTCCTCCAGAGGCTTGAGCTGGACAGCAGCATTTGTGTGAGCAATGCCTCCGTTTCCTTGGCCCCAGATAGACAACAAGGAGATCTCGCTTACTCTCAGCCAGCCAGCAGCCAGATTCCCCAGCCCAACAATGCCAGAATCAACCAACCGGGCCAGAAGATGATCAAAAGCAAGGCGTTGCCGCCAGGCCCGAGGATCAGGACGAAGATCTCAAACTCGAGCCTCTTGCGGAACCGCCTTGCCTGCTTGCAGTCCCAGGCAGTCCATGCGAGGCGCTTCGTCAAGAACAGGCCTCGCACGGCCAGGATCCTGGAAGCGAGGAACGCCCTCCAGGCAATGACTTTGCTGGCCCATATCGAGATGGTTGCGACGATCGTGGCCGCGAAGTATGTGCGGATGGCGAGGTGGAAAGCAGCCGAACCGAGCAGCTGCTGGAATCGCACGGCGCTGCTGACGAGGGGGTGGAGGATGGCGATCACGTCGGAGCGGCGGCTAAGGGCAACGCTTGGAGCGGTCCTTGAGGCAGCGAGGAGGGCCATGTTTGCGGAGCAGCGGTAGTTGTGGTCCAGGGAACTGTTCCATCTGCTGGGGGAGGAGGAGGCTGATGGCGCGGTTCCTGGGTCTCGAGGGGTCCCTTATGCGAGTGGTTGGAAGTGCGGAGCAAGGACATGGCCTGCTCTCGGACTACGGGACCTGCTGTGGTTGATACTAGGTATTCCCAGCGGGACATGACGGAACGGGCGATCCCTTCTCTCGAGACGAAGCTTCGCGGACCGCTGGGCTCCACCACCGCAACAAGCGGGAATGTCTTGGCGAGCATTGCTACCTGACGGTGACATGCCAGCCGGTTTCGGCCAGTGCAATTTGTCGCTTGTTGCTTGCGTCCCACCAAGTCACCATCTCGTCCCGCGTCTCGCCCTCAGGGTCCCTCGCGATTTGCCCGCTCCCGATCTGCTCTCAGGGTGGTGGTGATGGTGGCGGCGGTAGCGTTGTGGGCCGCAAGCCCCGCGCCAGCCAATAAACCCACGTGGGGGCCATGATTCGCGATCCCGAGAAGGGGCGTGAGACTGGAGGGATGGTGCAAAAGTGATTCACCGTGCAGCCACTGGAGCCCCGTGTCATGACACATCCGTCTGATGGTTTGGCGCGGGGGTGGATTCCAGGGTATTACTTTGTATGTTGTGCCGTGTTTTGAGGGGTCTTGGAGGGGTCGTCCAGGGGTCTTGTTGGAGGGGTTCTGTCGCTTGACGGCCGAGACCGGGGTCGCCAAGCAAAACGGCAGGCGCCGAGTGCTCCGTAGCCTCTTCGAATTCCATTTGTGGTTGAGGAGAATTCCAGTACGAGTATCGCCAATGTTGTTATTTTTCGTCCCCCCTCTTCCCATCGCCGTCTTCCGCCCTTGGTTGTCTCGACGGATGCTTCAAGATCAGCAAGTCCGGATCCGATCGGAACAGGGCCCATGTTTGCCGTCAGCGAGGCGGGGCAACCAGGGATTGCTGGCGGGGCTCGCCTCCTGCCAGGAACGTGCAACGGTCCTGCTGTTGATTGGCCCATCCTTCCGCTGGCATTCACATCAGCCCGGCCCAGATTTGACCAGGAACCGCGACGTCATCTGTCACCTGCTGGGGTTCGTGCTCTCGATTGGTGATGGGAAAAAGACGTCGTGAACTCCCTTTGGGTCGGCTGACATCAATATCGAATCCTGAGCCACCGGATACGGAATACATACCTTCCCAGCCCGCCCAGCCCTGTGCACACCACACGCAAGCCCAGCCTCGAGCAGTCATGTGGTGGTAAATCATCGGGTCATCGCTGACCACGTCCCTCTGGTAAGCCTTTTGTGCAATGAGATACCTGGTTACCTCGGACAACTCTCAAAATCTCACTTTCTTGGTAGTCTTGCAAGGGGTGGACTTCGGGCCCGGGCTTGGGGAAAACGCCCCTCAACGAGTGATGCTGTCTACCTAGGCCCGGCTTTTAGGTATATATCAAGTATTGGCACTTGAGGTAATTACTTGTCACCTTATTAGGCAGTCTCCTTGTCCGCCCGTCTTGCTATTTTTATTTCGCCCCCTTCTTTCTTGTTTCTCCTGTGCACAACTCCACCGTTCATCCCCAGCATGCCTGCCTGGTCTACTTTGCGTCCAACCCCATCATCCTTCTAAAGCCTCGATTGCCCACAACAGCAGACCCGCCCGGTAGCCTCTCGACGCCCTCGCCGTCCAAGGCGCCATCCCACATGCCCATCGCCATGCCAGTCAGGAATCTCCCCAGCGGCTCAGTGGGAGTCCATCTCTCCCTCGCCGCGTACCTGCCAATGGGGAATAGGATGCCCGCGGCAACATTTCTGAAGGTCCCGAGATCAGGCAAGAAAGGCTTGAGCTCCTCGTGGGCAGTCCAGTCGACGCCGCCTGGACGGACGCTGGTAACGCGGAGGGAAGCAGGGTTCGACTTCTGCATCTCGGCCAGGGCGAGCTCGGTCTCCCCCTTGACCCGTCCAAACAAAGGGGTAAAACGGCCCGGGGTGAAGGTGGCGCCTTCACCCGAGACGTACACAAAGTGGAAGGGCCCCTGTGCCCCCGCTTTAGACGGGAGGGATTGGAAGACCGTCGCTGCGGCAAGGGGGTAAGTCTTTGTGATGGTGGTATATTCCCTGGTGTGAATAAGGCGTCAGTGGTTTGCAGGCGGTAAGGATGGAAAGCCGGCGCAAGGTGGGTAATTAGACTGACTCTTTGTTGACTTGAGCCTGGCTGATGCCAAGCGCCCAGACGCAGGCTTCCGCGCCCTCGAGTTTGGCCAGCAGGTTCGAGTCGTAAGAGGCAAAGTCTTTGTGAATGATGACATTGACGCGGTCATCGGTGAACTTGACTGGCCGTCGACTGAGAACTGAGATTTTGGTGACGTCCTTGGTTCTGATCATGGAGTCGAGAACGGCGGTGCCCACCAGGCCCGTGCCACCAGTCAATATGAGATGCATCTTGCCAGCTTCCGGTGCCGGGTTTGTTACTCTGGTAGCGAAGGAAACGTCAGTGCTGTGCAGACTCAACTTTGATACTTGGGTGTAGTTAGATAAGGAGGCGAAAAGTTGACAGGTGGATAGGCTTTTGACGACGCCGGCTTTAATACCCGGAGTTAACAAATACTGCGGGATGGCTGACAGTATCCAACCAGGTCCCACCATGCTTGCAGCGAATCAGACCTTGGGGCCTTTTGCGCCTGCTCTAATGACTCTACATGTCAACCCGGGAGAACGACAAACTCGGAGGCCAAAAAGAAGGTATGTGAGTCGCAGGAGGCAGGCTATCCGAGGCTTGTGTCATTTCAACCGAAATCAGCCCATCAAACTCACTCGACGAAGAGTTTACGGCTGTGGCTTCTGAGTGTCCGTGTTTGTCTTGGTCTACAAGTATGGGTGACGGGCATCGACTATGGGGCTTTGTAGAAAGTTTCTGGGGGGTTGTTGAAGCCTTTTGCACGACCAATGGGTGACGGTCTTCCTTGAAGCCCCAAGACGGCATAGGTAATTAATTTCGGTTTGGGGATATTATGACATCCCTGTTCACAACCGCCAGCTAACTACCTACAGCAAGCCCACTGGTTCGCTGGTGCGAGACAAAGCAATGCCCAAACTCAACTCTTGTCCCAGGCTTGTACACTTACATGCACCCCAAACTTCTCAGTCTGGCTCTTGTGGCACATTAGGTACCTCGGTAGACAACCCCAGATGGCCCCACTCCAAACCGCATTCCGCGTCCGTTCGGGCCTGTCTTGCTCAAAAGACACAGTTCCACCTTCAATTCTATAGCTCAATATTGAGCAAAGTCCGGTGGCAAAACACCGAATCCATCAAGGATTGCTCGAGTTTCGCCTAGGAGTCTGCGCCCGGAGTCGAGGCGGCCGACCCCGCCGTGGATGACTCGAGCTCTGCCTCGTCTGTACCGTCACTCTCCTTTGGGGAAACAAGGGCTGAATCTGGAGAGCATCAGAATATCCACTCGTCAGTTGCAGAGCCATGTGCGCAATTACATACCTCCGTTGAATCCAACAAAGCGTTTGCAGGTTTTCAGGCCGTTTCCGAGAACCTCGAGCTCCTTGTTGAGTTGCTCACGCTCCGCCCGGATTTCCTCAGGCTCCCCGGCAAGGCGAGACACTTGGTCGTCGGGCATGTCAAAAACCAAAGTAGGGGACAGAATGCGCTCCAACGCGGTCGCCAGCTTGGCTTCAATCACTTCGACGGCCACATCGTCGATGAATCGCTTGAGGGCAACCTACCAAGTGGCTGGAATTAGTACCGGGAAGAGGTATATAGCCAAAGAACTCTGGGCAGTGAGGAGCAGAATATGAGAAAATTGAGAAGAGGGGCGACTCTGGAAGGGTATGATTCTGGGTTAAAACTCACCTCGTAGTAAGCGTTCAGGCAATCGAGGGCTTCGTTGGCCGCGAACCGCTTCACGTCCGGCTCCCGGCTCTTTGCCAACAAAGTCGGCGAGCTTTTGGAGGTCGTACGTTCCAGCCAATTTATATGCATGGAGGGAATCGACACCAAAGAATTGACGGAGAGCCGTTTCCCGTTCCAGTTTCCTCCTCTTGTAGCGAACATCTTCGAGAGTGTTCAGGAAGAGGTCGTTGTATGTGATCGGGTGCCCATTGCGATGGGGGTTGAGTAGCTCAGAGGTCTTGTCACGCATCTCCTTGAGGATATCTTTCATTGCCGGTTCAAAGACCTCGTGTAGGAGTGCCTTCACTGTGGAGTCGTCCGCCGCATACGCAACGACGTGGTTGACGAAGCGAGAGGCAGCGTCCCACGTCTTCTTGACATGGTGGTGGGCGATCGCCTCCCATGGGCGAGATTGTTCAAGGAACAGGTCGGCAACGATCGCCGGAGTAAAGGTCCCCGGCAGCTCGCACCCACGAGTCCTCCGCATCAGACGCTCGATATGGTCGACGAAGTCGTCTCTGGTGATCTGAACCGCCTTGGTATCCGCGGGGACGGATTTTGATGTGGATGTTGCGTCGATGTCTTGCCGATAATAGTGACCTCAAGTGGTCATGGTAGAAGCGAAGTCTTCGTTGAGGTTTTGGACGACGGCCCTGATGCGCCGCTGGTAACCTTTGTCCGTTTTGGCGTCGGACAAGAAGGCGCTGTCGCCGTAGTAGTTCCCGCACACCGATGCCTTGACCAGAGCTTGGAATGACTCGCTCAAGCGAAACAGGTAACGTCGTTGCTCCGCCATGCTTGCCCGCGGATCGCCCAGTGCCTCAACTTGATCCTGGCAGGATTTGAACCTCTGATCCATCTCGTCCATCAAACTCGGAAGTTCAGCTGCAATTTGCGTGAGGAGGACCTTGCTGAGGCGGCTGCGCAGCTTGTCGATTCCGAGAGAGGAGAGCGGAAGGGCCCTCCAGACTCCCGAGCGGAAGAACTTGGCCTTCTCGTCATTGCGGGTCGCGAGGCTCGAAGCGCCTTTCTCGGAGTCCATGTTTTTCAGCACATGCCAGCCATGGCGGAACTCGACCTCCTGGTTCCTGGCAAGCGAAACGTACAGGGTTTCGCTCTCGCCTCCGGGAACCAAGCTGTCGGGCTTTGTGATGACGCCGAGGGTTCGGGTGCCAGTTGGGTCAGCCGTCCGAGCGAGCTTCAAGACAATCTGGTTGGCGAAGTCGTTCTTCGCCGATACTACGGCAAGGATAATGCAGCGTGACTCCTTCATGTAGGACTGAACAACATCCTGGATGAGTTCAACATCCGACATGGACTGGTTTTTCGTCTCGGAGTGAATGAGGCCGGGGAGGTCGACGATGGTGAGATGGGGATGGTCTGGACCCGTGACTTCGATGCGGAGGATGTCCTTGGCAAAAGCTCTGCCGTGGGTGGTAATGCCCATCTCGGCCTTTGCCCTCTCGACTAACCTGGGGAGGTCGTCGAAGCTGTCCAGCTCCTCGCGGAAGGCTAGGAGAGCCCCACGCTCACCCATGGTACAGGACTCATGGGGGACAATGGAAACGCCTGCACTGACATGCGGCGTCCTGCGCAAGACCAACTCGGTGGGGAATCGAGTGCAGAGGTTGCTCTTGACCGGGAAAGAAACGCCCGAGATTGCTTCCAAGACAGAGCTCTTGCCAGACGACTGGTCCCCGCAGACGATGATTTGCGGGAGGGAGATGTAGTTGTTGATACCTTGCAAACGGAGTTGGTCGATTGAGTCCAGAACCGCGAGTTGGTTTTGGGAGCAGAGCCTGCTCAAAGGGGAGCTGGTGAGGGCGACCATCTTGAGAAGGCGACGACTCCGATCTGGAGGATGCGCGTGCCTGGTTAGCAGTGGAATTGGGTTGGCTGGATGGGGTGGAAGATGCTTACTGGGCGTTGGTGACGGAGCGACACAATTGAGCCAACAGGAAAGGAAGCCAACGGGCAGCGTTTTTTGTGTTTGTGGTTGAGGGAGAAAGATGATAGGCAATGATGGAGCTGCGCTGCTCGGCTGCTAGTGTTGTTTATTTCACAAAAGCAAGAAAGAAGCCAGGGTAGGTACCCTGGTCTGGCGGCAAGCCTTCCCAACTGTCCAACCTCCTGGAGCTGGGCACAGGAGTTCGGAGGACTTCGAGGCTGAGCTTTGCAATGAGAAAGTGGTGCCCTGGATCAGAAACAGCACCGTGGCCCAGTGTGGCCTGCGAGCCCCAGCATGTGGGATTCACCGTGCAGCGGCGCTGGCATCCTTGTCCAAAAAATGACTGGGAGGAGCAATTAAGATGCTGTTGCCCGAGCAACTAAGAGATGGTGTTGGCCTGAGTGGAAATCACCGGACCTCAATGCCCACCAACGCTGCAAACGAAATCACCGGAGGTAAGCAGTCACGATCTGCCATTCTAATTCCCAATCACTGGGTTGTTGTCTGGTGGTGATCGCGCTTGTGCTGGGCACCGACGAGAAAGGAAAAAAGGGGGCAGCTGAGGAAATCACCCGGCTGTTGTTCATACGCATTTACAGCCTAACCTGAGGTTGGTTGGGTTAAATCCCTCGGAGCTGGCAACACGAAAGACATCAAAGCAACCTCTCTCTCTGGCATCTGGGGCACTGCCCACCCATCCTTTTGGTCAATTTCCTTCGTTTACTTGTCACGGTATGCTCAGCACCAAACACTCAAGCTTAACTACGGCGTGGCGGAACTGGCGACTTGTCCTGGGACAGAATTCTTTGCCCACTCCTTCTTGTACATCCAAAGCCAGCCGCTTGGCCTTCGTGGATGCGAGCCCCAGTACCCAGCAATGCCCAGCGGGGTCAAAGTCCCCTCGTTGCACCAGGAATGCGCGCCATGGTAAATCTTAATCAGAGACACTTTCCCGGAAGGACGAAATATGGTGCCTTGGAGACGGAAGCGGCCGATTCCATCGATAGCGTCCTCGGCTGTCAGCCGCACCTCGTTCGGGTCGTCAGGGTTTGGTTGGGTGACAAAGTGAATGTTCCGCAACGGCGGGTCCACATCGCTCTCGCGGCCGAACAAGTTGGTGTAGTAGCCCACCCACTCCCCGCGTGACAGGTCATCGATCAACACGTCAACATTATTGCGAAGCCAGCCGGGCCACGAGGGTGCGAGGCTAAACGAGGACAGGGAGCGGGCGGCCGTTGGCAAGTGCTCCGAGGTTGGGGGCGATGAGGGCACCGGGGCGGCGTCCGGGAGAGGAATCCTCCCCCCTCTCCCAACCACATTCAGCAACGGAAGCGCAGGGGGGTACGGCAAATCGTCGCGCCGAATCACGCTCACATCGGAGCGCAGGATCCAAGGCAGGCAGGCGAGGATGAGCAGGGCCGCTGCCTGGCTGCCCTCGAAGGATTGGCGCAGCTCGTAGAAGACGTAGGATTCCGGAGAGTCGGGGATCGAGATGGAGGAGACGCGGTGCGATAAGAGCGGCATGTTGTTGAGCATGCGATTACCAAGCATGCCGGTGGCGAGGCAAAAGGATAGCTGGGCGGCGAGGGAGACGCGGGAGGAGCGTTCAGACTCCCATGCGCGCCAGAATTCGGGATCAAGTAGGCGGGCGGCGACGCCGGCAAGCGAGGAAACCACGGAGAAATCGTTGACAGTGGGGTCTAATTCTTTATCAATTAGTGCCTGTTATCCGTGCCAGCCAGGCGGGTCATCGATTTAATCGGCACGTACAGCCAAGGACGGTCAGAGTGCTGAGGGTCCCGATAATGTTCCTTACAGCCGGAGCGACGGGCCCGGGGCGAGGAAAGGAATTGTCCCAGGGGACGGACTCGTAGGAAACGAGGTACGAGTCCAACTCGTCAATGAGGATGGGGAGGCGAGATGCGGCTGCGCCCAGGCGAGCCCAGATGGCTTTGATTTGCGCAGGGTCTTCGGGCGATAGACGCCGGGCGAGCAGCTCACGCAGTGCGGTCTTGGTCGCTAGGTGGCTGGACGTCGGGTCATCCGTGTGGTAGAGGAACGATGCCTGCAGGACAAACGCATCATCGCAGATGTGGTGGAGACGGCGGCATGTGGCCCCCAGACTTGCG
>OUNM010966776.1_pt1 | contig 11235 bp, 10 predicted proteins | sample 1769961 | NCBI WGS metagenome assembly OUNM01 (sample SAMEA3914820, study PRJEB12502) | metagenome | biome: forest; material: soil | place: USA | collected 2012-03-12 | depth 0.3 m
AGACGCCCGCCAGATCGCCTTTGCCCCGCGCCGAGAAAGCGCGCAGCGATTCCAGCAGGCGGAACTGCCGCGCGCTCGGCACCCGCTTCGTGTCCGCGCGCAGCGGCACTTCGATGCAGCGCGAGAGAATCGTCTCCAGCAATTGATCCGGCAGGGAGCTGACCAGCAGCAGGTGCGTATTGCGCGGTGGCTCCTCCAGCGTCTTGAGAAAGGCGTTCGCCGCCTGCTCCTGCAGCCGGTCCGCGTCGAAAATGATACCCACCTTTCGCCCCCCGCGCAGCGAGCGCATTTGCAGTTCCCGCTCCATCTCGCGCATTTGGTCGATCACGATGCGCCGCGATTTCGATTCCGGCTCCGCCGTGTGCACGTCCGGATGTTTCAGCGGCTCCTCGTCCGCCCCCACGATGAGCCCCGCCAGCCGCACCGCGAGTTCCCGCGCCCCGCTTTCCGCCGGTCCCGTAATCAAATAAGCATGCGCCAGCCGCTCGCCGGCATCGGCTTTTTCGAGGAGGGCAAAGGCTTCGTCAGCGCTAAAGGCCATGGTGCCAATGGTGCTAGCGCAGGCGGTCCTCGGGATTCAACTGAAACTCACCGATATGATGTAAAGTTCGATAGCCGCGTCGCTGTTCGCGTCGGCTATGGAAGACGACCCTGAAGTAGCCGGGGCGCCGGCTCGCATGAGCCACGGCAACGACAATGATGCGCTGCTCTTCAACGATATAAGCCACATAGTAGGGGAACCCCGGTAAATTGACGCGCCGATAGCCGCGCGAACGCAATCGCCACAAAAGAGGATGCTGGAGAATGGCGGCGCAAATCGTCTCAATCTCATGCCGAAATCGGACTCCCAAGCCCCTGGCGTGCGCTTCATAGTCGCCCGTGACACATTCCAGTTCCGCGCCAGACTCTGGGAGGAACTCGAGGACCAAACTCATTGGCCAGGGGCGATCTGCCGCAATTTGGCAAAGACTTCTCCCGCGGGAATCGGCTTGGATTCACCCGCCCGAAAGCGGGCGATTCGCTCAGTGATCTCGGTTTCCCACGCTGCTTCAGATCCCGGTTCGGGTTCCAGTTCGACGCTATCGAGAAGTTTCCGGGCAAGCGCCAGTCGTTGGTCGGGAGGCAGGATGAGGGCCTCCTGGGTTACGACTTCGAGTGAAGCTGGCATGCTATGAATGTAGCCGAACACTCTATTCTGTCGAGTTGTGAAACTCCCGCCTTACATCTCCCGCGCCCACTCCGGCCGCTGCCGCAAATGGTAGAGCATTTCGCCGGCCTTCGGCACGTAGAGGATTCCCTCGTTTTCTTTGTCCGCGTAGTCCGCCGCCTGGATCTCGCGCCAGTCGCGGTAGCCTAGATTGATCTTCGCGCATTCCTCCTTCGAGATGCCCGTGGCCAGCGTCACTTTTACGCGGCATTGCTCCACACCGTTTTCATACGTCCCGATGCCCCGCACGTGGGTGCTGTGCGCGATGACCCCGCGCGGTACGTGCGCAAAACGCTCCGCCTGCTTCACGAAATAGTCCCGGCAATGGTAGCCGATCTCGCGGATGAACTTCCCGTGCGTCACCGAGATCTCGTGAATGTGCGGCGCGTAGATGACGAGTTCGCCGCCATCGGCCACGACGGGCTCCAGCTTGTACATGCACTTTCCGCCCACCCACAGCTCATCGTACATCGGCGGCGCGCAGGAAAGCACGGTGTGAAACGGACGTTCCTTGTACGTGATGTGCACCTGCCGCGAGAGATCGCTCGCCGCATCCCACGCGCTCACCGGATCGCCGCCGAAAAGGCCGGCGAGCGAATTCGTGCCGGGCTGCACCACCATGCACAGGCAGGACTTCGGCACGGTGACCAGCGACGCCGCCTTGTCCACCACGCGGCGCACGGGCGTCCATTTGTTGCCGATGATCATCGGATTCGTCACCAGCGCGCCGAGCCAGTGGAAATAGTTCAGCACCGTCGGTCCGCTCACGCCGGGGAAAAGATACTTGTTGCCGCCGCTGAAGCCGACGACCTCGTGCGGAAACACCGGGCCGATGATCAGCAGGTGATCGTAATCGTAAACGCGTGTGTTGATTTCCACCGGCACTTCTTCCGAGAGCAGCCCGTCGCTGAGCTTCGCGCTCTCTTCGCGCGTGATTTTGCCGATTTGCCGCAGTGCCGCTACGTTGTCCCACTCGTGGTTGAAAAATTTCACGTCCCGATATTTGCCGGCGCGTTCCTCGGGGGAAATCTCCAGACGCTCGCAAATCTGCTCGTCGCTCATGGCCACGTGCGTGCCGAGCGCAATCATCACGTCCACCGCCGCCGCCACCGCGCCGATTTCCGCGTGCACCGCCTTGAAAAGCATCCCCAGCGGGCAGGTCCGGGTCCCATCCGGGACGATCAGCAGCACGCGTTTGCGCGCAAACTGCGCCGCCGGCACCGCCCGCGCGACGAGGACACGCGCTTGCTCCGGACTGACGAGCTGCCCCGGCGGGGCGACGACTGAGAGAGGTTCGGTCATGGTGTGCCCCCATAGATAAGGCGCGTTCTCCCGCGCGCGCCAGTATTTCGTGCACCTAGGGGAAAGACGTAAGCCCTGGGCTCCGATGCGAGGCCGCTTTCCAGCGGGCAGAGAAATAGCTACTAACTACAAAAAACACGCGTTTCCGGCGAGCTTCGCCTTGCGGCGGGGGCTCGCCCCGCACATTGTCCGCCCGCTAAAGTTAATGACCGTGGATCCTGTAAACGCTCGCGAAAATCCATTTGCCTCCGCCTGTATCGAAAAACTGGCGTTCCGTTTTCCTGCCGGGACGGACTGGCCGGCTTTTGTTGACCGCCTGGAGGGCCTGCAATGGTGCGCGAGCATCGTCGGGGGCAATGGCTCCGGCAAAACCACCATGCTCGAACAGCTCATGCCGCACCTTGCTGCGCGCGGTTTCGAGCCGATCATTTTCCGTCTCAGCGCTGAGAGCAGTATGAAGGAAAAAGAGCGCCTGCCCGATAAACTCCGCGAAGTGCAGGCCCCCGGCTTCATCCTTCTCGACGGTGCCGAGCAACTCTCCACGCGCCATTGGCTCAGCGTGCGCGCCGCGGCCAACGCCGCCGCGGGCTTTCTGGTCACCGTCCACCGCACCAGCCGCCTGCCGGTGGTCATCGAATTGGAAACGAGCGCCAAGCTGCTCGACATGCTCGTCGTCGATCTCACCGGCGGAAAGCTGCCCGAGGGCGAAGCCGCCCTCATCTACCACCGCCACCGCGGAAACCTCCGCGAGTGCCTCCGCGAACTCTACGATCGCTGGGCGGGGTAGGGGATCTTGGAGTGCGGTGGCAGAGCGCAGCGGCGACACCGCCTTCGGCGTCGTTCGCATTCGCGTTTGATCAGTAAATTGCAGAGTGCGCCGCTATCCGAATTGCTGAACTTGTTGTGTCGGTGAACGGTTCAAAAGGCGGTGTCGCCGCTACGCTCTGCCGCCGCACTCCAAGTGGCGCCGCCGTCACTCCACACTCGGCAAGCCGGGCGCCCCGCTCGCCAGCCGATTGATCTGCGCCGCCGCGTACGCCGCGCCGAAGCCATTGTCGATATTCACCACGGTCACGCCGCTGCCGCACGAATTCAGCATTCCGAGCAGCGCCGCCAGCCCGCCAAAGCTCGCGCCATAGCCCACGCTGGTCGGCACCGCGATCACCGGCTTGCTCACCAATCCCGCGACCGCGCTCGGCAGCGCTCCTTCCATCCCGGCCACCACCACGATCACGTTCGCCGCCTCCAGTCGCTCGCGCACCGCGAGCAGCCGGTGAATCCCGGCCACGCCCACGTCCGTGATGCGTTCCACGTGATTTCCAAAAACATCCAGCGTCACCGCCGCCTCGTCGGCCACCGGCAAATCACTCGTTCCTGCGCAGACCACCGCGATGGTGCCCGGCAGCTTCGGCAGCGCCGGCCGCTCCACCGTGATGCAGCGCGCGCGCTCATGCCAGCGCGCCTCGGGGAAGGCCGCGGCCACCGCCTCGAATTGCTCCAGCGTCGCCCGGCTTGCGAGCAGGACCGGGTCCTTGCGCAAAATCACGCGCGCAATTGCCGCCACCTCCTCCGGCGTCTTGCCGCTCCCATAGATCACCTCCGGAAACCCGCAGCGCCGCCGCCGGTCCGTGTCCACCTTGGCAAAGCCCAATTCCGTATAGCCGTCAGTCATGAAGAGAGTACGCCACGCATGGTAGTGCGCTACGCCGCAAAATCCACTAGCCCTTCGGCAGCGTCGCCGAATCCTTCGCCAGCGGCAGGCGCAGCGGGATCATCTGCGACTTGAAGAAGCCGAGCCGCGAGAAGAACTCCTGGCCCTCTTCGTTCAAGCGATCCGTCAGGAGGGTGATGCGGAGAATATCCTTCTTCTTCGCGTATTCGATGGCGTGCTGCAGCAGCTGCGTGCCCACGCCGCGTCCGCGATATTCATGATGCACAATCACATCTTCCAGCAGCACCACGAAACCGCCTTCTGCCGTGGAGATGGTAAACAGCAGATTCACCATGCCGAGGAGGCGGTCATTCCATCGGTAGACAAAAATGCGGCCGCGGCTCGGCTGCTCGAGAATGAGGCGCAGCCCGCGTTCCTGCTTCGCGCGGTCGGGCACAAAGTCGCCTTCCTGGCTGAACAGATCGTAGAGCAGCTCGACCATTTGCGGCAGGTCCTCGAGCGTAGCTTGTTCGATCACGGGCTTATTGATGTCGGGCATGATCGCGCTTTTTCGCGGAGGCTCGCGCCATCGGCAAGGCAGGATTTTTCAGGGAAAACCCTTAGTCGCCCGGAGGCTGCCTCTCACGCCACGCGTTTGGCCACGCTCCGCGCCCGCCACAGGCCCGCGATGACCCCCGGCCAGCGCCAGGGGCGCAGCGCGTTCCGCTTCAACAGCAGGCTTTTACGCAAGATGCCCTCCTTGAAATTCCACCGCCGCCACTTCTTCGGCACGTGCCGGAGGTGGAAGACCCAAAGGGACACATATTTCTCCCACTCCGCATAGGGATTGCGCGGATCATCCAGCCGCAAACCACCCATCGGCGCGCGCGTGTGTTCCACACTGGGGCGCGGATCGAAGACGATTTGCATGCCGGCGCGATGCATGCGCAGGGCGAGATCGTAGTCGTCGCCATAACTGTTCCCGGCAAACGCCATGTCGAGCCCGCCGATTTGCTCCCACGCCGTGCGGCGCAGCGAACAATTGCATGTCGCGAGATGCGCGATCATCCGGCGCTCGGTGCTCGCGCGGGCAAAAAACATGGCCTGCTCGAACGGATCGGAAAAATCGCCACCGGGCCCGGGCCGCGGCTGGTAGTCCGGCGGAGACAATTCCTGTCCACACACCGCCATCACCGCCAGGTCGGCATAATTTTCCAAATGATGCGCGAGAAAGTGCGGATCGCGAATGCGCACGTCGTCATCGATGAAAATCAAAATCCTTCCGCTGCTCGCCTCCACGCCCGCGCGCCGCGCCGCGACCACGCCCTGCGCCTGCGTGAGCACTTTCACCGCATGCGGCGATTGCCGGATCTCCGTATAAATCTCGTCGCCCATCGGCGGCGTATTTTGATCGATCACCATGACTTCCACGCCGCCCGCTATCTCCTGCCGAGCCAGATCGCCCAGCACGAGGCGGGTCGGCTCCGGCCGGCGCCAGGTGGCGAGAATGACGCTGATTTCCATGCATGCGCATTGAGCAACAAAGTCCGCCAGCTTTGCAATCTCACACCGTTTCTCTCGTCGCTGCGGCCAGAAGGCCGCAGCCGTTGGCAGCGCCTAAATCCAATTAGCGAAGATTAGCGTCGATTAGCGGTTCAGAACCGCACCGTTCCTTACCGCTAATCGGCGCTAATCTTCGCTAATCAAAAGTCGCGCCCGGTATTTGGACGGAACCCCTTTTCGGCTCATCTGTGTTATCTGCGTCATCTGTGCCATCCGTGGTAACTTTACCGCAGATTCCACAGATGCCCGTGCTCGTGGCCTATCTGCGGTTCATCAGCCTGGCCCGCTTTTGCGCCGTGACCCGCACGCCGCTTCTCCAGTACAAGCGCCGGCAATGTGTGGAATCGCAGGTTTCGTCGCTCACGATGAGGCCGACACCACCGGGCAACTCCGGCGGATGCTCGGCCTCATTGCGCATCGCGGTCCCGATGGCGAGGGCCTCCACGCCGAGCCCGGTTTTGCCATGGGCATGCGGCGGCTTTCCATCATCGACCTCGCCGGCGGCGACCAGCCGATTTGGAATGAAGACCGGAAAATCGGCGTCGTTTTCAACGGCGAGATCTACAACTACGTGGAGCTGCGCCGCGAATTGGAGGCCAAGGGCCACGTTTTCACCACGCACAGCGATACCGAGGTGCTCGTCCATCTTTACGAGGACCTCGGCGCCAAAATGATGTCGCGCCTGCGCGGGATGTTCGCATTCTGCATTTTTGATCAAACGAAGCGCAGCCTGCTCCTCGCCCGCGATCACTTCGGCCAAAAGCCACTGTATTACTCCGCGAACGGCGGACGCCTCGCCTTTGCCAGCGAATTGAAATGCCTGCTCGCGCTGCCCTGGGTCCCGCGCGACATCGACGATGAAGCCTTTCTCGATTGGGCCGCCTGGCTCTCGCTGCCCGCGCCGCGCACCCATCTGCGCCACGTGCGCAAGCTCCCCGCCGGCTGCGCGCTCGAAGTTTCGCTCGATGCCCCGGACCGCGCCGCGCCGCGCCGCTACTGGCAATACGATCTCACGGGCGAACCCGATCTCACCGACAGCGCCGCCGCCGTGGAAGCGCTCGATGCCGCGCTCACCGAGAGCATCGCCGTCCATCTGCGCGCCGATGTTCCGCTCGGCGTATTGCTCAGCAGCGGGCTCGATAGCCGTGTGGTCACCGCCTATGCGCAGGAAAAAATGGGCGGCACCATGCAGACGTTCACCGTCGGCTTTGGCGATGAAGACTCGGAGTTCATCGGCGCCGCCCGCACTGCTCGCGAGATCGGCTCCAGGCATCACCAGCTTTTGCTCGGCGCCCGCGACTTTGCCGAGAGCATGGACCGCGTGGCCTGGCATCTCGATGAACCCATCGGCGACCCCGCGTGTTTCGCCGTGCTCCGTGTGTGCGAACTCGCTCGCGAGCACGTGAAAGTGCTGCTTTCCGGCGAGGGGAGCGATGAACTCTTCGGCGGCTACGACGCGCGCTATTCCGGCATGCTCGCCACTATGCAGCGCAGCGCTTCGCTCCGCCGCTGGCGCGCACTGCTGCCGCGTCCGCGCACCATTGCCGGGGCCTCGCGCTGGCAGCGATTGTTCGTGCGCGCCCACTCCACACCGGCCGGTGAAACCGCGCTGCTCCGCATGGAAGGCCTGCCCGGCGACGTGCGCCACCCCCGCGCGCTCAACCCCGCGCAACTTCAGCGCCTCATCGAACGCGCGCGCATCCTCGGCGGTGCCGTCTTCCGCCCGCAGCGCGATTTGCTCAGTTCGCTCCTCACCTTCGATCTCGATTGGCAGCTTGCCGAATCGCTCCTCCAAAAAGCCGACAAGATGAGCATGGCCGCGAGCATCGAGCTCCGCACCCCGCTGCTCGATCGCGAAGTCGCCGCCGTCGCCGCCCGCATCCCCTCGTCGCTCAAACTGCCGCCCGGCGGCCCCGGCAAATTAATCCTGCGCCAAACGCTCGCGCGAAAGCTGAACGAAGATCCCGCCCGCCCCAAAAAAGGCTTCCCCGTCCCCATCGCCGCTTGGCTCGCCGGCCCGCTGCGCGAGCAAGTCGAGGCCGAGCTCTTCGCCGAAAATTCCACCGTCGGCGCGCTCCTCGACCGCCCGCTCCTGCGCGCCGCTTGGGAAGACGTCGTCGCCCGCCGCTGGGACGGCGGCCGCGTCTTCTTCTCGCTGTGGCTCTACGAAAAATGGAGGCGGAGCCTAAAATGAAAACAGCCTCCCAAATGGCGGGACGCCCTTTGGAGTGCGGTGGGAAGCGAAGCGCCACACCGCTTTGGATGCTGGGCGGGATTTTTGGTGGGCGGAGAGGAACGGCACCCGAAACTCGAAACATCACATCCTTCAGAAAAACTCATCATTTTGTCCGCAATCATTTTGTCGTTTCAAAACCGGCGCGAACCACCGAGCGCTTCCGCTACGCAAAAGACAAAATAATGAGGGGCAAAATCATGGTCAGAAAAAGGGCGCGCTTCCTTCCGATTGGTTGTGCCTCACCGTCTCATGATTTTGGATCGGCGCGACGGCTCCGCGGATTCGAGCATCGCTCCTGGCCGCCGGCCCAGCGCTCCTGCCCCTCCTCCAAAGCGGTGTGGCGCTTCGCTTCCCACCGCACTCCAAAGGGCGCCCCGCAAGTCGTGATCCCCTGATGAAAGTCACCATCGCCATCCCCTGCTACAACGCCGAGCGCTGGCTGCGCGAATGCCTCCAGAGCGCGCTGGATCAGAGCGGCATCGAGCCCGAGGTGATCCTGGTCGACGACGGTTCCACCGATGCGTCCACCGCCATCGCCCGCGAATTCGGCACCCGCATCCAATTGCTCGAAGGCGGCCATCGCGGCGCCACGCACGCGCGCAATCTCGCGCTCGCCAAAGCCACCGGCGAGTGGGTGCAATTTCTCGACGCCGACGATTACCTTGAGCCCCGGAAAATCGCCACCCAGCTCGCCGAAGCGAAGGGCGAGGCCGACATCCTCTACAGCCCCGTGTGGATCGAGTCGTGGCAGCAGGTCGAGTCCGCCGCGCCGCCCAATGACTACGTCCGCGAGCGTCGCGAACCCAGCACCGTCTCGCCCAGCGAAGACCTCTACACGCAATGGATCCGCTGGCACATCCCGCAGACCGGCGGGGCGCTCTGGCGCCGCGAGGCCCTGCAACGCCTCGGCGGTTGGAAGGAAGATCAGCCGTGCTGCCAGGAGCACGAGCTCTATCTCCGGGCCCTCATGGCCGGACTCCATTTCGTTTTCGCCCCCACCCCCGGCGCCGCCTATCGTGAGTGGAGCAGCCAGACGCTTTGCAAAAAGGATCCGCTGATCGTCACCCGCGAGCGCACGCGCTTGATGGATGCGTTGCTCGCCTGGCTCGGCCCGCGCGCCACTTCCACGCACCGCCGCGAAATCGGCCGCGCCTGTCTGGAAATGTCGCGCACGTGGGCGCGCTACGATCTTCCCGGCGCCAAAACCTACCACGCGGAGCGGAAGAGCAGGGGACTCATCGATCTCTCCGGCCCCGCCGCCCCGCCGCTCTATCGTCTCGTGTATCGCCTTTTCGGCTTCGTCGCCGCCGAGCGCGTCGCCCGCATGGCGCGTTGACCGCGTACTGCCCGACCCCTCATGAACAGCCACCGCCGCGGCCTCTTGCAAATTCATTGCGCGGCTTTCCTCGTCGGTTTTCCCGGGCTGTTCACCAAGTGGCTCGATCTCTCGCCCGCGATGATCACCTGCGGACGCCTCATCGTCGGCGCTGTCGCACTTTTCGTCTTCGCCAAAATTTCCGGCGCCAGTCTGCGCCTCCAGTCGCGCCGCCACGTCCTGCTCCTCCTCGCATCCGGCGGCACGCTCGCGCTGCACTGGATGACCTTCTTCAAATCCATCGAGGTCTCCAACGTCGCCATCGGCCTGCTTTCTTTCTCCACTTTCCCGCTCTTTGTCACCTTCCTCGAGCCGCTCTTCTTTCCCGAAAAACTGCACGCCTCCGACGTGGCCACCGCGGTGATCGTCATCATCGGCCTCGCCGTGATCGCGCCGATCCTCGACTTCAGTAATCATCTCACGCAAGGCGTGCTTTGGGGCGTGCTCTGCGCCTTCGGCTGCGCTGTCCTCTCGCTGCTCAGCCGCGCCTGCGTGCGCACCCATCCGCCGCTCACCGTCACATTTTACCAGCAAGCTTTCGGCGCCATGCTCTCGCTTCCCGCGCTGCTCACGCTGTCCGCTCCACCTACGGGACAAACGCTTGCGCTCCTGCTGCTGCTCGGCGTCGTCTTCACCGCGCTCGCCCAGGCGCTGGTGGTTTCCAGCCTGCGCCATCTCCGCGCCCAGGTGGCGAGCGTGGTCATTGCGCTCGAGCCGGTGTACGGCATCCTCTTCGCCGCCATCCTCCTCCATGAAATCCCGACACCTCGCACCTTGCTCGGCGGCCTGCTCATTTGCGGGGCCGTCTTCTGGGCGTCGTGGAAACACCTGCCGGCGCCGCCCGCCAGCCATGCCTGATTCTCGCAGTGAGATGGTATGAAGATGAAAGCCGTCATCGCGGCCCTGCTCATCGCTTTGCCAGCCGCCCGCGCCGAGGACCCCTCCGCTGCGGCTGAGGCGCCTCGCGTGGCTTCCGTTCCCGCGGAAGTTCGCGCGCAATTCAAACTCTCCCCTTTTTACGAAAAGTACGTCGATCTCGACGGCCTGCCCATCGTCGCCTCCGCCAAGGTGAACGACGCCGCCCTGCTCGAAGCGCGGTATCTCATCACCCAGATGATCGGCCATCGCCCCGAGCTGATCGCGGCGATCGCGCACAACAACGTGCGCGTCGCCATCCTCGCGACCTCCGAATTCACGACCGACATCCCCGAGCACAGTGACCTCCGCCCCCGCACTTACTGGGACAAGCGCGCCCGCGGTCTGGGGGCCACCGCGCGGCGCCCCGCGATCAGCGGCGGCGAGGAAAATCTGCTCGGTGAACGCGGCGATCCCTACGCCGCGGAGAGCATCTTCGTGCACGAGTTTGCGCATGTGGTGCACGAGCGCGGGCTCAACACCGTGGACAAAACTTTCGATACCCGCCTCCGCGCGGCCTACGACGCGGCGAAGGCCGAGGGCCTGTGGAAGGGCACTTACGCGGCCACGAACCGGATGGAGTATTGGGCCGAGGCCACGCAGTCGTGGTTCGACACCAATCGCCGGAATGACTCGGAACACAACGATGTGAGCACGCGTGCCGAGTTGAAGAAATACGATCCGCGCATCGCCGCGCTCTGCCAGGAAGTGTACGGCGATGGCGAATGGCGCTATGTGCGCCCGGAAAAGCGCCACCCGCCTTCGCCGCATCTCGCGGGCTTCGACCGCGACCAGGCTCCGGCCTTTAGCTGGCAGCCGCTCTCCGAACAGCAGAAGGCCGGCCTCCGCAGCGAAGATCCGCCGCCGGCAAAATAAATAAGCGGGCAGGTGGATCCTCGCTTTTGCCAGGCTGAATCTTCTATCACTTTTCCGCTATGAATTCGTCCGCCGAATCCGACAGCGTCCTGCCTCGCGATTTGCAGGAG
>OUNM010117244.1_pt1 | contig 11234 bp, 7 predicted proteins | sample 1769961 | NCBI WGS metagenome assembly OUNM01 (sample SAMEA3914820, study PRJEB12502) | metagenome | biome: forest; material: soil | place: USA | collected 2012-03-12 | depth 0.3 m
GGGCACATCGTGCCGGCGTCGAACTTGCGGCAGTGGCCGTTGTTGTTGCACATCTCGACGGCCTTGGCGAAGCCGCCGGTGACGTCGCCGCCGGTGCCGGGCGGCGTCGTCGCTTCGGTCACGGGATCGGCCTGCACGTTCCAGGCGGACCAATCGAGCACGGGAACCAGCGGGATGCGCCGATACGGTACCGGGGTACCGGGCGGCGCGAAGCGGAACAATGCGCCGTCGTCCATCCGCGGCGGATCGATGATCTTGCCGGGGTTGAACAGGTTCAGCGGATCGAGTTCGGCCTTGATCGCGCGGAAGGCGTCGTTGAGCGCCGGGCCGAACTGCCATTCGATCCACTCGCCGCGGCACAGGCCGTCGCCGTGCTCGCCGCTGAAGGCGCCCTTGAAGCGGCGCACCAGCGCCGAGGCCTCCTCCGCGATCGCGCGCATCTTGGCCGCGCCGCCGCCGGGGCCGGCCACGCGCATGTCCAGGATCGGCCGCACGTGCAGCGTGCCGACCGATGCGTGCGCGTACCAGGTGCCGCGGGTGCCGTGGCGCGCGAAGACCTCGGTCAGCGCATCGGTGTATTCGGCCAGGCGATCGAGCGGGACGGCGCAGTCCTCGATGAAGCTCACCGGCTTGCCGTCGCCCTTGAGGCTCATCATGATGTTGAGGCCGGCCTTGCGAACCTCCCACAGGGCCTTCTGCGGCGCGTCGTCGCGCATGCGCACGACGGCGCCGGGCAGGCCGAGATCGCCCATCAGCTCGTCCAGCCGCGCGAGCCGCGGCAGCAGCGCGGCCTTGTCGTCGCCCGAGAATTCGACCAGCAAGATGGCGGCCGGCCGGCCGATCAGCGCCGTCTCCATCGTGGCGCGGAACGCCGGGTTGTCGAGCGCGAGGTCGATCATCGTGCGATCGACCAGTTCGACCGCCGACGGCCCCAGCGTGACGATGTGCTGCGCGGCGTCCATCGCCGCGTGGAAGCTCGTGAAGTTGACGATGCCCAGCACCTTCGCGCGCGGCAGCTCCGCGAGCTGCAGCGTCAGGCTCCTGGTGAACGCGAGCGTGCCTTCGGAGCCGACCAGCAGGTGGGCGAGGTTGACGCTGCCGTCCGCGGCGTAGGGGCGCTCGCTCTGGTTGTCGAAGATGTCGAGGTTGTAGCCGCCGACGCGCCGCATCACCTTGGGCCAGCGTTCGACGATGGCATCGAGGTGCTGGCGCGCGAGCCCGTGGACGAACTCGCCGAGGCGCGCCGCGCGCCCGCTCGCGGCGGCGACCGGCCCGAAATCCAGCTCCTCGCCGTCGGACAGCCACGCCCGCGCGCCGCGCACGTTGTGCACCATGTTGCCGTAGGCGATGGAGCGCGAGCCGCAGGAGTTGTTGCCGGCCATGCCGCCCAGCGTCGCCTGCGCACTGGTGGACACGTCGACCGGAAACCACAGGCCGTGCGGCTTCAGGCGCGCGTTGAGGTGGTCGAGCACGATGCCAGGCTCGACGATCGCCGTGCGGCCGGCCGGGTCGATGTCGACGACGTTGCGGAAGTGCTTGCTGGTGTCGATGACCAGCGCGGCGCCGGTGGTCTGTCCGCACTGGCTGGTGCCGCCGCCGCGCGCCAGCACCGGCACCTTCAGCTCGCGCGCGATCGCGAGCGCGGTGCGGATGTCGTCCGCCGTGCGCGGCACGAGCACGCCCACCGGCATGATCTGGTAGATCGACGCGTCGGTCGCATAGCGGCCACGCGAGGGCGCGTCGAACATCACCGTGCCCTGCGTTTCGGCCGCCAGGCGCCGCGCCAGCAGCTGGCAGACGTCGTTCGGCGGCAGGGCCGTCCCGAGCGGAGAGCCGGCGCGTGCGTCCAGCTTCCCGGCAGGGTCGATCCGCATGAGCGGCTAGGCCCCGAGGTTGGCCAGCGGGGCGATGTCGCCTGCGCGCATGAGCGCGAGCACGCTGTCGCGCTTGTTCTCGAGATGCTGCACGAGGATCTGCCGCATCGCGGCCGCATCGCGCGCCGTCATGGCCTCGAGCATGATGTCGTGCTCCTTGATCGCGCGCTTCCACTTGGCCGCGTTCTGGTTCGTGCGGAAGCGCAGCGACTGCACGCGGGCGTTGATCGACTTGTAGGTGCTGATCAACACGGGGTTGCCCGCGGCCTCGTTGATGAGCGTGTGGATCATCGCGTTGAGCCGGTAATACCCCGACAGGTCCTGGCGCTCGAAGCACGCGAGCATCTCGTAGTGCAAGGCGCGGAACTCGCTGAGCTTCTGGTCCGGGATGCGCTTGGCCGCGAGCTCGCCCGACATGCCTTCCAGCTCGGCCAGCACCTCGAACGTGTTGAGCACGTCGGTCTCCGTCAGCTTGACCGCGATCGCGCCGCGATTGGGCAGCAGGTCGACCAACCCCTCGGCCGCCAGCAGCTTGATGGCCTCGCGCAGCGGCGTGCGCGACACCCGCAGCTGTTCGCTGAGCGTGCGTTCGTTGAGCTTCGCGCCCGGGGCGATGCGCCCTTCCACCAGCATCGTCCTGAGCCGGGCGACCACCTGGTCATGCAGGGCGACGCGGGAGATCTCGATGATTTCGGCCATTCGATCCTCGATCCTGTTATCGCATTCTGCATTCAAAGCGGCAACCTTGCTTTAAAGCTCAGACTAGGGTTTTCCAGCGGACATTTTTGCGTTTTGCATGCAAATATCGCGGCAAAAGGATTCGACATGCTGACCCTCGACGTCCATCCGACCGGCCGCCACTTCCTGCAGATCCCGGGCCCCAGCCCGGTGCCAGACCGGATCCTGCGGGCCATGAGCCTGCCGACGATCGATCACCGCGGCCCGGAGTTCGGCGCGCTCGGACTGAAGGTGCTGAGCGGCATCCGGCAGATCTTCCGGACGCGGCACCCGGTCGCCATCTACCCGGCCTCGGGCACGGGCGCCTGGGAGGCGGCCCTGGCCAACACGCTGAGCGCCGGCGACCACGTGCTGATGTTCGAGACCGGCCACTTCGCGTCGCTGTGGAAGAAGATGGCCGACCGCCTGGGCCTGTCGACCGAGGTGCTGAGCTATGCCGGCGCCGACGAACAGCTGCCGGCCGCGCCCGGCTGGCGCCGCGGCATCCAGGCCGACATGATCGAGGCGCGGCTGCGCCAGGATACCCAGCACCGTATCAAGGCGGTCTGCGTCGTGCACAACGAGACCTCCACCGGCGTGACCTCCGACATCGCCGCCGTGCGCAAGGCCATCGACGCCGCGCGCCATCCGGCGCTGCTGATCGTCGACTCGATCTCGGGCCTCGCCAGCGCGCCGTACGAGCACGACGCGTGGGGCGTCGACGTGACGGTGAGCGGCTCGCAGAAGGGCCTGATGCTGCCGCCGGGCATCAGCTTCAACGCGCTGTCGCCACGCGCGCTCGAGGCCTCGAAAACCGCGGGGCTGCCGAAGTCCTTCTGGGCCTGGGACGAGATCGTCGAGATGAACAAGGACGGCTACTGGCCGTACACGCCCAACACCAACCTGCTGTACGGCCTGAGCGAGTCCCTCGACATGCTGCTGGCCGAGGGCCTGGACAACGTCTTCGCGCGCCACGCCCGCTGGGCCGAGGGCGTGCGCTCGGCGGTGACGGCCTGGGGCCTGCCGATCCAGTGCGCCGATCCGGCGCTGTACTCGCCGGTGTTGACGGGCGTCATCACGCCGCCGGGCGTCGACGCCGATGCGGTGCGCCGCCTGATCCACCAGCGCTTCGACATGTCGCTGGGCACGGGCCTGGGCAAGCTCAAGGGACGGATGTTCCGCATCGGCCATCTGGGCGACAGCAACGACCTGACCCTGCTCGCGACCATCGCCGGCTGCGAGATGGGACTGAAGCTGTCCGGCGTCAAGCTCGCCGGCAGCGGCGTGCAGAAGGCGATGGACCATTTCTCGCGCCACGAGGCGCCCGGCGCCATGAAGGAGGCCGCCTGAGCGCGCAGCGGCGCCACGCGTTCGAACGTCTGTTGCCACTCCGCCGAGTGGCGTGCGTCCCGGGGGATTGGCCGAAGAGCCAGGACTGACTGCCGAAGGCGATTGGCCCGCGCCACGCCGTCCGGCTCTAGGAGACAACGCCGTGAAAAGATTCTTTCGAGCCAGCAACGTCGTCCTGTTGCTCCTGTGCGCGATGTACTTCATCACGTACCTGGATCGCGTCAACGTCAGCACGGCCGCTGCCGGCTTCGGCAAGGAATTCGCACTGTCGAAGACCCAGATCGGCCTCGTGTTCTCGGCGTTCGCCTACCCGTACCTGATCTTCCAGATCATCGGCGGATGGGTCAGCGATCGCTTCGGCGCGAAGCGCACGCTCATCGCCTGCGGCGCGCTGTGGGCCGCGGCCACGGTGCTGACCGGCCTGGCGGGCGGCCTGACGTCGATGCTCGTCGCGCGCTTGCTGCTCGGGCTCGGCGAGGGCGCGACCTTCCCCGCATCCACCGCGGCGATGTCGCGCTGGGTCGCGAAGGAGAGGCGCGGCTTCGCGCAAGGCATCACCCATGCCGCGGCGCGCATCGGCAACGCCGTCGCTCCCGCGATCGTCGTCGCGGTGATGGCCAGCTACGGCTGGCGCGAATCCTTCTACCTCTGCGGCGGCATCAGCATCGTCTGGGTCGTGCTGTGGGCGCTGTCCTTCACCGAGTTTCCGAAGGACCATCCGCGCATCACCGCCGACGAGACGGCCGTCCTGCCTCTCCCCAGGCCCAAGGGCGCCGCGGTGCCGTGGGCGCAGCTGTTCAGGCGCATGGCACCGGTCACCATCGTCTACTTCTGCTACGGCTGGACGCTGTGGCTGTTCCTGAGCTGGATCCCGCAGTACTTCCTGCACAGCTACAACCTGGACCTGAGGAAGTCGGCGCTGTTCGCGTCGAGCGTGTTCTTCGCCGGCGTGATCGGCGACACGCTGGGCGGCCTCGTCACCGACCGCATCCTCACGCGCACCGGCAGCCTGCACAAGGCCCGCAGCGTGATGGTGGCGGTCTGCATGATGCTGACGCTGCTCTCGCTGCTGCCCTTGCTGTGGATGCACAACCTGTACGTCTCGCTCGCCTGCCTGTCGGCCGGGTTCTTCTTCGCGGAGATGACGATCGGGCCGATGTGGGCCGTGCCGATGGACATCGCGCCCGAGTTCTCCGGCACCGCCAGCGGGATGATGAACACGGGCTCGGCGCTGGCCGCGATCATCAGCCCGGTGTTGTCCGGGATGCTGATCGACCAGTTCGGCAGCTGGGAGCTTCCGTTCGTCGGCAGCATGCTGCTGATGGCCGCGGGCGTCGTGCTGGCGTTCCGCATGCATCCGGAGGCGAAGTTCAACACGACGCCGACGGCGCTGGGCGACGCCAGGCCGCAGGCCTCGTGAGCGCAAGGCCGGCGTCAAGCGATGAACCACGTTCCGTCTCCGGACTCCCTCGCCAGGCTGCTCTTCGAAGCCAGGCGCGACGCCACGGCGATCGCCAGCCCGGGCGGCGCGCTCGAGCCGCGCGCGGCCGCGGACGCCTATGCGGTGCAACTGCGCAGCATCGAACTGCGCGGCAGCCGGGTCGTCGCGTGGAAGGTGGGCGCCAAGTCCGCCGACGGCCCGATCCAGGGCTCGGCACTGCCCTCCGATGCGTTCCAGGCGAGCCCCGGCACGCTGCAGCGCGACAACCATGGCGTCCTGGGCCTGGAGCTCGAGATCGCCTTCAGGCTCGGCCGCTCCTTCGCCCCCGCGCAGGCGCCTTACGCCGACGAGGAAGTGATGGCATCGATCGCCACGATGGCCGCGGCCATCGAGGCGGTGTCCAGCCGCTTCGCCGACTGGCCCCGGGTGGCGCCGCTGCTGCAGCTGGCCGATCTCCAGAACCACGGCGCGCTTTGCATCGCGCCAGGGGTCGCCTACGACGACGCCTATCCGTTCGAGCGCCCGACGGCGCACTTCGACTTCAACGGCAGCAGCGTCCTCGCCGCGCCCGCGCGCAATCCGGCAGGCGACCCGCGCCGCCTGCTGCCCTGGCTCGTCAACCACGTCACGTCGCTGGGGGGCACCTTCAGCGAGGACACCTGGGTGACGACGGGCTCCTACACGGGCATGCATTTTCCCGAGCACGCGGGCACGGCGGTCGGCCGGTTCGAAGGACTGCCGGAGATCCGCCTGACGGTCGGCGCGCGCGCCGCCGGAAAGGCGCCGGGATGAACTCGAACTGCAGCCGGCTCGAGACGACCCGCGCGTCGATGGCCGCGGCCGACGCCGTGGTCACGCGCCTGCGCCAGCCCTGGCCTCGACGACGACGTTGACCGCGTGACATCGCGCGGCAGGCGCCGCGCCGATCCGGTCATTGAAGTCTTGTCTGACAACGAGGTCATCCATGAAATCGCAACAGTCACTCTTGCTGCGGCTCTGCAGCGCATTGATCCTTGCCGGGCTCGCCGCCCTGCCCGGCCACGCATCGGCCGGCAACCTCGTCCAGAACGGCGGGTTCGAAAGCGGCGACCTGGGCCACTGGACGGAGGTCGGCAACACCGGCTACGGCGTCGTGGGCTGCGGCGGCGCGCCCGAGGGCGATTGCCAGGCCTTCTTCGGGCCGATCGGATCGACGGGCGGGATCTCGCAGAGCCTCGCCACGTCGCCGGGCGCCATCTACGCCATCAGCTTCATCTTCAACAGCGACGGCGGCACGCCGGGCGCCTTCGAGGTGGACTTCGGCGGCCAGACGCTCGTGAGCCTGGCGAATCCGCCGGCCGCGGGCAACCAGTCCTTTGCCTTCGACGCCACCGCCACCACGGCCAACACCGTCCTGCAGCTGCAGTTCCAGGACGACACCGGCTTCATGTCGGTAGATGCCGTCCAGGTGGCGTCCGTCCCCGAGCCCGCCGGTTTCGTCCTGATGAGCGCGGGCCTGCTCGGCCTGGCGGCCCGTCGCCGGCGACAACCCCGCTGACCGCCGCGTCGCGCGTCGGCAGACGGCGACGACCCCTTCGAACCAACCCGCTTTCCCCGCCGGATCGCGCGGCGCCCCGCACGCCTCGAGTGCGCCGCCCGTCCTCGACCCGGTTCATCACACCAGGAGACATCGACATGCGCGCAAGAACCTACCGGCCGCTCGTCAGACTCGTGCCCGCGCTCGGGCTCGTCGGCGCGATCGGCTGGAGTGCGCCGGCCCAGGCCGGCGTCCAGCGGATCGTCATCGACCAGACGGCCACCGTCAGCCTCAAGCCGATCATCTTCGGCACCGCGACGCCGGGCGCCGCGACCAACTACACCGTCTACGTGGGCCGCGCCTTCGGCGAGATCGACCCGGGCGGCCAGAACGCGGTCATCACCGACATCAACCTCGCGCCGAAGAACGGCGACGGCAAGGTCGGCTACGTCGCCAATTTCGAGATCGTCACCCCGAGCAATCCGGCGCAGCGCAACGGCCTGATGATCCAGTCGGTGCCCAATCGCGGCGGCAACTCGATCACCACGACGGCGCTGCTGCAAGGCGTGACGTACGTGCAGAGCGGCTGGCAGGGCGACCTGCTGGCGCAATGCTCGCCGGCCACCGCCACGGCCTATCCCTGCTTCGACCTCAACGCCGGGCCCTACGGCAGCCTCGATACCTCCACGGGTGTCCTGACCCCGCCGCAGGTGCCCGACGTGGCAGCCGCGGGCGGCCTCAAGAGCCTGGCGGCCTTCGTCGTCCAGGTGCCGGTGGCCACCAACGGAAGCGGCGCGCCGCCCGTCACCGGCGCGGTCTACGGCCACGTCTGCACCGGCACGAACGGATGCGGCCTGGCCGTCGGCTCGACGCCCACGAGCACGGCGCAACTGGTCATCCAGGGACCGGCCTTCGTGCCCTACCAGCCCGTCAGCGCGGACACCAGCCAGGCCAGGTTCTGGACCGTCTCCTCGCAGACGTTCACGGGCGTGACGGGCGCGAAGACGCCGATCGCGAACGACCAGTGGGCCTGGGCCTACTGCCCCGGCGGCTGGCCCGGCACGCCCAACCCCAACTGGATTTGCCTGAAGTCCGGCACGTTCGACCCCAGCCTCCTCTACGAGATGTCGTACACGGCGAAGAACCCGCTGGTGCTGGGCGTCGGCTTCGCCGCGTTCCGGGACCTCGGATCGTTCCTGCGCTACGGCACGGCCGCGCCCGGCGGCGGCGCGAATCCGCTCTCGGGCACGATCACCAAGGCCTCGACCGTCGGCGGCTCGCAGTCGGCCGCGTTCCTGCACGGCCTGATCTTCTGGGGCTTCAACAAGGACGAGGACGGCCGCAAGGTCTTCGACGGCGCGTGGCCGCAGGTCGACGGCCGCATGATGGTCATGAACATCCGCTGGGGCCAGCCGAACAACCTGATGTATCTGTACATGGGTGGCGACGAGGCGCCGGTCTGGTGGGCCGACTATCCGAACCTGGCGCGCGGACTGCCGGCCGACGGCATGCTGCACCGCTGCACGCTGGACAACACCTGTCCGGAGATCCTGGAGACCTTCGCCTCGGCGGAACTGCATTCCGAGAAGTTCCACGCGAGCCTGTGCGGCTTCACCTGCGTCGAGGACATCCCGCTGCCCGCCAACGTCCATCGCTACTACACCCCCGGGGGTACGCACGGCGGTGGCGCGGCGGATTTCAACTGGACCTCGCCGGCGAGCATCGTCACGCCGGCCGTCCAGTCGCTGCCCACCAGCCCGATCCCGGCGGCGCATACCAACAACGCGTTGAACTACGCCTTCCTCAGCCGGATCATGCACGGCACGTCGATGCCGCCCAGCGCGTATCCGACCCTCGCGCGCCACGAGCTCGTTCCCAACACCGCGGCGGCCGAAGGCTTCCCGGACTTCAGCGCCACGGTGCCCCGCCTGACGTTCCATGGCGACCAGGCCTGGCGTCCGTTCGTCTACGACTTCGGTCCGGGCGAGAACTACGACCAGGAGAGCGGCATCCCGTCGACCCAGCCGCCCGTCATCAAGGCGGTGCTTCCCGGCTATGCGGTGAAGGTCAACCTGGACGGCAACGAGAGCACCACCAGCATGAAGACGGTGCTGGGCGAGGCGCCGCTGGGCACGTACGTGGGCTGGAACCTGGCCACCACGGGCTGGTACGGCCCCAACGCCAGCAACGGCCCGGGCAGCGTCGGACAGGTCTTCGCGGGCGCGGGCAACAGCGGCGGCTACTGGCCGTTCTGGGACACGCGCGCCAACCGCGTCGCCGCGAACGACCCGCGCCCGTCGCTCGAGGAGCGCTACGGCACCCACGCCGGCTTCGTCTGCGCCGTCACGCGTGCCGCCAACGTGGCCGTGCAGCAGCGCTTCCTGCTGCCGTCCGAGGCGCCGACGCTGATCGCCAACGCGTCCGCCTCGAACGTGCTGGCGGCGCCGTTCGTGCCCACCGCCAAGGACACGCTGTTCGCCAACCTGCTGTGCACCAACACGACGGCCAAGTGACCCGCGGACAGGGGCGCCGGCCGGGGAGTCGGCGCTCGTCGGGCGCGCGGCCGCGGCCGCTTAGCCCGGATTGACCCGCAGCGCCCCGCTGTCGTGCCCGATGGGCCGCAGCAGCGCGTGCAGCGCGAAGGCCGCGCCGCCGACCGCCGTGGCGAGGTCGCCGTACTTCGCGACGCGGATGGCCGGCGGCGCCACGCCCGCGTCGGCGCCGAAGCGGGCCAGGCGGTCGACCGCGGCGTCGAGGAAGTGGGCGCCGCCCAGGGTCACGGCCTCGCCACCCAGCACGATGGCCTTTGGATTGAACGTCGTCCAGACGTTCTGCAGCAGCACGCCGAGCGCGTCGCCGGCGGCGGCGAAGGCGTGGCGCGTGCGTTGCGCGCGCGGCTTCGCGAGGTCGGCGGCCAGTCCCGCGCGATCGACCTCGCCGTGGCGCAGCCATCCTGCCGCCTGCGCCACCGCCTTGAGGCCGACGTAGGCCTCGGCGCAGCCGCGGCGCCCGCAGGAACACGGGAGACCGTCGACGTGCAGGATGGTGTGGCCGATCTCGCCGGCGGCGCCGGTCGCGCCGGTGAACAGCGCGCCGTTGAGGACGATGCCGGCGCCCACGCCCACGCTGCAGCTGACGTAGACCAGCGGATCGTCGATCGGCCGGCTGCCGAACGCGGTCTCGCCGATGGCCGCGAGGTCGGCCTCGTTCTGGCAGTAGACGGGCACCTGCGCCAGGCCGCCGGCCCCGAGCTCGCGCGCCAGCCGCTGGCCCACCTCCACGTTGCGCCAGCCGAGGTTGGGCGCGAACTCGATGACGCCGTGCGCCGTGTCGACCGCACCCGGCAAGCCGACACCCACGCCCAGCAGGCGTGCGCCCGCGCGCGTCACGCGCGCGGACTCCGCCGTCACCAGTTCGACCAGCTGGTGGCAGGCCACGTCGGGTGCGCGATCGCGCAGCGGCACCGACCGCGATTCGAGCACCTCGCCTTGCAGCGACGTGCCGACCACGCGGATGCTGTCGGTGCACAGCTCCGCGCCGATCAGCGCCAAGCCGCGGCCGTCGATGCGCAGCGGCGTCGGACGGCGCCCGAGCGAGCCAGTGACGGCGACGCCGTCCTCGGCCAGCCAGCCCTCGTCGATCAGCTCCTTGGTCAGCAGGCTCACGGTGGACTTGGTCAGCCCGCTGCGCTCGGCCAGCGCGGCGCGCGACTGCGCGGGCTCGTCCAGCAGCAGGCGCAGCAGCACGTTGCGGTTGATGGACTTGACGAAGCGTTGGTCGCCCGTGATCGGGGGACGGGTCATCTGCGGGTTCTCCGGTGGGCTGGCCGGCATTGTCCGGCCTGCTCGCGGACCGTCCGTCCAGGCACCGCGGCGTCCCGAGACTAGGCGCGCGCGTGCGCGGCCGCATTGGGGAAAACAAGTAATTAGTTCGAGCATCGAACGAAGTAATCTTGCGCCGCGCTCTCCAAGAAGGGCGGGCCGATGCACACGACAACCGGAGACAAGCCATGAACTTCAAGCACGCTCTCTTGACCGCCGCACTCCTCGCGAGCGCCGCGGCGCACGCCCAACTGGTGGTCGGCGTCAGCTGGTCCAACTTCCAGGAGGAACGCTGGAAGACCGACGAGGCCGCCATCAAGGCCGAACTCGCCAAGCACGGCGCCACCTATGTCAGCGCGGATGCCGGCGGCTCGCCCGAGAAGCAGCTGGCCGACGTCGACGGCCTGATCGCCAAGGGCGCGAAGGCGCTGATCGTGCTGGCGATGGACAAGGACGCGATCGTGCCGGCGCTCGCCAAGGCCAAGCAGCGCAATATCCCGGTCATCGCCTACGAC
>OUNM010192711.1_pt1 | contig 11227 bp, 8 predicted proteins | sample 1769961 | NCBI WGS metagenome assembly OUNM01 (sample SAMEA3914820, study PRJEB12502) | metagenome | biome: forest; material: soil | place: USA | collected 2012-03-12 | depth 0.3 m
CGCTAAGACACAGCGCGGCAGAGCCGCAACCAAAAGGCGGTCCACAAAAAGCACGAAAAGACAACCGCGAATGGCCGCTAATGAACGCGAATAGAAGAGGCCTTTTCCATTGGCGTCTATTCGCGTCCATTCGTGGTTTAAAAATCCTCGCAGCTCTGCGCTATTCTTCCAGATAGCAGTGCAGAGATGCAAAGGGCGCAGAGATTTCGCCACCGCTACCCTCGTCTTTGATCTCAGCGTTTCAGCGTCCCTGCGTTTTCCAACTACTTTGCTGAGACAAAGGAAGTGGAAGGGTTGGAGGGCTGGCACCACGGGAGCCTGTCAGCAAAGGACGCCGGTCGGAAAACAAAAAACGCGAGCCGTGAAGCTCGCGTCTTTTGGAAAACTGCTTTGTGTAACCGCGCCTTATTGACTGAGGAAACGCACGCGGCGGCTGTTGATGTTCGGCGGGAAGCCGAGGGCGCCCGGCAGGTAGGGCGAACCGCCGCGGAAATCGGCGACGGGATCCGGCGGACCTTCCGCAATCGGGTCCTTGGCATCTTTGCCGCCCTTGCCTTCGCCCATATCGCGAGCACCTGGATCATACGCGGCGACCGCCTCAGGCTTCAGGCCCACTTCCCAGTCATTGAGCGACTCGGTTCCGAAGGAAGCAATTTCCTTGATCATCACGGTGTCGTTCGCCGTGTCGGGCGTCCAGCGGACGGCTAGTTTCGAAGCGCTCACTGCCGGGAAATCGATGCTCGAGCGGTTGGTTGAGCCATCGAGCACCAGGCTTACAGTCGGCGTCTTGCCTTCCAGCGAGCTGGTTCCGGCGGCTTCGTCGAGAGCGAAGAAGTCGAGCTTGCCCTTGGCTGCGCCATCGGTGAGGAGGGCGACGCGCGAGAGGGACTGTGTGGCGCCGTACTTGATCACCGCACCCGGCTCATTCGTCGAACTCAGGAGAGCAACGCCACTTTCCGGGTTGTCATCGATCGCCTTTTGCCAGGCGAGGGAGCCATCGGGCGAGTTTGCATACGTAATGCTGCTGCCTGCGAAGAGTCCGTTGGTGTTGAAGGCGGTCTTGTCGTTCACCTGGCCAAAGATGGCATGCGCATCGATCGGCTGTTCGCGCTGGCGCAGGTCATAGACCGTGGCTGGCTTTTCACCGTAGACATACAGGCTGTAGAGCGGGCCGGGGTTGGTGAGGTCCGTTTCGATCAGGATGTACTTGGCGAAGCGGGTGAAGGGATGGTCGAGCTTCTTCTCATTGACCGAGTTGAAGGCGACGTTTTGCGCCAGCGGGGTCCAGGAACGGGCGCCCGGGACGGCTGGTTCATCACCTGCGTAGAGAGAGAGAGTGCCATCGGCGGCCTTGGCAGAGAGGCTGAAGTTGGAGACCAGTTCCGGTTCGGATAGGGCGATGAGGTAATATTGCTTACCTGCGAGCACTGGCCAACCGGTAGTCACGTCATCATCCAGCCACGCGGCTGAGGCTTCCGACGGGACGTAGGTGGAATTCGAAGCGTTGTAGAGGAAGAGGTTCGACCCAACGTGCTGGCGGGCGAGATTCTTCGGATATACCTGGAGTTGGCGCGCGGCTGGGTCAGGATCCGCGGCGAAGACGAGGCTGGTGCAGACAGCCGAGGCGAACAGAGCGAACGTCGAGGTCTTCATAGTTGAGCCTATTCTAGCGGGTTTTTACGGTGTTTGAAATCAATTCCCGGAACCTTACCTGGGCACGCAACGTTCTAGAAATTTGAGCGACTATGGGTGCTCCACCGGTCCGTCGCCAAGCACAAATTTTCATTTTTGTTATTAGCATGAGTCGTGCCATAAGTCTCTCTCATTTTTGCTATTGGCAAATTTTGAGGAAGCGGATATCGACAGGACTCGCGCGGGCTGCACACGGGGCGGCTCCCGTGGAGCAGGCCAAATAGACCTTTCCCGCCATATCTTTTCTGTGAGCACCAACGATTCGAATCCTTCCCCCGAGACAGCGGCTCCCAAGGGTTTTCAAGAGGGGCAGACCCTGGCAGGGTGTTACGCTCTTATACGGCGTCTTGGAAACAAAGAGGGAGGCCCGGAAATCTGGCTCGCGACGGACGATGTGCTGGGTAAGGACGTCACCCTGCATTTTCTCCCCGCCGCAGTGGCGAAGGACGCCAAGGTACTCCAGGATTTGCGACAGGAAATCAAGCGGGCCCGGCAGTTGATTCATCCGCAGATCCTGCGGGTCTACGATTTGATCGAGGAGCCGGAGTGGGCGGCGGTTTCCATGAACACCTTTGAAGGTGAATCAGTGGCGGCTTTGCAGGAAAAGCAGGTGGACAAGCGGTTTGCCGCCGGAGCTGTTGAGACGTGGTTTTACCAACTGGTGCAGACAGTCGATGATGCGCACAAGATCCAGTTTTTGCATCGCGACCTCGTTCCGCAGAATATTTTCCTGAACACGGCCGGTCAGGTACTGGTGGCCAATTTCGGCATCAGCCGCACGATTCAGGATGCGTTGGCTCGGGCGGGGCAGGTGGACGAAGCGCGCCGTGCTTTTATCAGTCCTCAGATTTTGGAAGGCCAGGCGCCCACGCGCGCGGACGATGTCTATTCGCTCGCCGCTATTCTATATACGTTGCTTGCCGGAACTCCGCTGAAGGCTGGAGGGGATGTCGGGGCTTTGGATAAGCTGGAGATGCCGGTGGCGTGGAAGCAGGGGATTGCCGCAAGCTTGCAAAAATCGGCGGAAGCTCGTCCACAGACCGCAGGTGAGTTCTTGAAGCGTTTGAAGGAGGTTGGCGCCGCGCCGGCAGTCGCTACGCCGTCAGTGAAGCCCACTCCGGTCGAGACTCCGAAGTCGATCGCGGCAGAGGTGCCGGTGGCCAGGGCGGAGGCGCCGCGGAGCGAGGAAAAGACGACTCCTCCCGCGAAGCCGGAGCCGCAGGTGGAAGTCATTCCGAGTAAAGCGCCGGAGACGGCTGCAAAAAAGACGATCGAGCCCAAACCGGCGCCTGCGCCAGAACCGAAGCGTCCGGCGGATCGCTCTTCGGTGGGGGATTTCAAGCCACGGCTTTATCCTGAGGAGTCGCGGTTTCCCATCGTCGCCGTGGGTGCCATTGCGGTCTTCATGCTGGCCGCGGTGATTTGGCACTTCTCTACGTCTGAAAAGAAGACAGAAGGAGGAGAGATCGCGAGCGCGACGCCGATGCCAGTGCCGGTGACTCCCGCGCCGCCGCCGGAGAAACAGGAATTGCGTCCCGTCATTGTCACGCCGGTCCCGCCGAAGGTCGTGACGGAAACCACGCCCGCGCCGCAAACTCCGCCGCCGGCCCCAGTGGAGCCGAAGGCGACGCCGGTACCCGCGGATCAAAAGGCGCTCGTGGAGAAACAGACCGCACTGGAAAAGGCGAAGGAGGTGGCGCAAACCTCCGAGAGAACGCACGTGGATCTTTTGAAAGAGCAACAGGCGGCGGACTTGGCTGTGGCCGAGGCGCAAAAAACGTTCGACGAGAAGGCCAAGACCTACGCGCCCGTCAAGAAAGCGGCTGACGAAATCGCCGCGCAGCGCAAGAAGCTTGAGGAGGATCAAAAGGCGGCCGTCGCCGCAGCCGAGGAGGCGCAAAAGATGGCCGCGGAAAAAGCGCGTCTCGTCGAGGAGAACAAAAAGAAGCTCGAGGACTTGGAAAAGCAGGCGGCCGAAAAGCTGGCCGCGCAGGAGGAGGCGAATGCCCAATTGCAAGCAGTGCAAAAGACGCTCTCGGAGAAGCAGAAAGTGGCAATGGAGGCCGCGAAAGCTGCGGGGGTGGTGGACAATACTCTGCAGCAGCAGCAAGTCGCCGTTGTCAAGGGACAGAAGGAAGTGGACGACGCGAAGGCGGCGTTCGATCTGGAAAAGGGACTGAAGGAAAAAGTCGATCGACTGAAGAAGTTTGCCGCGCAAGGAACGCCAGCAGCCGCTCACGCTACGCCGCGGCCCGGGGCGAAGCCAATTGCTGCCACCACGCCGGCGCCAGCAATGAATCTCGCGAGTAACATCACCCCAGCTCCGTCGACTCCCAAGCCGTCGGTGGCCACGCCGGAGCCTGCTACCCCGGTCCCTTCCACGCCAGCACCTGCGACTCCCGCGCCCGCCACACCTGTGCCTTCAACGCCGTCGCCTGCGACCCCGGCTCCGGCCACCCCGGCACCTGCGACCCCAGCGCCCGCAACACCTGCGGTAGTCACGCCTTCCACTCAACCCGTTGAGGCTGCGAACAACCAGGTCAATAGCCTCGGCATGAAATTCGCACCGGTGGGGGATGTGGAATTCAGCATCTGGCTGACACGCCTGAAGGACTTTGAGGTCTTCGCCAAGGATGTGAATTTGAAGTCCACCTCATGGCGCTCGCCCGGCTTCCGTCAGGCGCCCGATCATCCCGTAGTGAACGTGACGTGGCAGGAAGCGGTCGCCTTTTGTCAGTGGCTGACGAACCGGGAGCACGAGAGCAAGGTGTTGCCGGCCCATCAATTTTACCGCCTGCCCACCGATCTCGAGTGGAGCAAGGCTGTGGGTCTGCCGGAGGAGACCGGTCGCACTCCGGAAGCGCGCGACATGGGCATCCCCGACGTCTATCCGTGGGGCACGCAGTGGCCGCCGCCTTCGGGCTCCGGTAATTATACGGGCGAGGAAACGGGCTCCGATGTGGCCATCAAGGGCTACGAAGACGGCTTCGCCTGGACCTCGCCGGTGGGCAGCTTCAAGCCCAATAAATATGGGCTCTATGACATGGGTGGAAATGTGTGGCAGTGGTGCATGGATACCTGGAACAACGAATCCAAGGCCAAGGTTCTGCGCGGTGCTTCGTGGTACAACGGAGCTCTCAAACTCAGCCTCCTCTCCTCATGCCGGGTGCATGCCGCGCCGGATAGCAGCACGGATAATTACGGTTTCCGCATAGTCCGTGCCACGGAGGGTTCTGCGGGAATGAAGAATAAGTTTCGGTAACAGTTTCTCACTTTTGACGTTGCAATTCTTTTGCCGTCCTGAGAAACGGTTGGTCCGCAACGACGCATTTCTGGTGTTTTTATGAAAAAATCTGCCGGCTCATTGGCTCTACTCCTTGCCGTGCTGATGGTTGCAAAGCCGTCGGCCAGTCGCGCACAGGACTTTTTCCGCGACTTGGGTACTTCGCGTTCTTCCGGTGGTATCGGCCCTGTCGTACCGTCGGATTACACGTACGAAGATGCCTCCCCGAGCGGCCTCAAACCGTTGCGTCCCGGGCAGGATTTGTCCGTTGTTGAAAGCCAGGAAGAGCAGGATAAGTACAATTTCGCACTCGGTAATTTCCGCTTCGGCCTCGCGCTGGGCGTGGGTATCGAGTGGAACGACAACATCAAGCTTTCTCAAAATGATCGCATCTCGGACTTCGTCTTTCGTCCAGTCCTGAACATCGATTCCGAGTGGCGTATCAGCGACCTTAATACGCTGCGGTTCAACATCGGCATCAGCTACGCGAAGTATTTCAGCCACAGCGAATTTGATACTCGTGGCGTGTTGATCTCCCCGACGTCGGAGCTGGCGCTGACGATGTACACGGGTGCGATCAAGTGGACGATCCGCGATCGCGGAAGCTACCAGGAAGACACATACGACATTCCGGACGTGAGTGGTCTCGCGGTTTATCGCCGCTGGGAAAACCAGGCTGGTCTCGAGGCGCAATGGGCCATCAATCAATCAGTCAATCTTACCGTCGGTTACGATCATTATAACCTTTGGACCACCGGAAATAGCGGAAACCAGCAGGCGGGTTTCGAACTGCAGGATCGTGCGATCGACACCGTTTTCGTCAAGCCGTCTTGGCAGGTGAATCCGGCCGTCAAGATCGGTGTCAACGCCTCCTACAGCTTCATCAATTTCAAGGATAACGACCGCAGCGATGGCCAGGGCCTGTTGGCCGGTCCGTTCATCGAGTGGCAGATTTCTGAATACACGAATGTGTATCTCGAAGGCGGTTACCAGAGCCTGTCGTTCGATCACGGCAGCGACTTCAGCAACGCGGCCATTGCGCAGCTGGGGCTCAACGATGCGGATGCCGCGGCAGTCCGGAATATTCTGCAAGATAGTGAGGACTCAAATAGCTACTATATCAAATTTGAGATCAACAACCGGCCGAGCGAATACTTCCGCCATCGCCTCTCGTTCTCCAAGACCGCCGAGCTCGGTTTCTCTTCCGATTTCATCGACCTCTACAATGTGGAATACGATGCGGACTGGAAGGTGATGGAGAAATTGGAGATTGGTCCATCGGTCTTTTACGAGCACTACACCACGTCCGGTTCGCTGGGTGAAACTGCGGATCGCATTGGCGCAGCGATCGGATTGCGCTATCATTTCTCAAATTCTCTGACCCTTGGGCTCGATTATCGCTATATCTGGAAAAACTCAAATTTGGAAAACCTGGACTACTATCAGAACCTCGTTTTCCTGAGCCTGTACTATAAATTCTAAAATTTAACCGTGATGGCCTATGCCTAGCTTTCTCCGTTTCGCGAGTTTCGCCGTCGCCCTTCTGGCGATTTCAGTAACGGGAAGAGCCCAAGGCCTGGCACCACGGCTACAGGCATATCCCACCGGCCCCGGTGGCTATCCCGGAGGGATTCCCGCCACGGGAGTGGCTCAACCCGCAGCGGGCTATCTGCCCCAAGAGCGGATGGCCATTGTGGATCCTGACAAAAAGCTTTCTGCGGGGGATCAAGTCACCGTCGAGATCGTGGAAGATCGGGAAGGTGGTTTGCCCCGTGTAGTCACGGCGACGGGGGAGCTGGACGTCCCTCCACTCGGTCGCGTGAAGGTGGCCGGCCGCACGGCGACGGAAGCGGCTTCGGAGATCCGAGTGGCGCTGGAAAAAGACTACTATTACCACGCGACAGTGCGGCTCGCGATCGACCGCGTGAGCCCCGTGCAGGTCCGCTCCGGCATGGTCTATCTCTCCGGCGAAGTGCGCGTGGGCGGCCCGCAGGAAATCATCTCGGGCGAGGCGCTCACCCTGTGCAACGCGATCCTCAAGGCGGGTGGCATCGGCGAATGGGGCAACCCGGAAAAAGTGCAGCTCACCCGCCAGAAAAAAGACGGCAGCGTGGAAACGATCGTCGCGAACTACAGCAAGATTATCAAAGAGGGCGATGCGAAGAAAGACCCGGTCCTGCAGGATGGCGACCGCATCTTCGTTCCGAAAATTTTTTGGCGTTGGAAATAAGGTAACCCGACATGGATTCCGTCAACCCGCAAGCACCGCCGGTCCCTTTGGCCGCCGGCCTCGGTCTCAAGATCTACCGTTATCGCTCGCTCATCCGCCGGCATTGGTGGGTCATGGCGCTCACTATCGGGCTCGGCCTTCTTTACGAAGCCTACGTTCTCTTTTCGTCGCCGCAGTTGTTTAAGTCGACCTCCGAGCTCCTCATCCGTGAGGAGATGCTCTCCGAGGTGGGCAAGGCGGTGCAATTCGATGACCGTGCCGGGCGACAGTACGATACCTATATCATGCTCCTTAAGAGCGAGCAGACGCTCGCCGCTGCGCGGGCCAAGCTCGCGCTCGAGGCGCCTCAACTCTCCGGCACGGTGGACATTGCCGCTGCGGTTCCGGCGCGGACGAACATTTTTACCGTCACGGGCACCGGCTCCAATGGCGAATACACGCGCCGGTTTGTCGATGCGGTCGTCCATGAATTTCTCGATTCCCGCTCCAAGGGGCGCACCTCGCAGGTGGACACCACCAAGCAGGGTCTCGAGACCGACTTGAAGGAATTAAAAACGGAGCTCGAGAAAAAGCAGAACGAGTTTCAGGCGTTCGTGAAGGAAAACAACATGGCCTTCTGGCAGGAGCAGGCCAAGAGCTCGGCCGTGTTTCTCTCCGGGCTGAAGAATCAACAGGCGCAATTGCAGAACGAATGGCAGCGGCTGGAAAACCTTTCGCCGGACGAATTGCTGGTCAATCCCGGTTCCGGCATTGCCACCGCCAAGCCGCCGGGCACTGCGCCCAGTGCGAATACTCCCGGGGCTGCTTCCTCGGGCGCTGCGTCTTCCGCTCCTTTCAACAACGAGCTCTATGTCCAGTATACTCAGGTCACCCAGCAATTGGTGCAAAAGCAGGCGGAGGTCGAGTATTGGAAAACCGTTTGGAAACCAAAGCATCCCAAGCTTCAGGCCCTCCAGGCCAAGGTGGAGGATCTCCAACGTCTGATCGGCACGATCAAGGAGCAGAATACCGCGGCGACGGCTGCGCGGAAGATCGCCATCAAGGCAGAACTCAAGAGCCTGGAGAGCAGCATCGCCAATTGGGAAAAGAAAGTCACCGAGGCCAGTAGCAAGGACGCCGAATACACCAATCTGCAAAACCAGATTGCCTCGCTCAACACGCAGATCGAGCGCATCACCAGCAGCAACCGGGAGCTGAACGTTCACACCTCCGCCGATCCGCTCACCGTCATGCATGCCGCCACGCTGCCCGAGCCGGTGTCGCCGCACACGCTGAATCATCTGCTGCTCGGCGTCATCGGCGGCTTCGTCGTGGGCCTCATCATCCTTGTCGTCATGGATCGTGCGGATGATCGCGTCTCGTCCTCCACGGAAATGCTCGACCATTTCTCCGAGCCGATCCTCGGTCAGATCCCGAACGTGGCCGACACCCGCAAAGAGACTGGCCTTCCCCTGCTTCAGCCCGAGGACGAGCGCTACACCTACGCGGAGGCATTCCGCAGTCTGCGCTCCTCACTCATCTTCATGCCAAACCAGGCGGAGATGAAGACCCTCCTCATCACCAGCGCGATTCCAAACGAAGGCAAATCCACCATCGCCAGTAATCTCGCCGTCACCATGGCGGCGTCCGGTGCGCGCATCCTGCTCGTCGATGCGGATCTGCGCCGCGGCGACCTCGCACAGCTCTTCGACACCGATGGTCGTTTCGGCCTCTCCAGCATCCTGCGCGGCGAAGTGCCGTGGAAAGAAGCGGTGCAGGTGACGAAGTATCCCACGCTTTCACTCATTCCGCGCGGGCCGGTGACGAACCAGTCTGGCGAATTGCTGCTCAAGCCCGAGGTGGTCAACCTGCTCGACGAATTCAAGGAGCAGTACGATCTCGTGATCTTCAACACCGCGCCGATCCTCGCAGCTGACGACACGCCTACGCTCGCGCCGAATTTCGACGGTGCGCTGATGGTCGTCCGCGCCGCGTTCACCTCCGCGCGCCTCTCGAAGAATGCGCTGAACATGCTCTACCAACGGCAGGTCAACGTCCTCGGCCTCATCCTCAATTGCATCGATGCCGAGATGCCGGATTACTACTATTATCGTTATCCGAAATACTACGCGGCGTCGTAAGCAGCCGCTGTAGCCGCGGCGCTCAGGCGCCACGCGTGCTGGTTTTGGAAAAGCACTAGGAACGCGCGACGATCATCGGTCGTACGGTTGCCAACGCCTGCATCGTGATTTTGATGAGCTCAGCTGAGACGTCGTGCTTTTCCAAGGCCCGTCGGAAATGGCCGACAAAGGCCTCAAACTCGACGTCAGCGATGTTCATTGTTCCGTGGATTTCCTGAAGACTTCGTCCCGAGTACGAAAGGGGCCCTCCCATCGCCTGGCTTAAAAACTCAAGAGCGCTGCGCTTTGTCCTCGTCAAAAGTTCGGCGTCGAGCGGATAGCGGCCGCCGCGGCTATAGTTCACGCGAGGATCGGCCACGGCCGCGTCAACAAAATCGTTCACGACCTTTGCCATCTGTTTTTCACCGCCGAGACTTTCCCACAAGGTTGCGCTCATGGGATTTCTCTAGCAAAGACGGATGAAAAGGGCACTTCCAGAAGGGCGACCATGCAGGAAAAAATCGCTCCCTGCTGGTGGTTCAATCTCAGTTCCATTCTGCACTGGCTAGAGCCATTTGTGAGTTGCTCTCGATGGAGAAATCGGTGTGATCGCCTTTGTTGCTCTGGTTCACATTTCTGTAAGAGCGACAGCCGTTCCTGCGTTTGAAGTAATTGTTGCCCAAGGGCAGCCGATTCCTAATCGCCATTCGCATTTGTCTGGCTGTTGCGGGAGTTCTTTGCTGTGCGGCATCGCATCGCTGAAGAAGGGTCAGGGCAAATGGAATATCATCCAGTATCGACCATAAAATGAAGAGACGTACATTGTTTGCTGCCATCACCATTCTCGTCGTCGTGGCGATCGCTGGCTGGTGGTGCTGGCATTGCCTGCATTTGCCGAAAAAGCGCGTACCGGGGGAGGGTCTTTCACCGTGGGCGGACGACGCGGTGCCGCGTTCGGTCCTGGCTGTCGAGAAGATCTATCTGCAGGCCGACCCGCAATGGGCCCACGAGAAGATCGGCGGCAGTGGCGAAGAATTGCGCGCGGTGGGCTGCACGAATTGCTGCCTGTGCATGGCTCTCGCGCAACACGGCATCATGTTCACGCCCGCGGAGCTCAATCAAAAGCTCATCCAGGCCGATGGCTACACCGAGCGCGGCTGGATCAAGTGGGATGCCGTCGAAGACGTGTCGCAAAAGCGCATCCGCATCGACATCCCGGAAAGGCCTACCCATCGCGACATCAACCAGGCGCTCGCCGCAGGCAACCCGGTGTTGGTGAAAATCGTCTACCGTCCGGGTGTGTTGCATTGGGTGTTGCTCGTGGGGCGCGAAGGGAGGGAATACCTCATGAAAGATCCGCTGGGAGATGGCAAAACGCTCGGCCTGCTATCCGCCTATAACAGCAACATCATGTCCGTGAGAATCGTCACGAAGTTGTAAGGTTTCGCGGACGAGCGTGGTAGTGGAATTGTAGGGCGGCGATCTTCGCTACCGGCATGTCCTCGAGCCTCCACGTGCGTTCTCGTGCACAAGCTCCAGCTTGGGTGCGCACTTGTCTTGGAAGCTCCAGATTCCCTCACCGTCGGCCCTGCGAAGCTGGAGCTTCGCAGACAATGGCATTCCCAAGCAGGAGTTTGGGAACGAGCGCAGAGCGAAGAACGCAGTGTGCGTCGAGCGCATATAGTATTTCTCGAAACCGATTTTCCATTACGCTCGCCGGCATGTTGAACTTCCTTCCCATTCTTTGGTTGGCCGAGGAGTTGCCCGCACAAAGCGGAGCGCAAGATAAGCTGGGCGGATTGCCCTGGGGACTTGAGCCCGATGCGTGGCCGAAATGCCGTGATTGCGGGAAATCGCAGTCGTTGCTCGCGCAATTCGTGCACGATCCCGTGCGGCTCGATCTGGGGCGCCCCGGTCGTGTTC
>OUNM010776454.1_pt1 | contig 11224 bp, 10 predicted proteins | sample 1769961 | NCBI WGS metagenome assembly OUNM01 (sample SAMEA3914820, study PRJEB12502) | metagenome | biome: forest; material: soil | place: USA | collected 2012-03-12 | depth 0.3 m
CGCGGGCGTCGAGGAGGAGGCGGCAGCGGCGCGCGCCACGTCGCGCTCGGACTCGGAGGCCTGACGCATGAGCGCATCGAGATCGATGAGCCCGCTGTCGTCCTTACGAGCGCTGCCTCGGTTTGGTCCCTCGCCGAACGAACTGACCTTCTTCTGCATGCAATCCTCTCATCGTCGTTCGCAGCGGATTCGATCACACCGAACGTCGTGCGTTCGCCGCTACCAGGCGGTAGCGCCGAAGAAGACGAACCAGCCGTTCGACGTGAGGTGCTTGACCACGACGCTGGTCAGCGTCTTCGCCACGTTCGGGTTGAGGTTGGCGCCGACCAGGTCCGGATTGTGCGCCGCATCGTAGGTGTTGCCCGCGCCGACGCGATCGAGGCCGTCGATCACGTAGAACGTGCCGGCCGCGGCATTGTTGAACCAGTCGGCGAAGGTGACGTTCTTCACGTCGCTCGTCCCGTCGTCGTAGTTCAGCGTGAACTGCATCGACGAGCTGCCCTCGCTCGAGACCGTGAAGACCTGGAACTGCGTGTACGTCGTCGGGGGCACCGGGATCGTGAACGTGTCCCCCGTCTTGACGATGCGGCTGTTGAACCCGTTGTCGGCGTTGTCCCACGTGAGGTGCAACGCGGGATGATTGGCGTCCTTCGCGAAGGTCGCATTGTCGGGGAGCCCATAGTTGGTCGAGCCCGGACGGAGCTGGTTGGCCGCGGACTGCGTGACCATCATGTAGCCCGTACCGTCGATGGCGTCCTGGACGGGGTCGAGCCCGCCGGCCGCGCCGTTGTTGAGGACGGTATCGGCGGTGAGCAGCGCTTTCACGTCGATCTGGACCGGGTTGTCGATGCTCTTCGCAGCGCACGTCGTGCCGTTGCCGGTGTAGCCCGGCGCGCACGCGCAGGTGAAGGCGCCGGGAGTGTTCGTGCACGTCGCGTTCGGATCGCAGTTGTTGACGCCGCCCGCCGCGCATTCGTCGATATCGGTGCACGTGATGCCGTCGCCGGCGTAACCCGTGGCGCACGCGCAGGTGTAGCTGCCCGGCGTGTTCGTACACACCGCGTGCGCATCGCAGTTGTTCATGCCCCCGGGCGCGCATTCGTCGACGTCGGTGCACGTGATGCCGTCGCCGGCGTAACCCGTGGCGCACGCGCAGGTGTAGCTGCCCGGCGTGTTCGTACACACCGCGTGCGGATCGCAGTTGTTCACTGCGCCCGGCGCGCACTCGTTGACATCGGTGCACGTGACGCCGTCGCCGGCGTAGCCCGAGTTGCATGCGCAGGTGAAGCTCCCCGGCGTGTTCGTGCACGTGGCCCCGACCGCGGCGCAGTTGTTCACGCCGCCCGGCCCGCACTCGTTCATGTCGGTGCACGTGACGCCGTCGCCGGAGTAGCCCGTGTTGCACGCGCAGGTGAAGGCACCCGGCGTGTTCGTGCACTGCGCGTGCGAATCGCAGTTGTTCACGCCTCCCGGCGCGCACTCGTTGTTGTCCGTGCACGTCTTGCCGTCGCCGCTGTAGCCGGTCTTGCACGCGCAGCTGAAGCCAATCGGGAGATCGGTGCAGATTGCATTCGGATCGCAATTCGACGTGTGGGTGACGCACTCGTCGACCGGCCCGCTCCCGTCCGAGCCCGCGTCGTCGAGGTGGGGACCGCCCTGGGGACCGCCGTCCGGACGTACGCTACTGTCGGCGCCGCCGCCGTCCGGATGCACGGTGCCCCCGTTGCCGTCGCCGCCGTCCGGAGCATCCGCGGGAGTACCCGCCGAGTCCGAACAGGCCATCAGCGCCGTCGACCCCACGATGCCCAACACAACGCAACGCTTCCAAAAGCTCATTTAATCTCCTCCACGAACACCCGAAATCAGACGTGCGCGCCTCGCTCGGCTCAACCGCGGCGACCCTTCCGCCCTCGCCGACGGCCAAGCACTGCGAGGCCGAGCGCGGCGGCGGCGAGCGCCATCTTGTTGCCGGTCGATTCGCCCACGGCCGCACAGCCGCAGCCGGACTTCGGTCGGGCGCCCCACGTGGCGGTCGGATCGTCCGCGGGGTTGCTCGTCCCCGCGTCGGGGCTGCCGACGAGACCGGACGACGCGCTGCTGTTCGTGCCGCCTCCGTCCGTGCTGCCTCCATCCGCCTTCGGGGCATCGACGCACTGGCCGCTGTCGCAGGCCTGGCCGCTCGGGCACACGACGCCGGTGCACGAGCCGACGCAGCTCCCCGCCTCGCAATGCTTGCCGGCTGCGCACGTCACGCCTGCACACGCGGCCGCGATGCAGACACCCGTCGAGGAGACGCACGCCTTGTTCGCGGCGCACGGCAAGCAATCGCATCGGTTGACGCAGATCCCGGTGTCGCAGACCTGATTGCTCCCGCACGTCACGCCTGCGCACGGATCGACGCAGGCGCCGGCCCGGCACACCTGCTGGTAGGGGCACACGACGCCGTCGCAGGCGCCCTTGCACGTGCCGCCGATGCAGACCTTGCCGGCGTCACACGTGACGTCCTTGCACGCGGGGTCCACGCAGTGCCCGTTGGCGCTGCACACGAGGCCGCTCGGGCACTGGAACTCGCCCTGCTGGCAGTTCGTCACGCACGTGCCCTTGTCGCAAACCAACCCGGTCGGGCAGATGTCGCCCTCGTCCGTCTGCCCGTTGCAGTCGTCGTCGACGGCGTTGCACTTCTCGGTGCCGGCCTGAGAGATCTGCTGGCACGTCGTTCCGCTGGCCGTGCACTGCGTGACGCCGGCGGCGCAGATGCCGGGATGGCCGGTGTCGCACTGCTGACCGCCGCCGACGCAGGTGACGCCGCTGACGAGGAAGACGTCGTCGTTGAAGTCACCGTCGTTGTTGAAGGCGGAGCTGCTGGTCGGCCCGTCCTCGAAGGCGACGTAGAAGGCGTTCGGGTCCTTCGTCGACGGGTAGATCAGCGTGGTAATCCAGTTCGCCGCCGGGGTGCAGCTCGTGCAGGTCTGGTTCCACTTCGGATTCGAGTAGTGGGTCTGCGTGCAGAACTGAGCGGGGTTGCCCACGAGCGCGAAGCCGACGAGACCGCCCAGGTAGCTCGGATCGCCCTTGATGCTGGTGCCGGTGAACGACGCCCCGACAGCCGAGCCGGCAGGGATGATCGTGTGGAGATCGCTCGCCGAAGGCGGCGCGCCGGTCTCGTTGTACCAGGCGAAGTCGAGCGGACAGTTTGCGCCGTGCAGAACGAAGGTCGCCGTGAACCCGCAGAGCGGCGAGAACGAATTGGGCGTGCTCGCCGCGTCCGCCTTCCAGTCGATCGGCTCGCCCTTGGAGGCGAAGAATGCATTGAGCTGAATGTCTTGTGTGGATGCCTGCGGCACACCGACGCCGCTCGGTTCAGTCACCGTGGCGGCGGCGGTGCTGGAGAGGAGCAGACAGGCAGCGACGAGCAGGGGCCGTCGCATCCACGGGCGATGTCGAAATCCAGTGACCATTTAAAGCAATCTCTGCGCTTTCGAGGGCGGATCAGACGTATTCCGATATCCAATTAGCGGACGTCGTAATTCAATGTTCAGCGCGCATTTCGGCGGCGCATCATCGAATCGAGCTCTGGCGTGGGACGGTCGGCGGCACGTCTGGTACGGGCTGTAGTGACGCCAGCGAAACGTTTTGATCACAAAAAGGTCACGACCTCATGCATGGCGAGCCGCCTGCAGGAAATCCGGCAGAAATGGGCATTAAACGGGGCGCCAGCGTGAGGGCGGAATGACGTCGGCTCGGCACGATGTGGGTGCCCACCCCATTGAGCGTCGCGGGTAGGCGGCCTTCGCGCGCGTGCTTGCGTGCTTGCCTGCGTGCTTGCGTGATTGCGTGATTGCGATAAACGACTAACTGCATTTGCAATTTAAATCGCTTTACGTAATACCTAATCATGATATCGTGCACCCGCATGCGTCGTAGACTATGGGTCGGGCTGCTGGCGTTGCCGCTCGTGACTGTCGCGTGCGCGGTGGGTCAGCTGCCCGCGACCGGCGACGACGATGCGGGCGTCGCCACGGTAACGGACAGCACGCCGTCCGCCCCGGACGCGGGGAGCGTGTCGCCGGGCTGCTCTGCCATCCAGTGTGACCCCAACGCGACCTGCACCGACGGCCCGACCGGGCCGACGTGCGCCTGCAACGCGGGCTTCACGGGGGACGGCCGCACGTGCGCAGATACGGACGAGTGCGCGAGCGGCAGCGCGATGTGCGATCCCAACGCGACGTGCAAGAACACGGTGGGCTCGTACGCGTGCACGTGTAGTAGCGGCTACACGGGCAACGGAAAGACGTGCACCGACGTCAACGAGTGCCAGAACGGCGCGGCGAAGTGTGATCCGACCACGGAGTGCAAGAACGTCCCCGGCGGCTACGCCTGCGTCTGCAAGCCCGGCTACGCGCTGAAAGGCGCGACCTGCGTGGAGATCGACGAATGCACGCCGCCGGGCGTCAACGACTGCGCCCCCTCGGCGACGTGCACGAACACGCCTGGCTCCTTCACCTGCACGTGCCCGACGGGCTACGCCGGCGACGGCAAGGTCTGCACCGACATCGACGAGTGCACGCCGCCGGGCGTCAACAACTGCGACCCGAACGCGACGTGCACGAACACCCCCGGCTCCTTCACGTGCGCCTGCAAGATGGGCTACGAGGGGAACGGCCTCACGTGCAGCGCGGTCGGCTTGGGTGCTACCGGCATCGTGTCGATCAACGGCGGTGATGCATCGGCCATGTCGACGGCGGTCACCCTCTACCTCCAGGAGCCGAGCAATCTGCTCACGAATCCGGGGGCCGAGACGGCGAACATGGCGGGCTGGACGATCCTGGCGAACGGCGCCGGCGGTTGGGGGACCGGCAGCGGCGACCCGGCCATCCAGCTGTTCGGCACGCTCCACTTCCTGACCTCGTACGCGTGGTGTACGCGCAGCCAGCTCCTCGACCTCACGGCGCTTGGCTTCACCCAGGCGGACCTCGATCTGGCGCCGCCCATCACGGTCCGCGAGTGGTACCGCGGCGGGGGCTACAACACGGCCGACAAGTACTACGTGAAGGTCGAGCTGCGTGACGCGATGAGCGCCGTCGTCGCCTCGTACAACCTGGGCACGTCGTCGAGCCCGACGACCACCAACAACACCTGGCAGATGGCCACGCAGACGTTCAGCGGCTTCGGCGCGGGCGTGCGATACGTCTACTTCGAGGACGGCGGGCGAGACGCGGAGAACTGGGTCGGTCGCTACGGCGCAGCCATGGACGGAGCGAGCGTCGTGGTGGGCGGCGGATTCCAGATGCGCTTCTCGAACGACAACATCACCTGGAGCGCGTGGCAGCCGTTCGCGCCCACCGCGCCGTGGACGCTCGATGCGATGCCCGGCACGAAGGTCGTCTACGTGCAGTTCCAGACCCCGACCACGACCTGGCCGGCGGTCAGCGATACGATCACGCTCCCGTAATGCAGCCCTAGCATCGTGTTGAGAATAGCCATGCGCTCTCGTCTCTCCTTTCCCACCATTGCGTTTTTCACGATCGCCGCTTGCGGTGGCTCCGGAACGAGCGCGCCGCCGAGCAGCGGCTCGAGCCCCGACGGCGGCGGCGCGAGCGACGGAACGTCGAGCTCCGAGCCCGTTCCCGTTGCCGGCGCAGATACGACCGTGACCGCCTTCGACAAGACGCCGGTCTACTTCGCGGGCAGCGACAACAAGCGCAACGTCGATGCACCGGTGTCGTTCCCGGCGACCGGCGCCTACCAGAAGATCATCCTCCACCTCTCCCTCGACTGCCCTCAGGGTGGGTGTGATCCGTGGGATCGCTTCGCCTCCCTCGGCGTCGTGACGCAGAAAGCGGTGGCCCCGGCGACCGACGACACGATCGTCGAGATCCAGCGGTTCATCACGCCGTACCACGTCGGGGCCAAGTGGGACCTCGACGTGACGGATCTTCGGCCTCTCCTCACGGGCGACGTCACGCTGCGCGCGTTCATCGACACGTGGGTCGGGCCGAGCAACGGCGGGGGGTGGCTGCTCTCTGCGAGCTTCGAGATGAAGGGCGGCGTTCCGAGCCCGCTTCCGGTCGCCGTGATCCCCGTGTGGACCATGCGCTCGGCGGCATACGGCGATCCCGCCAAGCCGATCGCGCAGTCGGTGCCGGCCGCGATGCTCACCCTGCCGGCCGCTTCGTCGTACGCGCTGCGCACGTTCGTGACCGGTCACGGGCAGGGCAACACCGGCAACTGCGCGGAGTTCTGCTCTCGCACGCACACGCTCACGGCGGGAGCGACGAAGCACGACGCGACCGTGTGGCGAACGGATTGCCCGACCACCGCAGCGCCGAACCAGCAGGGCACGTGGCAATACCCGCGCGCCGGTTGGTGCCCCGGTGCCGACGTGCACCCGTGGAAGGTCGACGTGACCGCAGACATCGCAGCGAGCCCGACGGCCACCTTCGCGTACGACGTGCAAACGTACGACAACACCTGCCGGCCCGACGCGGTGGGCGCGTGCAAAGGATGCACGCTCGGTGCGACGTGCGCGTACGACGATGGCAACCACACCGAGCCGCATTACTTCGTCTCGAGCGTGCTGATCGCGTATCGCTGAGGCTCGAGCCGGCGGGCGGTGTTCGTCTGCTTCGAGCGCACTACTTCGTAGTCTCGAGAACGGAGCGAACGCGGTCCGCATACGGACTGGTCGGGTTCGTGACGAGAAAGCGCTCCGCTGACGCGTGGGCGCGTTCGCGCTCTCCCGACTTCGCGAGCGCTTCGATGCGAATGACGTCGATCTCCTGCGCGAAGACGCCGCCGGAGCGGAAGGTCCGTTGATAGCGATCGACCGCGCTCAGGCAGGCGACGACGTCACCTCGCTCGAGCGCGGCGCGCGCCTCCGAGGTCAGCGCGAGCTCCGCCGAGAACGTGCTCCCCGCGTCGGCAGTGGGCTCCGCGCGCTTCGCGTGGGCGGGTGCTTGGACCGCAGGCGCGACCTGTACGACCGGAGCGGACGGCAGATCGTCGACCCGCACCGAGGCGACGGCCGCTTCGGAGGGCGCGGTCGCGCTCGCCGGCTGGACGAGAGCGACCGTCAGCGACGGCACCGGGGCGGCGGAGGGAGCCGTGGCTTGCTGGTCTCCGACCGACGATGCCGCGAGCGAGGCGAGGAGGGCGCCTACCCCGACGATGATCGTGAAGCCGATCTTGGTGGAGGCTCGCCCGAGCCACGATGCGAAGCTTCCGGATCCCGGGAGAGCTGCGACCGTCGTCGCGAGCGACAGTGCCTTGCTCATCTGCGCTTCGGACGGCGCATCTCTACGCACGGCATCGATCAGACGCGCAAACCCAGGGTCTTCATGCAGAAGCCGGCGGGGACCCTTCATCGTGCACCTCGCGAACATTTGCGGTGGCGCTCGAGGCGCGCGGTAAAATCCTCACGAGCGCGACGTAGACGCGACGCGACGGTTCCCATGGGGATCTCCAACACGTCCGCGACCTCCTGCATCGTCAGCTCCTCGATCTCGTACATGACAAAGACGGTCCTCAGGTCGTCGTCGAGCTCCGCGAGCAGGCGATACACGAGCGCGCGTGCCCTCTCGTCATCGAGCTTCTCCTCGGGGGTCCCGGCGGTGTCTACCCCTTGCGCGAAGGATTCGGTCGGCACCTCGCGTGCGTTCTTGCGATGCAGCTTCGTGGCAATTCGAATCGCTGCACCGAAGAGAAACGCGCGCTCGGATCCCGGCTTGACGTCGTCGATCCGGCGAAGTGCGACAAAGAAAAGATCCTGCGCGGCGTCGTCCGCGACGTGCTCGGCGAAGCCGAGACGCCGGAGGAAGCGCCATACGTCCGGAAAATACCGCCGAACGATCTCCCGGAGGTGCGCGGCACGCGCGTCGACATCGGTCATACCGACTGCGCCGGTCTCCCGAAAAGACGTCCGCACGAGCACCGACTCTAGTGACGCGAGGCTGACAGTCTGATCACGAAAAGCGCATGGGCTCTGCCGATTGTCGGGCCGAGCTCAGAACCGGAGGCCGACCCCGACCCCACCGAGCAGCCCCACGGCGGGCGCCATCGAGATCACGGCTCCGTTCGAGAGCCCGAACGGTCGCCGAGTGACCGGAGCGATGACCTCGACGTTGGTGCTCAAAAATAGCGCCTTGGTGAGCGAGAGCGCCGCATACGCCGATCCTCCGGCATCGAACCAAGGCGTCGATCTCTGCCCTATCTGCTTCCAGCCCTGTGCGCGCGCACGAAGGCTCCCGAGGTCCATCTCCGCACAAAGGGCGATGTCGAGGAGATCGTCCCTGACCGAGAACCGGAACGGACAGAGGCGAAGGTTGCCGGCCGTCCAGAGGAACTCGACCGAGCCGCCTTGCAACATCACGTCCGTCGGAAGGCTCTCGCGAAGGCCCAGGGCCACAGAGGGCCTGAACCACGAGGGGATGAAGCGGGAGCGCGCGAGCGACGGCTCGATCTCGACCGAAACGCCGAGAACGGGCAGCGCTGCATCGATCACGGCTGAGGTCACGTCGAGGTGCACCTCGCTCGAGAGACGGACGCCGGATCGCGGCTCGGTAGGAGGAGGAGGAGGCGGCGGGGGAGGAGCGACGAGCGGCGGCGGCGGAGGTTCGAGCACCGGCGTGACCTCAGGCGGCGGCGAGGGCTCGGGTGGTGGCGCTTCTGGGGTGGGTGATGCGGGCTCGCCTTGGGACAAGGCGTGAGGATCGATCGCCACCGCCACCATGACCGCGAGCGCCCGCGACACGGCCTCGCAGCTCGGACCGACGAACTGCCGCTCCGAGGTGATTCCGCTCGTATTCGTGACCGTCAGGCGTCCGGCACCGTCGGACGGTCCTGCGGATGCGTGCACGTGAATCGTCCGCACGCTCGTGGTTCCCGCGGCGACGGCCGACCATCGCGTCGTGTACGCACGCACCATGTCGAAGAAGTCGGCCTGCGAAGGGCACGCTCCGTCGGTCTCGTACGTGAGGACGATCGGCTCGACGGTGTCAGAGGGAGCAGCGCTCGACGAACGCGGCACGACCAGCACCACCAGCGCCACGGCCACGCCCGCCGCCAGAGATCGCGGTTCGCACCGTCGCGGCTGCGGCATGCCCCTTAAGTCGTAACAGAAAATCGTTAAAGGCCACCGAAGGCTCGTGAACCACGCTCGTGCTAGGTGCCGGAGCTCGTTCCGAGGCAGAGCGCGCGCTAGTCCGCGACGCGTACGACCACCTTTCCAACAGCGCGGCCCGATTCCACGTACGAGACGGCCTCGGCGGCGGCCGCGAGGGGAAAGGTCTTGTCCACGATCGGCTTGATGACTCCTTGGTCCACGAGCGCGCCGATCTTTTCCAGCTGCTCGCCGCTCGCGTGCATGAACAGGTACTCGAACCGAGCGTCCTTCTTCCTGGCCAGGCGATCGACCTTGCGATTCAGGAAAGCGAGGACCCAGACGAGCGGCCAGCTCAGGCCCCAGGCGCGCGCGAACTTGCCGTCCGGCCTGCCGCCGACCGTCACCACGACACCGCCCGATTTGAGTGCGTCGAACGAGCGGAGCAGCGTCTCGCCCCCTTGCGTGTCGAAGACCACGTCCTGATCTCTGGCCACCTCTTCGAAGCGGGTGGTCTTGTAGTCGATGACCACGTCGGCGCCGAGCGACTTCACGAGCGCATGATTCTTTGCGCTGGCGGTGGTCGCGACCTGTGCGCCGAGGTGTTTGGCGAGCTGGATCGCGAAGGTTCCCACGCCGCCCGAGCCGGCGTGGATGAGCACCTTCTGCCCCGCACGCAGCTGCGCGAGATCGATCAGCGCCTGCCACGCGGTGAGCCCCACCAGCGGCAGCGATGCGGCCTGCACGTAGTCGAGGCGCGCGGGCTTCGTTGCCGCGGCGCTCTCGCGCACCAGGGCATATTCGGCGAAGGTACCGATGCGATCCTTGTCGAGACGCGAATAGATCGCATCGCCGATCTTGAATCGGGTGACGCCGGGACCGACCGCTTCGACGTCGCCCGCGAGATCGTTGCCGAGGATCAGCGGGAACGAATAGGGGACCAGCACCTTCACGCCGCCGTCGCGGATCTTGTAGTCGACGGGGTTCACGCTGGCGGCGCGCACGCGCACGAGCATCTCACCCGGGCCCGGCTCGGCCCGCGGCAGATCCATGAGCTCCATCGGTGCCTTGTAACGACGAATGGCCAGCGCTTTCATCGGTCCCCACTGCCTTTCCTGACTTGCGCTCCGCGTTCGAGATCGGAGCGACGGGAGACCTTGTAGCCCGCCTTCGCGTCGACCGTTCCCTGATAGAGACTTTCGCAAGAGAGGCACGCTCTATGCGGTGGGCTCGACGAGCCGCCTCTTCTCGGTCGACGCAAGCGCGTTCGGCGTGCCGTGGAAGAACGACTGGACCACCCACGATCGCAGCTCGTCGCTCCACGGCTATCCGCTGTTCAGCCTGCCGCTCGACGTCTACGCGTGGCGTTCGGCGCCGTTCGACTACGTCGGTGACCACGAAGGCGTGTCGAGCCCGAGCGCCGACTACCTCCACGCGTACTGGCTCGGCCGCTATCTCGGCCTGTTCAGCGCGACGGAGTAGCCCATCGGCCGCGAGCTCGTTCAGGCCTGGTACTTGAACGAGAGCGACACGCGCGCGCGGTACGCGACGACCTTGCCGTTCTCGACCTTCATGTCGAGCTGGCCGACCTCGGCGACGCGCAGGTCGCGGAGCGACTTTGCCGCCGTCTCGACCGCTGACTTCGCGGCGTCTTCCCAGGACACCGTGCTCGTGCCGATGATCTCGGTGACTCGATAGACCGTTGCGGATGCTTGCTTCTTGCTCGCCATGGCTGTCCTCCTTCGAAGGGGCGGCATGATCGGCTGGGCAGCACGAGATGTCACGACCTCTTGCGACCTATCCCAGGAGGCGGCTGCGTCATTGGCGATCGATGATCTCCTCTGCGACGAAAAGGCCGGTCCGATGCCGCTCGGGCCTTGGCGTCGGAGCGGTAGTTGCATCGTGCTTGTCGGATCTGCGACGAGCGGTGCCAAGCGTTCGCCGCGCTGCAGAGCCATCAAGGAGGAGACAGATGAAGGCGATCGCAGTGACGGACCAGGCTGCGGGAATGCCTGGAATGAGGCTGGTGGAGCGGCCCAAGCCACAGCCTGCGATAAACGACGTCGTCGTTCAGGTTCATGCGTCGGGGTTCGTCCCGACCGAGCTGACGTGGCCCTCGACGTGGAC
>OUNM011026400.1_pt1 | contig 11224 bp, 17 predicted proteins | sample 1769961 | NCBI WGS metagenome assembly OUNM01 (sample SAMEA3914820, study PRJEB12502) | metagenome | biome: forest; material: soil | place: USA | collected 2012-03-12 | depth 0.3 m
CAGCTTTCCTTCTCGGGGCCGAAGCTGCGAATCTGCAGGGATGCAGGCTGGATCGACGGAGACCGGCTTTGGATTGCGGGCGGGGGCGTGTGTGTGTGTGTGTGTGTCGCTTTGTTTGCCCATGGACGGAATGCAAAGGAATGGAATGAATGGACGGGCAAACAACCCGCCCACCCCTCTCCGCAACCAAACAATGTTAAAAACTCAAGTCAAGCCAAGCCGTTCGCGCCGTCTCCGTCCTCGACCAGCCGTTTCGTCCCCCGCCCCCCAACGACCGTCCCTTTGTCGACGCAGTAGCGCATGCACGCATGCATGCAGCTTGCAGTCATCGAGTTTGGTTTGGTAGTGTAGGGGGCTCCACAAGCCCGCCCCGTCGGGGTTTCCACGCGGCCCTTCTAGAAAGGTGATCGACCAATGCCGCCTGCATATTGCACCGTCTCCACTGCCGATACACGAGCGCCGCTGCAGGCGGTCAGAGGGTGCTAACGTCGCACTAGCCAGGGGTGCTTACATGCTGCCCGGGCCCTGCGCGGTGCGCACTGGGCTTCTTCGACGCGCCATCCTCTTGCCTGGTTTGTCCGCCGACTCTCTCAGCTCGCGGGGATAGTTGCGTTTTTCTTGCTTCGCGGGGCGCTGCGCTGCGTGAGAGGTGCGGCGGCTGGTTGCTCCTGGGATGGCGCTATGGATTCGGGGCGCCCGGGCTTTGTCCGTGCGCCGGGACTTGGGCCGAGAGATTACCCCCATTCGCCGGGAGCCAAGGCGAGGTGCGTGCTGCCACGAGGGTCCAGGGAGGCGAAGGGTTCTTGGCTTTCGGGTGGCCTAAACTCGAGTTTGGGACGGCAGGGTGTTTGTCATCTTCCTTTGTGCGCCACGCTGGGCTGTTCTGGGCCTCTAGTATTGCGTCTGTGTCGAGAGAGGGAGCCAGCCACGGGCGCTGGAGATTGGACGACGAGCAAAGCCAGCGCAGCCAGCGCACGTCGGTCGAATCCGTCTTGTGCTGTATCTCGCCGAATCGGTTCCTCGCTGCTGGCGTACATGCTCGTGTGTGCGTGGTCGCAGAGGGAGACTTGTCCATCGCTCGCTGGAAAGTCAACCGTCATCTCTGCGTTACCCCCATGCGGTGTGACCACCCTGGCGAGTGCTCGCCCCTTGTTCCCAGCTCTTGACCAAGTCCCGGGGCAAGGGGCATGGTACTTCAACCTGCCCTCTTTCCCATCACGCCGCCGAATTCCTTTGTGCAAACAATCCCTCTCCTTGTCTTGCACCTCCTGAGCACCAACTCCCAACCAGTGACCCCTTCCTTTCTTTCGCTCCTCTCCACCTCGATCTCACCATGGGCCAAATGATACCCGACCTGCCCCCCCGAGCACCCATGGGGCTCAAGACAAACGGCGTGCCCAAGAAGCCGCAATATGACGCCACCTTCACCGACAGGGTCATCGCCGCCACGGGGCCCAACGCCGACCGGCGCCTGGCCGAGGTGATGCCCAGCCTGGTGCGCCATCTCCACGCATTCGCGCGTGAAGTGAACCTGACAGTAGCGGAATGGTCGGCTGCCGTCGATTTTGTGAGCAATGCCACGCCCCTGTAGTATCGACCCGACCATCTCGTAGCTCCCCATGCTGACGTGCCGCTTGCTACCCGGCGCAGATCAACTCGTGCGGCAAGATGTCCGACGACAGGCGAAACGAGACGCAGCTGCTGTGCGACATCATCGGGCTCGAGAGCCTGGTCGACGAGATCACGTCCAAGATGCTAGCGACGTCCACCGTCGAGACCCCGTCTTCCATCCTCGGCCCCTTCTACCGGCACGACGCGCCGCTCATGCCCAACGGCGCCTCCATCGTCCAGAATCTCAGCCCGTCCGTGTCGTGGTACGAAAAGGCCGTCGAGGATTCGGCGTTTGTGACGGGCCGTGTTGTAACGAGTTCGGGTGCTCCCATCAAGGGGGCCATCGTGGATGTGTGGCACTCGGCGCCGAACGGGCTGTACGAGCAGCAGGACGAGTCGCAGCCAGAGATGAACTTTCGGGGGCGGTTCGAGACGGATGCGGAAGGGCGCTACGCCTTCTATGCGCTGCGGCCGGTGCCGTATCCGATACCTGACGATGGCCCCGCGGGGCAGCTGTTGAACATGTTGGACCGGCATCCGTACCGGCCCGGCCACATCCACTTCATTGTGTCGGCGCCGGGATATCGGGCCCTGACAACGCAGCTGTATGATGATCGGGACGAGTACATTGCCAAGGACGCCGTGTTTGCCGTCAAGGATGACCTGGTGGTCACGTTTGTACCGCGGGAGGGGGACGCCCAAGCGCGGTGGTCACTCGAGTACGACTTCGTCCTCGGTCGGGGCTGAGCGTTGCTGTAGCGAGTTATCACCCATGAGTTTTAGTATTCTTCGGCTCGGGAACGGGCTCGTCGGTGTGTTCAAAATAGCCTCGTTGTATTTCTCAAAACTGTGCTCTCCCGCCTGCTTCGCACCGATCACACTCGCACGCTGCTTCAGAAAACCGCCAGGCGCCGATCAAGGCGCGTCATGTTGTCGTAGCGCAGGGATGCTGGATCCCGCGGCTTGCCGTTGAATGAGGTTGACTCAAAAACCGGGCTTGTCTTTTCACGGGTCCTTGTGTATCAGCTAAAGCCCTGCATGGAGAGAGGGGCGCTGAGACGTGGTCCAGCCAGGAGAGAGGCATCGGATTCCCAGGGAGTTAGGTACGCACCATAGGGTTCTGTCGGTGTGCCAATCACGGGTGGCGGAAACTGCTGCATCGCAAGACTGCTGAGGGTGGGTGCTATCACCGACGAGACCGGAGGAAGATGGTTGATGAAGCTGCTCCATAACGTGTCGAACTCAAACTCGACGTTTCCACTGAGCGGCTCCGGGCTTGTGATCGACGAGTGTGCCGACACGCTCGGCCGGCCGCCGAGAAGGGAGCCGGGAGGGATCGGAATATGCGGTGGCGTCATCCCGTTGACTCTCGCTTCCAGGACCGCGCTGGAAGGTTGTGTGGACAAGATGTCGTGAAGTGACATTTTCGGTATCGATGGAGGGGTTAGCAAGCCTGGATCCGGTGCGACCGCACGAGACAAGCCTCGCGCTTGGGTGCTCGAGGCAGCCACTGGATTCGAATGCCCGGACGCTGACCCGAACCGTGCAGCCTGGCTGTAGAGGAAGCTAAAATTATCGGACAGTCGAGGCGCCTGGTAGGCGTGTTCCTGGGTCCACCTGCTCACCACCTCAGCGAACCTCGAGATGATGTCGAGGACGCGGCGTGCTTGAGGGTCGATTTCGGCGCAGTACCCCACAATGCCTATAGCAGCACGCATAGTCTCACCGTAGTCTTCCGTGTAGTATAGCGATGAGAACTGGTTCATGCAGATGACCAGGCTTGCGGCGAATATGAAGTATCTAGCCAGAGGTTAGCCGCGTTTCGGGGGTCAGGGTCAGTGGTATCGATGTGCCTGTGACAAACAGAATCTTACATGATAAAAGGGTTCCGCCGGGGAAGATAGCCGTCCTCCCAAGCGGTGCGAGCCAGGTGGATGGTCCGATAGGAGGCAATAACGCATGCCTCTGAGAACCTTGCCATAGGCGATTCCCGAATTTGTGGCGATTTTTTGATGCCGGACCGTTCCTCGACGAGCATCCAATTATGCATGACAAAGAGTTGCCGCGTGAGCAGGACGAGCGAATGCAATGCCAAAAGGTTGACATGAAGCGCGGCCATTCCATGCGCCGGGAGGGGCGGGCCACCAGCCGACATCCGTCGAGACGAGTGCGCGCGAGAAGCCTGATCCCAGTCCTTGGACATGTCGACGATCTCTTGCACTTTGGTGGTTGAAATCTTCCTCCGCGAAAAGACCTTGAGCGTCACGCCAATGACCTGGGCCGTTTCGACGCAGGAATCCAGGCTGCTCGCATGGATATGGTCAAACCCCGGTGCGCCCATGCTGCGAATATCAATGCCGCCGGCATCTGGCAGGATTCGGCATGAGCAGTCGTCCTCGGATATGGCCGTGGGCCGCCCCAGCGTGGCGGCGAGGAAGCGGTCGAGGATGAACAGAGACTTCCACAAGCTCCTCCTGACTTTCATTATTGCTGGCGTGAAGATGACGTCGCGCATCGTCTCCTCCCTGTGCAACCCCAAGGCGTAGGCAGAGCGGACAGCCATCCCTAAGGGTGGGGTAAGCAAGCATCCAAGGCGGCAGAGGTGTGGGTCAAGAACAAACCTAGATACGCATACGCTGTGTTCCTCTTGGAAAGTATGAGCATGTAGATAGTCATCAACGCCAACGCTTGTATGGACCAAAAGTCGGCGTCCTCGAATCCGTCGCCGGGGTCACACATAGTCCTGGCGCTTCGAAAAAAGAGCTCAGCCCTGTCGGGCTGTGCGGCCAGCTGCTTCTGTACGATGGCTTCCTCGAGGCTGTTCGGGGCCGGTGCCGCCAGTAGCAGACCAAGCGCTAGGACCAGGTACAAGTTGCAGAGGAAATAGTTGCTGGCGGATGGAGGGTCTTTGTAGCACTCCTCGACTGATTGGAGGAACGAAGTCTTGTCCACGATTTCGACCAAACCGCAGGTCTGACAACATCAGCCACACTCTCATCTTAGCTACAGCAGGGGGTACTGACATTCGTAAAGTACGATTCCACGAGGACGTCGGTGGTTTTCCTGTCCGGCAGCGGACAAGGAAGCAGCGCATTTGCGGGAAATTCGACGAGGCTTTCCAGTATACGATGCCTCTGAGGGTCATCGATAAACGGTGAGCACATGTCCGGCCCCGCGGTATTCTCGACAATGATGCGAATCAGCTGCAAAATGGACAGTGTCGACGCATCTCCCAGATAGACTGGACGCAGGCTCGGTCAGACAAGACAAGGCTCAGCGCACGAGCGGGGAGGGAGCATTGGGGTAACCTACGGAGACGACCAGTCTGATCTTGCAACATCCTTGTTTCGGTGTAGATGTTGGTCTCCTCGGATAGCCCGTTCGCAGTGTTACGGTTCGGAAGTTTCTTGAAGCCGTGGAATGGGCCGTGTCGAGCATGGTCCGGGGCTGGCACTGGCAATGGCGGCGGCTGTGCTGCTGTCACGCTGGACACGGGCAGGTCCACCGGAGGGTGCTCGTTCTTCCGCATCAGATCCCAAGGCTGCATTGCGTCGTGGGCTTCCGGTGGCGTTGCATCTGATGTCTCAAGGGCCGAGTGAATGGAAGGCGGCGAGTTGTCCATGTGGCGCCGCTTGGTTGGTGACTCGACAGAGTCGGCAACATTGTCGGAGGCGTTGCTCGTGGTGTAGCAACACGTCAACTTCCTCCTCAGACAGGTTTGACAAGGTTTCGAGCCATTGCACTGGTTGAGGTATCAGCGGAGATGTAAGTCAGAGGTCCGGCCGCAAGAAGCCGCAACGGTCACTCGAGGGGGAGAAGAGAGGCTCGGACAAAGAGAAGTCGACGGGGAGTCGTGTGTCCCGAGCGACGATAAATGGCCGCGACCTGTGCCAGAGCCGGGAGCGACTCGTGATGTTAACCGGGAACCCAGGTTGGGCTCGGCCACATCAGCTGGCGACATGCCATCAAGATGAACGGCGCCGTCGGGCATGCACACACTTGTGCCACCCCATCGGGATCCCCATCCTCGCTGCGGCCTTGTGCCTCGTAACAGCTGGGCGAGCACGACGGCGACCGGGGCGTGCCTCCTGCTCGGCTGAGGCAGGCATTACCCTCGAGCAACGGAGCGGCATTCCGGGGTGTCTCCCGACGAGGGATATCGAGGTGGAAAAAAGAGAGCACGGGTTGGGCAGTGATGGGACTGAGACATCTTGCAGAACGGGGGTACAGGTGTCGACGGAACGCGAACCAACAACGCCGCCACCGCAAGTGACAAAAGTCTGAACCTGGCAGTCCGCCGGGAGGATGCCGAGTTTCTCGGAAGCGCAAGCTAGGCACTATGCCCTCAAATATCCACACATGGGGTGGTGGGGGGAGGGGAAGGCGGAGTAGGAGTGAGTTGAAGAGCAACAGCAGCCCACCTTTTGCTTCCGGCGCTTGCAAGAGTCGCATGCCTGTGCGGTACGTTGGCGCTTGTCGTCGGGGACCTTGGGTCGCGTCATGGTGGAGAAAGGGGGGGGAAGGGATCAGAGGCCGGCGCGGCGTTGGGACGATGATGCGTGGGGAGACGCGCGCGGGCGCCCCGCCATCGGATAGCAGACTCGCCCTGCTGGGTCCGGCCGAGAAGACAGCAGCCGCAAGTGCGACGGTGCGGTGCGGGCAGCTGGAGGGGGGCCAGGCGAGAGAGGGCCCGGCGAGGGCCAAAGTTAGTGCGATCGGAAGCGGCGGCGGCCGGGGTCTGGCGCGGAAGCGGATGATGCACGAGAGACACGTCGGCAGCAGGGCCGGCAGAGGGGAAACGGGACGTCGGATGGAGGTAGTAGGGCTATGTATCTAAAGTAGTTATGTGAGGGATGCTGTCGACGCGCGCAGCAGGGGCCCGCTGGGTTCGGTGGGTTTGCTTCTGGGCTCTGGCTCGGTCCTGGATTTTTAGTGCCCGCAGCGGGGGGAGAGCGGCTTTGTTGGTCGCACGAACCGCTGGGGCGCAGGGTGGTTCTGGACCCGGCGTCTGCTGTGGAGGACGAGGTTGGGCGGCAAAAGGAGGCAAGGTTGACGAGCGAGGATCTTGCCAGGAATTTGCACCACCTCGCGAAGAGATATAATGCCCGAGGGGGCGCAAGAAAAAGGGAAATTCGAGCTCAGGCCTCAGGGCAACGCGCCAGCCAGGTTAGGGCGGGAACACGGCGGCGGCGCACCCCTCTGCTCGATGTTTGGACGAAAGCCCCTTCGCAGGAAAATGCAGCGGGAACCCCTGCCCAAGCCAACCCTGCTCCCCTGGTCTGGTCTCCTCTCTGCAGCTTCGGTTGACACTTTGGATAATGGTGGGCCGTGCGGCATGCTGCCTTTTCCGCCCAAACCGACCCAAGATGTGCTCCAACACCTGCGGGCCAGCGACTGGCGCGCCTCGGACGAGCTGCATTCGGGGCTCGGTTGGCCGTGGCACGCGAGGTCCGGGTACTTGGATAACGAGGTGCCAGCGAACAGCTGCGTGGACGCGTTATGTAGCTCCCCCCTGCCGGTGTTTGGCTGGTGCTGTGGTGCATGCAGCCAGCTGCTTGTCGAGGCAAAAGATGCGGGGAATGGATGGGGCGGCCCAACGGGGGTAGCCGGGCTTGACGGGGGGTGCCGGGGTTTGGCGGGGACTGGTGGCAGCCCCCCCGGGCAAGCCTCAGGCGGGACTGGAGGACGGCGGCGAGCACAGGCGTGCCAACAGACAATGAACGGGGTGTCGAGGCTGCAGCGTCTGGTTGCCATTGATGGCCGGCGACAGCAGAGCGGAGGATCGATGGAAGTGCGCATTGGGTCAGCAGGAGAGGGGAGGGGGGCAGGCTGGCCTCGTGGCGCGTGTTTGGTGTTACCGTGCTGTCATGTCGCTGTCAAACATTCAAGAATCGGGCCAGCGAGAAGCGAGGGTGCAGCCACCGACGGTGGTCGGTTGTCGAGGTTGCCAGCCATGTTGCCAGCCAGGTTGTCAGCCATGTTCTGCAGACACCACAGTGCATGGCCACAGCAACGTCAAGTTATGCGGACCCCGCGCTGTGAGCCCTGCCGTTGACGGTGCTGTGTGACACATCCTTTTCGACGAGCCATGTCTTCGATTCTGATGAGCCGCGGCCTGCGAGCACCAGATTCAGACGCCACCAGTCGCACTGGCATGCGATGGTGTGGTGGCGCGGTGGCGTGGTGTGTTTGGTGGCTGCTGGCTGCTGGTGGTGGTTTTGGTGTGGGTGTGGGTGTCTTGGGCGTGGGAAATCAAGGCACAAAAAGTGGTCGGAATGTGGGCGCCAGGGTCGCTCAAAACCCCAGAAACTCAAAAACCCCGATGCGCCGTTGATGGAAATCAAAATGGGGATGGCACGAGCAAGAGTGGAAATATTTCCGGATGGATTGGATGAACGGGACAACAAACTGCCCGGCGTCAGGCGTCGGATGATGCACCTGTGGGTGGTGATCATGGATGGCTCCAACAGCTCGGCCTTCCAGGTTGTCCTCTGAAGCTGCTCGCCACGGTGCTGTGTGGTGGTGCTGGGCGGTGCTGTGCCGGGGCTGGGTTTAGCTGGGTTTAGCTGGGTTTGGCTGCCAGGTGGTTGCCGTGTTGGAGGGAGCTACCCCACTAAACCAGCTCCCTAACGTTACCAGCCGAGTGGGGCCGACCCGAGGGCGGGCTGCCTAACCCGATCCGCAGGCCCCGCGCATCTGATTGAGCCTCTGAGGGTTGGAGCTGGGGCAGAGGAATTTCCCTTCGTCAACAAACACCGCCAACAAGCAAGCGGCGCAGGCCACAGGCCACAAGCGACGCGAGGGATGGATGCAAGGGGCGGAAACATGCAAAGTGCCCCCACGAACGGCCGGAAGCGAGACATGATTAATTACACAGCACAACTTCACACTGAACAGGAGCCGGAACCCAGGCCTTGCGTTGCTTGTTTCTTTTCCGAACCCGAAGCAAGCAAGCAAGCAAGCAACCCACCGATGAAGCCAATGATGGATCCAACCTTTGATGGACCTAAAGACGGACCCAATGATGAGTCCGCCCGACTGAAGCCGCGTCGTCGCCCCCGACCCAGCGACAGAATCATGTTACTGAATGCCGACGCCAATCAGCCAACATCGAACCGCCAGCCTATCACGTCAATTACCAATCAACTCCAACACATTTGCTTCTGGACACGGACAGACAGAATATCCCGCACGGACCCCGGCAGGCGGCTGACCTGGGCGAGCCTGGCTTGACCTGACCCGACGCGGGCTCCCCAGCTTCGCTCCCGTCTCCACCGCACCCGTCTCGACGGATCGCTGGTTGAGTCGATCGGCGGACGACCTGCTAGCCCTCTTCGCCATCACACAGCACCGCGTGCATGCGGATACATCACGCTAATCAAGCTATCCGGCTCCCCGAGCAGAGAGCTCCTCGGCAGTCACTTCGCGGTGCGCGGGGCGCATCAAATGGGACAGGGATGCGAGGGATGGGAGAGGAGGGTTCCCCACGTTCCCACTCTGGCTGCGGCCGGGGGTCCAGATGAGGTTCGGTAGCCAATGCTATGGAGACCGGACGGGATGCCAGCCAACAGATGGCGCTGCCAGATGGGGACCATGGGGTTGCCACATGGGATGGCCGCCTTTCTTTTTGTGAAGCACGTCGACCCCGCAAATTCCGCCCCCAACATGATGATATCGCCTTGCCTGCCTCTCCTGCCTCGCGGGGTCTTGTGTCCTGTGTCTCCCGTACGCAGTAATGATGTGCCACCACCACCGCGAGGCATCCGCGGAGCAGGGCCAGCCCCCGCCTGCTCGACCACTCAGTGGTGATACCGGCGTCCCAATAAATTTCCCTCCTCCGCGGCAAACCTCAGCTCCCACGTCCTGAGCCCGGTGATTCGCTGTCCCTGGCTGAATCGATGTTACGCCGTCGGATCTCGTCGGCCGCGTGATCATGCCCCAGGTCTCACGTCGAGCCCTTCCGGCCGGTCACAGAGTGTCTTGTAACCGGAGATCCTGCCAGGTCCCGGGAGGAGCAGCCCGGGCCGAGCCATACAGCCATCCCTCCCTTTCTCGAGAGCCCTTGGGCGTGCGGCTTGCCAGTAACGGCACGTGGTGTGAGACCGGGATTCGCCAATTGTCTCGCGGTCGGCGACGCCAATGGTCGGAAACGAGATGGCAGCGCGGGTTTGTGGGAACCGGCAATCCCAGTCATGCATGGTCTTTGCCCGCGTTGGATCGTCTGCCTCCTTCCTCGAGACCCGCTGGTGCGTGGGGAACAAAGGGGGCCGCTGGCGTCATGGATCCGGCCGATGCCTTCTCGGCTTCGGTCCCCTTGCCGCAACCAACACGTGCCGCCGCATATCACCTTGAGCCCTCTTACATAGTACTTCTGTACATAGCAGACCAAGAGCACCAGGCTGCGTGCGGGTCTCACCAGGATGCCGGGACATGTACCAAGTACCTCCCCATGACCGACTGATACGCTGCCATCTTCGAGGTCCCCCTCGGCTTCGGATGATGCCCCGGCGCCTCGTTGTATTTAATCACCGTCCACCCGCAGCCGACCCAGTGCGTGCCCCCCCCTTAGTCTCGGTATCATCATATCACCACACCAGTGAACACCATGGACTCCACAGCAACGATGCCATCGACCCCTTCATCCCTCAGTTGGGCCTGGGACCACCAGGCCGACAGGGAGCCATCGTGCCGGGAAGGTCTTGGGCCTATATCGCCGCAGACCGTCCTCCTCTCCGCCCTCCGCCGCTGGCAGCTTCTCATGACGCCCCAGAAGGGTTGCGAGCCAGCCCTTCCGAGCCCTCAGAGTCATCCGCGGTACTCCGTGGCCGCCGGGACTCGGGATGCCCTCCACAAGCTGGCTGCGTCCTGCGCAGGCGAGCTTCCCGAGCCCATCCTGACCTTCCTCGAGAACGTCGAGATCACCTCGACGTCGGAGCGGGGCGATGCCGTGCACTTCCCGACCCCTCTCCGGGAGCAGGAGACCGCCGCGGCCATCAAAGCCCTCGAGGCCTCTGCCGTCGGCGCCATTGCCCACCTCCGGTACGGCACCAGCAGCAAGAGCAAGATCCAAGTCGATCTCGACAAGATCTCGGCCTTCCTGATGTCGGCATACCTCACCACCCTCGACGGCATGGACAAGGCCGACCCCCGAATCAAGGACAAGATCCCCGGTAAGCCCACCACCCCTGAACCGCCAGCCTCCCACCCACCCAGGCACAAACAACTGACCCCCTCCCAGACACAGACCTCAACCAAGCCCAGTCTGTACTCTACCGCCGCATGTCAGCCAACCTCTACCGCACCAAGACCCCCGGCGAGTACTTCCACATCCACGGCTCCCTCGACGCCGACGTCACGCTCTCCATGCTCGGCCTCCCCCCCCAAAACCCCTCCCTGACCGACTACCGCACCATCATCAACACCATCGAGTCCGCCGTCATGCAGCACACCACCGCCGAACTCGACGCCCTCAACCAAACCCACCACCAAGCCGGCATCCAAGCCCTCACCTGGCCCCAATTCCAACTTACCCCCCACGGCCGCGCCCTGCAGCGCCTGCCGCCCTTCACCGTGCGCCCCAACCCCTCCGACACGCACCTCACCCCTCCTGTCC
>OUNM010419178.1_pt1 | contig 11223 bp, 8 predicted proteins | sample 1769961 | NCBI WGS metagenome assembly OUNM01 (sample SAMEA3914820, study PRJEB12502) | metagenome | biome: forest; material: soil | place: USA | collected 2012-03-12 | depth 0.3 m
GTTCTTTTGGAAAGGGTAGTGGGCTGATGCTTCGTATTCAGCCGGGTCTTGCATAGCATTTTTAGCTGATGAAATTGCCCCACTCACTGCTGATGGCTTCATATCTTTATCGGTAATTGAAAGTTGCTTCATCGCCTGCTTCACTAGCCCTTGCCGATCATCTTCATCATAAATAACGAAGTTACGAGGTACATCAATAAATTGGCCATCCATTCGTAGTAAACGCACACAAATACCGTGGAATGTTCCCATCCATGGCATAAATGATCGGTCATTTGGCTGATTCAATAAGTGCGACAAACGTTCACGCATCTCGCGAGCTGCTTTGTTCGTGAAGGTAACTGCCAAAATTTGGCTGGGCCAAATGCCTTTTTCAGCAATAAGAAGGGCAATGCGGTGGGTGAGTGTCTTTGTTTTACCACTCCCCGCCCCTGCTAAAATCAAAAGCGGCCCCGACGTGGTCAGAGCAGCTTCTTGCTGCGCTTCGTTTAATCCCCCAAGAATATCCATTCCCTCTATTATACTATGCGCACGAACGGTTCCGTTAGTTTAGGGTTGGAAGTACGTAGTTAAAGACTGCCCAACCTGCAGCTGCGCCAAGGGCGATGAGGATAACAATCCACATAACCGTCAGCCAGCCTGATTTCTTTTTGGCTGGTTGCACTACTGGCTGGTGATATGATTCTGTATCGTAAATAGCACCAGATTCTTGACTTGAACTTGGCTGTTCTTTATATTGCTGAGTAATTGAAGTTGGCCCTACGGGTACTTCTTCGGCTACGACTGGTTGCGGTGCCTCTGGAGCAACCTCTGGCTTTTCAATAGGGGCTTCAGGTGTTTCTTCTTCAGTCGGGACCTCAACTTCGAGGGGTTTTGATTCAATTTCTTCTGGAATTGCAACTTTAGCGGCAGCAAAATCAATTGGGTCTGGCATAACTGCAGGTTCAAGAAGTTCTTGGGTCTCTGGGGCTTCTAATAGTTCTTCTTTTGGCTCATCATCAAGCAATCCTTGAAAATCAAAGGCGCCAGTTACTGGACTTGCTTCGGCTGCAGCTTCTCCCCCACCTAATGGACGTTTTTCAACCTTTGCGTCAGGAAGGAATGGCGATTCGAGTGGTTCACTCCAAGAAGAAGTGCCTTCAGCCTTAGTTTCTGTTGCAGGAGTTGGTTGCGCTGGAGCAACCGGTGGTTTATTGTCAGTTGGCGCTGTGCCAGAAGGAGAGCGCATATCAGACGAAGGGTGCACCATATCCATAAAACGACCCGAGCTACGACGAGCGGCCGGAGCACCAGAAGTAGTTGGTTTTGCGGGAGTCACCGGGTTCAAAACAGTTCGTTCAACGTGTTCAAGAGTTGGAGTCTCGGTCGGTGCAGAAGTCTCCACTACTGCCCCCGGTGCAGGCTCAGATACAGGAGTACTCTCCAATGCACCATTCACTGCCCTATCTAGTTCATCAAAATCAATATCAGACATTTCCTACCTCTTACCACTTGCATATGCTTTTTCAACAATTGTACTGAACGCTTTTGCGTCTAAACTCGCTCCACCAACCAATAAACCGTCGATTTCAAGTGCTAGGTAATCTGCAGCGCTATCAGGGGTTACACTCCCACCATATAAAATTTGAACTTCATTGGCTGCTTTCGCACCATATAAGTGTTTCAATTGGTGACGAATTGTGACAACCGCCTCTGTTACATCGGTTGGAATAGCGTTTTTGCCAGTACCAATTGCCCAAACAGGTTCGTAGGCAATGACCACTTGAGGAAGTTCTTCGCTCGTAACATTAGCAAGGCCACCAATAAGTTGGTCATGGAGCACGTCACGAGTTTCACCAGCAGTACGCTCGCTAGTTGTCTCCCCTATACATAAAATTGGACGAATGCCATTGCGGATAGCAGCCTGAACCTTGGCACGTGTATCTTTATCTGATTCATTAAACACATGGCGACGTTCAGAGTGTCCAACGAGCCCATATTGAACGATACCGCGAAGGCTCGTTGCCGAAACTTCACCAGTGTATGCACCATGGTCACGCCAGTAAAAATTCTGAGCAGCCAGTAAAAATTGTTTGTGATTAATTTGCAGACTCAGTGTTTGCAAGGCTAACATAGTTGGCGCAATAACAACTTCCACATTGCGATGGACTTTTACGTCTTTCGCCAATTGATGAAGGTACAAACTAGACTCATGCACCCCAAGGTTCATTTTCCAGTTGCCAATAATCAGTTTTTTATCGCTAGCCATAGTGCCCATGCTTATATATTGCCTTTAGTGTAGCCTATCTTGGCGCGTCAAGCAAACTCTCTATTCCAGGGAGTTTCTTGCCGGCCATTAGTTCAAGTGAAGCGCCGCCGCCAGTTGAAACGTGGGTGAAGCTTTCACCACCTTTTCCGTCCCATTTCAGTACAAAATCGGCTGTATCACCGCCACCAATAATAGAGGTCGTGTCGGTTTGTGTTGCCAGTGAAAGGGCTAAACGGGCCGAGCCATGCGCAAATTCAGGTAATTCAGCATACCCTAGGGTACCGTTCCAAATTACTGTTTTAGCTTTCGAGATTTCCTCAACCATGCGGTCAATTGAAACATCGCCGATGTCGAGAGCGATATCATCAGCGTTGAGGTCACCAAGTTTTACGTTTCGGCGTTTGGCTGTCTCAGAAATTTCAGTCGCAACCGCTACGTCATCTGGAAGAATAATAAAATCATCAATACTTGTATCAAGTTTTTCGTGAGCCGCTAAGTAAATACTATCTAGTACCTTTTCTTGGCCATCCTCTACCATGCTTTTACCCATATGGTGACCCTTGTACTTCAAGAAAGTATTTGACATTGCACCACCGATAATAATAGTGTCAGCAATATCAACAAATCGTTCGACAACGGTAATTTTGTCACTAATTTTAGCACCGCCCATAACCGCAATCAGAGGGCGTTGTGGTTTTTCCATTGCATTCGTAATAGTGACGTATTCACGCTCTAAAAGAAGACCTGAAACGCTTGGAATAAAGTGGGTAATTGCTTCAGTGCTAGCATGAGCTCGGTGAACAACCCCAAACCCGTCCTGTACGAAATAGCGTGCACTGGTACTTTTTGCGATTTTTTCAGCAAAAACTGAATCGTTAGCCTCTTCTTCTTTGTAGAAACGGAGGTTTTCAAGCAAAATAATACTGTTTTTAGGTGCTTTTTTAACCGCCTGTACTACCTTATCGCCAATACAGTCATCGACAAAGATAACATTACGACCAAGTAATTCAGAGAGTCGCCGTGCAACCGGCTTAAGACTAAACTTCTCTTCACGACCCTCTGGGCGACCCAAGTGGCTCATAACCACTACTTTACAGTGGTGATCGAGAAGATATTCGAGCGTAGGTAGGCTGGCACGAATACGTAAATCATCACTAATTTCACCCGATTTTCCCTGAGGCACGTTGTAATCTGCCCTTACGAGCACAGTTTTGTTATCAATCGGAACGTCGCGAACAGTTCGTTTAAAGAAGCCCATACCCCACCCCATCTTTTCTTATTGATTCTATTCTAGCACGCGAACTTTAATTGTGTCAGTAGTTCCAATAATTCCAGGTTGCTGACCACTTACGATGATTACTTTTACAGTATCTTCACCGAAAAAGCCTTCTTTTTTCAGTTCTTTGGCTAAATCAAAACCAGCTTCAGCGCTATCTGGGCGAACATAACTTCGGTTTGCATAGCTTAAAGCAAGTTGTTGAGCAGATTTCATTTCACTTGTAACACTAATAATTGGCAAGTTTGGACGGTGTGCAGCGATGTTAGAAGCCGTAGCACCAGATTTCGTTTCAGCGATAATCGCGTCGACCTTAAGTTGTTCCGCCAAGGATACGGCAGCAGTACTAATAGCATCAAGTTGAAGGTTTTTAGCGATAATATCGTGAATTGGAGCTACTGGGGCATTGTCTTGTGTATACAAAATAACCTTTTTCATGGCAGCAACGGTTTCAAGAGGGTAGCGACCATTGGCGGTTTCGTCTGAAAGCATGACTGTATCAGCACCCTGAATAACTGCATTTGCGACGTCACTTACTTCGGCGCGGGTTGGCTCAGGGTTATCAACCATGCTCGCCATCATTTGGGTCGCAACAATGCTCAGCTTGCCGTGTTTACGACAAAGGGCTAACAGGCGTCGTTGGACAATTGGAACGATTTCAGCACCAGCCTCAACCGCAAGGTCGCCACGAGCCACCATAATGCCGTCAGAGGCCTTAACAATCTCTTCCATTACATCAGTTTTGATAGCAGCTTTGGTTTCAATTTTGGCAACAATTTGGGCCTGTGAGCCACCGGCAACTAAGATTTGGCGAAGGTTGTGAATATCTTCTGGGCTTTGAACGAAGCTAAGCGCAACGTAATCAATGTCTTGAGTAAGGCCATATTCAATATCTTTAAGGTCTTTAGGGGTTAAAATGTCACCACCAAAGTCGGTGTCAGGAAGGTTAATACCCTTCTTGCTCATAAGGGTACCGTCGTTTTCAACCCTAAGCTTAATAGCTGTTTCAGATGGAATTTCAAGTACAGTCGTACGTACCTTACCGTCAAAGATGTAAATTGGCTCACCAACTTTAACTTTTTCAGCTAAATTGTATTGAACTGGGAAAGTTAAACCGTTGTGTTCAGCAGCATAATCAAGAATAATTTCATCGCCTGTTTGAACTGGGGTGTTTTCATTCAGCATCCCAAGGCGGATTTTTGGACCTTGAAGGTCTTGAAGAATAGCCACTGGTTTACCGATTTTCTTGCTGGCGTCACGAATCCATTGGATTTGCTCGGTTCGCTCTTCGTAGTCACCATGACTAAAGTTTAGGCGAAGGCCGTTCACACCTGCGTTAATAAGTTTTTCGAGCATTTCAGGAGTGCTTGTAATTGGCCCTACAGTTGCCAGAATCTTGGTTCGTTTAAAGATGATTGCCATTGTAAAAAATTGCCCTTCGTTACATTTATATGCCTTTGCTCGGTTCTCTTGGTGATCTCACGGAGAATCGAACTCCGATTGCCAGGATGAAAACCTGGTGTCCTAACCGTTAGACGATGAGACCATCAAAAGAACAGGTCAAAGGCGTTTTACTCGGGGTATTATAACAAAAAAAATCCCCTTTGGCTAGGGGTTAACGGATTAAAAAATTGTATCCATCGGAGTGGAGCGCATCCAGGTCTTTACGACCTAGAGCGCCCCACTCCGGGAGCCAGCTCATCTTTATTCGCGGCCCGACCGACGAATGAGAGAACTGACTATGCCATCGCGAGGAGCAAGTGGAGGGGATCCACGAACCCGGCTCAGACCGATGACGATTTAGATTGAACAATCTTATGAGTTTTTAGGCTCAACCATTCAACCCTACAGGTAAAGCAGGTGCGTTACGACGCGCTGAACACGAGTTGCCGCTTCGTGATCTCCTTGAAACGACGAGTCATTTCCTGGCGTTCACGATGCTCTCTCACCTGTCGAACGTGTGTCCGCAGGGAGAGCCACTTCGTAGCTCCTGTGAGCCAGGGCGACGCACCTTTCGGACAGCGGATCTCGGCGACGACGTCGAGTACTGACGGCAGGTGGCCGATCAGGTAGTCCAGCAGTTCCAGTCTGTCTTCATCCGAGATGCAGGCGTCCAGCATTTCCAGCTGAACGTGCCTCGATGACACATCCTTCTTGCGGCGGCCGTAGTCGAAGCTCTGCCTGAGATGTTCCGTGAACGGGATCTCGTACATCGCTTCGTTCGTAGCAGCCGTTTCCGAACCTTTATTCTGCATATCTTCCCTTACCCGGGGGTGCAAGCCGGTTAACTATTTGAGACGCGGGAGCGAAACAATTCGGTTACCTTCCTTGTAACTTGCACTTAATCGCAAAATATACTCTTATTGACAAGAGATGTCAAATGTTACATATATAGCGTTCCCTTACCTCCACACTACGCTAGCCGTAGCGCTTTTTATACCCCTTATGCTTGGCTGAGAGTGCTCAAACCGCTTGTGCTTTTGTTTATTATATTGTATAAAACATTGACATTTTAAGACTTTTGTGATACATTTATAACATCATTCACGGGTGTGGTGTGAGAACCCATCAGGTGTGAGGTGGACGTTAACAAGTCAGATCATTACAGTGCATGTCCTATGCACTGATTTGTTATAGAGAAAAACATGACTATTCTCGGAAGCAGCGCGCCAGTTCGCTTATACGAATTGACGCGCTGCTCCCGATTCCTAGGGCGCTGCTGCGGAAACGCATTTTTAACTAAATGCGCACACCGCGCATACAACCTAAAGGAGAACAATCATGTTCGGATACGACCGGAAGAGTTTCTTCCGTACCTGGATCGTCGCCCTGCTGCTCCTCGTGATCGGCGCGGTGGCATACGCCAGCTACAACAGCATCACCCACACCTTCGACTTCTCTGCCGGAATCGGCGCTATCGGCGACATGCTCGGCGGGCTTACCAGCCTGTTCGGACTCGTCGTCGGCATCGCCGTCATCGCCGCTGTCGTCTGGGCCGTGCACTTCTTCACCAAAACTCACTACGAGGATGAGAAGAAGCGCCGGTCCCACGTCGCCATCGGTTCAGCTCTGATCATCGTGGCCGTGTTCGTGATGGCTTCCGCCGTCGCCAACCAGTGGATCAAACTCGACGACTCCTTCTGGATCAACGTGGGAATCTTCCTCGGTGCTATCGTGATCGTCACGGCAGCCACCGCAGTGATCCTCCCGCGGGCCAAGAAGGTCGACAACGTCCGAGCTGTTTCACCCATCGCCAAGACCACCGCAAACGCCTCGTAAGGCACCCCTACAATAAGGAGAACCCCATGAAGTTCACTTCACGGTTCGCCAGAATCGTCGGGGTGACTTCCCTGGCGACACTTCTGGTGGCAGGCCTCGCGGCCTGTGGCGTAGCCGGCGCAAAAGTCAACGAGGACTATTTGGTTCTCGCCAAAGTCAAGGCAGTCAACTGTTCAACAGTTGCCAGCCCCAAGACGCTTGCCAACAAGATGCAGGCAACTGCAAACTTCGCGACAGCCGCCAACGAAATGCAGGTAGCTGCAAACTTCGTGACGGACGCCTCACCCAAGCAGACCAACGACATCCTCGCGCTCAACAAGGGGCTCACCAGCCTCGCCCCGCTCAAAGCGGAGCTGAATGCGAAAATCAAGAGCTGCGGCGGCACAACCATCGTACCGGCAAGTGATACAACGACAACCACGCTGAGCCCCGAGCTCAAAGCCCTCCTGGATGCGGCTAACGCCCCACTCCAGGAGTTCAGCTGCGTGAAAATCGTCACTTCCACCGGTGGTACTGTCATCGATGGCTCGTACACCCTGTTCGTCAACACCATCCTGAAAGTGGACCAAGGCAACCCGGACCTCCGTCAATGGAGCGACGCGCTGAGTACTCCACTGAAAGGCATGACGGCGGCAGAAATGCGCACCTGGATCAACCGAGCAATTTGTGAGGAACCCGTCATTGGCGTGTCCCTTGCTCACTTGTTCGCTCATCTCCAAATTGAAGGCGTCAGCGTCCTCAGTTTGCAGACGAGTGACTGGCTGAAACCGTTCGCGGTCGACGCCAGCCAGATCAACGATCTCGTTGGGCACTACACGCCACTCACGGTGTGGAGACTCCAGAACCCGAGCAAGCAGGACATCCCCGATGATGTCTATGTGGCGGCCGTCAAGGCCAACCACGCGTACCAGGAAGTAGCCAGTCGGCTTGTCTTCCTGCTCTCGCGGTACCAGCTTGGACAAGTGATGAACATCAACAGTACGCACCACTACCACTTGGTTGCTGGCGGCCTTACAGCCGACAACATCCCGGAGGTGGAGATCAGCACCGCAGTGGACAGCCGTCCATCAGTGGCCTTCTTCCTCACGGAAAAGACCGCCTGCAAGCCGATCAGCGTCCTGGGGTTCAACACCGGTGACAAGCGACCCATGCTTGGGGCAATCCCCCAGTCATGTGCGTCGCTCAAACCGCCCGTACCGTCCACACCTAGCCAACCACACACTCCTTCGAGTGGGTGCACAGTGAATTGTGGAGGGACACCTGGCTGCACATCGAACTGCATGACAGTTCATGTCTGCCCTCCAAGCGCGCCTCACGGAACGTGGCCTGTCTGCAAAGACGACCCGTCGCGTGATCCGCAACAGCAGGGTAACAACAAGCCTGGTGGAGGTGGACAGGCTCCGGCGCAAACTGATCCTGTGGGTCCGCCCGCAGGTGGTTCACCGTCAGTCACTTACCCCCCTCCCCCGGCACCACAGCCGGTACACACAACACCGCCAGTGGTGATCCCAGCTCCACAGCCGAGCCCAGCTCCGACCGTGGATCCATCCCAGCAGCCTACGAACAACGGAACCGTTCCAGGAAGCGGGGGGCCTTCGTGCAACCCTGAATTCCAAAGCTGCTAAACCCCAAGTGGGGCGCGGGAGTAATCCCGCGCCCCACTACCTCTCTATAATAAAATCCAAGGAGCCTCGTTCCTGCCGTGTAATTTAATTACATATTTAGTTGAGCCTGACTCCTTGTGAGTCCTTTTCGCCTCGTCGTATATTGACATGCACATTGTAATGATCTGATTTGAAACGTATTTAACAACCCGGCAACAATGTTTAAATATTAAGTCCACTGTTCATTTATTATTAAATTGATTTTATCTGCGAGATTAATCAAGAAATGGAGAATATTATGAGTAAGATTACTTCCCTCATTAGTCATGCTCCTAAGCGTTTTAGCGGTATTGTTGCAATGATTGCCGCTGCAATCATTGTTCCAGCTGTTGTATTTGCTTGGGGCCCTGATCGACCTACCTACACGGTAGCTCACCCAGCCGACCACATTACGTTCGACTCAATCACTGACAACCCTAACGTTGGTGACGAACGCAACTTCGTCGTTGTAAAAGACGCCGCTAACACCGCTGATGGTGGTTGGCAAGACAACGTTACTGTACAACCAGGCAAAGAGTACCTTGTTCGTGTATACGTACACAACAACGCTGCTACGAGCCTTAACCTTACAGCAGTAAATACCCGCGTAATGGCTTCTGTTCCAACAACCACAGGCAAAGCTGTTTCAGTAAGTGGTTTTATTACAGCAGACAACGCAACACCAAATAAAATTTGGGACGACATTCACTTCAACAGTACACAAGACTTTAATCTTGCATACGTTGGTGGTTCAGCCCAAATTTACAATAACGGCTATGCTGCAGGTGGTAAAAGCCTTCCTGACAGTATCGTAACAAGCTCTGGTGCTCTTGTTGGTTACAACGGACCAGATGGTAAAGTTCCTGGTTGTTTCCAATACGCCAACTATGTTTACTTCAAAGTTAAGCCACAATTTGCGACTCCTACCCACGACTTCACAGTCAAGAAAGAAGTTCGTAAAGCTGGTGACTCAACTTTTGTTAAATCAGTAGTCACACAGCCCGGTGATACTCTTAACTACCGTGTCACTTACACCAACACTGGTACTGCTCAAGCAGACAACGTTATCCTAAAGGATAAACTTCCAGCAGGCATTAGTTTTGTACCTGGTTCAGTAAAGATTTTGAATGCTAATAACCCTGGCGGTGCATTTGTGAAAAATGGTGATAACCTCTTCACAAACACTGGCATAAATATCGGCTCTTACACTGGTGGATCTAACGCCCTCGTTATCTTTAACGCAACTGTTAAGCAAAACGATAGCCTACCTACATGTGGTCCAAACTCACTTATTAATACTGCGAGCGCTCAACCTCAGGGACAAAACCCTAAGGAAGATACCGCTACCGTCACTGTTAACAAAGAATGTAAACCACCTGTAAAGATCACTGTTTGTAAGTTAGATACTAAAACTATCGTTACTATCGACGAAAAAGACTTTGATACTACTAAATACTCAAAGAACCTCGACGACTGTAAGACTCCTGAACAAATGAATGTTTGTGATTTGTCTACAAAGCAAATTGTTACCATCAACAAAGCTGACTTCGACTCGACTAAATTCTCGACCGACCTTAGCTTGTGTACTACAACTCCTCCAGAGTTGCCGCACACTGGTGCTAGCGATAACATTGTTGCCGTAATTGGTCTTGGTGCGATTGTTGCCGGTGTAGCTTACTACATTGCCAGCCGCCGTGCTCTTGGCCTCTAAGAGTCTGACCGCTCTCTAGCTGAAGCGATTCAGATTAAACCAGAACCCCGCCCCTAAAAAGGCGGGGTTTTTGGTATACTAAATATATTATGGCGAATAAACAAAAGAAGAAGCGCAATAAACCGTATCGTGGAGTTGATGCGGCAATTGATAAACCTGTTATTACACGTATCGCTGCCGTCAACCGCAACCCTGTTAGCCAATGGTGGTTTGACCACAAACGCATCGCAAAGCCGGTGTTAATTGCGAGCGCGGTCGTTTTAGTAATTGCCTACTTAATCTTCGAACTTATTCGTATTACTACCAACGGGTAGTTTTATTTCTTTTTAGGAATTGGGAGCCTAAAACCAAAGGTACTTCCCTTGCCTTCTTTAGATTCAAAGATAAGTTCACCATCGTGAGCATCAATTACTTTCTTAGCTAAGAACAAGCCAACTCCCGTACCATCCGGGCGCGCTCGCCTGGCATTTGTAGCTCTAAAGAACTTATTAAATAAGTGAACTTGTTCAGCTTCAGGAACACCAATACCATCATCTTTTACTAAAAGCTCTATCCAGCCCGGAACCTTCCTTAATATGATGGTGATCTTGCCTTTTTCTTTCGAGTAATAAAGTGCGTTATCTGAGAAGTTCATCACCACCTGTTGAATTTTATTCTCATCGAGTTCAAGCTTGGGAATATTTTTAGGCATTTTGTAAATAAACTTCATATCGCGGGCTACGGCGTTTGGTTTCAAACTCTCAATTTCACGTTGTACCAAAACAGCTAAATCAACTGGGTGCTTATCAATAATAAATTTACCGGTTTGGAGGCGCGAGACATTCAAGAAGTCGCTAATTAACCGAACCATGCGCTCGCTACTAATAAAGGCCTCATTAAGGACATGTTCTTGTTCGGGGGTTACTTTGCCAACATCTCCTTCCATCATCATACTAATGTAGCCTTTTATGCTCGTAAGTGGTGTTCGAAGCTGGTGGCTAGCCATACTGATAAAGTCGTCTTTCGCTTCATCAAGTTTTTGCAACTGAGCATTTGAGTGTCGCAGCTCTTTCGTGGCAGCATCAAC
>OUNM010382145.1_pt1 | contig 11218 bp, 4 predicted proteins | sample 1769961 | NCBI WGS metagenome assembly OUNM01 (sample SAMEA3914820, study PRJEB12502) | metagenome | biome: forest; material: soil | place: USA | collected 2012-03-12 | depth 0.3 m
ACTTCAATTCCCCGCCCTTTGCCAACGATGTGTTCATCGTGCTGTTCGATTCGGCATCGAAGACCTTCCAAGTCCTGATCGGCGGTCCCTCGGTTGGCGGTTTCGCCGTGCCTGCTCCGCTGTCCTCCTACACCGGCGGCGCTCTGAGCTATTCCGTGATCGGCACGGCCACGGGCTTCCGCATCGTCAGTGCTGCCAACAACTACGATTCCGGCCTCGTCCCCTACTCGGCCGCGCTGCCGGGCTTCAACCCCACCGCCCTCGGCCCCAACCCGTCCCTGATCCTCGGCGTGGAAAGCAACGGCTCCAACAACGGTAGCATACCCGACGGCACCCCCGCTTCCGTCGCCTACAGCCAGGTGGTGCTCAATGCGACCCCCGTGGTCGTCGCCCCGCCAGTGGCCAACGCTGGTTCGGACCAGAGCGTGAACGAAGGCAGCGTCGTCACCCTCGATGGCAGCCTCAGCAGCAACCCGGGCAACGGCCCGCTTGCCTTTGCCTGGACCCAGATCTCCGGCCCTGCGGTGACGCTTTCGAATGCGACCATCGGGCAGCCCACCTTTACTGCTCCCCAGGTCACCACCGGCGGCGCCACGCTGACTTTCCAGCTCACCGTCACCGCCGGCAGCCAGTCGGCAGTGGACACGGTGAACGTCGCCGTCGTGAACGTCAACCACGCGCCAGTGGCCGATGCCGGTCCTGACCAGACGGCGGCCGAAGGCTCGGTTGTGACCCTGCACGGCGAGCACAGCTATGACATCGACGGCGATGCCCTCACTTACACCTGGACCCGCGCGGGCAGTCCCGGCGTCGTCCTCACCGGCCCCAGCCCGGCATTCACCGTGCCGGCGTTCGGCACCAATGGCGCCCCCGGCGTCGTGGGTACCCTCACCTTCAATCTGACGGTGAGCGACGGAGCGCTGACGAGCACCGACAGCGTTGTCATCAATGTCACCAACGTGGACAACCCGCCGGTGGCCAACGCCGGTCCCGACCAGACCGTGACTGAGTTCACCACCGTCACCCTCAACGGCACCGCCAGCTCGGATCCTGATGGTGATACACTCACCTACACCTGGGTGCAGGCGGGCAGCTCCGTGGTGCTCCACGGCGCCACGCCCACCTTCACCGCCCCGGCGGGCGGAAGCACCCTTACGTTCACGCTGACCGTGAACGACGGCTACGGCGGCACCAGCACGGACAGCGTGGTGATCACCTCCAAGCGTGCCGGTTCGCCCCCGGTCGTGACCAATGCCCTGCCCACCGTTGACTCCCTCTGGCCGCCGAACCACGGCCTCACCAGCGTCGGCATCAGCGGCGTGACCAACAGCACCTCGATCAAGGTCACCAGCGTGACCCAGGATGAGCCGACCAACGGCCAGGGCGACGGCGACACCCCCATCGACGCCGTCATCAACAGCGACGGCACGGTGCTCCTGCGCGCCGAGCGCTCCGGTAACGGTGACGGCCGCGTGTACCATGTGCACTTCACCGCCGCCAATGCCTCGGGCAGCACCTCTGGCATCGTGAAGGTCAGCGTGCCGCAGAGCAAGAAGGACGTGGCCGTCGATGGCGGTGAGCTGTATGACTCCACCCACTAAAAACCTTCGGCGGGCGCCCTGGGCGGTCAGACTGAAGTAAAACGAAGGGGCGGGGCTCGCAAGAGTCCCGCCCTCTTTGCTGCCGGCCCCGGCGCGGCAAAAATCAGCCTAAATCCGGGAATGCCTCAGTACTTGGGAAAGATGGCCGGAGTCGGGAAACGATCTTCAGGGCCTGAGCTGTCGCCCACGTATTCCTCGCGAGGCACTTGCACCTGGGGCCAGCTTGCGGGACGGACGCGGACCACTCTCGTGGGGCGGATGCCTTCGATGACAAGGTCCGTCTCAAACTGGATTTGGATGCCGCTGCTGCCGAGAGGAACCTCTCCAGACGCTTTCGTGACGTTGCGGACCGGGCCTTTGGAAGCCATGTGCGCAGGGCCGTATCCGCCGCCCGCATGCTTCAAGGTATTCTCAGCTCCATTCATCAGCACCTGGCTGTCCTTCTGGAAATCGGCGTAGAGGGAGGCGTCCATTCCGCCAAACAAGGTCGCGGTCACGGTGGCGCGGCCGAACTTGCCGTACTCGACGGCATCCACCCAGGCCGGCATCCAGCGGCTGCGGATGAAGGCCTTGTGAACCTCGGTTTGAATCTGACCGGCACGCTGCATGGACATGTCGTCCAGCCAGATGTCCGAGATGTGGAAGCGGGTGAAGATGCCATCCGGCGTGGGCTTCCAAGTGATCCCGAGTTGAACGGCCTGGCCCCCGAGCGATTTCTTTCCGCTGGCGGGCCAGGTGCCCTCGGCGATCAGATCAGCAACTCCGAGGCGTTCGCGGCCACGCCAGATCGCAGTTGCGGCGTCGAAGGTCAGCTTTTCCTCGCTCGCTTTGCCATCACCGCCCGCCTTCGGCTCGCATGTGGCGACGATCATCCCTTCCTTGTCTTTGATCTCCAATTCACCAAGCTTCCAGCTCGCTCCCTCACGCTGGCAATGGCTGGGCTCGTCTTCGAGGAGGAGAACGTGGTTCTCCGCAGGTGCAACCCCGGTGCCGCTGTAGCCCGCGATTTTATCTTTGTTATCGACCGGCAGTACAGGCACGGCGGAGATCTTCGGGTCAGGCGGCAGGTAGGCCTTGACGTGCATGACGGTGCCCAGCGGGATGTCCCGCAGATCCGCCGGTGCGCCGTGATAGCGGACGATGGCGTAGGGCAGCAGGGCAAAGGGTTGCGGAGGATTGCGGAAATACGTGCCCGCCGCTGCCACGCGGATGCTGCCGCGGCGGTTGGCATGATCCACAAACACAAGCTCCCCCCGGTAGGAATGCGCCTTTTCGAGAGGAGGGAACTTCCCCGCCTCGGGCCGGAAGACTTCGGTGCCCTGTTCTTTGTTCTTGGTTCCTGGTTCTTTGTTGGCGGCGTTCACTTGAACGACCAACGAACAACCAAGAACCAACGACAACGAACGAACAACAAAGAACCAAGAACCAGGAACCAAGAACTTTCTCATAGTGCGATCACCTTGTTGCTGTCGCCAAATGTGTCCGTCTCCACGCCCATGCGCTGGGCCATGAGCAGCAGCAGGTTGCTCATGTGCGCGTCGCTGTTCACGGGGCGGCTGCAGGTCTGGTAATGCGCCGTGGTCAGCCCTCCGTCCGCGCCGAGCACGTATTGGAAGTCCGGAACCGCCTTGTTGAAATCCAGATGCTGGCCGTGCTTCAGGCCGAGGTCCGAGCCGCCGGCGAGCACCAGCGGGAGATTGGCGTTGCCATGACTGTGGCCGTAGGACATGCCGCTGCCGAACAGCGCCATGGTGGAGCCGAGCATCGGCTTGCCGCCGAGGTCCTTGGTCTCCGCGAGCCGGGTGAGGAAGTAGCTAAACTGCTCAATGGCGAAGGTGTCGTAGTTGGTGAGCTTTTCGATGTAGCCCTGATCGCCGCCGTGGTGGCTGAGCTGATGACGCGATTCCGTGATGCCGATTTCAGGAATGGCAATGGCCTGGCCCTCACCGCCCAGGCTGAAGGTGGCCACGCGGGTCACATCCGTCTGAAACGCGAGCACCATGAGGTCATAGACCGTACGGAAATAATCACCTGCCTTGGTGTCAGCGATGTCGCGGTTGGTGCGTTTGCGATCCTCATCGGAGATGACGGGCAGCGGCGTGTCCAGCCACGTATCGGCCCGCTTGGTGCGGATCTCCGCCTCACGCACGGAGGTGAGGTACTGCTCCATGCGTCCTTTGTCTTCGGAGCCCATTTTTTTCTCCAGCCGGCGCACTTCAGCGAGGTTGTCATCCAGGACGCTGGCCTTCCGGCGCAAAGCACGCCGCTGGGCTGCGATGCCGCCCTTAGGCGCTTCGAACATGGACGCAAAGATCTCACTGCAGCGGCGCATCGCCGGCAGCCTGACACCGTCCGCAGTCCAGGCGAGGGAATCCTGCGTGATGGCGACCTCCAGCGAAGACATGCGGGTGTGCTGCGCGGTGAGTTCCGCCATCTTCTGGTCCACGGAGATCGTGTTGCGGTCGGAAGGTCCCAGCTTGCCACCGGTCAGCCAGATGTTGATGCAGTTGTGATGGTAGCTGAGGCTTCCCGGATGATGCAGCCCGCTGATGGGCGTGATCACCTCGCGATGCTTCTCCAGAGGCATGAGCGACCGCGAGAACTTGTAGTCCTTCCCCGGTGTGGTGATCTGGTAGTTCAGCGAATGCACGCCATTCGCGAGATAGATGAAAGCGCTGCGCTTTGGCGTGGCGATGGCCGTCTCCGAAGCGCGGGCTGGAATCATGCATTCCAGCAACGGCAGGGAGATGAAAGAACCCAGTGCCTTGAGGGCATGACGGCGGTCGATCAGCCAGGATTGGGATAAGTAGTTCATGGTTCTTGGTTCCTTTTTCTTGGTTCTTCGTTCGTAATGTCTTTGAGGGATACTTGGTTTCACTGCCTCGCGCCGCAATAAGCAGCAAGGAACCAAGTAATGTGAAGCTACCGTTTGCGCATGAGGTTCGACAGGGCCACAGCGCGGACGATGTCCTTGACCCCGCACGGGGTTTTCTTCGCATCAGCCACAATGGCCTTGATGTCATCCTGGTCATCAACGCTGAGCACGCGACGGAGGCCGTAGGTGCAGAGGTGCTCGATGAAGGCGCGCACGAACTTGTCGTGGTCCTCAATAAGGAGGCGTTTGAATTCGGTGGCATCCTTGAAGTCACGACCGTCGGGCATCTTGCCGGAGGAGTTGATCAAGGGGGCTTCGCCCACTCCCACCGCAGTATTCTCACGAGTGCGCCACTGACCGATGGCATCGTAGTTATCCCAGGCGAGCCCGAGGGGGTCGATTTTCGCGTGGCAGGCGGCGCAGTTCGCATTGCTGCGGTGCGCTTCCAGTTTGTCGCGCAGGGTGGCCTTGGCGTTGGTCGGCGGATTGGGTTCGATGGCGGGCACGTTGGCGGGCGGCGACGGCGGCGTCTTGTCCAGAATCACCTGGCTGAGCCACACACCGCGATGCACCGGGCGGTGGCGGGTTCCGTCCGAGGTCAGCCCGAGCGCCGCGCCCATGGTGAGCAGGCCGCCGCGATGATCCTCGGGCTTGAGCGACACGCGCTGGAAGCCGCTCGTCTTCGGCTCCGGCAGCCCGTAGAAATCGCAGAGGCGGGAATTGGCCATGGTCCAGTTGGAATCGAGGAAGCCATCCATGGGCAGGTTCTTCGCGAACATCTCGCGGAAGAATTCCACTGGCTCGGCCCGCATGCTCGTCTCCAGCCAAGGGTCGTAGTTGGGGTAAAGCTTTTTGTCCGGTGGGAACATGCCCACGCGGTGCAGTTGCAGCCACTGCCGGGAAAAGTCGTCAACGAAGCGGTTGATCCGGCTGTCCGTCAGCATTCGGTCCACCTCCTTCTTCAGTCCCGCGCCGTTCAGGGTGCCGCTTTTGGCAGCGGTGAAGAGGGCGTCGTCCGGCATTGAACTCCACAGAAAGTACGAGAGCCGCGACGCCAGTTCCCAGTCGGTGAGATGCTCGCGGGCCACCGGATCACCCTCGACAATGTAGAGGAAGTTGCGTGAGGTCAGCACGCCCTGCAGCGCCACCCTGTAGGCGTCGGCCGGCTTTTCGCCCGCCTCACGTTCGGCGCGGTAGGAGTTCAGATACTCCGCCAGCTCTTCTTGCTTGACCGGCCGCCGCCAAGCGCGTTCCGCAAAGCGTTGCAGATGCCCCGCGACCACTTCCGGAGCCGCATCATCGGCAGGCGCCACACCTTCGCGTCGAGACTTTTCCGCGTCGGTCTCCAGTGGCCCCTCCCATTCGATCCAATCGAGGAGCACCGTCGAGAACAGGCCGTTGCCTTTGCCATCGAACATCTGCGGGGCGTTCGGGTTCAGGAGCAAGGTCTCGCTGCTATGCGTGAAAATATACCCGCTCCGGCTGCCAAGCGCATTGCGGAAGGCAGCGCCGCTCCTTCGGTCCACCACATCGGTGGCCACCACGCAGAAGCTCAACTGCGCAGGCATCTCGAGAAACACCTCGAACTCATAGACCTGCGGAGCATCCTCCGGCGCCGTGATGTCAAACTCGATGAGGCCCGCGACGGTCTCCTCACCCGTCACCTTGCCGATGCTCAGGTGCGCCGGCTGGCCGCCAAGCGGACGGATGCCGCTGGCCTGGAGGCGCATGCGATAGAGGCCGCTGTGTTGCGGCCCGGTTTTCCCGAACCAATCGGGTGACAGCGCGTTCTGGACGTTGCCCGGGAAAAGCAGGTAGCGCAGCGGACGCTTGATGCCAAACCGGTCCAGCATCTCCTGCTGGGTCTTCCCGCCATTGTAGCGCAGATCGGCGGCCGTCTTGCGGACTTTGCGAACCTCGCCAGTCACGGCAGGAAAGGCACGGTCGAGCACAAGTTCCGCAGCGCGGTAGTAGCGATCCACATGCGAGGGCGAAAGCGTCAGCTCCGATCCCAGGCGCTCAAAGCCGTGCCACAGCGTATCTTCGTTCAGCTCCCCCGGCTTGGTCGGATCGTAGCGCACGCCGAGCAGGTCATAGACCGTGTTTTGATACTCCTTCCGGCTCAGGCGGTAATGCGCCACCGTCGGCCGCGCCGCCATCCGCGCCGCCCGCCCCTCCTTGAGCCGCAAGTCGAGACTCGCCACGAACGCCGAGATTTCCTCCTGCGTCGGCTTCTTTTCCTTCTTTGGAGGCATCTCGCCCGAATTGACCTGTTCGATCATCTCCGCCCAGTGATGGGCATCCGCCCCCAACTTGAAATCGCGCGAAAGCTGATCAATCCGCAAGTCACCCTTCTCCTTCTCAGGGCCATGACAGCGGACACAATGCTGCTCCAGGAAGGCATCAAACGGCTCCGCCGCACGAACGGCACCGGCAAGGCCAAGGCTGGCGGCGAGGATGACTGGCAGGCTAAAAACAAAACGGGGCATAGAGAGGTGAGGTAATACGTGGCAGAGACCGCCTTCCTGCGCATCTCACAAATTCTCCGAAGGACAGGTCACAGCATGAGTGGCGAATTTCATTTTCGGCCGCCCCCAATGATCTGCTGCGCGGTGGTGGACTGCACGGTTGCCAGGAGTCGATGGGATGTCCGCTTTGATGAGCTGAGGTATCTCGAGCTGTGGCGTGCCTTAAAACCCAGCCCGACCCGTTACTGACGGTGCCAGAGGAGTCAGGGGGCGTGGCGGAGAAGGCGAGATTCGAACTCGCGGGGGCCGCAAAGCCCCTTCGGTTTTCAAGACCGACGCAATAGACCACTCTGCCACCTCTCCAAGTGTTCGCGATCGAATCACAACCTTACGCAAAAGCGTGGGGGTTGCAAATGGGGATCGCGGGCTCTTTGCGATGCTCGGGGGCGCGGTGCCAGCAGCTACTCGACGAACATGAACTCGTTGCTCATCAGCAGCACCTGAACGAGCTGGGCGAGCGGGGTCTGGGGGCGGAGGCGGGTGAGGGGCCAGTTGTTGCGGCCGCAGAAGTCGGCCTTGGCGTTGGTCACGATCACGGGCCTTTCGCCTTCCTTGACGGGGAGCTGGATCTCGGGGACCCACTCGAAGCTGTCGCTGTTGGTGTCGCCATTCTCGGCGCTGACGGCGAAATCGAGGACATCGCCTTTCTTGAGGGCCACGCCTTCGGCGATGGCCATGGGCTGGGTGGGCTTGCCAGGAGCGGGGGCGGCGAGGGTTTCGAGAAGGACCTTTTTGCTGTTGAGCATGATCAGGCCGCGCACGCCGTTGCCCTGGCTGCTGGGGCGCTTGAGGGTGCCGCGGATGACGTAGGTGCCGTCCTTCGGCGCGGTCCAGCGGCGGCTGACGACGAGGTCATCTGCGGGGGCATGGCCGCCGGCGGCGGTGAGCATGGCATAGGCCCACTTGGGATCGGGGACGGTGCCGGTGTGGCTCCACGTGCCGTTTTTGTGGGAGTCCTTGAGGACTTCAAAGGCCTGCCAGCCGGTGAGCTCGGCGGCCTCTCCGGTGCGTTTCAAGTGGGCGGTGCCGTAGGTCCAGATGAAGCCAGGAGTTTCTTGCAGGGTACCGGCATCGGTGACGAAATGCTCGGCCAGCTCGACTTCATCGGGCTTGGGATCGCGCAGCAGCACCTGGTGGTACATGGCGGTGATGGTGCCGGCATCGATGGTGGCGGTGGGCTCAACGGGGAGCTTGGCGGCGAGAGCTTCGGCCTGGGTCTTCATGTAGGGGCTGTTCATGAGGAACAGCGCCTGCTGGGGCACGGTGGTGACGAAGCGCTGCGGGCTATGGCTGTCGGGATTAGCAAAGTCAAAGGTGGCTGGGACGGTGGCCTGGTCGTAGCGGTCCACGTAATGATACACCGCGCGGCGGGTGTCCACATCACCAGCGGTGAGCGGCACGGCGCGGCCGCCGATGGCACCGGTATCGAGGATGTCGGCAGCCTTGGCCACAGCATCCTTCATCGCCTCGTAGTCCAGGCGGGTGCGGTTGAAGCGGCTGAGCAGGTTGTTCTCCGCGTCCTTGGTTTCCTTCTCCGGCGTGGTCTGGCAGCTCTGCTGCCAGGTGGAGCTGGTAAGGATGAGGCGGTGCAGTTTCTTGAGGCTCCAACCTTGCTCCATGACGGTGGCGGCAAGGTAGTCCAGCAGCGCGGCCTGCTCGGGCTCCTGGGCCTGCATGCCCAGGTCGCTGGGGGTGGAGGAGAGCGCCTTGCCAAAGTGGCCCATCCAAACGCGGTTCACCAGCACGCGGGCGGTCAGCGGGTTGTCAGGACTGGTGATGGCCTTGGCCAGCTCCAGACGGCCACTGCCATCGGAGAAGGCCTGGCCACCGAAAAGGGTGAGGTTGCCTCGCGGAGCCAGCGCGCCGGGCCGACCCGGGTTACCGCGGATGAACACATGTACGTCGGCCGGCTTCGGGCGGTCGTTCATCACCATCGCACGCGGCGGGGCACCGGCATTGGTGATCTCGATGGCCTTCATCTCGTTCTTCATCCGCACCATCTTTTCAAAGTCCTGGCGAGTGAAGACCTGCTCCATGTTGTCCACAGAGAGCGACAGAGGCGAATCCGCCTGCATGAGGAAGGCGTTGACCGAATCCTTCGCCCCCACCGGGCTGAGGTGCTTGAGGAAGACCTCGGCGTACACTTCAGCCACGTCGTCGAAGGTTTCGGGATCGGTGCGATTCAGGAAGGCTTCGACGATTTCCGGATCGCACTTCAGCTCGCCGGACTTCAGCTTTTGAACGACCTCACCGGAGAGGTTGGCAAAGTCATTTTCCGGCAGCGCAGCGAACGCCTTCCAGGCGGCAAAAATTGGGTTCGTGTTCTTTCCCTCCACCGCAGACTGGACCAGCGTGCGCCACTTGGAAGCCACACGATCGCGCAGGTGAAGCTGGCCACAACGGCCGCGGAAAGCGTCCTTTTCCAGGTTCTTGTTTTGCGCTTCGTAGAGGAAGGCCAGGTACTCCGGCAGCTTGTCCGGATTGCGCATGTCATCGTAGAGCACCCTGCGATAGTCGGCCATCTTCTCCTCCACACGGGCCACTTCGCCCTTGAAGCTGGCGTAGGCGGTGTCGCTCACGGGCTTGCCGATCACCGGCAGTTCTTCGGGAATGATGCTGCTGTTGAAGATGCTGTAGAGGGAGTAGTAGTCCTTCGACGGGATGGGGTCGTACTTGTGGTCGTGGCAACGGGCGCAGCCGACGGTGAGGCCTAACATGCCGCGTGCGGTAACGTCGATGCGGTCATCAATCTGCAGGTCGTGATTGCTGATGAAGGTGTCGCCGACGGTGAGGAAGCCGAGGGCCGCGAGATTCTTTGTGGCCGCCTCGGAGCCCGGGGACTTTTCCAGCACCTTGTCCGCTGCGAGCTGGCAGGTGAGGAACTGATCGTACGGCATGTCCGTGTTCAGCGAATTCACCACCCAGTCGCGGAAGGTGTAGGCATAGGGATAGCGGATGTCCTTGCCGGCCACCTGGTAGCCTTCGGTATCGGAGTAGCGGGCGATATCCAGCCAGTAGCGGCCCCAGCGCTCACCGTAATGAGGCGAGCACAGAAGCTGGTCAACCAGCGCAGAGACAGCGGCCTGGCGGTTGCGGGCGGCGGCGGCCTTGAAGGCCTGCACCTCTTCAAAGGTGGGCAGCAGGCCGGTGACGGTCAGGTACAGACGGCGGCAAAGAGTCGCGGCGTCCGCAGGTGGCGCGGGCTGAAGGCCGGCCTTCTTGAGCTTGGCCAGGACAAAAGCATCCACCGGATTGCGCGAAGGACTGGCCTGGGCTGGAACAGCCGGTTTCACCACTTTTTTGAACGACCAATGATCCTGCCAGCGGGGCTTCGCCGCGCCCTGGACCACAGCTTTTTCTTCCGGCCATGGCACGCCCATCGTGATCCATTTTTCCAGCGCGGCGATTTCCTCCGGCTTCAGCGCGGCGCCTTTTTTGGGCATCGGCTCCACGCCACCCATGTGCTTCACGGCCTTGATGAGCTTGCTGGCCGCCGGGTTGCCGGGCTCGATCACTTTGCCATACTCGCTGCCCAGCAGGGCCGAGGCATGGTCATCCAGTCGCAGGCCGTTCTCATGCTTGTTCGCGCCGTGGCAGTCGTAGCAGTGCTCGGCCAGCAGGGGGCGGATTCTCTTTTCGAAAAACTCGATCTGGTCCGGCGGAAAAGCGGCATGGGCCGTGCCCGCCAGCGAAAGCGCGAGCGAGCCAGCGAGGACGAAGGCTTGTTTGGACAGGGTCATCAGGGGGTAACAGTCTATACGACACACAGGGGTTTGTCTTTCCCATTGGTGGCGGAGCGAGTTTGAGGCCAAAGCAGGAGGCTCATTGGCCGAAGACGGCGACCTGCGGCCGCCAGGGAAACGCAAACCCACCTTGCCCAATTTTGAAACACGGCCTAGCATCCGCGTTCCGCCCCTCACCTTTTCGCCATGCCTCATTACGTCGTCACCATCGGTCTCGAAGTTCACGCCCAGCTCAACACCCGCAGCAAAATGTTTTGCGCCTGCATGGTGGGTTACGGCGGTGAACCGAACACGCAGACCTGCCCCGTGTGCCTGGGCCTGCCGGGCGCGCTGCCGGTGCTGAACATTGGCGCGATCGAAAAGACCCTCCTTGCCGGCCTCATGCTCGGCTGCCGCACCCCGGAAATCTCGAAGTGGGACCGCAAGAACTACTTCTACCCGGACATGCCGAAGAACTACCAGACGAGCCAG
>OUNM010501218.1_pt1 | contig 11207 bp, 9 predicted proteins | sample 1769961 | NCBI WGS metagenome assembly OUNM01 (sample SAMEA3914820, study PRJEB12502) | metagenome | biome: forest; material: soil | place: USA | collected 2012-03-12 | depth 0.3 m
CCCCACCACCAATCCCGAACCAAGGAGACCCCGACCCCGAAACAGCCCTCCCCCTGGCCCCCACCCCGTCAAGAGCAATCTACGCCCGCTTCCCCCCCCACCGCAAGCTGGTCATCGTCGCCCTGCTGTCCTTCTGCTCGCTTCTGTCGCCGGTGTCGTCGACGTCCGTGCTGGCTGCCACGCCGGAAGTTGCTGCCGAGTACGACACGACTGGGACGATTATCAACGTCATTAACGCGGTGTACATGCTTGTCATGGGGGTGAGTCCCGTTGTGTGGGGGCCGATGAGTGAGGTTTTTGGGAGGAGGAGGGTGAGTCTTTTTTTTTCCTTCTTCTTTTTTTGGGTTGTGTTGTTGTTTCTTCGCCTTTTTCTTTTCCTCTTCTTGTTGGTTCCCTTTTATTTTATTCCTGTTGCCGAGAAGAGTTGTTGTTGGTGTGGGTTGTCTGGATTGTGTTTGGGGGTAAAGGGATGGTCGAGACTAGACACAAAGGATTAGGCTGACTTCAACAGGTGAACCAGGTGACGTCCGTCTTGTTCGTCGCCGCCAGCATCGGGACGGCGCTCGCGCCCAACCTGGCCGCCTTCTTCGTGTTCCGCGTTTTGACGGCGTTCGAGGGCACCGCCTTCATCCTGGTCGGGTCGGCGTGCATCAGGTGAGTGGCTCTGGCGGCGTGGAAACCGTCACTAGACAGCACACTAACCCGGACAACAGCGACATCTACCACCCGACGGAGCGCGCCACGGCGCTCGGCTGGTTCCTGTCGGGCACGCTCATCGGCCCGGCGCTGGGCCCCTTCATCGGCGGCATCATCGTCACCTACACCTCATGGCGCGTCATCTTCTGGCTGCAGACGGGCCTGGCCGGGCTCGCGGCGCTCTTCACCTTCACGCCGTTCCTGCCCGAGACGATCCACCACCGCAAGGCCGACGACCTCGAGGGCTACTCGCGGCGGCAGAAGGCGACCAAGGTCGCCGAGATGATCAACCCGGTGCGGGTGCTGCGGCTGTTTGTGTATCCCAATTTGATAGCGGTCAGCCTGGCGTCGTCGGCGGTTGTCTGGAACATGTACTCGTTGCTGACGCCCATCCGGTACGTGCTGAACCCGCGCTTCCACCTGACGACGCCGATGCAGTCGGGCCTGTTCTACCTCGCGCCGGGGTGCGGGTATCTGGTCGGGACGCTGATCGGCGGGCGGTATGCCGACCACGTGGTCAAGAGCTGGATCGTGAAGCGCGGCGGCGTGAGGCTGCCCGAGGACAGGCTGCGGTCGTCGCTGCCGTACATGGGCATCGTCATCCCGGCTTGTGTGCTCATATACGGATGGTGCGTGGAGAAGGAGGTTGGCGGGATCCCGCTGGCCGTCATCACGCTGTTCGTGCAGGGCGTCGCGCAGTTGTTCTGCTTCCCTAGCCTCAACACGTACTGCCTCGACGTGATGCAGGGTCGTGGCGCCGAGGTGATCGCGGGCAACTACTTTGTGCGCTACCTCTTCGCGTGTGCCGCCACTGCCTGTGTTCTGCCGGGCGTCCAGGCGATCGGCGTGGGCTGGTTCTCGACCATCACCGCCGTCTTTCTGGTGGCGAGCACCGCGGCTATCCAGGCTACAATCTGGTGGGGGAAGAACTGGCGGGATGCGGTGGACTCGCGGCGCCGGGCGAGAGAAGCGGCCGAGCACGACGAGCACGGCGAAGAGAGCAAGGAGACGGGTGGCAAGGGAGTCGAGGCTCACGACAACCTCCCTCAGTGCTGACCTTGGCGCAAGCGTGTTGAGACCTGATACCCAAAATGAATAGACGAGACAATGCGATACCAGACTACTGATGATCTTGTGCTTGGTCAGGAGAGCAACCTCGAGAAGCGCTGGCTTCAGGGATCCGAGGCTATCGACTCGTCATCCAGCTCATCTGGTAATCCAGGCACTGAGTGACGCTGAGAATAGCATCCGGCATAGTGAGGCTGGATCTGCATCAGGTCGAAACGAGTCGAAGCGCGGCCGAGTTTAGACTGTTTGTTTGTGATCCGGGCCAAGCTCGGATCACGCTGCTGTCGGACATGGCCGGGCGGCGCACTGGCACCGAGGAGCCTGGAAGCATAGAATGCAAGTAGAAGAAGGGGCCTGAGTCTGTGTTTGAGGCCCGGACCCCGGGCGTGGGTTTTGCACAGTCCGTTGTTTGCGGCTCTGTTTCACGCGGCCAAGGCAAGTTCCAACGTCGTCCATTAGTTCGCAGTCTGTGGCTTGAGATGTGGCACAGGCCGTTGGTTGGCGGCCCGATGCGTGGCTTGCCGAAGCCGACTGTTGGACCCGGGACCGTTGGTGACGACCTTGTTAGTTGTTGGTCTGGGGTTGTTTCACCCGCATCGACGCTTCCAGACTTCTTGTCACTGCCGCTTGGCGACAGGCCGACAGCAGCACACCAACGGGCACTACTAACCGACGTTACAACGCAGTATTAGCATGTAGGTTATGCAGAGTGATGAAAGAGGGAAAAAAGCTGGAATGGAGCTGACAGGGTGGGCAGCCAATGGGGCCCGGAGCTTCCCGGTCAGACCAGGGCCCTGCTGTGCGAGGCAGCATGGCTAAAAAAGAGGAAATGAGCGATGGCATCCAAGAACGAGGTCCGAACAAGGCCTGCGACGGTCAGCGATGGCCTCTCTCTGCTCGGGCTGTTGGACATGTTCTCCAGCAGACTCCAGCAGACTCCAGCCTGTGCGACCGGCTGTCTGCAATTAAGCTCCGTCCCAGATCTGGATCCGATCCCGCACGAAATTAAGTCGGCCGATCGGGTCAGCCAAAGACGGGGCTCGACTCGCTCGAGGCTCAACAAGGCTCGGTCGAGCTTTCTGGCCAACTCTCTGTTCTGGAAGGAGCACGACGTTTCAAGCCCCCAGCTCGTGCTGCGGGCCAGTGCAGTCCTCGACTGGCCAATCGCTGCCCCCGAAATCTGCCATTGATTGCCGGGTGGGTGGGGACGGTGGGGCTGTGGTGGTATCCCTGCCCAGGCAGTTCCCAGGAACACTGTTCGTCCCACCCTTTGACCAAAAAAAAAACGAACCGCCAACCTCAGGGGTCCGGTCGGCTCATCTGACATGGACCGCTAAAAACACCAAAACAAAACAGGAAGAAAAAACGGGTTAAATGACCGCCAACGTCACATACAGTAATCTGTACTGTAACCCAACAATGGGGACGGCCCTGCCGCCCCTCGTCGGTCGCGTCCACCCATCGCGGATTTCATGCCCGCCCAGCGAGCACAGCCTGCCGCGCGTCCCCCCGTGGTCGGGTGTCGTGGTGTCGTGGTGTCGGGAACCTGTCACGGACTAGTCAACGTGCCCCGAATGCGAGGCACCCACCCCCACCACGTTTCCAAGGCATCCGCCAATCCCTCGCGGCTCTGATACAAAGCTGACAGGCGTGGAGCTGTCCGTCCGTCGCTGCGCCGGGTCGCGGGTTTGGCTGGGCCTGTGGCTGGCCCATGGTGCGGCTGATCCCCGTTAGTGCTGCGGGCCTGAATGCCTCTTCGCCTCTTCTGATGCCGAGCCCGCATGGCCACCGCCCGCCCGGCACGCTTCAAGTCTCCTGCCTGTGCCAGCTTCCAGGTTGGCTCGCTGGCCGCTCTCTCCTCGCCGGCCCGTGACGTATTGTCCTGTCCTGTCTTTGTTGGCTTCAATTGTTGGCTTCGTCTGCTACACAGTCCACCGCCGTGTCCCCGTGGTGCACAGTTTCCGCTTCTTAATCAAAAGGATCCTCTCGCCGCGTCCCACATCCCGCGATTGCGCCCCGGCCCCTGCATATCCATTTGCATGTCAACCACACGCCACCCTGTTGCTGGCCAGCGAGGAAACAGCTTCAGCTTCGATTTTTCTCCTCCAATCTTCCGATCCCTAAGCCATGGGGCGCCGCCCGCTTTTCCCGAGAAACAGTTCATCGCTATCGGGTTTCTACTCCTCCGACGACGAGAAGAGTCTGCTGCCGCGCACATTATCACCAGGAGGAAAGACAAAGCTACGGGTCCAGCGGCTGGTGGGCCATTACAAATACCGCCGGGTCTTGCTATGGACGGGCGCCGCGTTTGCGCTGCTGTTCCTCGCGCTGGGCTCGGGCAAGACTCCTCTGCGCAGGGAACGATTGCTCGACTTGGCGGCATTCAACAAGGATGGGAAACACAGGTATCACAAGGGGAGCGATCTCTTGAACAGCGATCTCTTGGGAAGCGAAAAGGGCAGCGAACTCCCAGGGCCCGACGTCCTACGAAACGACCGCACGGCCAACGGCGGCGACGGCGGCAACACGCATAATGGCAAGCCAGACGCCGTCTACGTGATAATGGCCGGGACGGAGAGGGTGGAGATCCCCTTCTGGCGATTAGGGATGCCGCCCTGGCTGAGGTTTCCACAGTGAGTCGCCCTCTTTCACTCCATGCGCGCCCGACAAGCTCTGACCTTGGCAGTCTCGACGGATTCTACGTTGGCCTCAAGGCCCTAGTATCAGCAAGCGAGTACCGACCCGAACACCCAATAGCACCCGGCGACGAGTCTCCCTACCCGCTCACCCTCTCCTACACGGGCCTGCCCACGCCCACACCGTTTGTACCGCAGCCCGACTACAAATCCTCACTCTACACGGAGCAATATCACGAGGTAGCGCCGTGCTATCTCGACAAGCAGGGGACGATCCCGGTCCCCGACATCTACGCATATAATGGCCTCATCCAGGGCCAGTCGGAGCCTGTCATGGGCTCGCACAGCCTCCTGGGTTTGCGAGACGACATTTGCTTTGACAGGTTTGGGAGATATGGCCCGTACGGCCTCGGGTATACCTTTGAGGAGGGCGGCGTGGAGGTTGGCCTGGACACCGAGGGAGAAGGAAACGAGGCCGTGTGGTCCAAGTCCGGCAAGATCAACTACGACGGGATAGACTGGGGCGACGCGCAGACCCGATGCTACGAATCCAACAAGAGGCGTTTCGCCGCTGACTCGCGCAAGCCGACCCCCACCGCGCCGGCCTCGCGCCATGGACGGGCCTTCCAGGAGGACCACGAGCAACCACCAAAGAAGAAACTCACGCGCACCGCCGTCCTTGTCCGAGCGTACACCGGGTTCCAATGGACGCACCACGCCGTCCTCAACTTCCGCGCCATGATCTCGGAGCTCTCTCTCCGGTCGGGCGGGGAGTACACGGTCCACTTCCTCGTCCACGTCCGCGACGACAGCGAAGCCATCTTTGCCGACGCGATCACCGCTCAGAAGATCCTCGACGACAACATCCCCCGCGAGTTCCACGGCATCTCGACCCTCTGGAGCGAGGACCAGATGCGCCTTATCTACCCCGAGTACGACCAGAGCTTCTCCAACCCGAGCGGCTCCGACATCCACGGCGTCTACCGCAGCGCGCACATGGCCATCCAGCACTTCGCCGTGCACCACCCAGAGTACGAGCACTTCTGGAACTGGGAGCTGGACCTGCGCTGGCTGGGCAACTACTACGAGCTCTTCGACCGCCTCGGCAAGTGGAGCCGGCAGCAGTCGCGCGTCGGCGCCTGGGAGCGCTCCGCAAAGTACTACATCCCGCGCTACCACGGCTCCTGGGCCAACTTCACGGCGCTCGTGCATAACGAGACCAAGGCCAGCGGCCGCCCCGCGGTCCTCGGCCCAGTCTCCTTCCCGGGCCGCCTCCCCCTCCGCGCCGAGCTCGCCAACGGCACCACCGCCTTCCTCCCGACCTCCTGCACCTCCACCACCAACCCCGCCTCCTGCGGCGTCGGCGAAGACGCCGACCTCATCACCTTCAACCCGCTCTTCGACGTCCAAGACTCGGGCTGGATCTTCTCCAACGACGTAACCGGCTACAACCTGCGCCTGCCGCTCCCCCCGCGCCGCTCCGCCATCGTCACGGCCTCGCGCCTCAGCCGCCGGCTGCTCACAGCCATGCACGAGGAGAACTGGCGCCTGCGCCACAACATGTTCAGCGAGATGTTCCCGGCGACGGCCGCACTCCACCACGGACTCAAGGCCGTCTTCGCGCCGCACCCGGTGTGGGTCGACCGCGACTGGACGCTGTCGGCGGTCGACGCGGCGTTCAACGGCGGGCGCGACCGCTCCGCCGGCGGCCGCGGCAGCCCGTTCGACCTGCGCAACGAGCACAACCACAAGGGGACCAGCTGGTACTACCATAGTGAGTTTGCCGGCCTGCTGTGGCGGCGGTGGCTGGGGTATGCGGAGCGGGACGGGCGCGGGGAGAACGGCGGGCGCGCGGGGGAGGGCACGCTCCGCGGGGGCAGGGCCGAGGAGGAGGCGCCTGGGAGTACGGGGCGCATGTGTCTAAGGAGCATGCTGCTGCATCCGATCAAGTGGGAGCACCCGAGCGAGCTGGAGGATTACCCGTGAGGGGTGGTGAGCTGTACTGTTTTCTGTCTCCTGTCCTCCGGCCGTTTTCTTTTTCTACTTCTTGTTTCTTTTCTTTTCTGGCGTTGGTCTAAGTTGCATATCACGAGCTGCATGACGGGCGTTGGTGGGGGGCGTGTCTTTTCGGGGGTTGGGGGTGTTGTTTATGGTACATAAGCGATTTGTCTTTTCATCATGGTCATCTTTTCGTGAGGGACGGTGTTGAGGGAGGTGTGGAGTTGGGTTGGGGCTGGGTGGCCGCCTCTGGCCTCGGCCTGGTCTGACTCGGTTTCGAAGGTCGGGTTTTGGTGAGACTGGCGCGGGTCGGGGCCTTGTTTCGAAACAATACCTCATGTGTTGGGTATAAGTATAGATATAATTAGATGCAGCGAAACGGGAATACCTACTACAGAGCATCCTATTCATAATACACCAGATCCGCCCAACTCCTGTTCTGTACACTCACCAGAGTTTGGCTTACTGTGGAGGAAGCTGGTTCAGCTTCTCAGTCCCCAGCGACCCCTATCCGCCCTTGCAAGACCCCCACGCCTTAGTTACACGAAGATTGCCCGAACAGGGTTGGCGGGTGGGATGCAAGCAGGCGCCAAGTCTTGCGAAATACGGAGGCACTTGGAAAAGAGGTCATGTGAAGACAGCAAACGAGCTGAGTAAACGAACAAGAGAAATACCGCAAAAAAATAGAAGGCGAGAATGTAAAGATGAAAACAGATCTGCTGTATCACCGGAGTCTGCTCGATGTTTTAATGTCTCAATATCTCCCCGGAAGCGGGATTCAATCGTGGGTAGCCTCGTGGGTACGTGGGTGCACGGGGGTTGGGGTGTGGGGAGGTGGGGAATGACGATGTTCAGCCCTGTCATCCGACTCAACGGAAAAAAAAAAAAAGAGTAATGTTATCCTGCAATGTGGGCGCCGCCACCCAAGTGTCGCACTCTGACCTGTCAGTCTGTCTCGGTGGTTTCCAGCCCTCCGCCGCGCTCATCCAAACTTAACTGAGCTGCCTGGAAGGCATTCACGGTCAAGGAAGGAGTTGCAATGTTGAAACCAACGCTTCGTCATAGTGGAACCAGGCGGGCTATGTGCCGTGTTGCATCCGCAGCGTCATGATCCACATCGGACTGTCAAGCTCTCAATGCGCCGACCCACCGGCATCCAGAGGAGCTCCGACAATGACGACGGCGGGAGACTGGAAGGCGTGCGTAGATAAGCTGGATGCCGGGCCATTGCTCTGAATAGAACAGAGAAAAGACACAAAATCACAGTGAAGAGCTTGACTAACATGAACTGTGCCGCAAGCTGTGAAGTCATCGGAGATGGATGTCCGCTGCTATCCGGGAGGGGAGGGAAATCGGGGTCGCACGAGTTGAGGCCAATCGAGTCGCGGAATTGGAGATCTGCATGCAGCCAGCCCACCATTACAGAGTGCTGCTGCAGAAATACAATCGCGGGCGTGCCACGGGACCCCACCATCATCCAGCTCGAGAGCATCTTCACTGCCCGTCCCTGCCGACTCAAGTGCACCAATTCGGACACCGTAACGCGTGCCTGCCTGCCAACTGGTTGCTGGGCACTCTATACCTTCCAGACCCGCTTACCGATTCTCGGCCTAACGTCAGTGCTAGCTCCCACTCTCTCTCCAGAAGCAAGAGCATGGAGCAAACCTGACAACTCTCTCCAGTTCTCGTCCCAACAACAACACGCAGAGCAACAGAGTTCAGCCCAGCTGCGCATTCGCCCCAACAAGTCCATTTCTGCTTCCAGGTTAGTCTACGTTTTTTTTCGGTCCGCGTGACTGGATCCCAATCTGGGCCAATCTGCCCTAGTCACTCCGGGCACTGACACCTTGAGGACCCTGCCCCCAAACCCGGTCGGTCGGTCGGTGAACTGCTACCGATACACCGACCTTCACATCTGAGACAACTGCTTCCAGCAACACCCAGCAACGCCGCAGATCCTCTCTGCATTGTTGTTTTCGTCTTTCTCTCTTCTACGGCCATCCGACGAACCAAATTGTGCAGGCGATTTCTTTATCGGAAAGCTAATCCTCGCCAGCAACACAGGCAGAAACAAGCATCGATCAAGCTCTTGGTGAGCTTCCCGAGCTCTCGGCTCACTGACCACTCATCCCACCCGCCGAGTCTCACAATGCCCGTCATTCCGGAAACCGAACTGGCGGGTCCCGCCGCCCCCGGCCGCAGCCTGCCGAGGAGCCATGGCTCGTCCGACAACCTGAACGTCTACGACGATGCCAGAACCTACTATACTGCCGAGGACCGCCACAGGAACAACCGCGCCGGTCCTCGGACCCGGACGTATTCACAGGTGCATAGCGTCGACGCCGCCATGGGGTTGGATACTTGCTGATCAGCCTGGCCCAACAGAACAGCATGGCGCTGAGGCAGCTAGAGCGGACGACGGTCCATTTGCCGTACCGTCGCGGCAGCCATGGTAGGAGAACACACCAGATGTCGCTACTGCGCTCGGCGCTGACACATTTCTAGACGAGTCGACGATCCCGCATTCCCGCCGTTTCCTGATCCAAGTCGAGCCGACACTCCAGAGTCTTCAGTTGCAGGAGGACACAGATAGCAACATGCAAATCACAATTGAGGACGCTGGCCCCAAGGTGAGTCGCGGCGCAAGAGAGAGATGGGAGGCTGGAGACCTAACATGTGGCACCTAGGTTCTTACCCTCCGCACGGCGGCTTCCAATGGGCACAACCGCTTCGACATCCGCGGCACCTACATGCTGTCCAACCTGCTGCAGGAGCTCTCCCTTGCGAAAGAGTATGGTCGTAAGCAAATCATCCTCGACGAGGCGAGACTCAACGAGAACCCCGTCAACCGACTGTCGCGCATGATCAAGGACCACTTCTGGGAGGGCCTGACACGGCGCATCGACGCCTCGAGCATCGAGGTTGCCGCGCGCGACCCCAAGGACTGGACCGATGACCCTCGGCCGCGCATTTACATCCCGAGAGGCGCGCCGGAGCAGTTCGAGTACTACACCAAGCTGGCCGAGGAGCGGCCCGAGATCCGCCTGGACGTGCAGCTTCTGCCGGAGAAGATCACTCCCGACCTCGTCCAAAAGATGAATGCCAAGCCCGGTCTGCTGGCTGTGGACATGGAGGAGGTGACGGATCCCAAGACAGGAAAGAAGACGCTGAGAGGGCTCCCGTTTGTCGTCCCCGGAGGTCGGTTCAACGAGTTGTACGGCTGGGACAGCTACATGGAGTCTCTGGGGTTGCTGGTCCACGAAAAGGTCGACCTCGCCAAGTCGATGGTGCTCAACTTTTGCTTCTGCATCAAGCACTACGGCAAGATTCTCAACGCCACGCGCTCGTACTACCTCTGCCGGTCGCAGCCACCGTTCCTGACGGACATGGCCCTCCGCGTCTACGACAGGATCAAGCACGAGCCGGGCGCCATCGACTTCCTGCGGACGTCCATTCTAGCAGCCATCAAGGAGTACCACAGCGTCTGGATGGCCCAGCCCCGGCTCGACCCGGTCACGGGTCTCTCCCGGTACCGGCCCGAGGGCCAGGGCGTGCCTCCCGAGACGGAAGCTGGCCACTTTGTGCACATCCTCGAGCCGTATGTCGAGAAGCACGGCATCTCATTCGATGAGTTTGTCGACGCATACAACAGCGGTCGGATCAAGGAGCCTGCGCTCGACGACTACTTCATGCACGACCGCGCGGTGCGCGAGTCGGGCCACGATACCACGTACCGCTTCGAGGGCGTGTGCGCCGATCTGGCCACCATCGACCTCAACTCGCTCCTCTTCAAGTACGAAATGGACATTGGGCGCACCATTCGAAACATATTCAACGACTCGCTGGAGATTCCCCCCGAGTACTGCGTCGGTAGCATGGTTCCGGGTGAACCCGAGACGTCGGCCATCTGGGACCGGCGTGCCAAGCGCCGCAAGCTTGCTATTGACAAGTACCTCTGGAACGAAAAGGAGGGCATGTACTTTGACTACAACACGGCCAAGCGCGAGCAGTGCACCTACGAGAGCGCCACCACCTTCTGGGCGCTCTGGGCCGGGGTGAGCAGCCCTAAGCAGGCGGCCGCCATGGTGACCAAGGCTCTGCCGCGGTTCGAGGCGTTCGGCGGGCTGCTGTCGGGCACCCGGGAGAGCCGCGGCGAGGTCGGGCTCGAGCGGCCCAACCGCCAGTGGGACTACCCGTACGGCTGGGCGCCGCAGCAGATGCTCGCGTGGACGGGGCTGTACCGGTACAGCTTCACCGAGGAGGCGGAGCGGCTGGCATACAAGTGGCTCTTCATGATCACCAAGGCGTTTGTGGACTTCAACGGCGTGGTGGTGGAGAAGTACGACGTGACGCGGCCTATTGATCCGCACCGCGTCGACGCCGAGTATGGCAACCAGGGGCTGGACTTCAAGGGCGTTGCCAAGGAAGGGTGGGTTTCTTTCCTTTCGATCTCCTGAGGCACCCGTGGATTTGATTCAGAAGCTGACTTGAGTAACCCCACAGATTCGGCTGGGTCAATGCCAGCTACGTGTATGGGCTGCAGATAGTGAATGCGCACATGCGCCGCGCCCTGGGCACGTTGACGCCGCACGAGACGTTTGTCAAGGCGCTCGAGGAGAACAAGGCCAAGGTGCTTGGCGAGTTGGTTTAGGACCATACATACATACGACAAACAGACAGCGAGGTTGGAGAGTGTGGGGAGGTTCCTGGCGCCGTTTGGGCTGGGATGGACTGTTGGGATATGCATTGATATTTCTCCCTTTGGGGGAGGATCATCTTCAAGCTTCTCTCTTGGGAAAGACGCATCTC
>OUNM010327635.1_pt1 | contig 11202 bp, 10 predicted proteins | sample 1769961 | NCBI WGS metagenome assembly OUNM01 (sample SAMEA3914820, study PRJEB12502) | metagenome | biome: forest; material: soil | place: USA | collected 2012-03-12 | depth 0.3 m
GAATGGGAATGAGGCCCGCGCATCCTATCGCCCGAGCACTTGGTGGAGGACCAACACATGGACCGGCAATACCCGTCAGCTGCTGAGGATGGGCCGGATCAGAACGCCGGCACACCAGGCGCTGCGCGCTGTCCGGGTCCGAGCGTTCAGGAGATCGTGCACGGCGACCTGATCCCGCCGCCGGCCGTACTCCGGTTCGAAGAGTCCCGTTTCCTCGGCGACGACGATGTCGGCTATGATCGCTATTTCCGTCCGGACATCTTCGAGGCGGAGGTGGAGAAAATCTGGAAGCGGACTTGGCAGTTCGTCTGCCGCGAAGAGCATATCCCCAAGCCCGGCGACCATTATGTCTACGAGGTGGCGTGGCTGTCGTTCATCGTCGTGCGACAGGAGGATCGCAGTATTCGCGGCTTCTGGAATGCGTGCCTGCACCGGGGCACGAAGCTGCGTCCGAGCGAGGGGTGCGGGAGCGCGCCAGATCTGCACTGTCGCTTCCACGGATGGGTCTATGGGCTCGACGGCGCGCTACAGCGGGTGCCGTGCGCGTGGGATTTTCCGCATGTGACGGCCGAACGGTTCCACCTGCCCGAAGTGCGGGTGGAGACGTGGGGCGGTTTCGTCTTCCTCAACCCGGACGAGCTGGCACAGCCGCTTGCCGACTATATGGCGCCGATGAGCGAGCATTTCGCCGACTGGAACCTCGCCCAGCGCTATGTCGATCTCCACATGGCGAAGGAGCTGCCCTGCAACTGGAAGGCAGCCTTGGAGGCGTTCGTCGAATCCTACCACACGCTCGAAACGCACCCGCAGCTGCTGGCAGGCGTCGGCGACGCGAACGTCCAGTACGACATCCATAGTGAGCATGTGACGCGTTTTTACGCAGCACTTGGCGTCAATAGCCCGCATCTGGATCCTCCCTTGAGCGAGCAGGAGCTGGTCGATGCGATGCTGGTCGGCGATCGCTCCGTCCTGGGCGACGAACTGGTGGTGGGCAAAGGTGAGACCGCGCGCACCGTCATGGCGCGATACCTGCGCGTCGTGCTCGGCGAAAAATATGGGTCGGACCTCTCGGCCGTCTCCGATTCCGAAATCATTGACACGATCGAATATCACCTGTTCCCGAACATGATCCTTTTTCCCGGCTATTCGCTGCCGATGGTCTATCGCTTCCGACCGCTCGGCCTCGATCCCGAACGGACGCTGTTCGAAATCCTCTTCCTGCGTCCATTACCCAAGGATGACGCCCGTCCCGAACCGGCAGAGCTCGTCACTGTCTCCGAGGCGGAGTCCTACGCGGTCGTTCCGGGCATGGATCCTGCGCTGGCGCACGTCTACGATCAGGACACCGACAATCTGCGCTCACAGCAGCAGGGTTTCCGCGCGAGCAAGAAGCGCGGTGAGACGCTCGGCCACTATCAGGAAGCCCGCATCAAGCATTTCGAGCAGGTCGTCGACGCCTATCTGGCACGATGAGCTGTCATTGGCGCAGATAGGAAGGGTCGCTCCGGTCGCGACGTCCCATTCCCGGGATCGGATAGCGATCGGCGGCATCCTCCCAGCGTTCCCATTCGCGGAACCCGATATGGTGAAAGACGCGCCATGCATCGTCGCGCCGCTCGAACCATTTGATGTAGCGGCCGCCGACGAAATGATCCTCGGCCCGATCGTCCCGATGATGCGGCGCGAGCACGTCGGCGATCAGGCCTCTTGCCGACAATCCCGCGGGAAACCGGTGGTATCCCGTAAAATAGGCCTCGGTATAGGCGATGTCGCCCTTGAGCTCGATGCGGATGTTGCTGACCGTGTGCATCGAGACGTCGACGAGCGCGATGAATTCCAGCGCAGCATCGCAAAAGGCCTCCGCGCTGCCGGCAAAAGGCGGGTGATCGACCGTCGCGCCAGGCCAGAACACGTCGTGCAGCAGGTCGCGGTCGCCGCGATCCACCGCCCGGCAATAATCCTGAATGCGATCCGAAATCTTCTGGCGGGCGAGCAATTCCGCCACGGTGTCGTCATTCATCGATTTCGTCCTCGCCAATGTCCCAGTGGAGGCTCCGACCATGCGCCCTACTGTTGCCCTGTGCGGCAACGTGAGACTGTAGGCCGGCTGCCTGCGCCGGCCCGACTGGCGTTTCAACGAGGTGGAAGCGGATGACAGAGAACATCGAACCGATCAGCTTCGCGGATGAGGATGTTCTCGCCTGTCCCTATAACGCCTACGAAACACTGCTCGCCGAAGCGCCGGTCTACAAGGATCCGGGCACCGGCTCGTATATCGTATCGCGCTACGAGGATGTGCGCGCGATCCTGCTCGATCCGAAACGCTTCAGCAGCGAGGGCTATCTGAATGCCATCACCGACACGGTGCTCGCCGAACGCGCCGAACGTATGCGCGCCCTCTATCGCGAGCGGGGCTGGCTCCCCGACCCGGCACTCGGCTTCATAGATGATCCGCGCCATCGCGACATCCGTGCGGTGTTCGAGCGCGCATTCCGCGCCGGCCGCATCAAGGCGATGGAACCCCAGATACGCGACATTGCCTATGAGCTTGCGGATCGGCTTGCGACATTGGGATCATGCGACTTTGTCACGGAGTTTGCCGTGGCACTGCCGCTTCACGTCACGGGCCTGATTACCGGGGTGCCGGCGGAAGATCTGGAGAAGATCAGGATCTGGACGGACGCATTCATCCGGCGCTTCGGCCTCATGATCAGCGAGGAGGAGGAGCGCGAATGCGTGCTGCTCGAGATCGAAGCGCAACATTATCTGAGGGCGCTTATCGAGGAACTCCGCGCCACGCCCGCCGATTCCCTGCTGAGCGACCTCGTCAACACACCGCTGAGCGACGGCACCACGCTCAGCGACAACGCCCTGCTCGCGCATCTCATGGCCGATACATTCGTCGGCGGCAGCGAGACGACGACGAGCGCCCTCGCCTCCGGCCTTCGCCTGCTTTGCCAGCATCCGGACCTCTATGCGAGGGTCAGGGCCGATCCGGACACGCTCCTGCGTCCCTTCATCGAGGAAGTTCTCCGCCTCGAAAGCCCCGTCCAGGGGTTGTATAGGGTCGCAACCGAGGATGTGGTGCTTCACGGCCATACCATCCCGGCCGCGTCCGTCATCAACCTCCGCTACGCGGCTGCGAACCGCGATGAACGCCATTTCGGATGCCCCGCGGCTCTCGATGTCGATCGGCGTAACAGTGGCTCGCATCTGGCATTCGGTTCCGGCATCCACCACTGCGTCGGCGCGACGCTCGCCCGACGCGAGCTCTATTGGGGCTTCCGGTCGATCCTCGAACGCTGCGGCACGATCACGCTGGCCTGTACGAACGACTTTTCGCATGCACCGAGCCTGATGCTGAGGCGCCTGGCCGCCCTCCACATCGAACTATAGCGAGGGCGAACCAGTGACGTCGCTCGTGCCCGGGGTCAGGTCGTGCTCCAGCCGCCGTCGATCGAAAGACAAGAGCCGGTGACGAGCGCTGCAGCTTCGCTCGCCAGATAGACGACCGCTGCGGCGATCTGGTCGGGGGTGATGGCCTTCTTGATGAGGTGGACCGAAAGGATCGTCTGCCAGGCATCGTCGACAGTCCCGCCGATCTGTTCGGCGAGCCCCGTCATCGAATGCTGAACCATCGTGGTGTCGACGGCACCGGGGCAGACCGCGTTTACGGTGATATCATGCTCGGCGAGCTCGGCTGCCATCGCCTTGGTGAGCCCGACCACGCCGTGTTTCGATGCGCAATAATGGCCGAAGTTCGGGGTGCCGATGAGGCCGGCGACGGAGGCGATGTTGATGATCCGCCCGCCGCCCCGCGCGATCAGATGCGGCACCGTCGCACGGCTTATCCGGAATACACCTGTCAGATTGATCGCAATCACCATATCCCAGGTCGCGTCGTCTATCTCATGGCTCGGTTTGCCCCCGGTCAGGATTCCGGCATTGTTGACGACGATATCGAGGCCACCCAACTCATCAACCGTCCTCGCGACGAACGCATCGACATCACCTTGCTGTCGAACATCGCAAGTACCGGCGAGCACGGTCGCCCCCTCCGCCCTTAACGCGGCGACTTCCCGCTCGAGCGTCTCGCTCGACCCGAGCGGATAGCCGACCGTTGCCAGATCGCTCCGTCCGATATCCGACATCGCGACCGCCGCGCCACCGCGCGCGAGCGCCTGCGCAATGGCGAGGCCTTGGCCGCGGGCCGCGCCTGTGACCAATGCGACCTTGCCCTTGAAAGCGCCGTTCCCCATCCCGCCCTGTCCTTGCTTGCACCGCTAGCGATCATAATAATCGCACTTTGCTCGTGCCGTACGTCAACCCAACTGGGCGAAACCGCAGTTGCTTTCTCTCTCGCACGCCCGCTGCATTCACAGACGATGATTTTGCGTCGGCATTCATCCAGATGCCGTATGCTTTGGCCATCGTCACGATCACATTGCAGGTACAGATGATCAAGCGGACATTTTTGAGGGCAATCTGTGCCGGACGGAACGATCCGTACAATTTGATTAGCACGCTTCCGATCGTCCCCTAAAGCGGTCGCATTTCCCACATTCGATCGCGAGTGGTAAATTTCCAAATCACCAGCAAGACCAGTAGTCTTCCAGTGCCGTGGACAGTCAGGCCTGAAAGTGATCGACAACGGTCACTCTCGATCGCCGATCGCGGTCACTGTAGTCTGCGGCGGATAATAGAGACGTGATGCGCTGCATCTAGCCCAGAAGTTTCAGGCCTCCCTCAACGTCATGCCAGGCACCCAGCTTAGATACCCAGATCGATGAACGACCGCTCGACCAACCGCCCTATGAGCTACAGCGCTGCGAGCAGACTATCATGGTCATCGCTAATCCGCGGATTGGGGTTAGCACAGCCCGGTCGGTGCGTTTACCGTCGGCATCACGGCGGACCCGCTTCATCCCTCCAGGGCGAAGGTCGGTCCCCATCAACGCCGATGTCGGCGGCATATTTAGAATGACTGATTTCGCCCCCTCGCTCGACAAGGTGCGCACGCGAGGGGCCAGGATCAAACCGATCGGCAAAATACTGCGTTTCGCTGGCCACCAGTCCTTCGCGCAATTCCATAATACTGACCACATAAGATGGTAGGCCATCATAGGTGAGTACGAATTCGGTGACCCAGAGATCGCCGCCGCCGATCATTCGCCGGACCGTAAAGCGCTTCTTATTTGGCTGCAGGGATCGGCTCTCTTGAATGTTGTGACGACCGCGAATTCGCTCACCCGATTGCGGATAATCGAGCACAGCGTCTTCACGATAGATTTCATGTTCGACTTCGAAATCACTAGCGTCTGAAGCAGCCCAGTGGCGCTCCAGCGCCAGCCGCACAGCTTTGTCATCCATCTCGATCTCCCTCCCGCGATCGCGCCCTCAACCTGCCATTGGTCCAGCGGTGGGCTGATCGTCCGTTGCCGGTGGTTGGCAGTGTTCCGCTTCTTCCGCTCTGTCCTGCCCGCCCTCGGCCAGGATCGATGCTGCCGATCAATGGATCGAGGGCTGGCAATACGCGCCATTGGATAAAGCCACGCCTCGGGCGCGAGCCAGATCAATCCATGCCGATTTGTATCTCGATGCCGCAGGACGGTTCGATCCCCAGATTTTTTCCGACACCGGACCGACCGAGGGCGCATCCTCGAGGATCGGCCGCCGGCTCCATGGCGCGGGCTCAGGCCTGGATGCGCGGCGCGAAGCGATCGAGAAGCGTCCGGGCGGTCGGGCCGGAGGAGGCCGGGCTCTGGCCCGTGACCAGCAGGCCATCATAGACGGCGTGGGGCTGCCAGTCGTCGGCGTTGGAATAAATCCCTCCCAGGCGCCTCAGTTCATCCTCGACGAGGAATGGCACGATCTTGGTCAGGCCAACCGCCTCTTCTTCACTGTTGGTGAAGCAAGTGACACGCTTGCCCTTGACGATTGGCGTGCCGTCGGGGTTGCGGGCGTGGCGCAGCGCGATCGGCGCATGGCAGACCAACGCCAACGGCTTGCCGGCGTTCAACGTACCCTCGATGATCCGCGCCGAGTCCTGATCCTCGGCGAGATCCCACATGGGGCCATGGCCGCCGGGATAGAAGACCGTGTCGAAATCCTCATGCGAGACCGAGTTCAGCTTGACGCTGCTCGCGAGCGCCGCCTGCGCATCCTTGTCCCTTTCGAAGCGATGCGTCAGTTCGGTCTGGAATTCGGGATCGTTGCTCTTGGGATCGAGCGGTGGCTGGCCGCCTTTGGGTGAGGCGATCGTGATGTGCACGCCGGCGTCCTTGAAGATGAAATAGGGGGCGGCGAACTCCTCCAACCAGAAGCCGGTCTTGCGCCCGGTATTGCCCAGTTCATCGTGAGAGGTAAGGACCATCAGGATCTTCATGTCTGCTCTCCTTGTGAAAGAGGGGAGCGAACGAGTGCCAACAGCCCCGGAGCTTGGCTCATGGCCCGCATCCGAACTTCAGCCCCGCGTCGCCTTCCTCGGCGCACCAAAGGCGGCCTCTGTGACTCGCGGGCACCGTTATAGGGTCATGTCGATCCTGATCGAAGGTCATCAGCCTACTATCCGAAAGTAGGACGCTCATGCGTACTAGCATCAGGTCATTGCGATGCGAACCGGGCGGAACATCTGGATGAAGCAAGAATGTCGGAGGATCCGATGTCAGCGACCGCCAATCCCACGCAGCTTCGCCTCACCCGGACGTCGCCAACCTATTGGCGGGTCACGATCGACAATCCGCCAATCAACACCATGAACCCTCCGATGGGCCTGCATTTCCAGGAGATCATCGGCGCGATCGAGTTGGACAAAGAACTGCAGGTCGTGGTCTTCGACAGCGCGGTCGACGGTTAATTCCTCAATCGCTCGGATTTCCTCGGCAAGCTCGAGGACATGACATCGCTCCCGGCCGGGCCAAGTGGCCTGCCGCCATGGCCGGACTTCCTCGTGCGGCTGCGCGCGCGCGTCACCCCCCGTCGCCCTTATCCGGAGTGGGGCGGCCGGCCGTATTGCAGATGTCCGCCAGCGGATCGCGCTCGAGGACCACACGGCCCGCCAGCTTGCCTGCCTCGAGCGTTCCAAGGTCGCCCATCCACCCCGTGGCGCCCGGCCCCAGGTTCATATAAGGGCCTGCGCTGCAACTCAGGACAATCCGGCTGCCTTCATCTCGGCGGCGGCCATGTTGAATTGTGCCTGGAACGCCGGTTGCTCCATAAGCCGCTCGGCGATCATCATGCCATAGGCCTGGCCAGCCACTACATCGCCAGGGAAATGAACTTCGCAAATCATGCGGTTGTGCGCATAATCCGCCGCCCGAGCCAGGATCGCCGGTGCCTTCGACGGCGCGAGGCGTGCGAGAATCCCTGCCATCGCGTAGCCCATCGACGTATGCCCGCTCGGGTAGCTGCTTTGCGGCTCATCGTCGGTGGCGCACGGATGCAGGCTGGGATCCGTGATCCACGGACGGTTCCGCCTGAAATGCTCCTTGGCGCGATCTGCCGCCGCTTTCTCCTCTGCGCGAACCGTTTGGAAGAGCGCCTTGGTGGCGGGAAGGCGATCGATGTCGAAGGCCGGCCCCATCACGGCGACAAACATGGTTACATTCTTGACGTCGCTGTCGGCCTTTGCCCGCGCGATCTGATCGGGCGTGCGAGTCTGGTCGATAAGGTGGAGCTGCGCGAGTTCGGCCCTCCCCTCCGCGCTGGCGTCGGTCGGCGCAGGCGGCAAAAGCTGCGCCGGATTGAAGTTGCTGTCGTTCAGGAGGAGCGGTCCATGAGGGGCATGCTTGGCGGCAACAAGCGTCATCGCTGCCGCGGCGAGGAGAAGGACGCGGCGCATCAGAAACGCACCGTGATGTCGCCGGTGACCTGTCGACCGGGCTGATAATAGAACTGATCGCCAGTCCGATTGTACGGGCTGCCCGCGTCCGCGGAACCCGATAAGCTCAGATTCTCTGCCTTTTCCGAATTGAACAAGTCCGTCACCTCCAAGCCAAAACGAATATTCCGCCACTCGTAACTTGCTGCGATGATCGCGTCGTTATAGGCGCCGACGCGCACTTGCCGGCTGATCGCGTTCAGTCCGGTGGCCGGCACGAAGGCTTCGGATGTCGCATATTGCGGGCCAACCCACTTGTCGGTCAGCGTGAATTTGAAGGGCCCTGCCTTGTAGAGCACGCCGGCGGCAGCCGTTCCCTTGGGCGCGTTGGCGACGATATTGTGCGTCACCTTCTCGCGCGCCGAATTGATCGATCCGTTGGCGAACACGGCGAGGCCGCGGCCGATCAAAAAGGTCGCCTGTCCCTCTACGCCCTTGTAGATGACGCCGCCTTCGTTGAACCACGCGGTATCGGTGGTCTTGTCTGGCAGCGTGACCGTCTCGCTCGCGAACTTGTTGTTAATGTCGATATAATAGATGTCCGCATCGAGGCTGAGCCGCGCGCCGTGGAAGACCGCGCCTGCCTGATAGTTGGTCGAACTCTGCGGCTTCACGCTCGAATTGTTCGGGCTCGCAACATAGAGGACGGTGAGCGACGGCGCGAGAAAACCCTTCGCATATTGCCCGTAGAAAGAAATTTGGGGCGTGACCGCGTAATTGATCGTCGCAAACGGCAGGTTCTTCTGGTAATCGTGGCCGAACGCTTCCGCGTAACGCGTCGTTTGATTATAGAGAGCGTTTACCTTGCGTTCGAAATCGACATGCTTGAACCCCGGCGTGATCGATAGGCCCGTGATGGGACGCAGTTCGAGCTCGACAAACTCCTCGCTGTGGTTGCCCTGCGAGTTCTGGTTGAACTTCACATACTGCGGCGTGGCGGCACCGGTCTTCGGGTTTTTCACTGCCTTTTCAGAATAGTTGAAGTTACCGGTCAGCAGATCGACGTCGGTCTGCTGCCGGAAGGTATCGCTATGCTCGAGCCACAGGCCCGCTGTGAACGCACCGAAGCCGAAGTCATATCTGATCTTCGCAATGTCGCCCCATACGCGATATTTGTTGGTCTTGGTATAACCCGGAACGCCCGGCGCCTTGGTCTTGCCATCGGCGAGCACAATGCCCGTCGGGGAAACCACGCCCGTTGGCATCGTCGTCGCGTTGGCGCCGCTCAGCGTCTCGTTGTCATAATAATAGGTATAGGCTGTGTTGATAAACGTCACGTCCTTGGAGACGTCGGCGTCTAGCTTCGCAATCTCGAAATCGGTCGTTTTGTGAGTAACATTGTACTTGTAGTAGTTCAGGCTGGTCGGGTCGTTGTTGAGATTGTAGAATTTCCCGAACGCCGCAACTTCCTGAAGCGTGGAGCCATTCTTGTCCGGCTGGTTGAATCGATTCTTGTTGTAGGTGGAGAGAAGCGTCGACCGAACGCTGGAGCTGATAGGGATCAGAGCCTTGCCGAACAGGTTGGTCTGGCGATAGGGGCTGAGGCTCAGCCGCCCGTCGGTCTCCACATGCTGGGCGGAGACCACGATTTCCGTGCCGTTCAGCTTCTCGATGGCGCCGGTCTGGCCGACACCGCGCAGCAACCAGGTGTTGAAGCTCCCGTAGGTTCCCTTGATCTCAGCGGACGGATCGGCGCGGGTCTCGCGCGAGAAAAGGTTGAGATTGCCGCCGTAAGTCGCTTGGCCGAGTTGGCTCGCGTTGCCCGGACCACGATCGACGACCAGCGTCTCGATCGTGTTCGACGGGAAGAAGGTGTTGGAGTGGTGGGTCGGGTCGTTCGTATCGCCGAAGGGAACCCCGTCATAGGTGACGTTGTATTCGCCGTCCTGGAAGCCGCGGATCGTGGTCTTGGACTCGTTCAGACCAACGCCGTTCTCGCCACCGGTATTACTCACAGACGGCGAGATCAGTGCGATGTCATTGAAATCGGCGCTCGCGGGCAGCGAGTCCTCGATGAAGGAGCGCGAAACGATGGAGGCGGGTTGCGTCTCCTTGAGCGATGCCGTGACGGGAGCGATCTGGTTCGCCTTGGTGCCTGTGACGAGAATGTCCGAACCCTCGGCGATGCCATTGTCGGCCGTCGGCGGCGGCGCCGCATCTGCAGCGCGGACAGCCTGGCCCGAAAGCGCAGTAGCCAGAGCGAATGCAGACGCGAGGGTACAGGCGCGCAAACGCCTCGTCGAAGTCATCATGACCGAAATCCCCAAAAGGCCATTGCCGTTCGAGGGCCGATTAGGTTCGAGACATGACGATTCAATTCAAATTTGGCGACAAAAGCGTCACAAATCCCATGTTGAAAATTTGCAATCTTGGGATACGAAAAACCACGCAAAACTGCCCGTCATGCCAAGGAGTGTTGCTCCCTGCATGATTGCAGGGCTCCCATCGTGGAAAGGACTGAACCCGAACCTTCGTCCGCGGGAATCGACACTCGTACGCGCAGCCCCGGCGCGGCGTCCGCCAGATCAAGGCTTCCCCGATGGAAGCGCGCGATCGCACTGGCGATCGCCAGCCCCAACCCGCTGCCTTTCCCCACGGGGGCTGCGCGCCCGCGCTCGAAAGGCTGCGTCACCCGCGCGAATTCGCCTGTCGCGAGCCCTGGGCCGTCGTCGCACACGGTGATGACCACCATTCCGGCTTCCCGCTCGAGCGACAGGGTGGCGCTCGTTCCCGCCGGCGTGTGCGTAGCAACGTTCTCAAGCAGGTTGATCAGCAACTGGTTGATGAGGTCCGGATCGCCCGTGATGGCAGCGTCCTCCAGCCGGTCGACCTTGAGCATACCGCCATGATCGATGATGACAGGCTCCATCGTCTCCGCGACGTCTTCGACGAGCGCTCGAAGCGACAATCGGTTCATAGCGGTCGGATGTTGTCCCGTCTCAATCTCGGCTAGCCGAAGCAGTGCATCGAAGATGCTGATGATCGACGCGCATTCCCTGTCGGCCCTTTCCAGGAGTCCGGCGAACGTCGAGGGCTCATTCTGCGCGGCGCACGCAAGCAGGCCACGCAAGCGGGTGAGCGGCGTTCGCAGGTCATGCGCGAGATTGCTCGAGAAGAGTTGTTGGGCGCGAACCAGCTCCTCCATCTGGTCCAGCATCCGATTGAGGCTTTCAGCCTGGACGGCGAACATTCCGTCGAGCCGATCCGCCGACACGCGTCGGCTGAGATCGCCGGCAGCGATCGCAACCGCGGTCCTTTGCGTTTCGGACAAGCGTTTCGCGGTAAGCCCGGCGAACAGCAGCGTGGCGGACACGCCCAACAGC
>OUNM010898922.1_pt1 | contig 11200 bp, 12 predicted proteins | sample 1769961 | NCBI WGS metagenome assembly OUNM01 (sample SAMEA3914820, study PRJEB12502) | metagenome | biome: forest; material: soil | place: USA | collected 2012-03-12 | depth 0.3 m
CATGTCCAGCGCGAGCTGGGCTGGGGGATCAGCTTACATGGTCTCGGGAAAGTTATATTGTCTCTTCTCCTTTCCCGTGCTGACATAAGGACCGCCCTTGCGCTTGAGGATCGCGTCGAAGGTTATCCAGACCATAAAGGTGGACGACTTTTTGTCCTCGGGCGCCTTGCAAGCCAATCGAGTGGCGGCTTTGCCTGCCTCACGCTTACACTGTTCTTGGACTTGCTTGATCTGCTTGAAGGGATCCAATCTCTTGACCTCATCAGTGCTTTGCCTAAGCCCGGCCGTAAGTTTCTACATGAGAGGGTATGGGGTCAGCAATCTTCTAGTTGTCCTGGCAGGGCATGGGCCTGGATGTCTCACCATCATGAATTGGGCGTGTGTTCGGGAGATCAGGTCTTGAACAGCCTCCCGGGAGAACTGGATGGATTGGCCGCCGCTGTTGGTCAAAGACCAATGCTCAATACTGCGGAAGAGTCTCCGCAGAGCGTTCAGCATCCCGTCTAGGTGTTCCTCCCGCCGTTCCAGCATCGAATCTGCCAACCACTGGCGGAGTAGGGGAATGCCTGTGTGGCGCGTGGTTGGGAATTCTATCGGGTTCCGGCCCTTGAGGTGGTCGCGAAAGGCCGTGGCAGAAACCGGGATGACATCAACCGACCCGTCGTACTCCTTTCCGTGCCGTTTCCCTTGGACAAGAACCTTCTGGCGCTGTGCAAAGTCGCGTTTGATAGCGTCTTTGATGTGACGGTTCCTCAACCGCACGCATTCCCACTTGACGTCGGCCTTCAGTTCCGCGAGCTTTTGGTCAGTCTCCGCTTTGGACTGCTCGGCTCGTTTGACGCGTCTTTTCTGCTTGGCCCTTTGATCCCGAAGCTTTTTCTTCTCCTCCTTTGCCTTGGCTTGTTTGTTTTGAAAGTCTTGTGCTGTGTTTTATGTTAGCTCACTCAAGCACCGGAGGAGAAACTCTGACGTTTGGCAAAGACCGCACATACACTTCTTGATCTCCCCAGACCCACGCCCAGTGGGTATAAGACCTGCCGCTTTGATGTTGGCTTTGGTGATTTTGGCGTCAATCTTGGTCAACTCGGTAATTTCAGACCTGAGCTGTGCTCCAAGCTGGGCTGACCTTTGCGTCAGCGACTTAATCTGCTGTATGGCTGCATTGAACCCAGGGTCGTCTTTGGCGCGAGCGTCGCCTTTGAGGAATACGTCGCAGTCGATCTCGTCGATTTGCGACACTACCACGCAGAATCCTTTCTTATGGTATCTACCATCGAGCTGCATGCTGAGAGTCTGGTAATCGCTCATCAGCTGCACCCCAGTCTTTTCGTCGATGGCGCGGCGAGCTGGCGTGACAATGACCGTAATCTCCAGCTTTTGTGAGAACTTGTTGGCCACTTGAGCACGGCTCTCCACGGCGTCTCACAAGCCTGGCAAGTCCACCAAAACGACACCGCTCTTGAGGAAAGGGGCCGGTACGAAGAGCCTGACCTCGGTGATCAAGGGCCAGGCTCTAAATCCCTGCACGTTTTCGGATGAGTCCAGATAGGGCTTGACGTGCTCGGCAAACTTCTCTGCCTCTTCGGAGTAGATGGTCTTGGTGGTGCCAAGTAGCTGGAGCACGTCCGCATTGGACTCAAAGACGGATTCTGCCGACATGTCGTGCGCAGCCTCCTCGTCGAGTCCCCAAACAGCCGTGATCTTGTTGAAGCCCTCTGCAATTGCCGACTGGAGCTCTGCCGCTTCCTCCAATCGATCAAACTCTTCATCGGGGTCCTCGATATCCTTCTCGTTCAGCCGTTTGAATTCCTCGCGCTTCTTCCAAATATCATGGAGCTCCTGAGCCACGTCTTCACGAGATCGAAACACGACTTCGGCCCTGAACTTGCGGTCAGGTGCATCGTCATCGTTCCAAGAGACTCGGCAGGCGCAGGATGTGGCAGCTTCGGAGTTGCTAGACGGAAGAAGCTCTGGGATCTCAAGAAGCATGTTCAAGATGGTGCTTTTGCCTGCACCTGTCCTACCAGCAACGCCAATCAGGACCTCAAAATTCTGTCTGGACTCATGAAGCTTGTCTTTTTGTTTCACTGTGAGCTGAGGACCAAGGATCTCAGGAATAACAGGTTGGTAAAACGCACCGATCTCCTCCATCCACTCGACGAACTCTCTGCCGCAGCGCTCCTCAGCGCTGACAGGAGCTGACGAGGTTGCATCGTCGCTGTCGTTCGGCGAACGGATTGCTTGACAGATCTTCATGGAGTGACGTAGGGCATCGTCGACTGCTTGTTGCTTTGTGAACACACGTTTGTGTATGTCTCCCTCAGAGCAGTCGGCCCAAACAAACGTTTTCCCATTGGCACTGACGGCACTGACGGCACTGACGGCGGTGACCGTGGCGTCGGACCCGATGGGCATGTCGTCTTCGGCCGACTGCATCTTGAAGGTGTTGTGCTAGTTTGGGCTTCGAAATAAAACTGCCGTCAGCCTCACATCCTAAATATGATAGTTGGAGTGCCAGAGTGTGGTGCCGTCGGTGAAGACGGAGAGTTCTTGTCTTGTGCAATAATTGGAGTGGTTGGGAAACGAGAAGTCCAAAAGGTGTGAAACATGGGGCGTTGAAGCAAAAAGAAAGAAAGAAAGACGGAGTTTTGCAGCGGGCAGGAAGTGGCTTGAGAAATCGAAGAAGTTGGGTGTGTGGTAAGAAGTTTGACAGACGATGGGGAAACAAGTGACGCAACAAAGACTTACGTTCGCAACCTCTCAAAAACAAATCAATATTACCTGACCAAGCTGCTCAGTCCCGCATGGAGCTACTCGTAGAAGAAACCGAGAATATCCTCAGGCCATCGCTCGGGAGGATGTTGCGGTCAGTAAGCAGGTAGGTGTTGGCGGGGGAAAATACCGAAGGTGGCTTCGGCGATGAGTGACGGAAGGTCGTGTGAGAGTTAGCTAGGAGAGCGGAAGAAGAGTGAAAGACTGTTGGGTGCCTGGATACGTGGGTAAGGTACCTTACTGCCCCGTTGAGTCAAGGACCTACCTAGCCTAGGAGGTTTCGGTTGCCGAACTCCTCGACTTGGTTTTGTTTGTGGTAAGGCAGTTGAGGGTCGGGGAGAAAAGGGTCAAGAATGTTGTTGTATGCACCTCTGTTGCGTTAAAGGGTTGGAGTCCCGCGGAGTGCGCAGAAGGAAGTGTTCGTGGGGGAAGGAAGATTTTGGGGGATGAAGAAGGAAGGGAAGGTATCAGAAGTCGAGTGGAGTGTGAAGAAGGAAGTGGAAGTATCAGAATTTGAAGAGGGATGAAGAAGAAAGGGAAGGTTTTAAAACTTGAACAGGGCGGAAAGGCGAAGTATGAAAAGTTGACCAGAGAGATCAAAACCGGATATCGAGAGCTGGGCGGAGGTGGAAAGACCTCGGACTCATGAAGGAAGCATTCATGAAAAATTAAAGTGCCCGAAAGTCCAAAAAGCATGGGAGCTGCGAACGACGAAATGGCATAGTACTGTATCCATCCTATAACCAGATCAAATACGGAGTTCACGAAATGGAGTTCATGTTTTCCAGCAATTCTGCTAGCGAGAAGCCCGTATTCTCCTCTCAACTAGTTCCCCACAACGAATCGATATGCTGATGAGCCCCGTTACAAAGACTCGGAGTTTCACACTTGTCGCCCGAAGCCTACGTACTGTCCAGCGGAGCCCATTGCTCGAAGCGATAAAAGCAGACTCGACCCGGGGTGAGAAACACTTTCTACCAGAGACTAGGTTGATGGCGTGATGGCAACGCGTCAAGGATGTGGGCGTGAGAGACGAGGTCGATTGGATGGACTGCCATACACGCAACTGGAGAAATCCTACTCTGGCGGGCTTACCTTCTTCGCTCCTCCACGCTACGTATTCTTGGTTATTGAGAACAGAGAAGAAGCATGGCGGGGGCCGAAAAAAAGAATCGGAAGATAAATGATGCTGTATCTTTCCTTCACAGCCTCTTGGGAGCGGAAAATCCGCTTTCAACCACCGTCCTCCAAGCTTGAGTCGAGAAACTCACAAGCAATGAGGTGAGACTATGTTGCCTCAGACGATATGCATACCTTATTTATTTCGGAGCCACTTGGCGCATGGAATAGGAGGCGGGACAAGAGCTGGACACGAGGAATCGGCTTAGCTTATTAGCGACGCAGTTTCTACACAGTACCTAGAGAAAGCACATCACAACCCGTTTAACCGCTGAGTTCATGCGACTTATCGGACTTCCCTAGCCAACGCCTTAGGCGTAGCTACCAGACCATAGATGCAACACAACAATCCGCGTCATAAGCGTCAAAGAGCCTACCTCCTTGAAACAACAAAATGTCCTGTTCCGAGTTTCCCCATAACCGTAACGTCATTTCAGGGTTTCTCACAGTCACATCAGTTATCGATACTCGCGGCAGCCCTACCAAGCACTGAGCGACCGACCCCGGTCCGCGGGCCGCCGTCTTGACATGTGAAGACGTCGCATATGTCAACACACGGACCCTACGGAGTTTGACTCCTTTTACCCCATAGGTATGTAACACGCGAGCAACCTGTTGAGCCGAAGATCCCTGGAATAAGAGCACATGCTGAACACACCAACACGCGGTTGTCACAACGGCGCAGTTTGGAAAAGGATAAGATACCAGCTACATAGAAAGGTCAAGGCGAGGCTGTTGAATGTTCCCCCAAATCGGTGGAGACTCAAAACGGACTGTTTCCGGCCGAGATGAGTTGCCCCTGGGCCCCTTAGGCCCGTTGCCTGCCTCCCCGTTGAAACGCCAGGAAGCGTCAGGAAGCGTCCGGAAGATTCTTTAAGCATAGCAGATGGGACGAAAAGAAATCGATAAACCCGAATAAAATACATCTCAAGCAATAAAAAGGACCAACCAACTCACCCCTGCTGAGAAATCACTAATCAACCCACTACTGACCTCATCGTCCCATCTCTCTCCCGTTCCACCGCAACCCCAACCCCAACCGCCTGCTTCCATACCGCCGTCCTACACCGTTTGCAACCCGCACGGGACCCTGCGATCGCGAGCGAGAGTCCACCTGCCTCGCGATCTCATCCCATCTGACCGGCCTGACCAACCGCAACCATCAAAATCTGGGGAGACGCACTGACACCCTCTCTCACCAGGGGCGGAACGGACACTGGTGACTTTGACACATAATTACAGGCACGTGGGTTTAATATGCGGTACGAAAATATCAGATATGGTAGCTATCATTATCCTCCATCAACATCTCGTTACGACAACCACCACATCAACGTCCACCGTAACTGCATCTTTCTATTTTTGACCACAAACCTGTGTCTTGTGATCCCATCCAGAAACGACATTTCACGCCTACCCAGCCTCTAACCCTGATGAATAAAAAAATAGGCATCGATCGCGGAACCAACAACAACACGAGATCGGGCCTCTCACGGAGATATCCCGGCTTCGACTTTGAGAGCACCACGTGGAAAGCGAAAGGGTCAACTTTCGCCACAAATGCTCCCCGTTTCCCCGCATGGAGCCATATGCGGGGCTGGGATGGTGCCTGGGGATTTTACCCGTGAGGACATGCCTTATTGGGTCTGCCGTGTGCTTGATGGTAATGCGGAGGCGAACTTGAAGAGGGGGAGGAGGTTGTGGTTGCATTGTTGTATGGTTTTCCATGTTCTATCTGGGGATTAGAGGCGTGGTAAGTTGGGGTAAACACGTTAGCATGCTGTCACTTTCACTTCAGCCATCCAGATATTCACTCATTCCTGACCTGTGTGAAGCGTGTTATAGGGCGCGTTGTGACTCAAGACCGGGTTGGCACACAAGCAGCACAAGGTAGATGCCCCTGCCCAGGGGAAGGTGACGACAACCTCCAATCACACCAAACTCGCCCGCCCACAGTCTACCCGACAACCGCCGACCAAACAACGGACGAACGGCCCAAGCAACAAACGTGGGTGTGGAGAGCCCGGGACTACATACATCCCCTATTCGCGGACACGAAACCGAGATTCGCCATCTCGTGGCCATCTTCATGCCGTTTCAACATCGCCACCACGCCGACTCCATCACTCAAAGCACCCTTGCGGCCACGAGGTGTACTCGGTACGGGATGACATGTAGTTCCGCGAGTCAGCGCCCTGGCAGCCCGAAACCGTCAGGACCTGCACGCGACCCGCCCGGCAAGTTGTCACGGCTCTTGAGCCACGAGTCATCGACTGTGAGGTAGGCAAGATGGAGGGCAGAGATCGAGACGATGCTGCCGAGTGCGCTTGCCGACATGTGTTCCACCCAATGTCCTCCTCCGGCTGCCTCTGGTTCCGTCGACCCCAGACTTTCGCCGCGTGGGAGGAGTGGAGCCGACTTGGGGAAGAAGGCTTCCAGAAGGCTTCCTGATCGGGGTGCGTGGTTTTCAGAGAGACAGGGGAGGCTGTTTTGTAACTGAGGCCTCATTGGGGTTGGTCTTGTGAACGTTACCTGGCTGGGGTTGAGGGGCCGGCTCCGGGGTGCTGGAGGAGTGGAGTTACTAGACCACGGCCGATGCTGACCGACGAAGGCCCGACTGTTGGTGCCAGTATCTGTACTTGTAACGTTGACGCTAAGCGATGCTGGCTGTCAGCTTCCATGTTTCTGGGCTGGCGCATTAATAGCTTGGGTTGGTGACAGGGTCGTCCGGATGGTACGGGATGATGCGTTGTTGACAGAGCCCAGGTTTGCATTTGGAAGCTTCAACAGGGAAGATACACATGTACTATACCTAGGTGTAGTACTCGGAGGAGTTGGAATTACTGAGCAGGTTGCAGTCTGCCGTGTTTCTTGCTTGATGGGCTCTAGACGCACCAATGGGAGACAGGCCGGGTTCTCAGCAACGGAGTGCCGCCGAGTTATCCCGCGGCTGATCTGGAGTTCAACAGGACATGGCCAGGGTTGCAATGTGTGTTGATGACTATCGGTCATTGTATCCGTAAGTAAACAAGCAATCCGAACCAGGCTGTTGGTGTCCAGACCCAGATGCACTCTGGATTGGTGGAGTGTGCCAAGCAAGAAACTGGCAGCTTGATCTTGGAACTGGTCGATCGACCCCTCCCCAGCGTGCCCAGTCGTCCGTGCGATGGCGTTTCCCGGCAAGAAAGGCCGCAAAACCTGAAAGCTCGAGAGCTGAGTGAGTGACAACTATGGTGATCCTGGTCATGGGCGTAATTCTCGGCGCTCGCTCGGCCCGTCGCAGAATGCACTGCTGTCCTGGACTCCCGTCGAGAAGGCTGTCAGAGCGCGACCGACCAAGAGCCGAGTGGTTGGCCCGACTCGATGCAAGCGCGCGACGCTCGGCTGGGCTGAGTGCGAAGATCACTGCCAACTCGGGGTCGCTTATGCGGTTTAGAGACGACACAGGCGACAAACACCAGTCCCCCACGCCTCTGTCGGCAACCAGCGGTGCGGCGAAACAGACTACTTGCCGAGCCGCGGTGATGGCTCAGATTCAAGCAGGTCTGAGTCGATGTTTGGCGCAAAAAGCGCAGCCGTAAAAGTCGGTGAGCGGGCAGAACCCACGATGATTTGCGCACGATTGCTCGCGCGGGCGGGAAGCTGCCCGGGCTGTCGTGGCGGGGCATGCAACATGCACCAGGCAGCAGGCGGGCCTCGACAAGCCCTACGGCAGCAAGCCATGATGCAACCCGACACCCCCTTTACCTGCCCCTTGCCAGCGCACAGCGCTCCACAGCTCCCAATCGCCCAGGAAAACAGGCGGGCTCCAGGCCAGGACTGGGAGACTGGGCGAGCTGGGCTCAGAATCCCTCTCCACCTCCCGCGCGCGCGGGTCCAAGGTTGTTGTCATCCATGTTATGCATGAGCGGCGAGCCCGCCGCGAGCGCTGGGATCCAACCAGCCCAAGGCCGGGTGCAAACGGCGGCTCCATGCTGAAAGTACGAAGCTGCAACAAGAATTGGAAATAAAAAATAGAAATGCCCCGATTTCAAGAAACAAAAAATAGATCAATTGCTTTTGGATATTCGGCAATTGGCGAAACGCCCGGCTTGTTCGTCTCGACACCATCCCACACCACCGTCCGCTCTCCATCCTCCATCCCACCCTCCATTCCGTCCAACTTATCCCACGGCCCTATGAGGCTCACTGGCAGATGTGCCCAACTCCTCATTGATGTCACTCAAATGAATGCCTGTCGAATAATGTAGCTTCCTTTTAGTCGCTGACTTGTCTTGATCGCACACCATTCTGTTCGGCTTGTAGACGCGGGCCAGCTCATCACGGCGGCAGCTGAGCTGTGACGATGTGACTGCCACGATCATTGGGCCCGAGGTCGCGTTTAGACACCTAAGGCTTCAAGCATCACAAGCAAAACGGAGGAGAGCCTCAGACCCAGCTGAGTCACAGGCCCGGAAGCCCGGCGGTCGTCCCATACACGAGCTCACCGCTTTTGACGATATTCATGCCTTGAATGCATCTCGAGGTCGTTTGATGTTGAACAATTTTCCATCCCCGCCAAAAAGTCGGTGCGGGCACAGTAATTACCCCTCCAGCGCGATCTGTTAGCGCGATCTGGCGCCGCGGGAGCGTTTTGCCCAGCGCGCTCGATGGCGTCATTGTCACCGTCCGACCCCCTGCGCTGCCAGAATGGCTGGCACCAAAAACCGGCTTGTTTCCAGGACCTGTCGAGACGCTCAGCGCCAACAGACATCGAGGACATATCACCACACCACCACGTAACCACACCAGCCAGGACAGACAAAGTCAGCGCCAATGCAGGGACACGTCGTGTTGTCTCATTCTCGTACCTTTTGGAGAATTATCATCGTCCTTGATGCGCGCGGCAGACGGCTCAGTAACGCTAAGGTACGGGAGGAGGAGGGTGACAAACATCAAAAACAGGGCGGGAGGAGGTCTCGGCGGGCACTTTGCAGGATTTCACGAGGCATACGCGTGTATCGGGGTGGTTTTCATTTCCTGCGATACGAGTCGACTGAAAATGGACAATTACTCGGTAAGTATTGTGTAGGTGTTTTCCGCTTGCAACTCTGTTATCAGGATAATTTTCATGATTGAGCCATCGCGTCCCCATATCCCTCCGAAGGGGGGCCGAGAGTGAGGGTTAGTGGGATAAATACCCACCGGCCAAAGACCGAGCCGCATCAGCTACAACACCAAATTCGTAACAAAAACTTGGCCGTGAGGGGTTGCTGGTGGACTCGTGGTTCTGCGCCGGGGAGGGGAAGTCTGACGAAGCTCCCCTTCAGGGCGCTTGCTCGCTCGCTCCCATGCATGTTTCCATCTCGATTTCCATCTCAGTGTCCATCTCATCCGACTCATCGTTCCGTACGAGTCGCAGATCAGTCAGTTGTCACGTCCTGGACTCTGGAAGCGTACAGGGCATCGGTATGCAGAAGCAAACGAAACCCTTGACAATACATATGTCTTGCAGCATTCCGTCCGGGTCACCGGCGCCAAGCGCCATGACAAGATCGGCCGCTGCAGCCGTCGACGCATGTGGGCAAGGATGCCGATATCTTCCCACGCCGGCCACATGCGTTGAGCGACACATCTCATTTGCAGACGCCAACCGGCCGTGGGATGCTGTCAGATTCCAATCCAAACGGTCCGGTCATACTCTGTGGCTTACGCGTTGGTGCCATGTCGGGCCGGTGCCCCTGCCGCGAAACAGCGGAACGGGTCCAGGTCCCGAGAATACATACGCAGTAACACAGAAGAGGGATGAGCATGCCTCAGAGAGGGCCTGGAATGGTAACGTTCCACTGAAGCTCACGAGGCTGACTAAGAGGGACGACGGACGAAAACCTGGAACATCACGTTGGAGGGTGTGGACAGGGGACGGCCAAGGTCTGGGCCAACGGCAAAATAACCTGGACCTACCGGTATGCACGGAGGAGTAATAGAGTGCCATCGGCAGCTCCTTAGAGCAGGGCCCCTCACCCATATTGAGGTGCCCTCGATCCGATCGGGTGGTGATGGTGGTGGTGGAGGTGGTGATGGCACACTTCCAGTTGTGTAGGTAACATCAACGGCGACGTGGTACCTGCCAAGTCTGACGACGTTGAACATGAACATCGGTCGGCTTCGTAAGGCACACAAATGTCAAGCATGACCAAACGCCCAGGAGATGAACGTCAAACGACACGAGCCATCACCTCTCCCGCACCCTCACCATCCAAACGGCCCAGGCCATCAACCCCCTATCCGAGTGAGTACCTTGGGAACAGTACCCTCTACTTCCCCACACCTCCCTCCACACATGTAAAGACAAGCCATACCAAAACCGTCTCCAAACAATCCCATCCCACGTGGCAGGGCAAGAAGACACAAACAATTCACAAGAAAAACGAATAAAAAAAGAAAAGAAAAAAAGAGCCCACAAGCCACAGCACCCATCTCGGGGCCGCCGGGCACCACGTCGGGCGCGGGAGTCAAACTCAACGGTTAAATCACAAGCCACTCGGCAAGCCGATCGGATCGACACCGGCAGGCATGGGCAGACAATATGACCCCAGCCCAGAACAAACACCCCAAAAACAAGCCACACAGCCTCCCATCCCGCCCCGCAAAAAAAGAAAACACAAAACGAAAGAAAGAAGCCAAGAAGGGGGTGGCGCCCGGCAGATGACCGTCTCTTTGTTTGCGCCCGCTCACCATGAGGTAAGGACGGGCAGGGCAGGGTAGGGTCTGTTCGACGATTAGGTAAGGTCGGATGTCGATGGACAGACAACAAGGAGACGGATCGGAAGAGGGCGACATGGCTGAGGTAGGTGGCGGCTGGCGGGTGACGACGGCAAACAAGAGATAGAACAAACAGCCAACGGCAATCTCCTCTTCCTCCTCCTCTGCCTACTTCTATCTCGATGTGTGCGAGTGAAGAAAAGGGATGAGGGCTCGATTGCATCGCCAACCGCATCGCTTGCCCAAGTGGGTCGGTTTGGTTGGTCCAGAGCATGCGTCTGTCCATCTGGTCGTTGACTCACCACCGGCGGCAGGTCAAGACTCCACTAACTCCAACCACTCTCAACCCTCAGTGAGCCAGCCAGTCAGCCAGGTCACAACACAACCACGCAGACAGAACCAAGTGTTTTAGATATTGTTTTGATTTGTTTTGACTGTCTTTTGATGAGGTTTTAAAATTTTTAGGTTTGCAACGTGACAGCCAAGAAGCAAGCGAGTCGTCTCC
>OUNM011366146.1_pt1 | contig 11199 bp, 8 predicted proteins | sample 1769961 | NCBI WGS metagenome assembly OUNM01 (sample SAMEA3914820, study PRJEB12502) | metagenome | biome: forest; material: soil | place: USA | collected 2012-03-12 | depth 0.3 m
GAACAGGACCTGGTCGAGATGCGGCTTCGCATACATGGGGCGGTACAGCGCCCGTTCGCACAACGCGCCGAGCGCCGCGGTGACCAGGAACGCGAGCGGCAGGGTGGCGAGGAAGGGCAGGTGCAGGCGCTGCAGCATCAGCACCATCGCGTAGCCGCCCAGCATCGCGAACGCGCCGTGCGCCAGGTTGATGAAGTTCATCAGCCCCAGCGTCACCGCCAGCCCCACCGCCAGGAGAAACAGCAGCATGCCGTAGGCAACACCGTCGAACAGGAGGGTCAGCATCGCGAGCGCCTACTTGGCCTTGCGCGGATCCTTGACCGCGGCCATCGTGTCGATCTCCACGTTGAACAGCTGGTTGCCCATCGCGGGCACGCGCTCGACCCGGCGCGTGTACACGTTCTGGATCACCTCGCGCGTCTGCGGGTCGATCGTCACCGGCCCGCGCGGGCTCTCGAACGACTGGCCCTTCATGGCCGCGAGCAGGGCGTCGCCGCCCGCGCCCCTGGTCGCCTTGAGCGCCTCGAAGATCACCCGCATGCCGTCGTAGGCGCCCACGGCGTGGAAGTTGGGGCGCATGCCGTTGTTGGCCTTCTCGAAGTCCTCGACGAACTTCCTGTTGACCGCGGACGCGTGCGCCGCCGAGTAGTGGTGCGACGACACCACGCCCAGCGCCGCGTCGCCCATGTCGTTGAGAAGATCGTCGTCGACGACGTCACCCGTGGCCAGCAGGCGGATGCCGGCCTTGCCGAGCCCGCGCTCGGAGAACTGCTTCATGAACGAGCCGCCGAGGCCGGATGGCACGAACACGAACACCGCGTCGGGCTGCGCGTCGCGCACGCGCTGCAGGAACGGCGCGAAGTCCGGGTTGGCCATCGGCACCCGCAGCGCGCTCGTGACGGTGCCGCCGCCGGCGGTCAGGCGCTCGGTGAAGGTCTTCTCGGCATCGATGCCGGGGCCATAGTCGGACACCAGCGTGACGACCTTGCGGATCCTGTTCCTCGTCGACCAGTCGGCAATGCCCAGCGTGATCTGCGGCACGGTGAAGCCCGAGCGGATGATGTACGGCGAGCGTTCCGTGATGACGGACGTCGCGGCACACATCACGACCATCGGCGTCTTGCTCTGCGTGGCGATGGGCGCCGTGGCGAACGCCAGCGGCGTCAGTCCGAAGCCGGCGAGCACGGTGACCTTGTCGTTGACGACGAGTTCCTGCGCCTCGCGGCGCGTGGTGTCGGCCACGCCCGCGTCGTCCTTGAGGATCACCTCCACCTTGCGGCCCGCCACGGTGCCGCCGCTCTGCGCCATGAACAGCTTGACCGCCGCATCCACCTGGCGGCCCGTCGACGCGAACGGCCCGGTCATCGGGATGACCAGGCCGATCCGGATCGGCTCGTCGGCGCGAGCCGCGCCGGGCAGCAAGGTCGCGGCGGCGAAGGTGGCCGCCAGCTTCAGCGCGGAGCGCCGGCTGGCGTCGATGTCACGGGTCATGTCTGAGTCTCCTGGGCGTGGACGGTGTTGTCGTTGGCGACGGTGTCGCGTGCATCGACAGTGTGGGCACCGGACTGCAGGCGCGGCGTGAGTTCGCGCTTCCGAACCCTCAGAGATTCTTATTTCTAGGGTAAGCCCGAGGCCTCGTCGGCCACATTTCTCCGGGCACGGTCGCACCAAGCCTGCTCGTTTACATACAGGAAACTTATCGATCCGGCATCAACAAACGCAAGGCCCGGGCTCAGGCGCGGAAGTCGGCGCTGTCCTGGACGACGTCGCGCACCTTGTCCATCAGCGCGCGCGCGCCGGGCGAAGGAAGCGCGCCCTGGCGCAGCGAGATGCCGATCTGGCGCATCGTGCGGTCGAGCGGGAAGTCGATCACCACGAGGCTGCCTGCCTGGATCTCGTAGCGCAACTGGTGCGCCGAGATCGCGGTCAGCATGTCGCTCTCGAGCAGCAGGCCGCGCAGCACTGCGAGGTCGCCCGTCTCCACGGACGGGTGAGGCGGCCCCTGGCGGGCGTCGGAAAAGAAACGGTCGAACAGCTCGCGGGACGGGGCGCCGCGGCGCGACAGCACCCAGGTGGCCTCGCGCATGTCCTTGAAGGTGGCCCGCCGCCCCGCCAGCGGATGGCCGGCGCGCGCAATGACCGAGATGCGGTCGAGCATCAAGGGCTCCTCGCGGATCTCCGAGTCCGCCGACAGGTTGCGCAATGCCCCGAGGATGAAGTCGATGTCGCCGCTGCGCAGCGATGCGGCCAGGACTTCATACGGGCTCTCGACCGTCGCCACGTGCAACTGCGGATGCTCGCGCAGCAACAGCGCGATGGCCCGCGGCAGGATGTGCGTGCGCCCCAGCGGCAGCGCGCCCACCGTGATGCTGCCCTGCAGGCGGCCCTCGATCGCGGCGAGGTCGGGGATGATGTGCCGCAGTTCGGACAAGACGCGGCGACAGTGGAAGATCAGGATCTCGCCGGCCTGCGTCGGCACCATGCCACGCGCGGAACGCTCGAAGATCGGCACGCCGCACGCCGTCTCGAGGTCCTTGAGCGCCGCGCTGATGCCCGGTTGCGTGACGCCGAACTCGCGGGCGACCGCCGTGATGCTGCGCTTCTCCGCAAGACTGGCCAGGATGGCGAGGCGGCGCCCGTTCAGGATGGACGCGAACGTCGAGTGCAGGTCGTGCGAGCCTTTCACGCCGCCGCGGGCCATCAGCTGCTCGCTGGCCTGGTCGAAGGCCTGCTCGATTCGGCGCGCCCGCAGCAGCACACTCTCGCCGTACGCGTTGGGCACCACGCCGCGCGCGCGGCGTTCGAACAACGGCAGGCCCAGCGCCTGTTCGAGCTCCGAGATGGAGCGCGTCACCGCCGAGGAAACGCGGAACAGCTCCTCGGCGGCGCGGGCGATGCTGCCGTGGGCCGCCACCGAGATGGCTGCGCGCAGGTGCCGCAGGTTGATCGACAGTGCATCACCATGGCGGTCGTCGATAAGTTTTCGATGGGGTTCCTGACGGCTCATGAGTGCCATGTTGCGCTGAGATGCCCTTCCGCTGCATCAAGGGTTAACCCTTTCGTATAAGAAAGTCAGAACGCTCGGAAAGTCGAAGTCAGCACACGCGAGCAACGGCTGCAGGACACTGGATGCATGACGACGAACCTGGCCGCGCCCGCATCGTTCCGACCCGGCGACGAGGTGCCTTGCACGCTGATGCGCGGTGGAACCTCGAAGGGCGCCTACTTCCTGGCCACCGACCTGCCGGCCGACGAGGCCGCGCGCGACGCGCTGATCCTCGGCGCCATGGGCCATGGGGAACCGCGGCAGATCGACGGCATCGGCGGCGGCACGCCACTCACGACCAAGGTCGCGATCGTGTCACGGTCGACACACGAGCACGCCGACGTCGACTACCTGTTCGGCCAGGTCGTGGCGAGCGAATCGCGCATCGACTACGCGCCCACCTGCGGCAACATCCTCGCCGGCGTCGGCCCGTTCGCGATCGAGCGGGGCCTCGTGCCGGCGCAGGACGGCGATACGGCGGTGCGTATCCGCATGGTCAACACCGACTCGCTGTGCACGGCCGTCATCCGAACGCGCGATGGCCGCGTGCAGTACGCGGGCGACACCGCCATCAGTGGGGTGCCCGGCACGGCTGCGCCGGTGCTGCTGACGTTCTCCGACATCGCGGGCTCGTCCTGCGGCGCGCTGTTGCCGACCGGCCGTGCACGCGACGTCGTCGACGGAGTGGCCGTCACCTGCATCGACCACGGCATGCCGGTCGTCGTCCTGCGTGCGTCCGATGTCGGGGCGACCGGCTACGAGACGCCGCAGGCCCTGGACGCCGACGTCGCGCTCAAGGCTCGCGTCGAGCGCATCCGCCTGCTGGCCGGCCCGCTGATGGGCCTGGGCGACGTCGCCAACAAGGTGGTGCCGAAGATGACGCTGGTGGCGCCGGCCATCGACGGCGGCGCCATCCACACGCGCACCTTCATTCCCAAGCGCTGCCACGATGCGATCGGCGTGCTGGGCGCCGTCTCGGTCGCCACGGCGTGCCTGATGGACGATTCGGTTGCCGCCCAGTTCGTGGCGCGCGCGGACGTGCGCGAACGGGACCTGTCCATCGAACACCCTTCCGGCGAATTCACCGTGCGCCTCGTGCTCGGCGGGCGCCCTGCCGAGTTCGACTCGGTCGCCCTGCTGCGCACGGCACGCGCGCTGTTCCGAGGGCAGGTCGTCATTCCAGGAAACAATTCATGATCATCGACATCCACGGCCACTACACCACCGCGCCCAAGGCGCTGGAGGCGTGGCGCAGGCAGCAGATCGCCGGCCTCGCCGACGCCGCGCTGACGCCCTCCGCCGACGCGCTGAAGATCAGCGACGACGAACTGCGCGAATCGATCGAGACGAACCAGCTCGCGAAGATGCGCGAGCGCGGCATCGACCTGACGGTGTTCTCGCCGCGCGCCAGCTTCATGGCGCACCACATCGGCAACTTCGAGACGAGCGCCACCTGGGCGCGTCTGTGCAACGACCTGTGCGCCCGCGTCGCCGGCCTCTATCCGGACCACTTCATCGGCGCCGCGATGCTGCCGCAGTCGCCCGGCGTCGACCCACGCACCTGCCTTCCCGAGCTTGACCGCTGCGTGAAAGAACTGGGCTTCGTGGCGCTCAACCTCAATCCCGATCCGTCGGGGGGGCACTGGACGTCGCCGCCGCTGTCCGACCGCCACTGGTACCCGATCTACGAGCGCATGGTGGAGCTGGACATCCCCGCGATGATCCATGTGAGCACCAGCTGCAACGCATGCTTCCACACCACAGGCGCGCATTACCTGAATGCGGACACCACCGCCTTCATGCAGTGCCTGACCTCCGACCTGTTCAGGGACTTCCCCACGCTGCGCTTGGTGATCCCGCACGGCGGCGGTGCGGTGCCGTACCACTGGGGACGCTTCCGTGGCCTCGCACAGGAGATGAACAAGCCACTGCTCGAGCAGCACCTGCTGGACAACATCTTCTTCGACACCTGCGTCTACCATCAGCCTGGCATCGACCTGCTCACCAAGGTCATCCCCGCCAGGAACGTCCTGTTCGCCTCCGAGATGATCGGCGCCGTGCGCGGCATCGACCCGCAGACGGGCCATGCCTACGACGACACGCGCCGCTTCATCGACGCGGCGCCGACGCTGAGCGACGCCGAGCGCCGGCAGATCTTCGAACTCAACGCGCGTCGCGTCTATCCGCGCCTGGCCGCGGCCCTCGACGCCCGCCGACAAGGAGCGGCGCGATGAACACGCTGGGCATCGTCAAGAGAAACATCGAGCGCGCGCCGGCCGAGGCCGTGGCGCGACTGCACGCGTTCGGTGTCGCCACCGTGCACGAGGCCATGGGCCGCGCGGGCCTCGCGCAGCCCGTGCTCGCGCCGATCTACGAAGGCGCGCGCGCCTGCGGCCCGGCCATCACGGTGCTGCTGCAGCCCGGCGACAACTGGATGATGCACGTGGCCGCCGAGTTGATCCAACCGGGGGACGTGGTGATCGCCGCCTGCACCACGGCCAATGTCGACGGGTTCTTCGGCGACCTGCTGGCGACGTCCTTCCGCGCGCGCGGCTGCGCGGGCCTGGTGATCGACGGCGGCGTGCGCGACGTGCAGGAACTGCGCGGGATGCGCTTTCCCGTCTTCGCGCGCGCCCGGAACGCCCGTGGCACGGTCAAGGCCACGCTGGGCTCGGTCAACGTGCCCGTCGTGTGCGCGGGCGCGCTCGTCCACCCGGGCGACGTCGTGGTGGCCGACGACGACGGCGTGGTCATCGTGCCGGCCGCCGCCGCCGCCGAAGTGGCCGACCTGGCGCAAGCCCGCGAGGCGAACGAACAGAACAAGCGCGCCCGCCTCGCCGCCGGCGAGCTGGGCCTGGACATCTACGACATGCGCGGCAAGCTGGCCGCGGCGGGGCTGCGCTACGTCGACTGAGATCGACGGCGGCCTGCGCGACACGACGAACCGGAGACAAGACTCATGAGACATTTCGCACGCGTGGACGTGAAGACGTTCATCGACGAGCGCCCGATGGGCGTGGTGCAGTGGCTGCTGCTGGCCCTGTGCTTCCTGGTGGTGGCGGCCGACGGCATGGACGTCGCCATCATGGGCTTCCTGGCGCCCTCCATCCTGCAGGAGTGGCACGCCTCGCGCGCCGCATTCGGCCTGGTGATGAGTGCCGCGCCCGCCGGCCTGGTGCTGGGCGCGCTGGTCGCCGGCCCGGCTTCCGATCGCATCGGCCGCAAGACGGTGCTCACCCTGTCCGTGCTGCTGTTCGGCATCTTCACGGCGCTGACCTCGTTCACCGGCAACCTCACCGAGATGGCGGGCCTGCGCCTGCTCACCGGCCTCGGGCTGGGCGCGGCGATGCCCAACTCGACGACGCTGCTGTCGGAGTACGTGCCGCAACGCGCGCGCTCCCTGCTGATCGCGATCATGTTCACGGGCTTCAACCTCGGTTCGGGGGTCGTCGGCTTCGCAGCGGCGTGGCTGATCCCGCAGTTCGGCTGGCGTGCGGTGCTGCAGGCCGGCGGCGCGCTGCCGCTGCTGCTGGTGCCGTTGCTGGTGGTGCTGCTGCCCGAGTCGGCGCGCTTCATGGTCGTGCGTCGCCACGCGGCCGAGCGCATCGGCGCCGTGCTGGGGCGCGTCTGCCGCACCCGCTTCGAGCCGGGCACCGAGTTCGTCGCGCCGGAGCCCGCGCTGCAGGCCAAGGCGCCCACGCGCGTGCTGTTCTCGCCCGGCTACGGGGGCATGACCGTCGCGCTGTGGACGACCTACTTCATGGGCCTGCTGGTGATCTACCTGCTCACGGGCTGGCTGCCGACGCTGATCAAGGACGCGGGCCTGCCCATCGCGAAGGCGGCCAGCATCACGGCGATGTTCCAGATCGGCGGGACCCTGGGGGCGATCCTGGTCGGCTGGGCGATGGATCATGTGTCGCCGACGCGCGTCATCGGCGTGTCCTACGCGGTGGGTGCCGCCTGCATCCTGGCACTGTCCAGCGCGGGCCCGCTGTCGAGTTCGCTGGGCCTGCTCGTCGCGGCCGCGGGCTTCTTCATGAGCGGCGCGCAGACGGGCCTGAACGCGTTCGCGCCGAACTGCTATCCGACCCTCGCGCGCGCGACCGGCGTCAGCTGGATGCTGGGCATGGGTCGCTTCGGCAGCATCCTGGGCTCCAGCATCGGCGGCGTGTTCCTGGCGGCAGGCTGGGGTTTCGGCGCCATCATTGCGATGCTGGCGATCCCCGCGCTGCTGGCCGGCCTGTCCGTTCTCAAGGCGCGCGTGGCCGACGCCACGTCCGACGCGACCCGCGGCCGCGACGAGGCCCGCCTGGCCCGCATCTGAACGGAGATACATCATGGCTCGCATCATCGGCGGCGTCGCCTGCTCGCATACACCCACCATCGGGTTCGCCCACGACAAGGCGACCAGCGACGACCCCGTCTGGGGTCCGATCGTCGCGGCCTTCGCGCCAGTCAAGGCCTGGCTCCAGGAGCAGAAGCCGGACGTCGCGATCGTCGTCTACAACGACCACGTCACCTCGTTCTTCTTCGATCACTACTCGGCCTTCGCGCTGGGCGTCGGCGAACGCTTCGAGGTGGCCGACGAGGGCGGCGGCCCGCGCGACCTGCCGGGCATCCAGGGGCATCCGGCCCTCGCGGCGCACATCGGCGCGTCGCTCACCGCCGACGAGTTCGATCTGTCGTTCTTCCAGGATCGCCCGCTCGACCACGGCTGCTTCTCGCCGCTGTCGGTGCTTTGCGAGCACGCCGGCGGCTGGCCGTTCCCGATCGTGCCGCTGCAGGTGGGCGTGCTGCAGTCGCCGGGGCCCAACGCGCGCCGTTGCTGGAAGCTGGGCCACGCCTTGCGGCGCGCCATCGAGAGCTATCCGCAGGATCTGCGCGTGGCCATCATCGCCACCGGCGGCCTGTCGCACCAGGTGCACGGCGAACGCTCGGGCTTCAACAACACCGAGTGGGACGCGAAGTTCCTCGACCTGATCGTCAACGATCCGGTGCGCCTCACGGAAATGACGGTGGCCGAGCTCGCGACGCTGGGGGGCTACGAAAGCGCCGAAGTCATCATGTGGCTGGTCATGCGCGGCGCGCTGTCGGCCAACGTGACGCCGCGTCACCAGGCGTATTACCTGCCGTCGATGACCGGGATCGCCACGCTCGTCTTCGAGAACCATGCGACGCCGGCGCACGAGTCCGAGCTGCGCCGGCACCGCGAGCACATGGCGCGCGAGACGCTGGGCCTCGAGGCGCTCGCGGGCACCTATCCGTTCACGCTCGAACGCAGCGTCAAGGCGTATCGCATCAACAAGTTCCTGCACTCGCTGGTCGACCCCCGTGCGCGCACGGCGTTCCGCGCGGACGAGACGGCGGCGATGCACGCCGCGGACCTGAGCGATATCGAGCGCGACCTGCTGGCACGCCGCGATTGGCAGGCGCTGCTGCACTACGGCGTCATCTTCTTCCTGCTCGAGAAGCTTGCGGCGGTGAGCGGCCTGTCGAACCTGCACGTGTACGCCGCGATGAGAGGCCAGAGCCTGCAGGAGTTCCTGAAGACACGGAACGCGCCGACGGCCGTGTACTCGGTCTCCGGGAGCGACGCCTCGGCCCCGAAGCCGCCACCCCGTTGACGCCTGAAGCAGCGCTGCGCTGCTGACGTCGACCACCTCCGACCGACGAACGGAGCACTTCGGTGCCCCGGGAAAGCACTCGCGTCCATTTTTCTCAACAGCCGCGCCGACGCCGATCACGCCGCGCGCTCGGTGACCCTGGCTGCATCCGGATCAACACCACCAGACCACAACGAGGAGACCTCAGATGACCCGCCCATCCCTGTTTCGCATGAACCCCGTCGCAGCCGCGCTCGCGTCGACCGCATTGGCCCTCGCATCGGGCGCCGCGCGCGCTGACCAGCTGAGCGACCTGCAGGCCGCGCTGCAGAAGCTGCAAGCCCAGGTCGCCGACCTGCAGGCGCAACGCGCCGCGGACGCGCAGAAGGCGGCGGCACCGGCCACCCCCGCGGTGGTCGTCAACCCGCCACCTGCGATTCCTGCGACGACCGATATCGGCACGGCCTCGCAGCTCGTGCCGGTGCCGCGCCTCCTGCAGCTCAAGACCAACGGGGGCAGCTTCATGGCGTATGGCTCGATCGACGAATACCTCAACCACATGAGCAGCAGCGGGGGCGTCAAGATCAACTCGCTGCAGGACGGCGCCATCATGCGCAGCCGCCTCGGCTTCACGGGGTCCAAGGACTTCGGATCCGGCTACGGCGGCGGCTTCACGCTGGAGACCGGCCTGAACGCCACCAACGGCACGCAAGCCGACCAGCCGAACGCCACCACGACGGGCCTGACCACCAGCGGCCGCCTGTTCGACCGCCAGGCCTGGGCCGGCGTGACGACGCCCTATGGCGAGGTGCGCGTCGGCCGCCAGAACAGCGAGCCCTTCCTCGGCGGCAACTACGTCGACTACACCGAGCGCACGCTGGGATCGGTGGTGAACTCGTTCGGCGTGCCGTCGCGGTACGACGGCGACATCGCCTACATCTCGCCGCGCATCGGCGGCGTGCAGATGGCGGCGCACTATGCGCTGGGCGGCGGAGGCAGCCAGGGCAAGAGCGCTTACAACCAGGGCGTGTACCAGCTGCGGGTGGACTACATCGGCGGCCCGGCCCACGTCGGCTACCAGGGCCTGGTGGCCCACGCGCCCAGCGGCTCCGCGCACGGCAATGACGTCTTCTATCACAACGCCTACGTGAACTACGACTACGGCCAGGGCACCCTCTACGCGACCTACGTCCGGTCGAACAACGGCGGCGGCGCGCTGAACAACACGGGCGGCAACGAAGTCGGCAACCTGCCCACGGTCGTGAGCGGCACCAACGCGACGGTCGGCACCACGTACGACGTCTACCAGGTCTCGGCCGACTACCGGCTCACGCCGACGCTGCGCCTGGGCGGCCTGTACGGCAAGATCAAGGACAACCAGGCGTCGAGCGGCGACGCCTCCGGCTGGTCGGTCGGCGCCTACTGGCAGGTCTTCTCCAACCTGACGCTTTATTCGCTGATCGATTCCATCGACAACAACTCGACCGCCGCGTTCAGCCTGGCGGGTTCGGCGGCGCTGACCAAGAACTTCTCCGGCACCAACCTGACGGGCCAGCGCATCAACGGCGTGCAGGTGGGCGGGCTGTTCCGCTTCTGAGCGCGGCGAGGGGAGGCGTCGTGACGTCCTGCTTCGCCCCCGCCCCTCGCGCCCCGTTCCCCTTGCCGCCGGCGGGCACCGCAGTCGCCGGACCCGGACATCCCCTCTCGCATGAACCATTTCCCGCACGGCCGGCATCTACGGCCTACGTCGGAAACACTCACAAAGGTGATGGTTCATGCTGTCGATCCTCGTCGGCCACTGCTTTTTCCAGAACTTCGACCCCAAGCAGCTCGCTCGCGCCAAGCCGTATCCGCCGCTGGCCACGCTGCAGGTGGCGGCCCGGTTGCGGCAGGCGGGGCATCGCGTCACCTTCTTCGATGCGATGCTGGCCCAGGGCCCGCGGGAGTTCGACGCGCTGCTCGACGTCGCCCGGCCGCAGCTGGTGCTGCTCTACGAGGACAACTACAACTACCTGAGCAAGATGTGCCTGGGCAGGATGCGCGGTGCGGCCGGCGAGATGATCGCCAGCGCGCGCGCGGCGGGCGCGCGCGTCATCGCGGCGGGCTCGGACGTCAGCGACGCGCCCGACCACTACCTGCGCCTGGGCGCCGACCTGGTGCTGCGCGGCGAGGGGCTGGCCGGCCTGCACCGGGTGCTGGCGCGGCTGGACGGCGACCTGCAGGCCGCCAGCGCCGCGCTGTTGGAGGGACTGTCGGACGTCAGCGCGCTGGTCGGCGACCGCGTGGTGACGGGCCAGCCGGTCGAGCCCCGCGAGAAGGTGATCGCGATCGCGGGCGCGGCCGCCCCGGCCAGCGACGTGCTCCACGAGGCCGTCGCCTGGGACCTGGTGGACATGCCGCGCTACCGCGCCATCTGGGAAGCCGCGCATGGCTACTTCAGCCTGAACATGGCCGCGTCCAAGGGCTGCTCGTTCCGCTGTGCCTGGTGTGCCAAGCCGATCTGGGGCAACCGCTACCAGCAGCGCAGCGCCGCGGCGGTGGCGGCGGAGA
>OUNM010791285.1_pt1 | contig 11198 bp, 12 predicted proteins | sample 1769961 | NCBI WGS metagenome assembly OUNM01 (sample SAMEA3914820, study PRJEB12502) | metagenome | biome: forest; material: soil | place: USA | collected 2012-03-12 | depth 0.3 m
ATCTCGCCCACCGCGAGATCGACCTCGTTGCCGACCGAGATCAGGCGCGAAAAGCCGATGCCACGCGCATCCGCCCGCGAGAGCAGCGCGCCGATCAGGCTGCCGCTCTGGCTGACGAGCCCCCAGTTGCCGGTCCGCAATTTGTCGACGGCGAAGGCTGCGTTGGCGGTCAGCGCCATCGGCGGATCGGTGCTCACCGTGCCGATGCTGTTGGGCCCCACCAGGCGGATGCCGGTCTCCTTCACGATGCGCACCAGATCGTCCTGCATCGAGGCGCCGGCCGCGCCCGCATCGGCGAAGCCGCCAGCCAGGATCGAGGCGACCTTCACGCCGCGCCGCCCGCAGGCCGCCAGCGCCTCGACCGCATCCTTGCCGTTCAGCAGGATGTAGGCGTGGTCGATGTCGCGAGGAAGATCGTCGATCCCCTTGTAGGCCTTCACGCCGAACACTTCGGAGCGGCCGGGATTGACCGGCAGAATTTCGCCTGTGAAACCGTGCTTCCGCAGGAAGCGCTGGGGCCGCGAGGTTGTGCGCTTTTCGTCCGACGAGGCGCCGATCAGCGCCACGCGCTTGGGTTCGAAAAGCGAAGAGAACAGCGTGTTGGGAGAGCTCATCGGCTGAGTATACTCGTTCCATGCTGTCCCGCCGTAGCCTCATCGCCGCGTCTGCTTCAATTGCCCTGCCGGCACACGCACAGTCAGCTTGGCCCACCAAGCCGATCAAACTGATCGTGCCTTATGCAGCCGGCGGTTCGACCGACGTGGTCGGTCGTGTCATCGCCGAGTATCTCGGCCGTCAGCTCGGCCAGAACCTCGTCGTCGACAACCGGCCAGGCAAGGGTGCCACGATCGGCACCTCGCAGGTCGCCAAGGCGGCACCCGACGGCTACACGCTGCTCGTCTCCAACATCTCTTCGCTTGCCGTCGCACCGCCGCTCTATGGCGATCTCGACTACGACCCGGTGAAGGACTTCGTCCACATCTCGCTGGCGTCATTCAATCCCAGCGTCCTCGTCGTCAATCCGCAGTTTCCGGTGAAGACGCTCGCCGAGTACGTGGCCTACGCCAAAGCCAATCCAGACAAGCTCGCCTTCGCTACCTCCGGCCCCGGCTCGAGCAATCACATCCTGGGCGTGATGCTGGGCCTGGTGAGCGACACCAAGCTGGTCCACATCCCCTATCGCGGCGCGGGCCCCGCCATGCAGGACACGATCGCGGGCAACGTGCCGTCGATGTTCGACTCGCTGCCCTCCGCCGCGATGCACATCAAGGCCGGCAAGGTGCGTGCGATCGCGGTCAGCGGAGAGAAGCGCAATCCCTCCTTTCCCGACGTGCCGACGATGAAGGAATCGGGTTATCCCGAGCTTGTTTCCTATTCCTGGTTCGGCCTGTCGGCGCCGGCCAGGACCCCCGCGGCGATCGTCGATCGATTGGCACGCGAGATGCAGGTCGTCCTGAAGAACCCGGACGTGATCAAGCGCTGGGAGGAAATCGGCGCCGAATCGAGCACAATGACCCCCAGTGAATTCAGCGCGTTCGTCCAGGTCGAGTTGGAAAAGGCGACAAAGGCCGTGAAAGCTTCCGGAGCGAAACCCGAATAAGGAGACGACGATGACCATCCGCCGCGTGACCTCTCCCGACGTTCCCGAGCCGCCTCCCGAAAGGTGGTCCAACTGCCTCGTCTGCGACGGCATCGCCTACGTCTCGGGCATGACCGCGACCAGCCTTGGCACCGAAGCACTCGCCAAGCTCGACGAATACGAGCAGGGCAAGGTGATCTTCGACAAGATCAAGGGCATGCTCGAGGCCGCGGGCGGCACGATGAGCGACGTGACGACGGTCCAGATCTACGTCACCAACATCAAGAACAACACCAAGGTCTGGAAAGCCCGCGCCGAATACTTCAAGGGCAACTTCCCCACCTCGACCCTGGTCCAGGTGGCCGCGCTGGCGACCCCCGAGACCACGGTCGAGATCAACGCCATCGCGCATATCGGCAAGGGACCGCGATGAGGGTCCGCGCTAGCCTCAGCGCTTCATGAAATCGACGAAGGCACGCAGCGGCGCGGGCATGAAGCGCCGGCTCGGGTAAGCACATCGCGACGACGACGCGCTGATCGACCGGCTGGCCAAGGCCGGCGTGGCCTACGTGTCGTATTTCCCACTGGGCGGCTTCGCGCCGCTTCAATCGCCGACGTTGTCCGAGGTTGCGGCCAAGCTGAAAGCGACACCGATGCAGGTCGCCCTTGCTGGCTGCTGCAGCGCGCGCCGAATATCCTGCTGATTCCCGGCACCTCGTCGGTTGCGCACCTGCGCGAAACCTGGCGGCGGCAACCCTGAAGCTGCCGCCCGATGCCGTGGCAGGCTCGACACTATCGGCCGCGCCTAACCGCTTAGGCGTGAGAGTACATCGCCTTGCCGCCAACCGGCATGGTGGCCTTCAGGATCGTGCCGCCATTCACCTTCGAGCTCGGGCGGGAGACGACCAGATAGAGGTCGTTCCCGTTGAAGGCGATGTTGGTACAGAAGATGTCGTCGCCCGGATCGACGTGGTGCGTCGGCCGGCCGAGCGCATCGAAACGCCAGGCCGTCGTGCTGGGATGGGCGATCACGAGACCGCCTTCCGCGTCGAGCGCCAGGCCATCCGGCCCGGAATGGCCGCCGGTCATCTGGATGAAGAGGCCGACCTTGCTCGCCATGCCGTCGCCCATCAGCGGCAGGCGCCACACTGCGTTGCCGCGCGTCACGCCGACATACAGCACGTTCTCGGCCTTGTTCATTACCAGGCCGTTGGGGCTCGGCACGGTGCCGACCAGCATCGTGAGCTTGCCCGCGGTGTCGTAGCGATACACGCGGCCCGTCGGATCGTGCAGGCCGGTCTGGCCCTGGTCGGTGAAATAGAGGTCGCCATTGGCCGCGAAGAAGAGATCGTTCACGCCCTTGAAGCTCTCCGAGGCGCGCGTCTCGATCACCGGCGTCACCTTACCGTCGCGCGGATCTAGCAGGATGATGCCGCGCTTGTAGTCGGTGATGAAGATGCGGCCGTCCTTGTGGATCTTCAGCCCGTTGGGCCAGCCGTCATACTCGGTAATCAACTCCCACGCGCCGGCCGGGCTGATGCGAAACACGCGCCCGAACGGAATGTCGGTGACATAGAGATTGCCCGCGCGATCGAAGCTTGGCCCTTCGAGGAAGGACTCGAGTTCCTGGCCGGCGGCGTTCGCGTCGGCCCAGGTCGACTTGCGCTTGTGGCGGAACTTCTCCGGCATCCGCGACCACTCGGTCGCGGGAACAGGTTTTGTCAGGCCCCACATTATTCTTCTCCTCCCCCGTCATACGGGGGAGGACACAGGAGGGGGCAAAGCCCCAAACTCGTTGCCTTCCCCCTCCCTACCCTCCCCCGTATGACGGGGGAGGAAGAGAAAGAGCCTAAGCCGCCTTCACTTCGCGTTCGGCCTTGAGGGCACGCACGGTCTCGCGGAGCGCGTGCACCGTCTTCTCGATCTCCGCGCCGCCGTGCGTCGCGGAGACGAAGCCGCCAGGTGCTCCCATGACGTCGACGCCGTGGGTCATCAGGCCCATGCGGATCTTGCCGGTGAGCGGCCCCGCGCCGCGCGCGCCCTTCAGCTTGGCGAACGGCACCTTCAGCGGATCGAACGTCGCGGGATCGATCGGATCGTTGAAGGGATTGGGATAGATCAGGAAGGTCGAGGACTGGCCGTAGATGCCCCACGGCATGCCTTCCTTCACCAGCACCTCGGTCAGGGCCTTGCGCAGCTCGGCCGCCGTCTTGTTGGCCTTCTCCGCGAGATCCTGATCGCGCAGCAGCGTGAGCGCCGTCACCGCCGCGGCGGCCGACAGCGGGTTGGCATTGTAGGTGCCGGGATGGGCGATCTTCTCCTTGTTGCGCGCGGCCGAGGCTGCGTGGTCGATCTGGTCGAGGATCGCAGCACTGCCCGCGACCGCGCCACCCGGCAAGCCGCCGGCCACTATCTTGGCCTGGATGCAGAGATCGGGAGTGACGCCGAATGCCTTCTGCGCGCCCCCCGAGGACCAGCGATAGCCGGTGATGACCTCGTCCATCAGCATGATGACGCCCTTCTTCTTCGTGGCGTCGCGCACGGCCTGGATGAAGCCCGGCGGCAGCGGCGCCTGGCCCCACGACGCGCCCGACGGCTCGAACATCACGGCGGCGATATCGTCGCGCTCCTCGATCAGCTTCACGACGGCGGCGACGTCGCCTTGCGGCATCACGATCGAGAGTGAACTCACATCCTGCGGCACGCCCGGCGTGGTGCCGCCGTCATAAGTGGCACCCGCGCCCGCCGTCACGTTGTCGTGCCAGCCATGGAAGTGGCCGATGAAGCGCACGATCTTGTCCTTGCCGGTGTGGGCGCGCGCCAGTCGGATCGCCATGTGCGAGGCCTCGGTGCCCGATGCAGTGAACCGCACCTTCTCCGCGCAGGGCGTCAATTCGCACACCAGTTCCGCCCAGCGCACTTCCAGCTCATGGCTCGAGCCGTAATGGGTGCCGAGCTCCATCTGCTTCTTTACCGCCTCGATGACCGCGGGATGGGAGTGGCCCAGCAGCATCGCGCCGTGGCCGCCGAAATAGTCCACATACTCGTTGCCATCGACGTCCCACTTGCGCGGGCCCTTGGCCTTGGCGACATGAATCGAATAGGGGTCGAGATACCGCGCATCGTGCGTGATGCCGCTCGGCAAGACCTTGCGGGCGCGCTCATAAAGCGCGCCGGAGCCTGGAGTCTTGGCCTTGTAGTCGGTAACGATCGCCGAATTGGTCGGTGCTGTGGTGCTCATTTGCCCTCACTTAGCTAATGACGGAGCATCGCAAGCCTCGCTTGCTTCGCCAAGGCCCGAGGGCTAATCAGCGACACGATTTCTCACACGGGAGCCCTGCATTGACCGCTCAAGTGAACGCCAAGCCACGTGGCCGCCAGTTCTTCAACAATCCGGGCCCGACCAACATCCCTGATCGCATCCTGCGGGCAATGGACCGCCCGGTCATGGACTTCCTCGCGCCTGAGTTCCTGGAGATCCAGCGCGCCTGCTTCGCGGGCCTCAAGCGCATCCTGAAGACCGACGGGGAAATCTTCGTTCACGCCTCGACCGGCCACGGCGCCTGGGAAGCCGCGGTCGCCAACCTCTTCTCGCCGGGCGACCTCGTGCTGGTGATCGAGACCGGTCACTTCTCCAACGGCTGGATGGAGATGGGCGAGGCGCTGGGCCTCAAGGTCGAGATGCTGAAGGCCGATTGGCAGAAGGGCCTCGAGTTCGACAAGCTCACCGAGCGTCTCGCGAAGGACAAGAACCACGAGATCAAGGGCATCTTCTCGGTCCACAACGAGACCGCGACCGGCATGGTCCTGCCGCTGTCCGAGGTGCGCCGTTCGATCGACGCGGCCAAGCATCCCGCGCTGCTGCTCTCGGACACGATCTCCTCGCTCGGCAGCATGGAATACAAGATGGACGCCTGGGGCGTCGACGTCACCGTCGGCGGCAGCCAGAAGGGCCTGATGATGCCGACGGGTCTGGCGATCACCGGCGTCAGCAAGAAGGCGATGGAGGCCTCGCGGCATTCCAAGATGCCGAAGTACTACTTCAACTGGTCGCTGATGGCGGCACGCATGCCGCAGAAGTTCATCGGCACCGTGCCGGTGCATCAGTTCTTCGGCCTGCAGGAATCGATCAAGATGATCGAGGAAGAGAGCCTCGACGCGATCTTCGCCCGCCACGCCCGTCTCGCCGAAGCCACGCGCGAGTGCGTCCGTGCCTGGAGTGGTTCGAATGGGGGAGCGAACGGCAAGGGTCCGTCGCTCTACGGCCAGACCGTGGATCGTCTGTCGAACTCGGTCACCACCATCATGATGCCGGAGGGTCACACCTCTGACGCCATGCGCAAGGTGGCGCTCGAGCGCTTCAACCTGTCGCTGGGCGGCGGCCTCGGCCCGCTGATGGGCAAGGTGTTCCGCATCGGCCATCTCGGCGACCTCAACGAGCCGATGCTGCTGGGCTGCCTCGCGACCACTGAACTCGCGATGAAGACCGTCGGCGTGCCGTTCGCCTCGGGCGGCGTGGACGCCGCGATCAAGTCGCTCGCGAACTAAGTTGAATCATTCCCTCCCCCGTCTTCGGGGAGGTGCCCGAAGGGCGGAGGGGGTCAAGTCGCTCGCGAACTAGCCTCGAGGAATGCCGCTATCTCCCGGTCGCTGGTGAGGCGCACGACCGGGACGTGGCCACCATATAGCTCCAGCTCCGCCTGGATGCGCGGACGGCGGTCGCTGTTGTAGCGCCAGGCCTGCTTCAACAGACCCCAGTCGAATTGCTCGGGACAGCCTTCCGGCAGATCGGCGCGCCGGCGCTGCGCTGGAACGAGCCAGCGCGGCCGTTCGATGACCACGAATCGCTCGGCGCGCGCGAGCGTCAGGTCCAGGGCGAGGCCGGAGAAGCTGCCGTCGACGCCCCAGCCGTCGGCCGTGATCGCCTCCGACACGCGTGCGCGAAAGCTCGCTGTGTCCGATTCTTTCCAGTCGGGCCGCCAATAGAGCACGTCGAGATGGACGACCGGCAGGCCGAGCTTGCCGCCGAGCGCAAGGGACAGCCGCGTCTTGCCGCTGCCCTGGCATCCGGCAACGACGATCCGCTTCATCAGAACGCGGGCTTGCGTCCCGCGACGGCCTCGATGAAGCGCTCCGGCTTGATCGCGGAAAGAGGCGTCGCCTGGGTGACGGTCGGATCGAGCGCGATGCCGAGCACCGGTTCGAAGGCCAGCGCCTTGGGATTGAAGGCGTAGAGCTGGCCCTTGGTGAGGTTGAACCACCAGGCGTGCAGCACGAGCGTGCCCGCGGCCACCTTCTCGGCGATCCACGGAAAGCTCATCAGGTTCTGCACCGAGTTCACGACGGACGCCTGCTCCACGGCACGCAGAATCTCGTCGCGCGAGCGGCCCTTCAACTCCTCGATCGCGAGGTCGCGCACGTCCTGGGCCACCGCCGTCCAGGTCGAGAGATAGTCGTAGTCGGCGAACGCACTCTTGTCGCCGTCGACCAGCGCGGCGATGCCGCCGCACAGCGCATGGCCCAGGATCACGATGTGCTCGACATTGAGGCCGCGCACGGCGAATTCTATCGCGGCCGAGGTGCCGTGCTGTTGATCGTCGGGAGGATCGAGCGCCGGCGGCACCATGGCGCCGATGTTGCGCACGGTGAAGATGTCGCCCGGCTTGGTCTGGGTCAGAATGCCGGGATCGACGCGCGCGTCGGCGCAACCCACGATCAGGATCTTGGGCGACTGGCCCTCGGTCGCCAGCTTCTCGAACAGGTCGAGGTGGTCGTGATAATAGCCCAGGCGGAATTCCGCGAAGCCCTTGAGCAGTCCTTCCAGCGCCTTCATCTCTCGCCTACGATCCCTGCAAATAACGGACAAATCAAATGACCGAAGAACTGCTCTACGACAAGCGCGGCGAAATAGGCTGGATCACCTTCAACCGCCCCAAGCAGCGCAATGCGCTCACTTTTGCCATGTATGAAGGCCTGGCCGAAATCTGCGGCCGGCAGGCAAAGACCCGCGAGGCGAAGGCGCTGGTGATCACCGGTGGCGGCGACAAGGCCTTTGCCGCCGGCACCGACATCGCCCAGTTCCAGTCCTTCAAGGACGGTGACGACGGCATCGCCTACGAGCGCAAGATGGACGGTATCCTGGAAACGATCGAGCGCTGCTCCGTGCCGACGGTGGCAGCAATCAACGGCTTCTGCACCGGCGGCGGCGCGGCCATCGCCGCGGTCTGCGACTTCCGGATCGGCACGCCCACGGCGCAGTTCGGCTTCCCGATCGCCCGCACCCTTGGGAATTGCCTGTCGATGGGCAACTACGCGCGGCTCGCCGCGCTGGTCGGGCCGCAGCGAGTGAAGGAGATGATCCTGCTCGCCAAGCTGGTCGACGCCGAGACCGCCCTGTCGATCGGGCTGGTGAGCGAGCTGCATCCCGACGTCGCAGCCCTCCATGCACGCGCTGAGGAGCTGGCAACGACTCTCGCGGGCCACGCACCGATCACGATGCAGACCACAAAAGAGGCGCTGCGCCGCCTGCAGGCCAAGATCGGCGACGAGAACATCGACGACCTGATCCGCCACACCTACGCCAGCGCCGACTTCCGCGAAGGCATGAGCGCCTTTTTAGGCAAGCGCGCGCCGAAATGGACGGGAACCTAACGCCGCCGGCCGAAGAGTCTGATAGGATGCCGGTTTGGCGAAGGAGGGTGCGATGCATCGACTTGGATCGATCGTGGCGGTGCTCGGCTTGTCGCTGATCGCGGCAGGGTGCGCCGCCGACCGCTCGCAGCGGGTCATGAACAAGGAAGACATGCTGGCCGCGTCCGGCTTCAAGTTCGTCCCGGCCAACACGCCGGAACGCCAGGCGGCCTTCACCAAGTTGCCGCCGCACAAGTTCATCCGGCAGGTGCGCGGCGACAAGGTCATCTATGTCTATGCCGATCCAACGATTTGCGCGTGCCTCTATGTCGGCGGCCAGAAAGCCTATGGCGCCTACCGGGCTCGCGTCTTCGACAAGCAGATCGCCGACGAACAGGCCACCGTCGCCAACGACGTTTACTACATGAGCGACTGGAACTGGGCGCCGTGGTCCGCGGGCTATCCGTCCGGCTGGCCCTACGTCGATTCGATCTACAATTTCTGACCGCGGTCAGTCCGGCAGGGCCTCGGCATAGGCCACGGCCTCGAGCAGCAGGTCGGCGAACCACGGCTGGTCCTTGGCGTGGGTCGCCCAGCAGTCGCGATAGGCCGCGGGTGGAACGGTATCGCAGAGGGCGATCGGGGCGGTCCTGGTCTTCGCCTGGATGAACGAGACGAAGACCTTGCCACCCTTTGCGGCGGAAATCGCGATCCAGTTGGGCCCGGGCTGCGCCGATGCAAGGAAGGCGCCGACGGCGCGCGCGTTGGTCGTCAGGCCGATCGGCAGATCCGCCAGCTTCAGCACGGGCCAGTCGGACGCGCGGGACCAGAGATAGAAACTGGGCGTCGTGAAGAGCGTCGACAGATCGCTCGGCGGCTTGGCATTGGCCGGCCAGAAGTCCGTGCTCTCGTCGAGCCAATGCCGCAGCAGGCCTTCCGTCGAAACGATCACCCTGTTGCCGGCCGCGCCTTCGAACGACAAGCCGTCCAACGCGCCGAAGCGACCGTAGCAGCACAGCGCGGGATTGAGCACGCCCGCGCGCGCGAAGCCCGGCATCGCGGGCAGCGGCCCCAGCACGTCGCGCAACTGCACTTCGACATCGCGGCGGCGGCGGTCGTACTCGGCCCGAAACGCCGGCGTGAAAAGCTCGGGCTTGCCGAGATCCTTCGACGGGTTGTACTCGGGATCCTGCGCCATCTGCTTCAGCTCGGCGCTCGCGGTATTGCGGGCGTTAAAGTAGCTCTCGGCGGACGACTGCGCCCAGGCCGGCAGCACCAAGAGCACGAGAAGAAGAGCAGCGGCAAAGCGCATCAGAAGCTTGCCTCCACCGCACCGAGGCCAACGAACTCGCCGCGCGCTTTGGTGCCGGGCGGATAATAGCGCAGGCCGGTCCACGAGCCGGTCGTGATCGCCTGGCCACTGCGGATGCCGCCGCGCTCGCGCACGGCATGATCGATCATCCAGGCGAGCGGCCGCGTCGGGTCGATCGATCCGAGCCCGCCCTTCTGGTCGACCTCGATCTTGCCGTCGATGATCTGGCGCACCTGGAGATTGGCCCAGTCGAGCCCCTTCCAGTCCTTGATCGGCGAGCCGATCACCAGCGCGTGGTTCATCTGGTTGTCGGCCAGCAGCCACTCCGGATCGGCCGACTTGAAATCGGCGAGGCGCGTGTCGACCACTTCCATGCCGACGAAGGCATCGCCCACGGCCGCCAGCGCCTCGTCGCGCCCGACGGGCGCGCTGCGCGCCGGGATGTCGCGCACGATGTGGAAGGAGATCTCGACCTCGACGCCAATCATGTGCATGGCCTTGCCGTCGAAGCTCGCGGGCGACGTCACCAGCGTGTTCGCAAGCAGCGGCGCGCAGTTGGGATCGGCGGTCGGCGTTCTGGCGCCCACCTTCCAGCCGGACACCGGCCCGGTGGCGCGGGCGACGCCGTCCTGGATGGCATAGACCGACGCGCGATCCCGCAGCGCGAACGGCACCGGCACCTGCTTGCCCGTACGACGGGCCTCCAGCAGGGCTTGCACCGCATTGGCGATATCCTGGCTCATGCTAAGCTCCGCAAAACGACAATCCGGAGGGAACATGCCCTACGCCAGCGGCCGCGTCATTCACGACACCTATTCGACCTTGCTGACGGAACGCACCGGCGCGGTCCTCAAGATCACGACCAACCGGCCCGAGGTGCTGAATGCGCAGAGCCGCATCCTGCTGGAAGAGCTCGATGATGCCTTCAATGCCGCCATCGACGACAACGAGGTGAAGGTCATCATCCTGGCGGGCGCGGGAAAGCACTTCTCCGCCGGCCACGATCTCGGCAGCCCGCAGGAGATGGAGGACCAGAAGAAGACGCCGCTGGAGCCCGGCTTCAAGGGCGAGTACCGGCGGCTGTGGGAGCGCTTCTTCGAGAACACGATGCGCTGGCGCGACCTGCCCAAGCCCACCATCGCGCAGGTCCAGGGCTACTGCATCATGGGCGGCATGATGATCGCCTCGGCCTGCGACCTCGTCATTGCCAGCGAGGATGCGCTGTTCGCCGACCGGGCGGTGGGCTGGGGCGGCGGGCACGTGCAGTATTTCTCGATGCCGTGGGACCTGGGCCCGCGCAAGGCCAAGGAATATCTCTTCACCGGCGAGTTCATCGGCGCGGCCGAGGCCGAGAAACTCGGCCTCGTGAACCGCGTGGTGCCTCGCGAAAAACTCGAGGCCGAGACGATGGCGCTCGCGCAAAAGATCGCAACGCGCGATTCGTTCGCACTCAAGTTCGCCAAGGCCTCGGTCAACGAGACGCAGAACGCGCAGGGCTGGCGCGAGGCCATGGAAGGCGCGTTCAAGAACTACATGCTGACGATCCCGCACCGCATCGAGATGGGCACCTATGGCGCCGCTGCGCGCGAGAAGAACCCGAAGGACCGCTTCGGGATCCTGAACAAGAAGGCCTGATCAGCGCTTGGGCGTGTAGACCGCCGGCGTGGGCGGCGCCTC
>OUNM010575377.1_pt1 | contig 11197 bp, 8 predicted proteins | sample 1769961 | NCBI WGS metagenome assembly OUNM01 (sample SAMEA3914820, study PRJEB12502) | metagenome | biome: forest; material: soil | place: USA | collected 2012-03-12 | depth 0.3 m
GAACAAATCGGCGCGCGTGGCAAAGCCGTAATAGGGGCTGTTGTAGATGACGGCGGGCAGATCGGGCGCGGCGGCGAGGATCGCCTTGAAATGGTGGCGCTGCGCCGTGACCGAAGGCCCGCGCGACAAGACGCGCGGGATCACCATCAGGCCCCGCGCGCCGACCTTCTGGGCGTGCGCCGCATGCGCCACGGCGCTGGCGGTGTTGACCGCCCCGGTGCCGACGATCACCGGCACGCCGGCCTTCACCAGGCGCTCGACGCCTTCCATGCGCTGCTCATCCGTCAGCAACGGCCAGTCGCCCATCGAGCCGCAATAGACCACGGCCGACATGCCGGCCGCGATCAGCTCGCGTCCCTTGCTCACCAGCGCCTCGAAGTCAGGCCGGCGGCCTTGCGTGCAGGGCGTCATCAACGCCGGCATGCAGCCGGAAAAGACATTGGCGGTCATTGGGATTCTCCTTGAGGCTGCCTGGCAGATTGACCAGTTTGTCCCGGAGCAGCACTGTTTGCCAAGCAAATAGTCGTGGTCGCCAGGACCAATACAGGAGCAGCAATGCGCACCAAAGCCAGCATTCGTGTCGTCGGCTGCCACGCCGAAGGCGAGGTCGGGGACGTTATCGTCGGCGGCGTGCTGCCGCCGGCCGGCCGCACGATGATGGAGAAGATGATCACGATGGAACGCGATCACGACCATATAAGGCGCATGCTGATCTGCGAGCCGCGCGGCAGCGTGGCGCGCCACGTCAATCTCTTGGTTCCCTCGACGCGCGAGGACTGCGCCGCCGGTGCCATCATCATGGAGCCGACGGAATATCCGCCGATGTCCGGCTCCAACACGATCTGCGTCGCCACGGTGCTGCTCGAGACCGGCATGGTGCCGATGCAGGAGCCCGAGACGCGCTTCAAGCTCGACATGCCGGGCGGCGTCATCGAAATCAGCGCCGAATGCCGGGACGGCAAATGCGTCTCGATCACCTTGCGCAACGCGCCGGCCTTTGTCGATCGTCTCGACGCCAGCATCGAGGTGGAAGGGCTCGGAACGCTCAAGGTCGACATCGCCTATGGCGGCATGTTCTACGCCATCGTCGATGCCAAGGCGCTCGGCTTCTCGGTCGCCCCCGACGAGGCGCGCGAGCTGGCGGTTGCCGGCGAGAAGATAAGGCGGGCCGCGCGCGAGCAGCTCGATGTCGTCCATCCGGAATTCGACAATGTGCGCGGGGTGTCGATCGTGCAGTTCGCCATGCCGTTCCAGGGACCGGGCAACGTCACGCGCAACACCTGCATCGTCGCGCCGGGACGCTCGGACCGCAGCCCGACGGGAACCGGGACATCGGCCCGCATGGCCGTGCTGCAGGCGAGGGGCCTGATGGGAGTGGGCGATGTGCTGATTCACGAATCGATCATCGGTTCGCGCTTCACCGGCAGGATCGTCGAGCTGACGGAGATCGGCGGCCGCAAAGCGATCGTGCCGCAGATCACCGGCCGGGCCTGGATCACCGGCGAACACGCCTACTATCTCGACCCAGCGGATCCATACCCCCAGGGCTATGTGCTGTCGGACACCTGGGGCACCTCAACCTCGGTGAAGCAGTAGTCGCTCGACGGCGAAGTCAACCGCTTCTGTCTGAAGACCGCCGGAGGGTCTGCCGCTGCCTAGACTAACTTGGTTTGCTAGCGTTTTGCTTTGCGCCACGCCTCGTATTCGCCGTAGGCATCTTCATGCAGGGGATAGTAGCGTTGCAGCGGCGCGCCCTGCAGGAGCTTCTCGCGCGAGAACTCTTCCCAATCGTGATGCTTCTTCGATTCTTCGATCACTTTTGCGGCCATTGCGACGGGAACCACCACCACACCGTCATCGTCGGCAACGATGATGTCGCCGGGAATCACCGCGACACCGCCGCAGGCAATCGGAACGTTAACGGCATTTGGGTAGATGCTGGTCTGCACATGATAGTTGGGCGTCCAGCCGCGCAGCCATAGCGGAAGATCGAGCTTCTCGACATTGGGCCGGTCGCGCATGCATCCATCGATGACAATGCCGGCGCCGCCTCTGCCCTTGAAATAGGTCGACATCATATCGCCGAAGACGCCGGAGCTCATGTCGCCGCGCGCGTCGACCACGACCACGTCGCCCTCCTGCGCGTGGTAGAGCACGTGCCGGTGCAGCTGCGTCTCCGGATCGGCATATTCTCCCTCGTTGAAGAGGTCCGGCCGCTGCGGCAGGAACTGCAGCGTCAGCGCCGGCCCGACAATCGACTTGCCGTGGTTCTGCGCCACCGGACCGACCATGTGCGGATTGCGGAAGCCCATGTGGCCAAGCGTGCCGGCAACCGTCGCGGCGCCGATTTCTCTCAGGGCGTCGATCAGGTCCTTGGGCGGCCGGGTAATGTCGGGAGTATGCGTCATTGTTGGGCTCCGGGTGAAATTGAACTACCAGTTGGTGACAGAACCATCGCGACGCTTGAGGTGGGGCGCTTCCCAGAAACGGAAGCTCTGCGCCTCAATCGCCGCCTCGTTGACCTCTACGCCGAGCCCCGGCAGATCGCTGACGGGATAATCGGGGCCGTCAAGCCGTGGTTGCACGGGGAAGAACTCGGAATTGTCGAAGCCCAGCTTTCTTTCCGGCACCCTGGTCTCCAGCCACGCGAAGTTGGGCACCGCGGCGGCGAGATGCACGGTTGCGGCCGTGCATACCGGGCCGAGCGGATTGTGCGGCATCAGGTCGACATAGTGCGCTTCGCTCCAGCCGGCGACCTTCATTGCCTCGGTGAGCCCGCCCACATTGCAGACATCGAGCCGGTTGAACTGATGGATGCCGCGCTCGATGTAGGGCAGGAACTGCCACTTGCTGGCAAACTCCTCGCCGATGGCAAAGGGAATGTCGGTCATCTTGCGCAGGGATTCGTAGGCTTCCGGCGTCTCGTCGCGGATCGGCTCCTCGAGGAAATCAAGCACGCCGCGGCCGAGCTTGTTGCAGAAGCTCGCCGCCTCGGCCACCGACAGCCGATGATGATAGTCGATGCCGAGCACGACGTCGTCGCCAAGCGCCTCGCGCGCCTTGTTCAGCATTCCAGCGGTGGCGCCTATCGACTCGCGCGGCTCGAAGATGTCCCTGCTGCTTTGCCCGACGGGGAAGAAGCGGATCGCCTGCCAACCCTGCGCGCGCAGCTCGCGGGCGCGTTCGATGGCGGCATCGCCCTCGGCCTCGTCTCCGGTCGAGGCGAAGGTGGGGATGCGGTCGCGCTGCTTGCCGCCGAGCAGTTCGTAGACAGGCACTCCCAGCGCCTTGCCCTTGATGTCGTGAAGAGCGATGTCGATGGCGGAAATCGCGGCCTGCAGAACCCGTCCGCCTTCGAAGTACTGGCTGCGATAGACCTCTTGCCAGATCCGGCCGATCTGCATCGGATCGCGACCGATGAGGAATTCGCGATAGTGCTCGAGCGCGCCGGCCACGGCCTGCTCGCGACCGCTCAAGCCGCTCTCGCCCCAGCCGAAGATGCCCTGGTCGGTCTCGACCTTGACCAGCATCTGGTTGCGGGTTCCCACCCACACCGGATAGGGCTTGATCGCCGTGATCTTAAACTTCGGGGTCATTCACAACCGTTCCCCATGATCCGCCCCTGTCTCAGTTGGCCCTGAGGGCCATTTCTGTTTGGCCGTCGAACAGATGCATCCGCTCCTGGTCGAACTCGAGCCAGATCTGCTCGTCGGGCGCGACGGCAATGGTCGGGGGCACGCTGACATTGACGATGGCGCCGGACAGGAACGCCTGCACGAAGGTGACATCTCCGGTCGGCTCCACCGTATAGGCCTTCGCCGGAATGGTACCGGGAACAGAACTCTTGTGCAGCTTGATCGTCGAATGGCGTGCGCCGAGTACGACCTTCCTGGTGGTCGCTCCCTGGACCTTGCGCGCGTTGGGTTGCGACAGCGCGAGGCTCCATCCTTCCGCGCTCGTCAGGACGGTGTCGCCGTTTGCCGTCGATGCCTCCAGCGGAATAAGGCTCATCGCCGGGCTGCCCACGAAACTCGCGACGAACATGTTTACGGGATGGGCGAAAACCTGCGCCGGCGAATCGTATTGCTGCAGGTAGCCGCCGTTCATCACCGCCATCCTGTCCGCCATGGTCACGGCTTCGAGCTGGTCGTGCGTCACATAGATGATCGTCGCCTTCAGGTCCTGGTGGAACCGTTTGATTTCGGATCGCATCTGCACACGCAGCTTCGCATCGAGATTGGAGAGCGGCTCGTCCATCAGGAACACTGCCGGATCCCGAACCAAGGCGCGGCCGAGCGCCACGCGCTGCTGCTGCCCGCCCGAAAGTTCGCGCGGCTTGCGCTCGAGCAGCTGCGTCATGTCGAGCACGCGCGCCGCCTCCCTGACCTTCTTGTCGATCTCGTCCTTGGGCAGCCTGCGCATCTGCAGCGGGAAGGCAAGGTTCATGTAGACCGACTTTTGCGGATAGAGTGCATAGTTCTGAAACACCATCGCGATGTCCCGGTCCTTGGGGTCGAGGTCGTTGACCACGCGGTCGCCGATGAATATGTCGCCCGATGTGACCGAGGTCAGCCCAGCGACGAGATTGAGTGTTGTCGTCTTACCGCAGCCTGAAGGACCGACGAGAGCGACGAACTCGCCGTCATTGACCGTCAGCGAAACCTCGTTGACGGCTTTGAAGCTGCCATAGGTCTTGACGAGATCTTTGAGGACCACGTGGGCCATCGGCAACTCCCTAATGCTTGACCGCGCCTTCTGTCAGGGCGCGTACGAAATATCGTTGCAGGACGAGGAACAGCACCACGACGGGCACGCTCATCATGAAGCTGGCCGCCATCAGACCTGGAAAGTCCGTCGTGTTTTCCGAGAAGAAGCGCTGGATGCCGACCGGCAACGTCAGCTGCTCGTTCTTGGAGAGGAAGGTATAGGCGTAGATGTACTCGTTCCATGCGCCGATGAAGGAATAGATCGCCGTGGCGATGATTCCCGGCGCCGAGAGCGGCATCACGATCAGGATGAAGGCCTGGAATCGCGTCGCCCCGTCGATGCGCGCAGCCTGTTCGAGCTGCACCGGGATGTTGTCGTAGAAGCCCTTCAGCAGCCAGATTGCCAGCGGCAGGCCAAATGTGAGGTAGGTGAGAATGAGCGAGCCGTGCGTGTTCACCAGCCCGATCGCGCGCATCAGGATGAAGAGCGGCACGAGAAAGATCACCGCCGGGAACATGTTGCGAAGCAGCACCGCGAAGAACAGGAAGTTCCGGCCTGGGAAGGTGAAACGCGAAAACGCATAGGCCGCGGGAACCGCCACGATCACCGAGAGGATGGTCGTGGCAGTGGAAACGTAAAGGCTGTTCCAGAAGAAGCGCAGGAAATCCTGACCGACGCTGTTCTGCGGGTCGAGCAGCTTCTGGTAGCTGGCAAGGGTTGGTTGGTCAGGCCACCATTGCGGCGGAAATTGCATCGCCGCGAAGCCGGATTTGATCGAGGTCAGCAGCATCCAGATCATCGGCAATGCGGTGTAAAGCAGCATGAACACCAGGAACACGCGCCCGCCCCACCGCCATCCGTCGATTCGCATGCGGCGACGGGCCTGGTTTCGAGGGGCCGTTTCGGCAATCGTGGTCATGCGCTGCCATCCTTCCGCTCGTTGCCGCTCAGCGCACGGACGTAGAAATAGCCGAACGTCATCAGGATAAGGAACAGCAGCACCGAGTAGGCCGACGCCACCCCCCAGCGCTGCCGGCCGAAGGCGAGCTCATAAATGTGGGTGATCCAGATATGCGATGCGTTCGACGGCCCGCCGCCGGTCATGATCCACGGAATGATGAAGGAGTTGAAGTTGGCCACCGCCAGCAGCAGGATCGTCACCGTCGAGACGTTTCTCAAATGCGGGAAGGTGACGTGCCAGAAGCGCTGCCACGCGTTGGCGCCGTCGACTTTTGCGGCGCGAAGCAACTGGTCGGGGACGGTCTGCAGGCCGGCCATCATCATGATCATGGCGAACGGAAACTCGCGCCAGATATTGACGACGATCAGGGAGGGCAGCACCGTGCTGACGCTGTCGATGAAATTCGGCGGCCGGTCAGCCAATCCGAACTCGACCAGCACCGCGCCGATGATGCCGAAGTCCGAGTGGTAAATCCACTTCCAGATATAGGACGCGGCGACCGCGCTGATGACCCAGGGAATGATCAGGATGGCGCGCAGGATACCACGGCCAACAAAGTCGCGATGGAGCGCCAGCGCGGTGGCAAATCCCAGGACAAAGGAGATGAAGGTCGATCCCAGCGTCCAGATAAGGGTGTTCCAGGTGACCTTCCAGAACACCTCGCTTGTGAGGATGGCCGTGTAGTTGTTGAAGCCGACGAAGATCTTGTCCCTGAGCTGCAGGCCAGGCGGCGTGTTGAAGAAGGACAGCTCGATCGTGTAGTAGATCGGATAGGCGATGACGATCAGCATCACGGCAATCGCCGGAAGCACATACGCGTAGTCGGCGCGATGCTCCCAGATTTTCCGCAGCAGGGGCCGTAATCTTCGCCGAGTTCCGGTCTTGCCGGCCACAGTCGTCACTTTGGCGTGCCCTTGTTTTTCGGAGAGAACCGGCCGCGCTCTACGCGCAGCCGGTGAGATCGCAAGCCCAGGCTCGGCTAGAGCCGGATGATTTCAGGTCGAACCGACCTGAAATCTGAATCCGCCTCTAAATCCAAAAGATAGAGCATGATGTCGTCCGAAAACCGCTTCACACTTTTCGGCATCATGCTCTAGAGTCCGCCGCCCATCAGGTCTTTCACCTTCTTGGCCGCGTCATCCGCCGCCTGGTCGACGGTCATTGCTCCGGTGAGGGCATTCTGCAGCATGTCCGGGACGATGATGTTCATGATCTCGGGGGACTGCGGCAGCGCCGGGAACGGGATGCCGTATGGCAGCATCGAGGTCGTGACGTCGAGGAACTTGATGCTGTCCAGACGCTCCTTCATCCATTTGGTCTTGAAGCCGTTAAGGTTGCCGGGATTCGAGCCGGCATAGGCCATCTTCAAGGACCATTCGGGGCTCGTCCACATGCAGATGATGGCCTTCGCGGCCGGCTCGTCCACCTTGCCGCCCTCGACATATTCGGGCTTCAGGATGTGGATGTTCGAGCCGCCGAACACCACGGCGCGCTTGCCGTCGGGGCCGGTCGGAATCAGGCCATAGCGCATGTTGTCGATAACGGTCTGCGCCTTGTCCTTGTCGGTGCCAGTCGCCTTCTTCTGCAGGTCGAGCATGACATTGTAGTCGGACGGGTGCGAGATCATCATGCCGAGCTGGCCGGCCAGGAACAGCGGCTGGTTGTCGGCCTGCTGGTTCGTGAGCGCGGAAACCGGAACCGATTTGTCGCGAACATACATGTCGTACGAGGCCTGCAGCGCCGCCTTGCTCTGCGGGCTGTCGAGCTCGATCTGCTTATAGGTCGGGTTCGCCGCGGTTTCGTCGAAGACGCCGCCGCCATAGGCCCACAGCTGAGGCATGAAGCGGTATGGCGTATTGCCGGCATTCTTGCGCGCTACGAGGCCGTAGCCGGCAATGCCGAGCTTGTCGTGGATCTGCTTGGAATACTTGACGACATCGTCCCAGGTTGCCGGAGGTTTGTTCGGATCGAGGCCCGCGCGTTTGAAGATGTCGGCATTCCAGATGAAGGCCATCGTTTCGTTGTTGGTTGGAACGCCGTAGGTCACGCCGTCCCAGGTCACGGCCTTCATGGCGCCGGGCCAGAAATCCTCGGTCGAATAGCCTACGTCCTCGGGCTTCAACGGCTGCAGATAGCCCTTTGAGGCGAACTCGGTGCCACCCAGGATTTGCAGGCGGACCGCCATCGGCGCGGCATTGCCAAGGAGCGCCGTGCGGAACTTGTCGAGCAGATCATTGTAGGTGAGAGCTTGTTCCTCGAGCTGGATGTTCGGGTAGGTCTTGCGGAAGGTTTCGAAGAAATCCTTGTAGTATTGCCGCAGGAGGTCGGGGTCGCCCTCGAATACGCCCTGATACCAGAAAGTCAGTCGCCCCTTGTAGTCGAGCGGGGTGACCTTGGCGCAATCGCCGGCCGTATCAAAATCCTGCGTGCCCGCAATGGAGCGCACATATTCCGGCGACCACTTGCTCAGATCGACCGGCGGCGCAGCGAGCGCCGGTGCCGACATCAGCGATATGGTCAAAGCAGTGGAGACAGTGCCGCGCAGGACGGCACCGCCGAGCGTAATCCTCGTCATAGGTATCCTCCAGGTTTCTCTCCCGTGCCGCTCCGCGTCGAGGCAAGCGGTCCTTGCTCGTTGATCGCGGGACCTCCTTCTGTGTATCCCTTCGATCACTTTGTACGTTTTCAGATCATGAATTATCTGTCAACGCATCAGATCGTACATTGTTTATCGAAACTTTGCGTGATAATCGGATTGGGTGTGTATAAAGCCAGGGGAGCAGGGTCTTGGCCGGACCAAGCGAATTCAAAGCAGAGCCACCCGAAGGGATTGACCCCATCGGGGCCTCCAGCGAGGGCGCCTCGGTTTACGAACTGATCAGGGAAGACATCATCGAGGGGCGGCTCGCCGCCAACGAACGGCTTGTGGTCACCGATCTCGCCCGGCGCCACGGCACCTCGACCAACCCCGTGCGCGAGGCCCTGCAACTGTTGCGCGGCGAGGGCTTTGTCACCTTTCTCCCCAACCGCGGGGCGCGCGTGCGACCCATAGACCAGGATTTTGTCCGGGATATCTACGAGATCGGCGTTCTGATCGAGCCCGCCCTGACTCGATGGTTCGTGAGCATGGCGACCGACGAGGACATCGCCGAACTCGAACGTCTCCAGGGCCTGATCGAAGAGAACAATTTCGCCGACACATTCAGGCACAGCGAGTTGGATACCGCCTTCCACACCGTGATGTACCAGCGGCACTATAACCGCCATGCCGCCGAGCTTTGGTGGAAGCATCGCGAAGTGCTGCGGGCGGTCAGCCGGCGTTTCAATTTCACGCTCGCCCGGCGCGCCGCGATCATTCGCGAGCACCGTGAGCTCATCGCGCATGTGAAGGCGGGAAACGCCGACGCGGCAGCCGAACTCATTTCCCGCCATGTCGAGGGTTCCGGCCGGCATGTCCTCGAACAGATGCGCGCGCGCAACGCGGCTCGGGCCGGATAGCCGATCCGCAACATCGTCAGCCTGGCCATTCAGAAAAGGGTAGTTGAGATGAAAATCACGAGCATTCGGCCGTGGCTGATCAAGTCCGATGCCTCTTACTGGGGAGAGTACCTGTTCGTCGAAGTGACCACCGACGAAGAGATTAGCGGCTGGGGAGAGATCACCACCACGACAAAGCTGGCCAACCGCGCGCTCTGCACCATCCTGCGGCAGATCGGTGCCGCCGTGACGGGCGAGGATCCCGCACGTATCGAGCATCTATGGCACAAGATTTTCCGCAGCTTCACCTATATGGGCAGCCGCGGCGCCGCCGTCGAATGCGTGAGCGCCATCGACATCGCGCTTTGGGATATCCGGGGCAAAGTCCTCGGCAAGCCGATCTACGAGCTGCTGGGCGGACCGGTGCGTGATGAAATCGCGCTTTATACCCATCCCAACCAGGCCAAATTCACTAGCAAGGAGGCCGTGGTCCGCGAAATCCGGGACATCGTCGAGTCCGGGCACACCGGGCTCAAATTCGACCCTTTCCCCCATCAGGGCCGCAGCGTCGACGGCGTGGCCCGCGAACGGCGCGACGGCTACCTCGATGGCGGCATGACCCGCAAGGATGAGCGCGAGGCCGCTGAACTGACGGCCCTGATCCGCGAGACGGCGGGGCCCGATGTCGACATCCTCATCGATGCGCATGGACGCTTCGACGTCCCAACCGCCATTCGCCTCTGCCGGAGCCTCGAGGAAGCCGGCCAGATCGACTGGTTCGAGGAACCTTGCCCGCCCGAAAGCCTCAACGCGCTGAAGCAGGTGCGCGACAAGGTCAGTGCCGCTATCTCATGGGGCGAGCGCGGCCACACGAAATGGGATTTCGTGCCGGTGCTCGAGAACAAGCTCGCCGACTACATCATGCCTGACGTGACCTGGACCGGCGGCATTACCGAACTCAAGAAGATTTCCGCCCTGTGCGAAGCCTACTACATCCCGGTCTCGCCGCATGACGCCGCCGGGCCGATCAACGTGGTTGCGGGCGCGCAGGTGATGATGACCGTTCCCAACTTCTACAAGCTCGAAACGTCGGAGTGGAACCTGGGCAAATACGATCATCTCATCGACAGACCGCTAGACGTTTCGAACGGCAGCCTCAGGCTGACGTCGAAGCCTGGTCTCGGCGTCGAGATGAACCGCGACTACCTGCAGGCCCACGAGATCGAGCTGGGCTAGCAGCGCTCTGTGCCGCCCGCGCGCACGGGCGACAAGCCCAGCTGACCAGAACGAGGACAAGTCATGTCAAAGACGGGCGGAGCCGGCGAGGCTCTCAATCGGGTCAACACGAACTCCAGGCCATCCGACCTTCGCATCACCGACATGCGAGTGGCCGAAATCGTCGGCGCCCCGTTCACCTCGGCGCTGCTCAAGATCTACACCAACCAGGGCATCGTCGGGCTTGGCGAGGTGCGCGACGGCGCCAGCGCCACCTACGCGCTGATGCTCAAAAGCCGGCTGCTCGGCGAGAACCCCTGCGACATCGACCGACTGTTTCGTCGCATCAAGCAGTTCGGCGGTCATGGCCGTCAGGGCGGCGGCGTGTCGGCCGTCGAAATCGCGCTCTGGGATCTCGCCGGCAAAGCCTATGGCGTGCCGATCTACCAGATGCTGGGCGGCAAGTTTCGCGATCGCGTGCGCATCTATTGCGATACCGACGCGGAGAAACCGAGCGGCACCGAAACCGGGAAGCGCCTCAAGGCGCGCATGAACCGCGGCTTCACCTTCCTCAAGATGGACCTGGGCTTGATGCAGATCGCCCATATCCCGGGCACTGTCACCGCGCCCGCCGGTGTGATCGAAGGGTTTCACGCCAATCCCCGCGGCCGCGGCGGCACGCCCGAGGAGCGCAAGGCTCGCAATCTCGCCTACGATGCGCAGAACGTGCAGCACCCATTCACGGGCCTGCATTTCACCGACAAGGGCATCGACCTGCTCGAACAATATATCCACGAGGTCCGCGAGGTCATCGGCTACGAGATTCCTTTAGCCATC
>OUNM010588764.1_pt1 | contig 11196 bp, 19 predicted proteins | sample 1769961 | NCBI WGS metagenome assembly OUNM01 (sample SAMEA3914820, study PRJEB12502) | metagenome | biome: forest; material: soil | place: USA | collected 2012-03-12 | depth 0.3 m
CGCCGCATCTCCTGAAGACACCGGACAGGCAATCCGGCGTGCAGGTCCTGCCTGGCCTCCACCGAGGCCGACGTCCACCAAGCGCTGAAGCCCGGGCCCAAACCTTGCCATTGTCACTCGCGAACCGACAAGGCGCGCCCGGCCAAAAGCAAAGAGACGAACAGCGGTCGTCGATCGTCCGAAATCCGACCGAATAAACGGAAAACGCCCCTGCCGGAGAAGCAGGGGCGTTCCTCGACTGGCTATAGCGAGGGGGGGGGGATGCTATAGCCAGGAGATCGCGGCGATGTCGGGAAACAATCGCTATCGTTGTAATGGAGTTGGTTTGCCGTTGTCCAGCCCACGTCAAACTAGAGTGGCCAATAATGTCGACCCACGCTCAGGCGTCGCCTAAGGTCCGGCGCCGACGTGAAATCAGCCTAAGCCGAGCTCGGAGAGGACGTCGTCGCAAAGGCTTTCGATCTCCTCGTTGTCAGTGTAAGCGCTGATGACGTCACTACCGTTCTCGTAGAGCAACGTGATCGAGCCAAGGCGTTGGCCCGCTGAGGTATGAAGTTCAAGTATCTCCATGTCGGTGGAAAACAGAACGCCCATGATTGCCGTGCGGTCCGTCGTCTGAGGAAGGGCAAGGTCCTCCTCGTCGAAAACGGTGATCCGATAGTTTTTGATAAGGGCGGCGTCGACCAGGCGTTCGGTGATGCGGCGGGCGATATCGGCTTCGGGTTGTGCGACGGGCATTGGGTTCCTATCCTGACCAAGCTGCTGTTCCTCAACCCCAAAAGCCCTTCCCTTTCTTCCCAGGACTAGGTGTCGGAAGTCGCGATCGCATACTGGCGATCATCAAAAACAGCGACGATCGCCATCTTGCCGCCCAAGGCCTCGATGTAGCGCTGAAGCGTTTCCGCCGTCGGGTTGGGCCGCTTTTCCATTTTGACGGTGTTGCTCTGCGTCGTGTCCATCTTCGCGGCCAATTCAATTTGCGTCAGGCCACGCTCCCGGCGCAGTTCGCCCAGGGTCAATGTCGGCATGTTCGGGATATCCTTCATTATCGGCCTCCTTCGAACAGGAATATGGCCGGTTGAATCGTGCAGGGGAAGGCTTATTCAGCCAAGATCTCGTCAGCGTGAGAGATCAGGTTGTCGATCCAGTTCACTTGGTCTGGATCGCTCGGCGTTGACCACACCCTGACCGTTTTCAGGGCCTTCAGGAGCTCTCCAGCAACGGCCACGACATCGGCGGAATCGACGAATTTTACCAATCGCGTGTCGTCGAAATTCTCGCCTCGGCCTTGATCAACGAGTGCGGAGATGATCTGCCCGTCGCAGTCGTCGACCTCTACCGGCGATGTGCCACTGAGGGCTTGCGTTTTGGCGACCTCGGCGGCCTGCTCGTGGCTGCCGGCGGCCACGAAATCGTAGCGAAGCCGCATTACCCGGTAGAGGTGTACGGTGAAGAGCGCGCCGTCGACAACTTTTCCGTCCACGACATAGACCGTCTTGCCGTCGGTGTTCGTCACGGTGCCGGTCAGCCCGACATTCGAACGTGACCCTTCGGCCAGTTCGGTGAGACGGATAAGCCGTTGAAACTGAAGCTTACCCGAGAGCGTGGCGTACATTTTTTCGGTGAAGGCGTAACCCGGGAGACCATTTAGACGGTTCAAATTCGACAGATCCACAACCGCGCCCTCGTCCTGGGTACGCAGTTCGTCGACATAGATCATGCCGAGAACACGCCCGGTCGAATTGAAGGCGGCTAAAACGGTGCCACTACCGCGAAAGTCGCCGCGGTCGGTCAACTGCTCCGGAGCGTTGACGTGCAGGTCGATCGCGCCTTCGCTATATCCGCGGATCTTGGAAGTCGAGATTCTGAACTGGTGGGTGGTCTCGCTGGCCATGGCCTTCTCCTTGTGCTGGTGCACAAGGGCCGCCCCTCACCCTTCCGATCGGGCCGCCAGGAACGAGGCGATGTCCGGCAGTGTCGAGAACATTCTGGACTGCGAGAAACCGATCGTAGGGTTGTTCGTGTCTGGTTGGGGCTGTCAGCCCTGCATTTCGGCGGCACCTGGCTTCAACGGGTGTTCAGTCAGTCGATCGCGCGATTGATCAGCTCACGATCGTCGCTTTCCAGACACGCGACGTAATCGAGGAGGAGATTATTGAGGGTGCCGAAACGGTCGCCGGCAGCTGATAGCGCTGAAAGCGAGATCAGTGATGCGATGATGCCGGCGACTTCCGGGGTTGCGACGCCTTTGAAATAGTTGTCCGACCACTGAAGCGCCATCGGCTCGTTGCGTTGGGGAAACATAAACCCGCCGCCGTTCGACAGCTCCGCATATTGCCAGAAGCCGCCATTGTAGTCAGTGCATAGCATCCGCATGATCGCGTACGTTTGATGCTCGAACCGCAGTCCCGGGATCGTACCCAAAAGACGGGGCAGGAACCCGAGTCGTATGTTCTCGGGGACGATGGTGCGGATGACGGCGTTCTGGGTGGCGAGTTCGATCGACATGGAAGCTCCTTTCAATGTGCTCTCACTCGGAGAGCCCTCGCCATTTCTTCTCGGCGATCGTTTGTGATGCCGGCGGCTGTTATACCCATGCTTGATCAAGAGGGACCGGCCACGTCGCCGCCGAGGAATTCTCCAGGACAAATCGGATATTGATCGGTTCGGCTTCGGAGCGGCGATAAAGCCTGATCGCTTCCTCCCTTGGCCATTTCGCAATAACGAGCCTCAGCTCGATCAACAGGCTCGCGTCCGACTCGATGCAAATCGGCACCTCGCCGAATTGCGCCTGCCGGGTAATGACCGACCTATATTTCGACAGCAGGAAGGCCTGATGGTCGTCGGTGTCCGCGTCGTGATCATACGGATACGGGACCATGGGGTCCGACGGGAGTTTGGCCAGGGCATTCTTGTTGAGGACGCATTCCAGGATCCTGGTCATTTCGGCGCCGGTCACAGAAATGACTGTCAGGCGCTCTCGACAGGATGTGGCGACCGGCGCCCGCACTACCTTCGGCTTTGAGACGTGCTTCTCAAGCAGCAGATACAGCAAGCAGTGGCAACCAATGACCGCGAGCCAAATGACCGGCATCGCATCCAGGATGGCAGATGCGGGGTCTGTGACCTGCCAGTTCTTCGTGAAGAGGAGAAGCAGGAACAGGGGCAGCGAGAGCGCGTATGGTCGCAAGCTCGCCTTGAATGAGTGAACAATAAACGCTGCCGCTTCGTCCGCTCTGGCGCGAATATTCGGCATCTTCGAAAGCAAATCAGCCATCGGCCTGCCCTCCAAGGGACGGGACATCCCGGCCATATCGTTCCAGATGCTGTACAAGGTTGTCGTAGAGACGGCCGAAGTCTTCTCCATGGCGGACGCGCATAGCTTTTCGTCGAAGCTGGCTAAGGGCAAAACTGGTGACGTCGCGATAACTGGCGAGCGTCATGAACGTTTCGGCGCCATCGATGTGTACGTCGACCGGATCTGCGAAATGGGCTTCAGACCATTTCGATAATCCGGCGTTGGCGGCCATGATCCAATCTATACCGTTCGAGCTGTTCAACGGGCTGGCGGCGAAGGTTTTCAGGTCACCCTGCCGGTCGGTGTCGAACGACACGCAAATACCTTCGGGAATTGGACCGTATACGGTGACGATCGCGGCGATGTGGAGGTGAAACGCGCGCAGTTGATCACATCTGTTCGCCAGCATGGGTCCTGGCGAACTGCGGATCGCATGCACCGGAAACATCGGAATTTCGAGCTTAAGGGGCGCCTGTGGGCCACCTATGGTCGGGCTGAACAAAGGGCGCATATGCGGCTTCCTTCCTGACTTGAGTGTCGGTCAGGATAGGAACGACCTGGTGTTCGATAAACACTCGGACGGGAAATATTGTTCAGCTGGGACTTGGTCAGGCCTGGAAAATCGGAAGCTCTGGTTGCTGGTCTGAAATGGAAATTTCGACCGAGACGCTACCGTCGTGCAGCTCGGTTTTGCGGATGGCCACGTCGTCGCAGCGACAGATATCCAGCAGGCATGGCGACTTCGCCATGTGCGCCCATTCGGCCGGGATGACCGTAGCATATGAATACCCGGGCTCCGCGTGGCGAAGAAAGCTCTTCCAATCGGAAAATCCCAGCGCGACCGCTATCCAATTGCCCGGCGCCTGTAAAAGCCCGTGCCTAAACACAGGAATCGCTGGCGCCGACGTTGTTACACGAATATCCGTTGCCTTGCCCATAATTGCCTCCCGCCTGTTAACGAAGGTTAACCAAGGTGGGAATCGGTGTCGACGGTGCGAGTTTGATTTGGCCTGTGGATTCGGTGTGCAATCCCCCGTTGGCTGTGAATGAAAAAGCCCCCGCCAATTGGCGGGGGTTCGCTGACGACCGGCAACTGATCGGGTTATTCGTATCTTGGCCGTCGCTCGGGTAGATCCATTGGAAAGCCGTCGAAGACGTAGGATTCGTATCGGCCGATCGAGAGGACTGAGGAAATGTCAGGTCTCCCTTCGTTGTGCGCCTTCAGCTCCCGGTCCATCTGTTCAGCGAACAGGTTAGCCTCCTCCCTGTCCGAAAATATGCGCGGTGTCGGCATATCGGGGTCTGTGGTCACCTCGAAGGTATCATAAAACCAGCCACCCTCCTCGATTCCGCCTAGCTGTTTGTCGTGCAGAACGACAGCAACGGTGAAAAATCCAGGGTGCGAGATCTGGCCTATCGCTTCGTCGTCATCTTCCATTCGTGGTCTCCCGTTCGATATTCCCTCGACGTCTGCAAGTCGACATCGCGACGCATAGGACCCTCGCCTCTACTTCACGTTGGCGGTGAAGCCGGCCCGTCCCAGCAGCCGCCCACAGAACTTGACGGCGTACCGGCATTTGAGGCGGCACTTCATTTCAGGCGCAATCGTATAGCGGCGGTCTTTGCGCGAAGTCCTCTCCTTCCGGGATCCAGATGGTGTAGGGGAATTTCAGGCATAAGATGACCAGTAGCGTTCCCGGTACATCCGCGTTTCGCCGTCGAGCGTGTAGGGCTCGGGAGACGCATAGGAATAGGAACTTATCCGGATGACGCCGTCCTTATTCGACCTGGCGCGGAAGGGCTTTCCAACGAGGACATTGACGTCAGGGATGCAGTTGCCGCGGTCGCCCTCGTCCTTGGTTTTCAAGCTTCCAATTGGTTGGAGGACGACATCTTTTTTGCCGATGCGCTCCGAGACCAAGTAGTAATCCACGTTCGTTTGTTCGAAACCCCAGCTCGAACAAATGACGTCGCCGACTTCGAGTGGTGTCGTGGCACCATTTTCGGCCGCGCGCTGCTCAACCTTGGCCTGGAATGCCGACCGCAAGCCTTCGATCCATTTGGAAAGGTAGGCGTCCAGCTCATTCTCGTTGGGAAAGCGGTAATGAAAACGGCCTTTATCGGATCGGCCGGCGAACGCTTTAAGGCTTAGGTCTTTTCGGTACACCTCGACCTTCAAGGACGGTTCGGAAGCGAAAAGGGTGTAACCGGCGGGGACTGTGCGCATTGGGAGCTCCTGTGATGTTGTGACACCACATCCGTCCCTTCCCCGTTCCCGACCACGCGCACGCGATCGTTATTTTACGCTACGACTGATGGTATCCCGATTGGCTACCAGGAAGTCGTAGAGCTTGTCGCGGACAACGGTGTCTGAAAACGACCATTCCTTCGCGGCTTTAATAAGCTCAGCTGGGAGCATCATCACGATCGCCTTTATTTGCAATCGCGTCGGGCAATAGACAGCTTGGGACGATGTTATTATGTCGTGAAGGGCGTCGAGCTCGGCGTGATTGGTCGCAATGGAATCCCAGTACGCTGAGCGAATGGTTTCGATATCTGATCCTGGATCAATTGGCATTCCCGCTTCTCCTCAATGGCTTTTCTAATGCTGACGTCGCCCTAATGCAGGCTCATATTGCCGAGGCTGAGATTTAGGCTCTCGAAATCCTCGATGACCTGGCCTCTCGCGACCAAGTCGTTAACCTTGCCCTCAAAGGTATCCTCTTCGGGATCCTCGACTGGGTAAGTCAGAACGCGCGTCGGATTTCGATGCTGGTCGGCGGTGAAATCGACCGCTGCGAATGCACCCGGAGACGCCGGCGATTCGTTCAGGATGATGCCGCGTTCAGCCAGCTGGAGGGCCAAATCCTCGGTTGACCTGGCGGGCTGTGACTGCCCTGTTAGCTTGAACGGCGCGTAGACGTGTGGAACACCGGCGCTTACCAGGCAAACCGTGTTTAGCCGTGGGCAAAACCCGATCAGTCCAGACCGGTCAATAATCGCCTGCGAAGGATTGGCTTGGGACCGGAACACCAGCACGCACGGGTATAGGGTGATTGCCATGGCGTTAGTCCACATCGATCGTGCCGGCGCAGGCGGGATAGGTCGAACAGCCGAAAAAGCGCCTTCCGACGCGCGGGCCTTGTTTGGCTCGACGTAGGATCATCGACGATCGGCATACCGGGCAATCGGGGGTCCCGTTCGGCTCTCGGGCAACACGATCGAGGATCAGTCGGCCCTCGGGCTGGGCCGCTTCTCGGCCGCGGATCAGCAGATCGCGCAGCTTTTCGCCGTTGTAGAGCCACAGGCTTTTGCCGTTCGCGAAGTCTGCGGCCGGCTTTGTGAACTGCCCCGAGGTGACAAAATAACCCGCATCGGCGTTGAAGTGCTGCATGGCGCCATAAAAGCTTCGCACCAGGTCGACGCTGATAGAGCTCGACTGGTAATGTTTGCATTGCACGAGGAATCGATGCCCCTCGCGGACCATGATCAGGTCGACTCCACCGTCCGCGCCTTCGGATGTTCGTTGAACCTGGAACCCGTGCGAACTGAAGCCTGCAGCGACGACGTCCTCGAACTCGCCAGGGGAAAGGTTGGTGAACCCGCAGTCGGCCGCCCTATCGGCCATCTTAAGAATTTTTAGCAGCTTGTGCTTCTTATAAAGCCACATGGCTGTGGCCATTAAGAGGATGTAGGGCAACGTATATTCTGCGATAATTTCGGCGACTAAGACGATCTCGGCCGCTACAGCATCTCCGACCTGGTCGGGGCCGATGGCCTTGGGGACGTGGTGATGGCTAACAAGCCAACGGAAGCCGAAGAAAGACGCCAAGGCGCCAGGCAAGGTGAGCCACGGCGGAAGCTTTGCGGCGACTTCGGTTATTTCGTGTGGGGTCGGTATTTTGCGGCGCATAGGTCTGACGGAATGTGAGAAGTTCCGCCATTAGAGCGAATGAAAAGGTGTTCGTGAATCGCATTTTTTTGGCGTGCCCGGCATCAAAAAGGGGGCCGAAGCCCCCAGACTAATCGTTTGGTAATTGTACGCGTAGGGTTCGCTGGCCCGGCTTGCCTTTGACGAGCGATAGGATTGCGACACCCGTTGAGATGCAAGGTTCAGGGGTAAATTTCGGGCCCACTTCAATCCGTTTGTAAGTACGGGCCCAAGGTGTCCAGTTGAACCCAAACCTATCGCGGGCTTTGTATCTTTTGAAGAGAAGGCCGTCACTTCGGAGGGCCATCATGGTCGGGACGTTCGTACCGCCCGACCAAACACATACTGCGGTCGCCATTCACACTCTCCTTCTTCAGGTTCGTGCGAAAGGTCCCTTTCCGTTCTTCAGACTTATCGGTAGGCGAGCGTCATGTACCGTTCGTTGGCCGCGCGCGTTCTCTTCGTCGAAGGCGAGGCGGGCGGCGCGTTTTCATGAAGGTGGTGCGCGCAATAGAATGTCCGACGACCGCCGGTGAATTCCGCGCTCGCCGTGGCGTGGCCGCAAAAAAGATGCTGTCCGGTGACATCTTCCATAGTCGGATGCCGACATTGGAATCGGCCCATTGAAAGGAGATCGCGATTGAGAGGTTCTGGCCGCGGGATCGTGTTCGTCAACCCCGAAGACTTTCTGAACCGTTTGCGCAGCTGGTCTGAAACGACAGGCGTAAAGTGCGCCCTCGTCGGCGTGCTGACGGATCTGGAGTTGGTCCCTTTGTTGCCGGCGGGCGCCAAAACGGCGATCGTGGCTGGAGTCGGCACGCGCGCTGCACGGGTGGGCTTCCCCGGAACGGTGCGGCGATATTGACGACGTGCGCGGTGTTCGTCGGTCTGGTGCCGATGGACGAGCCCGATGACGGCATTCCGCGTTAAGGCGCGGTCTTCGAATTGGCGACTATAATCTCGAGCGATCTGGCCCGCGGACATGCCCTTGTCAAAGAATAGGCCCAGGATGGCGTTGATGCTCTCATCGGACCAGGTCGATGTGTTGTGGGCCACGGGTATCTCCTGTTGCTGTCGGCCGTCCTGGCCAGCAACCGCATCCCTCCCCCGTTCCTAGCCGTAGGCCTCAGAAAGGCGGGCTGTTTGGCGGACATACCGATCGAGGTTTTGGTCGCTGGCCGGCACCTGCAACATTTTTCCGATGTGTTCGCTGCACCACGAATAGTACGGGCTCCCGCCGGGGCGTCTTTTCGGACGTTCCTGGCATTTGGCCCCACAGCAAATGCTGATGCCGTCCGCCGTTTTGGAAGCAATATAGCGGCATTGGTCGTCCCCGAGGTTGTCGATGAAGAGCGCGGCCAACCCACGATCGACAGGCTGTCTGGGAGGGGAAAAAGGACGGATCACCGCATCTTTTTGTGGCGGCATATTCGTCGAAATCATTCGCAGTAAGCTTGGCTTCGACGGCTTGACGATCGTGGTGGTTATTTCGCCTATCGGCGACGCGGCCGATTTGACCTGGGTCGCGATCCTCGCAGGGACGCCGTGAGCGGCGGGGTCGTGGCGGGAAACGAGACCACGAACCTTCGAAGGGGTTAGCTTCTGGCCGCCGTCGAGCTTCCCATTATAGAGGGCGGCAACCTGGTGCGAGTTCATATGAAGGTCGCGGACGCAGTGGATTAGCAAATTGGTCGCGTAGTTCGACCATATGTGCCGCCTATTCGGTCCTCGTTGGTAATGCTTCGCGCGCAGGACCGAACGGACCTGGATGTGAGTGAGTGGCATTCCACCGTCGAGAAGGCCGTCATACTTTTTGGCGACGCTGCGCGCGGTTGCTCCCGGCTCCGCGCAAGCTTCGAGGATCGTGTTTCGAGCACTCTCAGACCATACGTGGCGCTTGCTTTTACGGCGACTGGCGATTTGATCGTTGATAATCATGTGAGAAGTACTTTCGTGCAAAGAACATCACGCTGAGAGATTGTAGGAAGCCCAGATATCGAAAGCGAAATGACACGCCACGATGAGAAGAAACACCGGTAGGCGAAGTTTCGGACGTGTAATGGACCAGACCATTATTGGCGTGATAATGAGATGCGCGACCACAGATGGAAGTCGAGCTATCACGTAGCGTTCGAACGTCGTGTAGTAGGTTAGATTCGTAGCAAATTCGGTTGCGATAATTCCAAGAATGAAAAATGTCGCGGCCCGCTTTAGATCATCGGCTTTCCGAAGAAACGAATATCGGGCGGTTTCTTCGAGAACGACCCACGATCCCCAAAACAACAACCGCATCAACCAGGTCGTCTTGATGCCAAGGCTGAAGATGACCAGGGTCGCGCCCAATGCAAAGAGGGTATACCTGGCCATTACCCAGAGTAGCGACAAGAAGCCCGGCTTTCGGGCGAATGGCGCCCACAAAAGCACCATTTTCACCCAGTGAAGAGGTGATTTGCGCTGGTCTTGTTGCGAACAATTCGCATCTGCCGATTTAGACATTTGTTTTTACAGTAGTTTTGAAACCCGCATCCGTGTTTGCAAGCCGGGCTTGCAAACCTTGACATGAGCTTTACCGTTCGTTTATGAAATGTCAAGTGCGCTATACGGTTGAGGAGAGCGGCGACTATGGACCTAAAAACCTATATTTCGAGGCGACTATTTCGCTATGCCGGTCGGCTCGGAACTTCCCTGCTGAAAATCGCGCTCGCGATCGTCATGTACTGCCTAGGGAGCCTGATGCTGCATCACGCGATGCCGGCGCTGATGTTCGTGATCTTGTACTTGGCTGTTTGCTGCATCTGGCAAATTCATAGGGAAATCAATTTGTTTCGGGACGCACAAGCCCACGCCAAACACGTTGCAGTGCCATGAAAAACAGCCAAGGTGCGAGCCTTTTAATGCCGGCGAATTGTGGACAAGAAGGATACCTTGGGGATCTGGCAATAATTAACGCCGCGGTCCTGGCAACGCTTGCGATTGCTCACGCTTTCCAGCAATCGGTGGGACCAGACCGGCCTATGCTGGCGTATTTTTCGGTGAATTTGTTGTTTTTGGCTGACCTGCTTATCCGAAAGAAAGGCGGACAGGTCCGAAAATGAGAAGGGACTGGCTGATATTTTGCGCAATAATTCGCGCAATCGGCTTCCCGATTTTTAGCATATTGAAGCTTTTGGAACAAAGTCTACCTTATCAGGTGTCGCTAAGCTTAGCCGAGCACCCTTATGTGGAATGGGCGATATTCACCGCTCCGACGGCTGTTGCGTCTAATTTTGTGTGGAACCTCTACGTTATTTATCGATTTGGATTTGGAGCGTTCCGGTTATTGTTCGGGCTGGCTACGGCAATGCCATTGCTTTTGACTTGGGACAAAAAAAAGGCCACCGTGTTACGGGTGGCCCAAGGGGTAGTGGACTTCGTGATATTCGCATGTGTGGCCTTGGTAGCGCTGTGGGTCGTGGCCGACCTTCTAGGACGCTTCGGAATACGTCTGCGAAACAGAACTTAAGGTTGTCTTGTCTGTCACCAGATCCGCAAGGGCGGTTGCCTGATCCGAGATTCCGTCGCCATTTTGCTGGTAAAGCTCTTCCATTTTTACACCGAGAGCCAGCGCAATCGCGTGCGCAGTTGGATATGATGGCCAAGAAATGCCTGATTCCAAAGCAATAATTGCCTGTCTTGTTATACCGGATGCATTTGCAAGCCCGGCTTGCGTAAGCCCTCTTGCACGCCGGTGCTCGTAGATCCGCGGTTTCATCTCATTCGGCGGCCATGGATTCGGCACCGAAATACTTAGCGATTTTGTCCTTGAGGATCGCAAGGTTGTCACCGAGGTTGACGGTCGTGCGGTACGCCTCCGGGTTCACTCCGTCGGCCTGGCCGAACTGGCCCTTCAGGCAATCCTTCGCGTCTTCCAGATCGATAGCCCTTTGAATGACGACGATCGGCGGCAGTCCCTGGGCCGGCGGCGCGA
>OUNM010360784.1_pt1 | contig 11192 bp, 8 predicted proteins | sample 1769961 | NCBI WGS metagenome assembly OUNM01 (sample SAMEA3914820, study PRJEB12502) | metagenome | biome: forest; material: soil | place: USA | collected 2012-03-12 | depth 0.3 m
GACATGCGCGCCGAGCAGGCGCAGGCGGCCGATCACCACCTGCCGCTGCCTGAGCAGGTCGCCTGCCGTGACGGAGCGGGCGACGTCCTCGGGCGTTTGTGGCGCCATGTCGGCCAGCGTTTCCAGCTCGACATCGCGCATCAGCATGAACAGCACCAGATGCCGCTCGGTCAGGCGGCCGACGGTGCGCAGCATCAGTTCAGCACTGATCGGATCGACGAAATCGGTGAAGACGATGACCAGCGAGCGGCGGTCGAGCTTCGCCGACAGCGTGGTCAGCGCCAGCGTGAAGTTGGTCTCCTCGGTCGAATAGTCGATCTCGGCGGCGCGCTTCTGGATCATCGTGAAGGAGGCGGAGCCGCGCACCGCCCCGCTCGAGACACGCGGCCTGGCGTCGAAGGAGAACAGGCTGACGAGGTCGCCGCCCTTGAGCGCGATGAAGGCCGACAAAAGGGCTGCCGTCACCGCGCGGTCGACCTTCGGCACGCCGTCGACCGGTTCGCACATCAGGCGACCCGAATCGATGGCCAAAACGATGTTGTTGTTTTCCTCGATGCGGAACTCGCGCGCCAAGAGCTTGCCGTGGCGGGCGCTGCGCTTCCAGTCGATCATGCGCCGGCCCATGCCGGGCTGATAATCCTTCAGCGCCTCGAATTCGCGACCCTGGCCGGCGCGCTTCTGTGCGTGGCCGTCGGCAAGCGCCGAGCGCTGCAGCAGCGTGATCGCCTCGTCGCGCGCGCTGCTGACATTGGGCAGCACCGCCACCTTGCGGTCGACCGGCAGCACGACCTGGTTCCAGACCAGTCCGAACGGCCCTTGCCAGCGCAACCACAGGCGGTCGAAGCTGGCAATGCCGCGCCGCACCGCCTCGAATTCGAGGTTGAGCGTGCCGCCGCTCGCCGGTAGCGCGCCGCCGGTGGCTTTGACCGGCGCCAGCCGCTGGTCATGCCCGACGCGCGCCTGCAGGCGCCGCAGCCTTGCGTCGATGCCGGCCGCGATGTGCAGCGTGAAGCGCCCGCCGACGCCGACCTGCGGCGGGGCGGTCAATGTCGCGCTGAGCGACGCGCGGCCGCGCCCGGCGGCGGCATCGACGGCCAGGAAGGCCAGCAGGATGCAGATCCACAGAAGCCCGAGATACCAGACGGAGGGCAGGGCGAGTGCGATCAGGAAGGCGGGGATCGCTCCCGCCGCCGCTGCCCACACCGCTCGCCCGCTCGGATAGATCAACGCGGCGCTTCCGTCTGGTCGACGAGGTCCGAGACGATCTGCTCCACCAGCCTTCCGTCGATCTGCGCCGCCGGCGACAGGATGACACGGTGGCGCAGGGCCGGCACGGCCAAAGCCTTGACGTCGTCGGGAATGACATAGTTGCGGCCGTCGAGCGCGGCGCGCGCCCGCGCCGCCCGTGCCAGCATGGCGCCCGCGCGTGGGCTGGCGCCGACTTCGAGGTCCGGGCTTTCGCGCGTGCCGCGCACCAGCGCCGCGATATAGCCGACGATGTCGTCGACCAGCCTGACGTCGCCCACCGTCGCCAGCGCCGCTTCCAGCGTCTTGCGGTCCGTCTGCGCCGTGATGCCGTATTGCTCGATGTCGTGCGAGGCCGACCCGCCGCCGTGATGGACGATGATGGCGCGCTCTTCCTGCGCGTCCGGATAGCTCACCCGGTGCTTGAACAGGAAGCGGTCGAGCTGCGCCTCTGGCAGCGGATAGACGCCCTGATGCTCGATCGGGTTCTGCGTCGCCACCACCATGAAATTCCGGCCGAGCGGATGGGTGGTGCCGTCGAAGGTCACGGCATGCTCCTGCATGGCTTCGAGCAGGGCGGCTTGAGTCTTCGGCGGCGTGCGGTTGATCTCGTCGGCGAGCAAGAGGTCGCAGAAGATCGGCCCGCGCGTCAGCGTGAATTGCCCGCTCTGGAAATTGTAGATGTTGGAGCCGACGATATCGCCGGGCATCAGGTCGGGCGTGAACTGGATGCGCCCATAGGCGACGCCGAGCGCCTGGGCGAAGCAGCGCGCCGTCATGGTCTTGGCCGTGCCCGGCGGGCCTTCGAGCAGGATGTGGCCGCCGGCAAACAGCGCCGTCAGCATCAGATCGACCGTGTCGCGCTGCCCGGTGATCGCTTTGGCCACCTCTTCCCTGATCGCGTTCGCCAGGTTTTTCACTTCATCGACGTTCACCAAGCCTCCTTGCCGTCCAGTCATGCAGCTGTTCGGCTGCTTCATGCATTGCGGCCAAATTTTTGGAATCGTTCGTAGCCTTGAAGCGCTGGGTGAAGCCATGCGCCTCGTTTCTGTCGCGTGAATCGAGCCAGCGGTCGAGCGCCTCGCTTGGCAGGCCCTGCGGCGCGCCGAGCAGCGCCGCGGCGCGCTGGCGCATCAGCGCCGCGTAGCGGTCGCCGAGCCCATCGAGCCGCCCGGCGCGCTTCAAAAGCATCGCCGTGGTGTCGACCAGCGCCCGCTTGCCGAAGGCGATGGCGCGCCCCTCGGCGCGGGGCGGCCCGAAGCGGCCGAGCCCGTGCAGGAAGGCCAGCGCCGCCGCGATGAGGACCGACAAGGTGAGCGCCAGGAATGGCGGTTCGATCAGAAGCTTGGCGAGGTCGTAGTTCTGGCCGATGCCGTGCAGTGTCAGGTCGAACATGACCACGCCAACGCGCGACTTCAGCATCTCGATGATGGCGAGCGCGGCCGCCGCCTTCTGTTCGTCGCCCAGCGCCGCATTGTTGATGAAATCGGGATCGGTCAGGATATAGAACGGTTCGCTGTCAAGTTCGGTCAGGATCGCTTTGCCGTCGCCGGCCGCGGTCAAGGGGTCATCGTCCGCCACCCATTGCAGCTCGTCGGGCACCGGAACTTTGTGGCCGTCGATATCGATCTGGGCGAGCGTGCTTTTGCCTTCGCCGAGCTTCGCCTTGGCGATGCGGCCGAGCCAGTCGTTGACGACGGTATTCGGCAGCCGCTCGATCTTCATCTCCCAGCCTTCGCGACCCTGCGACGGCATGGTGACCCATTTGGGCAGCACGAAAAGCGTGTCCTTGCCGGAGCGAAGCTTGATGATGCGTTCGAGCGCGGCCGGGTCGCTGCCGGGCGCTATGGTGACCACCAGCAGCACCTTGCGGGAGAGATCGTCCTCGTTGCGGGCCATGAAAACCGTGTCGCCGGTCAATTTGATCCATTTGACGAGCCCGGCATAGCCGGTGCCGCCTTTCGACAGCGGCGTGGCGCCGCCTTCGGGTTGGCGGAAATCGGGCGCGTAGGTGGACAAAAGGAAGAACCCGGCCGCCGCCAGCAGGCTGGCGAAGATGCCCCAGAACAGCGTCTTGCGGCTGAACGGCTCCTGCGCTGCTTCCGTCGTCGCCGCGCTCATGCCCAGGCATCCCGGAAGGCAAAGCGCTCATAGGCGCCGCGTGCCTGTTGCCAGCCCTCGGCACCGACCGGGCGGCGGGCAAACAGCGCCGCCTCGACGATACGCGCGATCTCGCTGAAGGCGGCGCGGGGCCGGGTCGGAATGGAGCCGGCAACCGCGATGTCGCGCGACGTTAGCGACGGGCGCAGGAAATCGGGCAGGCGGGTGGCGATATCTTCGACGCTGCGGCGCAGCAGCAGATGCACCGCCTCGTCATATTCGCCCCGCGCCGCCAGCGCGTCGGCCTCCGAGAGCAGGATCTGCGCAGCGCTGGTATCGGGGCGCCACTCTTCCTTCGCTTCGGCTTCCTCACTTTTGCGCCGCCACGGCAGCCGCCAGGCGATGCCCTTCGCTTCGAGGACCAGCAGGAAGGCGATGATCGCGACGCCGATGATCACCGCGCCCCAGAACATATAGATCATGTACGGGCCGAGCTTGGCCAGGGCGTCCAGCAGCGGCTTCATCCATTCCGGCGGCTCGGGCCGCACGAGACTCGGCAGGTTGAACTGGATGGAATCGTCCGCCAGCAGCTGCTTGTGCAACTGTGCCAGCCGTCCGGCGTCGTGCATCCCTGCCTGTACGGCTGCCACCCGCTCGTTTCCCCTGCAACCTGCGGTTCGGCGTCGACACTGGCAATACGCAAAGACAATTGCAAGTGCACTGGACGCGGCCCCTCAATCTTGGCAAATTTACTTTGAAGCCACCCGCTTGGACGCGACGGTGACTCGGGGGGAGATTATCATGACCACTGCGACACTCGGGCAACCCGGTCGATTCGAGATCGGCAGGGTGCTCAATAACAGCTTCTCCGTCATTGGCCGCAATATCGGCCTTAGCGTCGGATTGGCTTTTCTGTTCTCGGGCATTCCGACGATCGTGCTTCAACTGTGGACCGAATCGCGCATGCAGGCTCTCCTTGCGGCCAATCCGGGCGCCGCGGCCGATCCCACTTTCGCGCTTCGCAATTCCTGGGTCACGGGTGTCGTTATTTTCATAAGCTCCATTTGCGCGCTGCTGCTTCAGTCGGCGCTTGTGCGGGCTACGATCGAGGATTTGAATGGCAAGCGGCCGTCCTTTGGCGACAGCCTGCAGATCGCCATCCGCTTTTTGCTGCCGACCCTCGCAATAGGCTTCCTCGTTGCCCTCGGTTCGGGCCTGGCCATGATCGCCTTGATAGTGCCCGGCATTATCCTTTGGCTGGGCTGGTCGGTATCGGTGCCGGTTCTGATTCAGGAGCGTCGCGGCGTCTTCGGCTCGATGTCGCGCAGCCGCGCGCTGACCAAGGGAAGCCGCTGGTCGCTGTTCGGCCTGTTCCTGATCCTGATCATCATCGCCATGGTCGTCCAGGGGGCGGTTGGCGTGGTTGTCTACCTGTTTCAGGGCGTCATCGCCACCATCGTTGGGTCGCTGGTGCAGAGCGTGATGTCGATGGTGCTGTCGGTCGCCGCGGCGGTCAGCTATGTCGAATTGCGCCAGGCCAAGGAAGGCGCCAGCGTCGACGAACTGGCGGAGATCTTCTCGTAAGCAAGCGGCGATCCGGCCGTGCAAAGCAGATAGCGGAAGCGCCGCCACACTGGCGGCGAGCGCTTCGCTAGACCGGCTTTTCGGCAGTGAAACGGCCAATATGGCTGGAGAATTGCAACGCTTCCGAAGTGCAAGTATCCATCTTGACGATCTATACTTTCTATTTTCGGCTATCCATGAGCAGGGGGGATATGGGATGGCGTCGTTCGCAACTGGCAGGTCCGAACGATTCAGCATCGGCCGTGTGTTCAGCAATAGCTTTTCGGTCATCGGTCGCAGCTTTGCTCCGCTCGCCGCAATCGTCGGCCTGTTTTCCGCAGCGCCCACGTTGATCTACAATTTTTGGAACCTCAGCCAGCTTGCCAGGATGCGAGAGGCCGCGGGCGCCGCTGCCTTCGAAAGGCCGGACATGGCAAGGCTGGCGGCCGTACAGGTGATTGCCGGCCTGGTGTTTCTGGTGCTTGGCTTTCTTACGCAGGCAGCACTGGTGCGGCTCACCGTCGAGGACCTGAACGGCAGGCGACCGGCGATCGGCGACTGCATCGGGATTGCCCTGCGCAGGTTCTTTCCCATGCTGGGCATCGGCGTTGTGGTGTTTCTCGCCCTCATTCTGGCCGGTATCGTGATGGGCCTCATCATCGGAATCCTGTCCTTCGGCGGGCTCTTCGTCGCGGGGTTCATCGGGGTTGCCGTGGCCTTCATCCCGGCGGCGATGTGGTTGATCAGCATTTCCGTTTCGATACCCGTGGTGGTGCAGGAAAGGCTGGGCGTGTTCAGGTCGATATCGCGCAGCCGGGCACTGACAAGCGGCAGCCGCTGGCCGATCTTCGGGCTGCTCCTGATCATCGCCATAGTGGCGGGGTTGATACAGGCGGGATTCTCGCTGCTGTTCAGATTTGCCCTGGCCACGGCCAGCGGCCTCACCGGCAGCGGGATCATCGTCGGCGCGGTCGGAGGCAGCCTGTTGTCGAGCATCTTCTCGGCTGTGGTTTCGGTGGCGGTCGCGGTCATCTATGTCGAGCTGCGCCAGGTCAAGGAAGGCGCCAGCGTGGACGAGCTTGCTGAAATCTTCTCGTAAGCGTTTGAAGAGGGCATCGTGACGTCTACCGCGATCAACACGTCCGACCGGTTCCGGATCGGTGGTGTCTTCAACGGCATCTTTGCCGTCATCAGCCGTAATCCCGTCCTGTGCATCGGGCTTGCGCTCTTATTCTACGCCCTGCCGAAATTCTGCTTTACACTTTGGTACCGGCAGGCGTTCGGATATGGCGATTTCGGATTTTCAGCCCAGGAAATAGCGGCCACCATTGTCGGCATCGCGGGGTATATCGTCCTTGCCGCGATTTTGGACGTGGCCCTGATACGCGTCGCTACCGAGGATTTGGCGGGCAAAAGGCCAGCGGCACGAGATTGTCTTGCAGCGGCAATCGCGCTCCTGGTTCCGGCCACTGTCCTTGAATTGCTGGTCAATGCCGCCTTTACCCTCGGCCTCATCCTGCTGGTTGCCCCAGGGTTGTTCCTGTTGGTTCGCTGGTCAGTTGCAATGGTCGTTCTGACATTGGAGCGGCAAGCTGTGCTGTCCAGTCTGGCGCGCAGCCGCGACCTGACCGCCGGGAGTCGATGGTCATTGCTTGCTATCTGGGTTGCCCTTCTGGTGGCCTCGTTCTCAATCCGCTACATGCTGGACCGGCTTTTCGGTCCCACGCACGGGCCCTGGAGCCTGCTTGTCGATATCCTGGCGGGCGCGATCGAGACCATGGTGATGTCGATTGCGCCGGCTGCGATGTACATCGAATTAAGGCGGGTCAAGGAGGGCGCCAGTGTCGACGAGCTGTCTGAAATCTTTTCCTGAGCCAAACGGTTCAGCAACGTATCACTTAGCGGCAGCAGCCGTGCTCCGATCGTCTGTCCGGCTGCCCGCTCGCCCGACAAAGGCACGATGAGGTTATCGCCACGTCCGCCTTGGCCAGTGCAGCGGCAAGCTTGGCCTGCAGCCCCGGCAGTTCCTCTGTCTCGCCGCGCCGCTTCAGGCATTCGACCAGCCCGTGCAGCGCCCAGACATTGTCCGGATGCTGGGCGCAGCGCTGCACGGCGCCGCTCAGACCCAGGTCGTCGCGATAGACCTGCTCGGCCTCCGTGGCGTGGCCCTGGTCGAGCAGCAGCGCCGCCAGCGCATGGCGTGGCGGGTGCATCCAGGCCCATGGCTCGGTGTAGGAGAGATTGTCGTCGAGCTCGACCGCGCGCCGCAGATGCTCGTAAGCCTCGTCGTGCCGTCCCTGGTGATAGGCGAGTTCGCCGTCGAGCAGCGCGGCGCCGACTCCAAGGGAGGCGCGCGTCGGGTTGCTGAGGAAGCGGCGCTCCGGCGAAATGCTATCGATTTGCCGGCTAAATAACTCGCGCTCGCGCTCGGCGGAAGCGAACCCGCGCAGCGTCGCATGGGCGACACCCTTGGCGTAGTGCTGCATGGCCGTGGTCAGGACATAGAGCTCCGGCTCGCTGTTCATCGGCTCGTCGATGATCTCGCGCCAGCGCCCGAAACGCACCTGCACATGCGATTTCATCGCATGGTAGCCCTCGACGGTCTGGGTGAGCTTCGGCCGTTCGGGAATGCTGACGACGTCGCGCGTCACCAGGCTGCGCACCTTGTCGGTGGCCCATAGCGCCGGGCGGTATTGTCCAAGCAACATGCAGGTGAACATCATCAGATGCAGGTCGTGGCAGCATCCGAGCAGGTAATAGGTCGGCTCGCCGGCATAGGCGAGGTAGAGGTCGTTGGCCCGCACCGCCTTCTCGCTGGCGAGCTTGGCCTTCTCGTATTCGCCGCAGAGCACGTGGATGTGCCCCGGCATGTGGTTCATATGGCCGGCATCGGGGCACATGGTCCCCAGCCGTTCCGCCGAACGCATGCCGCGCTCCGGCTGCGTCGACATTTCAAGCAGATGGATATGTAGATGCAGGGCCGCCGGATGCGGCGCGGCACCCGCCTCGTCCGACAGCCGGATCGAGCGCTCGCAGATATCCAGCGCCTCGAGCACATCCGAATTGGGCGCCGGCGCGCCGGTCCTGAGGTTCCACAGCCGCCGCACCGTGCGCATCATCAGCGCCTCGACGGTGAGCGCCATCACGTCATGGTCATCGGGGAATTGGCGAAAAACCTGCCGCATCGCGTCGGCATAGGCATTGTCCCATTGCTCGAACTCGGCCGGGCTGACCCCGTGCGGTTTCTGGAAACGGGCCGTCAGCGCCTCGATCAGCCGCTGCTCGACCGGGCTGGCGCTCGCCGCACCGGCCCGCGCGAGTTGCACATGATCGAAGCAGCGCCTTGCCGCGCGGTTCGCCTCGTCCTTGCCATGCTCCTTCCAGGTGAGATTGTAAAAAGGCCCCGCTGCATAGGCGATGCCCCAATGCACGAAGGCGCAAGCAGGATCGGTCTCCAGCGCCTTCTCGAAGCATTTTATCCCTTCCTCGTGGTTGAAGCCGTAACACCAGTTGAGCCCGATATCGAACCAGCGCTGTGTCTCGGCCGAGGCTGTGGAGATAGGGCGGCGATAGGTGCCGAGGTCGAAGTGGTCCATGCCTGACTGCTTCTCGCATTCCGAGCGGCAGGGCCGCTCAGGCGCAATCTGAGCTGAAAGGCCGGGGTTTGGCAAATGCCTTTCTCAGCCGTCGAACCGCGAGGGACGAAACGGTTCCAGCAACGGGCTAGGCGCCCCGCTGACGATTTCACCCGCCAGCAATTCGCCCGCAATCAACCCAAGCGTGGCGCCGCTATGGCTGAAGACGACGTGATAGCCGGGAATGCCGGTCAACTGGCCGATCACCGGCTCGCCATCCGCCGGAATTGGCTTCGGACCCAGGTGACAACTCTCCAGCGCGAGCGTCGGATTGCCTTCCAGCACCTTTGAGGCTTCCTGGAGCAGACCTGCGATCGTTGATGGCCTGGCCTCGTAGGTACCGTCGTCGCGCACGATCACTTCGCCCTCGGACCAGGCAGAGTCGAGCGCGAAGGCGCCGTTCGCTGTCGGCCGGATGGCGACGCGTGGCGTGTTGAGCACGGCGCGAAGCGGATGCCGGATCGGCTTGCTGAAGAGGAGCAGTGCGGGCGTCGTGCCGTCGCCAATGCGCCGGCCCGCTTTCGCAGCCATGGCAGGCACAGCCGGACCCGTTGCGGCCACGACGGCGTCGGCATCGATGAACTGGCCAGAGGCAGTCCGCACACCGCTGGCGCGGCCATTGGCGAGGAGAACGTCGGCTGGCCCGCCATCGGTCAGGACACGCCCGCCGTGTTCGCCGAGCTCCCGCAGCAGCAGGCCGATCAGCGACGGCAGATCGACCCAGCCTTCGCCGCCATTGTATATGGCGCCCTGCGGTGAAACGGCCTTTGCGTCGACGCCCGGTGTGACGGCGGCGATGTCGCCGGGTGCGAGCAGCCGCGTCTGATAGCCGATCGCCTGCTCATGGCGGAAGATTTCCGCGATCAGGTTGGAGGCGTTGTCGGCGTCCCAGGTGAGCCCCCCGTCCAGCCGCAGCCAAGCGCCGCAGTCCTGTCCGGCGGCTAGTTTGCGATAGCGGGCGAGGCCCTCCATGCGGAGACGGTGGTAGGCAGCCGAGCGTTTTCGCGCCGAGTTGAGCCAGGCCAGCGAGCGCGACGATGCGCCATTGGCGACAGGTCCGTCTGTGACGATCGTCGTTTGCACGCCGAGCCTGGCGAGGTGAACGGCGGTGGATACGCCGAAGATGCCGGCGCCGATGACGACGACCTTGAGGGCGGATTTTTCAGTCATGAACGCAGCTTTCGATGATCACGCGTGGGCTTGGGAGAGGGTGCGGCGGGATCGCTCACAGCACCTCGGCGAGGAATTGCCGGAGTCTCGGGCTCTTCGGCCGGTCGAAGATCTCCGTCGGCGAACCGACTTCGACGATACGGCCCTCATCCATAAAGGCGACCTGGTCCGCCACCTTGCGGGCAAAGCCCATTTCATGGGTGACGACGATCATCGTCATGCCGCGCCGGCCGAGATCAGCCATCAGGTTCAGCACACCCTTGACCAGTTCGGGATCGAGCGCGCTGGTCACCTCGTCGAAGAGCATGACTTCGGGATCCATGGCGAGCGCGCGGGCGATCGCCACGCGTTGCTGCTGGCCACCCGACAGACGGCTCGGCCGGTAGTCCGCGCGGGCGGCAAGCCCCACTTCCGTCAGATGCGTTTCGGCCGTACGCCGCGCCTGGCTTCCCGCCATGCCTTTGATTTTGGTAAGCGCCAGCATGACGTTCTCGATCGCGGTGTGGTTCGGGAACAGGTTGAAATGCTGGAACACCATGCCGACGCGGCGACGAAGCTTTTCCGGCTTCATCGCCAGAATGCTTTCACCGTCGAGCAGCACGTCGCCGGCCTTGGGTTCGACCAGCCGGTTGAGGCAGCGCAGCAGCGTCGATTTCCCGGAGCCCGAAGGGCCGATGACGCAGGTGACCGTTCCCGGCTCGACCTTGAGCCTGATCTGCCTGAGCACCTGCAACTCGCCATAGGCCATGTCGAGATCGCGCACCTCGAGGCTGCCGGCCTTGATGGCCGGCCGTGCCGCTGGCGGCGCCTTGCCCGTCATGTCCTTCAACTCGCCGACCTCGACCAGGCCGCTGACCGCGCCGCCCGGCTTCCGCTTGCCGAGCCGCAGGCGGTTGTCGATGGTGTTGACCACATGGGTTAGCGGCACGGTGATGATCAGATAGAACATGCCGGCCAGAAGCAGCGGCGACAGATTGCCGGTGACGACGGCCTGGTCCTGGCCGATGCGGAATATCTCTCGCTCCGAGGCAAGCAGGCCGAGGAAATAGACGAGGCTGGAATCCTTGACGTTGCCGATGAACTGGTTGACCAGGGCCGGCAGCACGCGGCGTATGCCCTGCGGGACCACGATCAGCCGCATGCCCTGGCCATAGCTCATGCTGAGCGCGCGGCACGCTTCCATCTGGCCGCTCTCGACGCTCTGGATGCCCGAGCGGAAGATCTCGCCGATATAGGCGCCCGCAATCAGGCTGAGCGCCAGGATGCCGAGCGGATAGGGGGAGGGGCCGAACAACTCGCGGCCGATGCGGGCGAAACCTTGGCCGATCAACAGAATGGTAAGGATCGCCGGCAGCCCGCGAAAGATATCGGTATAGATGCGCGCGGGAATCCGCAGCCAGGCGGAGCGCGAGATGCCCATGACCGCAAGAAACATGCCGATGAAGATGCCGAGCACGGTCGAAGCCGCGGCCAGGATCA
>OUNM010513754.1_pt1 | contig 11192 bp, 9 predicted proteins | sample 1769961 | NCBI WGS metagenome assembly OUNM01 (sample SAMEA3914820, study PRJEB12502) | metagenome | biome: forest; material: soil | place: USA | collected 2012-03-12 | depth 0.3 m
ACCGCTACGCCCTCCCCGACAACGCCTGGTACGTCGCCTCCCTACGCCAGAACCCCGTCTACAAGCGCCTCGCCGACCTCGCCGACTCCACCGCGTCAAACCTCCCGGAAGGATCAGCGGCGAGGACAAGGGTGAACGAGATGGGCGCCTTCTACCGGTTCCTCATCACCCGGCTGCCGGGACTCCTCGATGAGTGGGAACACACACGAGCCGAAGCCTAGCCTCCTCCGACATTGCCTGAGCATCAAGCCTGAGGCGGATACGGCTGCGGCGGGTTCGGCGGATATGGAGGCGGATATGCCTGCACCGGTCGGTCGAAGCGCTGACCTCGGGGATTGGCCAGCAGGAGCACAAACACTAACAGCGCAATCCATCCGAGCACCGGGATCAAAGCCAGCAACAAGAAGAACGCACTGAGGTTCGCATCGTGCAGCCGCCGTGCCGCCAAGGCGAGCGAAGGCACGATCGTCGCCAGGAACCACAGGCCGCCAAGGGCCGTCGAGGTGCTCGTGCTGCCGCTCCCTGTCGCACCGGCCGCATTGATGACCCCGGAGACAATGGCTGAGGCGAGGAACCACCACCAATACTCACTGCGGCTGGCCCGGCCGTGGAAGATCGCGTACTTCTTCCAGAATCGTTTGACGGCCTCGATCGGCGGGGCGCCATAGTAGGGCAGCTCAAGCGGAACTCCACCTTGGGGAAGATTCTGAGGCTGATAGCTGGACATCATTCAAGCCCTTCCATGCAGACTATTCGACACCGGCATGCTAGGCCTAGTCAGCCTGTCAGAACAGGGCACAAAGGCCTGCATCGGACGAGTGACACCGCCGAGGATCCGCGAGTGCATTCGATCCCTGGCCACGGCGGCGGCAAGAGCGTCGCCTGCGGGACTTCTGGCCCTGCCGGGCTGGTCCGAATGAGCAGAAGATGGTGCGCAGAGCACCCGGAATGAGGGAGCCACATTTCATCGAGGCGGACAGAGTCATGAAGAAACCAGTCGTTGTAGGCGTCGTCGAAACCAAGGCGAGCCGGGCCGCGTTGGCTTGGGCCATGGAACGGGCGGCACGACGGAAACTCCCGGTGCTGCTCGTTCACGCGGTCGACAGTCGATGGCTCGACGAATCAGTCGGTTCCAGCGAGGTGATCAGGGCCGCAGCAAACGAGCTGCTGAGCAAAACCTCAACCCAAGCAGGCGAACTGGAGCCGTCGGTCCAGGTAAAGACCTTGCTGTTTTCCGGTAGCCCCGGGCAGGCGCTCAGGAAGCAGTCCAAAGGAGCCTCGATGGTTGTCATCGGAACCGGGCACAACTGGCCCGGAGGGCCTGTAGCTGATAGGGCGCTGCAGATCGCCGCCGTCGCACTGTGCCCTGTGGCAGTAGTCGGGGAACAGGACATGACGGGGCGCCGCGGCATCGTGGTCGGCGCTGACGGTTCCGAAGAGTCAACGCAAGCGGTTTCCTTCGCGGCTGCCGAAGCGGACAGGGACGGCCAGGAGCTGACGGTGGTTCACGCGGTCCCCGCACCGCCGCTGATTCATCGCGCCATGCCGGCGGCCGACGTTGCCGAGGACATCTTGGAAGAAGAACGAATCGTCCTCGCCGAGACCGTCGGCGGTCTGGCCGAAAACTACCCCGACCTTGTTGTCCATCAGGTTCTGGTGTCCAACAACGAACCGGCGGAAGCACTCACGGATGCCGCCGCCACCGCCACATTGCTGGTGCTGGGAAGCCGCGGACGAGGCAGCTTCAAACGCCTCCTCATGGGATCGACCGCCCACACCGTGCTCAGGTCCCTGCCCTGCCCAACCGTCATCACCCGGGTGCGGCGAGTGAAACACACTGGCTAGCGGCTAGCCCAGCCACCACAAGCCCTGGCAAGTGAGGTCCGGCACTTCGACACACCACCGCCTTGAACACGCACGAACGAGGGTCGCAGCAGGCCCTGCTCCAGCAGCTGGGCAATCCACTCAGCGTCTTGATGTCGGTCTTGCGGCCCGGGACGGCCTTCATATGGGCGGCGTCGAGAAGCCAGCACTCCATCCGCTCTTCCAAGGCGTAGAACACAGGTTTCCAGTGCTGGTCGACTCCATTACCGCCAGCGCAAAAACAAAAGAGCCCCTGATCCGCGTTTCCGCAGCTCAGGGGCTCTTTTCGGGTAGGGCTACTCGGACTTGAACCGAGGACCTTAGGATTATGAGTCCCGCGCTCTAACCAGCTGAGCTATAGCCCCGAGTCGGCCGGGCGGCCGCTTTGGTCAGCGTCTTTCCCAGCCAAAACACTCTAGCAAAACAATTCGGTTCCCGATGCCAACCGGGAGACCGCGCCGGATCCAGATGACTAGATGACCTTGTCCTCATAGCCCGCCCCGCGGTAAAGGTCCTCGAACGTCTGCAGTGTGCCTTCGATGCTGTGCGGCTCCACCATGGCGCGGCTTGCCTTGCCCATGGCTTCGAGTTCGCCGGCCGGCAGACGGAAAAGCTCGGTGATCCGGGCCGCCAGCTCGTTGCTGTCCCCCGGCGTAAACAGATGCCCGTTCTCGCCTTCCCGCACAAGGTGCGGCAGGGCCATCGCATTGGCGAGAAGAACCGGCGTCGACGCCGACATCGCCTCAAGCGTCACGAGGGACTGCAGTTCGGCGGTTCCGGGCATGCAGAACAGATCGGCGCGAATGTACGCCTTCCTCAGGTCCTCGTCGCTCGCGAGGCCCAGGAACCTGACCCGCTCGCCGAGGCCCAGGCGCTTGGCTTGGGCTTCCAGTGCGGCCCGGACCTCGCCACCTCCGACGATTTCAAGGTGCACATTGAGTTCGGCGGGTGTCTTGGCGACAGCGTCGATCAGGACGTCCACATGCTTTTCTTCGGCAAGGCGGCCGACAAAGAGAACGGTGGGGTTGGCGTGCGGCTCGATCTCTTCGCCCGGCCCCAGTTCGTAAGCGGCCGCGTCGATGCCGTTGGACAGAGGCAGGACCTTGCGAAGGAAAGCGTGCTGGTGCATGGCCTTCGCGGCAAGCGGCGTGGGGGTGGTGACGACGTCGGCCTGGCCCATGACCTTACCCATGTCTTTCCACGAAACCCGCCCGATGATGTCTTTGAACCACTGCGGGAACGGCAGGAACGGGTTCAGGTTTTCGGGCATGAAGTGGTTGGTGGCTATGATCCGGATGCCCCGCTTCTTGGCCTCGTAGAGAACGTGTTCGCCGATCATGTAGTGGCTTTGGATGTGAACGACGTCGGGCTGCACCTTGTCGAAGAGCAGCCGGATGTCGTTCTTGATTTCCCAGGGGTAGCAGATGCGAAAGTACTCGTGCGTAAAGACTCCGTGGGACTTCAAGCGGTGCACGGTGCCTTCATCCCCGAACTCGGTGAAGCTCTTGCCGTTGTCCGCCCGACAGGCCAGCACGTGGACATCGTGCCCCCGTGCCTTCATGCCTTTGGCAAGCCGGTACCCGAACTGAGCAGCACCGTTGACTTGCGGGCGGTAGGTCTCCGCCGCGATCAGGATGGTGAGGGGTTTGTTGGTTTCGGGAACGGTCACGTGGAGAACTCCTGATGGTCACGGTGCGAACATCGCAAAACGTTTGGGCCTGCGGTGTCTTCGCCGGTCGCCTGCCGCGGGTGTGCGGGGCACGGTTGTCGAACTCTGCCCTAGGCCTTCCGGCTTGCAGCCGCCTTCGCGTCACGCTTTCGCTTGGTGACCTCCGGATGGTGCCGGCTCAGGGCAATAACCCCAACGATAGCAAGGGAAGCGGCCACAGCCATGGCGATTGCCAGCACGGCGTGGACATCGGGACGAAGCTCACCCAAAATTGCGATCCCGATGGCGATTCCGACAATGGGGTCGATCACAGTCAACCCTGCGATCACCAGATCCGGCGGCCCGCCCGAATAGGCGCTCTGCACGAACCAGGAGCCGAGCCCGCCGGCAGCGGCAATGGCGACCACGGTGTACCACTGCACGTTGAGCAGAAAGTGCCCGTTGGGGTCCAGCAGGTGCCGGCCGATGATGCGCGTCAGGACCGCGACGAACCCGAACAACACTCCGGCGCCCAGGATGTAGACAAAAGCGCTCATGCGATGCCGGAACATGGCGGCCAACGTTCCAAAAAGCGCGACGGCGAGCGCCAGCAGGAGCACGATGGTTATTTCGTCCTCGCCGCTGACGTGATGGTTCTCCTGGGTGGCGTTGACGGCGAGCAGGACGAACATCGCCGAGCCGGTCACGCAAGCAGAGATCGCCACCACCGTGCCGCGGTTGATACTCAGTCCCTGGTCCTTGGCGTTGACCACCGTGGTGATGACCAAGGCGATGGCTCCGATGGGCTGCACCACCGTCAAAGGTGCCGACACCAACGCAATGGCGTTCATGCCCATGCCCAAGGCAAGCAGCAGCAGGCCGAACATCCAGCGCGGATTTCGGAGCAGCCTCAGGAAACCGTGGGAACTCAGGGCAAGGCCACCGGTGTCCGCCTTGACCGCGCTGCCCTGGCGCTGGGCGCCAATGGCAAGGCAGAAGGCCCCAAGCACCGCAAGAAGGACCGCCAACCAGACCATCAGCTGCGACCGCCGTCGTTGGCTTTGAGCTCTTTGCCCTTGCGGAGGATTGCCCAGAAATAGTTGTACGCGGCGACCCAGTGGCCTATCAGACCCAAGCCCAGGCAGACCCACGCGATCGCGAAGTAGACATTGGTGTAGGGAATCGCGAGCTTGGAGAGGACCAGGAGAGGCGTGCCGAGGAGCAGGAACGCCGTCCGGATCTTGCCGATCCGGCTCACGGGGAGGTCGGGGTGGCTATGGAAATAGAAAAACGAGGCTGTGGCCAGGACGACGTCGGGCACCACCAAGGCGGCCAAGTACCACCAATCCACCACCCCGGCGATGACGAGCGTGACAGCGACAGTGATGAGTGCCAGGCGGTCCGCCACGGGATCGAGGATGCGGCCCAGTTTGGAGGTTTGGTTGAAACGCCGCGCGACGTAGCCATCCACCCAGTCAGTGCCGCCCATGATGGCGAGAACCAGCACGGCGAAACCGTATTCCCTTTGCCACAGCACCAGCCACACGAACAGCGGGACGCCCATGAAGCGCAACACGGTCAGGAAATTGGGGACGGTGAAGATGAGATCGTGGTCGATCTGTGGCTGGCCCGGGCGTGCGCCTGCACCGATGAACTTCACCTGTCCCCCTTTCCGTAGTCCGCAGCTGACGCTGCTGCTTGCCGTCCCGATTACTTCTTGAACAGCTTCCGCAGTCCTACTGCGGCCACCGTGGCGGAAGCGGCGAAGAGAAACAGTTCTTTCCAGCGCGCGGCGAGCCGCTCCGGCAGCCCGGCCGGAACCTTTTCACTGAAATCCGCGAGTCTGTCGGCAGCGAACCGGCGTCCGTCGTCGAGCTTTTGCCCGGCAACGTCGCGCAGGACCTTTCCCTGGGTCTTGACGTCGAGCTCGACGCCGAGCTGATCGCGAACGTCGGCGAGGTGCTCGCGGCGCTGTTCCAGACGGCGGAGCAATTCAGCTTCGCTTGGGGCGGGGGGCGGCTCGGCTTTGTGTGCTTCTGCCTTGGCGGCCTTTTCGGCCTTGGCTTTCTCAGCTGCGGCGGCTTTCGCTGCTTCCGCTGCCTTGTAGGCGTCCGACGAAGGATCGAGGATGCTGGCGTCGAAGGAAGTGCCCTCCTTGACGACGCCGAGATCGTGCTTGATGCCGCGGATGGTCTTCTCAGGCACAAGCGGCATGGCCCCCTTGAACGCACGGAAAGCGATGAGGGCCCCGATGAGGATGATTAAAAGGAACGCAGCCGCAACCACAAGCGCAGCCAGCCACGGAGGCATGACCGTGGCCAGGCCCAAGATGGCCGCCACAACGAGGGCGATGACGAGCAAAGAGATAAAAATCAGCGCGACGCCAACGAAAGCGCCGGCAATGCCCAACTGCTTGCCTTTGCCCTTGAGTTCAAGCTTGGCCAGGCTGATTTCGTCGTTGAGCTGCCGCGGCGCGAGCCGGGCTGCAAGTTTCAGGGTGTTCGGCAACGCCGAAATGCCCGGGCCTTGGCCAACCCGGCCGCCGTGACGTCCACTCATAGGTTCCGCCTCACTGCTTCCATCTTGCTCCTACCCGGCTCCGGCACGGAGACGATTACCAGCGCCCACGCGCACCTGTCCACAAAACTACCATTCAGCTTCAGCCTCAACTTCCGGGACCGTCCAGCGGCGCGCCCAGCCATCGCTGATAAATATGATCTGTCGCACATAGGATTGATAACCGTGAACACTCCCCCTGTACCGGGCGATTCCCTCAGCCGACGCGAAAAACTCCTCTATATCCTTTTACTTGGCGCGTTGACCGCCTTGGGTCCATTTACCGTGGATCTCTATCTGCCGGCGTTTCCCGCGCTGGAGCATCATTTCGACGTGTCGGCGGCTGCGATCCAACTCACCCTGACCGGCACAACGGTGGGCTTCGCCATCGGCCAATTGGTGGTGGGGCCGTTCAGCGACAAGTTCGGGCGCCGCATGCCCTTGATTCTGGCCACAGCCCTGCACATTGGTTCCTCCCTCGGCGCAGCACTGTCCACGGATATCAGCACACTCGCCTTGTTCCGCGTCCTCATGGGCGTCGGCGCAGCCGGCGGCGGCGTGGTGGCCATGGCGATGGTCCGTGACCTTTTCGCGGGGTACGCCATGGTCAGGATGTTCTCCCGCATGTCGCTGGTGAATGGCCTGGCGCCCATTCTTGCTCCGATCATCGGTTCACAACTGCTGTTGGTGATGCCATGGCCCGGGATCTTCTACTTCCTGGCAAGCTACGGAATCCTCGTGATCATTGCTGCGGTGTTCCTCATCCGGGAAACGTATCCCGCCGAGCTCCGCAGGCAGACGACGTCGACGGCGGGCCAACGCTACAAGGCCGTGTTCGCCGACCGGATTTTCGTCGGGATGCTGCTGGTAGGCGGGTTCAACTTCGGCGGATTGTTTGCTTACCTTTCCGCGTCCACTTTCCTGTTCCAACAGGTCTACGACTTCTCCCCGCAGGAATACGGCCTGCTGTTCGGTGTCAATTCCCTGGGCATTGTCGCCGGCGTCCAAATCAGCTCCAGGGTCATCAAACGGGTGGCACCCCAATGGATCATGGCGTTCGCCACGGCCTGGATGCTACTGATGGCCCTTTTGATTGTGGTGTTCGACCTGCTCGGCTTCGGCCTCTGGGGCGTCATGGTCCCGCTGTGGTTCTACATCCTTGCCACCGGGTTCATGTTCCCCTGCGTGCAGGTGATTGCCCTGGCCAACCATGGCGCGCAGGCCGGAACCGCCGCTTCCCTGCTGGGTGCCTCGAACTTCCTGATGGCCGGCATCATCCCGCCCGTGGTTGGCTGGCTGGGCGTCGGCTCGGCAGTTCCCATGGGGGCAGTCCAGGCCGTGTGCCTCATAGGTGCCGTGTCGGCCCTCTGGCTTGTCGTGCGGCCCCGGTCCGTCCCCTCCATCCACTGATGCGTCCAACCACTGACGCGCTGGGCCCGGACGTCCGCAGGGAGAAGTAGGCTCAAGCCATGACTCGCAAACCGCACCGCAACGGAAGGGGCCTCTTCCTCGGAGCCGTGCTCGGCGCCGTCGTCGGCTTCTTGCTGGGCCGCGGGGTCGGAAACCCTGTGTTCGGAGCCCTGCTGGGCGCCGTCGTCGGTTCCGCAATCCTCTACCGGATCAATCCCGGACCATGGAAACGGGACTAAGCAAGCCTTCCGTCGCGTCGGGGCCTGTTGCCGGTCATGGCCCGGCGATAAAGTTGAGATGTGCCCCGTTGGCAGGAACTACAGCCTATTCCAGCCCCATGGCAGCGCAGGGATGATGGCATCCTGCCGCTGTGGTGGGATCGTCTGTGCACCGTGACAAGCCCGCAATCCGCGGCCCTTTATGCAGCAGGGCTCTTCACGGAGGACCGCCGCCGTCCGATTGCGCAATGGTTCAATCCAAGCAATGGCGCGGCACTGCTCGTGGCTCCGGAGACTTCTCCGGAGTGGCCCGTCCAACGCTTCGGAATCTTCTACGCTCCCCCTGGCGGCGGATTCACCCGCGTCCACTCCGCCGCCCACGAATGGCACCCGCGGGAGCCGAGGACGCCGCCCACCGAAGATGACGCCTTCCAGTCTGCTGTGGCCGAGGCAGCAAGGTTCCTGCAAGTGGAAATGGACTTTGTTTGACGAATTGGCGATGAGAAACTGCCATTCGAGTAATTGCGCAAATCAGACAAACCGAGGCAAAAAAGCAGGCCCCGCACCTGTAAAACAGGTGCGGGGCCCTTTGCGCTCCTCCGACTGGACTTGAACCAGTAACCCTTCGATTAACAGTCGAATGCTCTGCCAATTGAGCTACGGAGGAATGAAGCGGTTATGACTTTAGCAAAGGTTTTGCCGCAAGTGAAATCGAGCCCCGGGCATTGCAGGAAGGGGCAGCAGAATACCCCTCCCGGGTATCCCCAATGCTGCGGAGCCGACGCCCTCGCCGCAGATAGGATGGTCCGGCGCGCACGTGGCTCACACGAAGCGTATCCGTGCCTCATCCCTCGCGCAAAGGAACAGAAGGAAGCATGTCGAACAACTGGTCAGCCGACGCCAACGTGACGGAAGTTGCCGAGAACGTGTTCTTCGTCCAGGGCCCTGCGGTCAACTGGACCATCCTCAAGCGGGGCCAGGAATTCACCCTCATTGACACGGGCTATCCCGGGAACTGGCCTTTGCTCCAATCGAGCATCAATTTCCTTGGACTGGCCATGAAAAATGCTGCCGGAGTTCTCCTGACGCATGGTCACTCGGACCACATCGGCAATGCCGCGAGAATATCCGCAATGGGCATTCCGGTATTTGCGTCCCATGCGGAGTTGCCGAACATCCGCCGGGAGGTCCTCGAACAGGTCACAGTCAAGGATCTTGGTTTGCGGATCCTCCGCCCCAGGGTCGGCGCGTGGGCCCTACACGCCATCCGATCCGGGGGCCTGTCCGACGTCGCGGTCCCGGGTGTCGCCGCGATGACCCAGGACATTCTGGACGCGCTGCCCGGATCTCCCCGGATCATCGCCACGGGCGGGCACACCAGCGGCCATGCGTCCTTCTTCGTCCCTTCAGCCAAGGCAGTGGTGACCGGGGACGCGCTCGTCACCGGCCACGCCGTCAGTCCGGTCCGCGGTCCGCAGCTGTTGCCCGCTGTCTTCCACCACCGCCCGGCGGAGACCTTTGCCAGCGTTGAGGTTCTCAGGCAGGTGGGCGCCGAGACCATCCTGCCGGGTCATGGACCGGTGGTGAGCGTTCTCGACGGGACAATCGAGCTCGTCTCTGACGGAAGGTACGCCCCTTTCGCTTGAGTCGGCAGCCTCCCGGCCGGGTACGCGGATCGGAGCCTGAGTGGAAGAGCGGGAGACCGGTTCCAAAACGGGTATCACCCACTCTTAACCCGTGGCGTGCATAGCCAATAGGCTCCGGACCTGGGGACTCTGACCCGGTCTGTTCAGAAAAAGGGGAAGCCGATGCGGCTCCTGACCATACTGTTCCGGCGGCCCATGTGGTTCCACTGGGCCGCGGCCGCGTCCGTGCTGTTTTTGCTTGGTTACTCCGCTGTCTGCTTGGGGGCCCCTGCGCGGGCGGCGGTGCCGAAAACAATCATCAGCCTGACCTTCGACGACGGCAATGCCGATCAGCTCCCGGCCGAACAGTTACTGAAGTCACTCGGATTGCACGGCACCTTCTTCATTACGACCAGCTGGATCGATAATCCGTCATGGCTCACCCGAGCCAACTTGAACAGCATCGCTGCGGACGGCAATGAGATCGGCGGCCACACCATCACCCACCCGGACCTCACCACGTTGTCCACCTCGGCCGCAACCAACGAGGTTTGCGGCGGGCGGACCACGCTTGCCAGCTGGGGGTTCAACGCCACCGATTTCGCCTATCCCTTCGCCGCCGAGAACTCTTCCGTCGAGCAAATCGTGAAGAATTGCGGTTTTGCCAGTGCGCGCAATTTGGGGGACATCCGTTCACCCGCGAGTTGCTCGGGATGTCCCTTTGCGGAAACACTCCCGCCGGCCAATCCATACAACACGGCAGCGCCGGATGAGGTCGACAGCACGTGGACGCTGCAGAACCTCGAGGACCTGGTGACCAACGCGGAACCGGGTGGGGGCTGGGTCCAGCTGACCTTCCACCACATCGCCGTCGGAACAGATCCCACGTTGACCATCGATCCCAATCTCTTCAAGACCTTTGTCACCTGGCTGGCTGCGAGAACGGCCAACGGAACCACGTCCGTTCAAACGGTCGCCCAGGCCCTGGGCAATGCATCAACGGCGCCGACCGCCCCTGCCGCCCCGACAGGGGTGACCGCGACCGCGGGGAATGCTTCCGCGGTGGTGTCCTGGACGGCGCCGGCGAACGGCGGGTCCCCGATCACCTCCTACGCCGTGACACCGCACGCGGGCGCCACCACCCTGGCTCCGGTCACGGTCTCCAGCAACCCGCCCGCGACGACGGCGACCGTCACCGGACTCACCAACGGCACCGCCTACACGTTCACCGTGACGGCGACGAACGCCGTCGGGACGTCCGCGCCCTCGGCCGCGTCGGCACCGGTCACCCCGGCGGCGCCGACCGCCCCAGCCGCACCCACGGGCGTGAGCGCGACGGCGGGCAACGCCTCGGCGGTGGTGTCCTGGACGGCGCCGGCCAACGGCGGGTCCCCGATCACCTCCTACGCCGTGACACCGTCATCCGGCGGCACGGCCCTGGCTCCGGTCACGGTCTCCGGTAACCCGCCCGCGACCAGCACCACCGTGACCGGACTCAGCAACGGCACCGCCTACACGTTCACGGTCACGGCGACGAACGCCGTCGGGACCTCCGCGCCCTCGGCCGCGTCACCCCCGGTCACCCCGGCAGCCCCGGTTCCGGGCGTCAGCAACGGCGGGTTCGAATCCGGGCTCAGCTCCTGGACCACCGGCGGGGTCAGGGCACCCGTGGCCTCCACCACGGCCCACACCGGCACCGGCTCCGCGCTGCTGGGCCTGGCCTCGGGGGCCGAGCCGCTCGGGGACAGCAGCCTGGCCCAGACCATCACGATGCCCGCCACCGGGACCTCCACCCTGTCCTTCTGGTACCAGCCGCACACCGCGGACGACACCTGCACCGGCACCACCTGCCGCTACGACTGGATGGAAGCA
>OUNM010477962.1_pt1 | contig 11188 bp, 6 predicted proteins | sample 1769961 | NCBI WGS metagenome assembly OUNM01 (sample SAMEA3914820, study PRJEB12502) | metagenome | biome: forest; material: soil | place: USA | collected 2012-03-12 | depth 0.3 m
CATTTCCGACGAGGTCTATGGCCGGCTCTATTTCGACGGCGATGTCGCACCTTCGATCCTGCAGATCGCCGAGGACGGCGACCGGGTGCTGTCGGTCAATAGCTTCTCGAAGGCCTGGGCGATGACTGGATGGCGCATCGGCTGGCTGACGCATCCATCGGGCGTTGCCGACCAGCTCGGCGCGATGACGCAATACGTCAACAGCGGCACCGCGGCGCCGATCCAGGCCGGCGCCGTCGCGGCGATCCGCCAGGGCGAGCCGCTGGTGGAAGAAATCAGGCAGCGCATCAGGACCGGCCTCGACCTCGCCTATGACCGGCTGGCGCAAATCCCGGGCATCATCCTGCCGACCAAACCGCGCGGCGGCATGTATGCGTTCTTCGCCCTGAAGGGCGAAAGCGATGCACGGCAGGCCTGCGCCAGGATCCTGGAAACCGCACGGGTCGGGCTGGCGCCCGGCCATCTCTTCGGCAGCTCGGCAAACGCGTTCCTGCGCATGTGCGTCTGCCGCGACCGCGACCAGATCGCGACCGCGCTCGAGCGCATGGTCGCCGCCATGAATTGACGCCCCGCTGGGAGGTGGGACGGCAAAAAACCGTGCGGGGGTCCAGCCCCGCCCGATCAACAACCAGAGGGAAGACCCCAGAGGGAAAACCAAATGAGCTTTACGCGTCGCAATCTGCTTGTCCTGGCCGCCGCCATAGGCATCGCCGCCGGCCCCGCCACGTCTCACGCCGCCGATGTGCTCAATGTCGGCGCCTACCCGACCAATCCGCCCTTCGAATACAAGAACGAGGGCGGCACTTTCGAGGGCTTTGAGGTCGACATCGTCAACGAGGCGGCCAAGCGCATCGGCATGACCACCGACATCGCCGATCTCGGCTTCCAGGCGCTGTTCGCCGCCACCACCTCCAAGCGCATCGACGTCGCCATCTCGTCGATCACCATCACGCAGGAACGGCTGAAGTCGCAATCCTTCACCCAGCCCTATTATGATTCCGACATGGGCATCGCCACCAAGACCGACAGCGCGATCAGCACTGAAGCCGATCTCAAGGGCAAGGTCATCGGCGTTCTTTCCGGCTCGACCGGCGAAAACTGGGTCAAGGACCATCAGCAGGTCGACGGCTTCAGCGACGTGAAGGGCTACGACACGCAGCAGAACCTTTTGCTCGACCTCAGCGCCGGCCGCGTCGACGCCGCGGTCAGCGACATCCCCGGCATGCAGTACTCGTTCCAGAAGATGAAGGACCTCGTCGTCAAGGAACGCATCAAGACGGGCGAACAGTACGGGCTGATGATGACCAAGGACCACCCGCTGCTCGGCAAGCTGAACGACGCACTGACGGCGATGAAGAAGGACGGCACGCTGGCCGCGATCCACAAGAAGTGGTTCGGCAACGATGCGCCGGCCGACTCCTCGACAGTCAAGGAAATGCCGCTGCCCAAGGCCTGAGCGGCAACGGACAGAACAGGGACGTGCCGGCTCGAAAGGCCGGCACGTCTCGTTTTCACGAATACCCCCGGAACCTCCGTCCGTTCGGCTGAGCCGATCTCGCTATTCCGGGTTTGGCTCTGGCGTTGTGAGACGCAAACCGGTTCGAGAACGCTGCCATGTCGCTGATCGACACCTTCTTCAATCCCGATGTCATTGCGTCCAGCCTGCCGGCCTTGCTGCGCGGCTTCCTCAACACGCTACTGCTCGGCGTGATGAGCATCGTCATCGGTATCACCGCGGGGCTGGTGATCAGCCTGGTGCGGCTCTATGCGCCGAAGCCGCTTCGCTGGCTCGCCATCGGCTACACCGACATCTTCCGCGCCCTGCCGGTGCTGGTGGTGCTGATCCTGATCTATTACGCGCTGCCCTTCCTCGGCATACGCCTGTCGTCCTGGGCGTCCGCGGTAACGGCGTTTGCCATCATCATGTCGGCCTATTCGGCCGAAGTGTTCCGCTCCGGCATAGAAAGCATTCCGAAGGGCCAGTTCGAGGCCGCGCAGGCGCTCGGCCTGCCGTTCATGCTCACTTTGCGCAAGGTGGTGCTGCCGCAGGCGATCCGCGTGGTCATCCCGCCGATGACCAGCAACTGCGTCTCGATGTTCAAGGACACCTCGCTCGCCTCGACCGTGGCGCTGCCCGAGCTGCTCAAGGAAGCGACCAACGCGCAGTCGCTCTATGCCAACCCCTCGCCGCTAATCGGCGCCGCGCTCGTCTATCTCATCTTCCTCTGGCCGATGGTGCGCCTGGTCAGCCTGCTCGAGCGCCGCTTCCAGACCGAGAAGACGCGCTGACCTCACCATACGATCCCCGTACAAGTCCTCGCAGGAGCCTACCCGTGAACAAGCATCAGACTGATACAACGAACGCCGCCGCGTTCCCCGTCGAAAAAATCCGGGCCATGTTCCCGGCGCTGCAGCGTGCCGGCGATTTCATCTTCCTGGACAATGCCGCCGGCGCGCAGATCCCGCAGAGCGTACTCGATGCGGTGACCAACCATCTGGTCAGCCACAATGTGCAGCGCGGCGGCCGTTATGGGCGCAGCGTCACCGTCGACCAATCGGTCGCTGAAGCACGGCAGAGCGTGGCGCTGCTGATCAACGCCTACAGCCCGTCCGAAATCTGCTTCGGCATGAACGCCACCTCGTTCATCCGCCTGGTCAGCCTCGGCATCGGCCAGATGCTCGCCAAAGATCTGGAACGCGACGAGATCATCGTCACCGACATGGACCACGACGCCAACATCGCGACATGGCTGGCGCTGGAACCCGCCGGCGCCAGGTTCAAATGGTGGCGCATGCGCGAGGACGGCAATCTGCATGTCGATGACCTCAGGCCGCTCGTCTCGGAGCGCACCCGGCTCGTGGCTTGCACGGTGACGGCGCATTCGATCGGCTCGATCGTCGATGTCGCCTCGGTGGCGAAGATCGCGCATGCGGCCGGCGCCGAGGTGTTCCTGGACTGCGTGCATTACGGCCCGCACGGGCTGATGGACGTGCAAGCCTGGGATTGCGATTACCTGGTCTGTTCCGGCTACAAGAATTTCTCGCCGCATATGGGATTTCTGTGGGGCCGCTTCGAAACACTGAAGCGGCTGCCGACCTTCCGCGAGGATTTCATCCCAGACGAGCCGCCCTACAAGGTCGAGGCCGGCACCTTCATCTATGAGAACGTCTCCGGTATGGATGCGGCGGTGCGCTATCTGGAATCGATCGGCCGCAACTTTTTGCCTGAAAACAACCGATCGCGACGCGACAACATCGTCGCCGGCATGAATGCCATTCGCGATTACGAGCTGATGCTGGCGCGCGAGATGATGAAGGTGCTGAAAGACTGCAATGCCACGATCTATGGCGTCGCCGACGAGGCGCGCATCGGCGAGCGCGTGCCGACCTTCTGCTTCAACATCGGCACGCTGTCGCCGCAGCGGATCGTCGAGGAGATGGCGGCCATGCAGATCGGCATCCGTGACGGCCACATGTATGCACCGCGACTGATGAAGCGGCTCAACCTCTCGATGGACAGCGGCGCGATCCGCGCCTCGCTGGTGCACTACAACACGGTGGCGGAGGTGCATCGCTTCGGCGAGGCGTTGCGCGCGATCATCGCGAAGCTGTCGTGATGTGAGGCTAGTTTGGGAACGCGCCAGAACCAGCCATTCGGACATGCGTTTCGGAACGGCGGGAACGGGGCCGAAACTTGGCCTTCCGGTTTCGGAACGAAGTTATCGACAAGCAGCCCTTCAGCCCTTTGACGGCGTTCATCGCTGTTGATGCTACCTGCACTGTTTGACTGTCGGCAGCGATGCGCGAAGCTATTCCGTTGCTGGCACCACATTGCCGAGCCTCATCGGCCTGGCAACTGACCGATCATGTTGCAATCGACCGTGGGGCCGGCACGCTCGGTGTACGCGGCGTAGATTACCTGATCCATGTTCATGGAGATTTCACGAACCAGCTTTCGACGGACCGCGGTGGCGAACATCGCGGCGTCGGTGACGCCGATTGCAAATGCGTCCGGTCCGCCGATGACGCAGCGCTCGAAATAGGATTGCAGGCTGGAGGGGTCGTACCGCGCAAACCCGTCGGCCTCGCCACTGCGGGGTAGTGCGATAGGCAGCCCGTTGATCGTGACACCTTCCGCGAGAAGAAACTGCCGGATGGGGTCAATGAGTGCTCCGGCATTGTTCGGTCCGTCGCCGGACACGTCAATAACACGGCGCGGGCTGCGCAAGCCGCTCTTCGCGAACAGTCCATTCGCGGCCTGCAACGCGGCGGAAATCGACGTTCCCCGGCCTTCAGTCAACGACAGAGCAGCGAGCCGGTCCGCCAAAGTCAGAGCATCCTCGCGGCTTTCGACAATTGTCCACGGCACGATGACGGTTTGCTGATTTGGCCCCGCCCACTCCAGATAGAGCACTGCGATTCTTCCCAGTTCTCCCGCCTTGATTGCCATCCCGATATCCGCGTGGCGGAAAGCATCAACATAGCCGTCGCGCTGCACTTTTTGCTCAATTCTGCTCATCGACGGCGAGACGTCCACGGCAAGGATCAATTGCAAATCGACTTCGGCCAGGCCGCCCGCGGGACGGTCCGTCGAGTGAGCCTGTGGCGCTGTCGCGAAGAACAGGGTGAGCAGGAAGGCGCCCGTGAGCCGCAGCACTGGTCTTGCACCCATGCTTCCAGCAATCCGTACTAAGCAGTCCATAGCGAACCCCTCTCACCGACAATGGAATGTGGAATTGTCGGTCCGGGGCATTTGCCAAGTCACGAACGGCTTACGATCATTCGCCGAAATCCGCGCTCCCCGCACGGTCTGGATGATGATCAGTCTTTGCAGCGCGAAACCGTGCTAGTATGGGACTGCGGCTTCGTGCTTGAGGGGAACCGGCTTGAATAGCTCGCCGCCCACGACGTTCGTACTCAACGGCGTGACCGCCGACGTGAGCAGGGAGACTTTGCGCGACCAGTTCAACAGGACAATCGCAGTTCGCCACCAGACCTTCGCGGTACTTCGCCACCTTCTGGAGAACGCTGATCGCGTCATCACCAAGGACGAGCTGATGAAGGCGGTCTGGAATGGGCTAACCGTCACCGATGACAGCCTGGTCCAATGCATTCACGAGATCCGTGCGGCGCTCAACGACAGTCGCCAGGCCGTCGTGCAGACAGTGCCGAGGCGCGGTTACAGGTTAGTCCTTCCCTCAAATGCCGGACCAAGAATGATTACAATTCTGGCGGCAGAATTGGCCGCCGAGGTCCGGCCGGCAGGCAAGGATGAGCGGAGCATTGCTGCACCTACCCCGGCGTACAGGCAGGTCCTTGATCAGCTGCTGATAAAACATGCCGGTCGTGTCTTCGCGAGCGTCGAAGAGACAGTCTTTGCGGAGTTTGCTGGCCCTGTCGAGGCGTTGCGGTGTGCGAACGAGATCCAGCATGAGGTCGATAGACGGAACTGCGAGGTTCCCAAGACAAAGCGGCTGCGCTTCCGCATCGGCGTTGACCTCGGTTACGTCGTCGCCGAGGGCGAGCACCTCAGGGGCGAGGCCGTCGAGGTCGCAGCTCATCTTCAAACCTTGTCAGGCCCCGGCGGGATTTGCATCACGGAAGCGGTCCGCGCCCAGGCTCAGGGCCACCTCTCACTGGAATTCATCGATCTCGGCGAGCACAAACTGAAGGATGTCGCCCGTGCCTTGCGCATCTACCGCGTATGTCTTGCGTCCGAGGAACCGATCAGGTCGCCATTTCGCGGTCTCGATGCCTTCGAATTCGAAGATGCCGATCTATTCTTCGGCCGAGCGCGGGCGATTGCCGCCTGCACTGCCAGACTGGAGCAGCAGGCAGCAAGCGGCACGGCATTCCTGCTCATCTACGGAATGAGCGGTTGCGGCAAGTCTTCCCTCCTGCGCGCTGGCCTGCTGCCGTCATTGACGCGACCTGGAGCCGTGGCAGGCATATCCTTGTGGCGCCGCTGCCTGATCCGCCTCTCCGAAGGACCGGATGCATTCGCTGTGTTGGCTGCGGCGCTGCTTCACGACGCCGCTGTACCGGAGCTGTCCTCAGAAGCAACAGCCGCGGAGTTTGCTCGACTCTGCAGGAGCACGCCGGATCGAGCCCTGGCGATGGTCCGACAGGCACTTCGCAAGGCCGCCGGGCCGGCCCGCTCGCAGATCAGACTGCTTGTGGTCATCGATCAACTAGAGGAGCTGTTCACGACGGAGAAGCAGCCGGCGACGCGCGAGGCCCTTGTGCGGTTCATGGCGGTGCTGGCCGCGAGCGGACTGGTCTGGGTGATAGCGGCGATCCGTTCGGATTTCTTTCACCGCTGCGGTGAGGTCCAAGGTTTCTCGGCGCTCAAGGACGGCCTCGCCAGCTACGAACTTCTGCCACCAACCGGCCCAGAGATCGCTCAGATGATCCGCGAACCAGCGGTCGTGGCCGGGCTCCGCTTCGAGGAGAGTGCCGAGTTGGGGCGGCTCGATGACGTGCTGCAGGCGGCGGCAACTGCCGATCCTGGATCATTGCCGCTTCTCGAGTTTGTCCTCGACGCGTTGTACCAAGCCAGTGGCGACCGACGCGTTCTCACCTTTGCGCACTATCGTGCGCTTGGCGGGCTCGAAGGCGCAATCGCGCGCCGCGCCGACGAAGTCCTGGACTTGCTGGCGCCCGGGATCCAGGAGGCCTTGCCCGCGGTGCTGCGCGCCCTCACCACGGCGAACCTGGGCGATGAAACGGTCACGGCACGTGCGGCCCTGTATACCGAAGTCGCGGGCACTCCCGCGCGATCGGCCCTCGTCAGGGCATTAATCGACGCCCGGCTCCTCGTCAGCGACGAGGACGCCGCAGGGCATGTCTTCGTTCGTCTTGCGCATGAGGCACTGTTGAGCCGGTGGCCGCGCGCCGGTGACATTGTGAATGCAAACCGCAACTTCCTCGCGACGCGCGAACGCCTGAGGGCTGACGCCCACCGATGGCACCTGGAAAGCAGGAATCGAGAGCTTCTCCTTCCGTCCGGCAAACGTCTGGCGGAGGGCGAAGAGTTGATGCTGTCAAGGCGGGAGGAGGTCGACGATGCGGTCCTTGAATACATCGAGGAGTCCTTGCGTGCCCATCGGCAGGAGGAGGAGAAGGACCGTCACGCAGAGTTAGCACTGGTCGCGGCTGCCGAAGAGGCAAAACGCGAGCGCCTGGAGCGCGAGGCCGAGCGCCGGAGCCTCGCGGCTGCCGCAGCAAACCGGCTTGCCCGACGGACACGGAACGCCGCTATCGTGGCAATAATGCTCGCTCTTATGGCGGGTGCGGGCGCACTGGTCGCGTTCAACGCGCGGGAGGAAGCAAGAGGCCAACGCGATCAGGCGCTGCGCAATCAGTTCCTTTCGCTCTCGTTCCTCTCGGAGCGGTCCACCGCGGCAGGCAACACCGAGGCTGCGATCCGGTTGGCGCTTGAGGCGCTGCCCTCGAAAGAGCAACCCGAGCGGCCATATCTCTTTGAGGCGGAGGCAGCTCTCTACAAGGCGCTGCTGGCGCACCGGCAGATCAAAATCCTCCGCCCTGGCGCCGGTGTGGCGCATGCGGCATTCAATCCTACAGGTGATCGCATCGTCACCGCATCCTATGACGGAACTGCAGCAGTCTGGGACATCTCCAGCGGTGCCGAAACTGCAATTCTAAAAGGTCATGATGGGGCCGTGGAGAGGGCCGAATTCAACCCCGACGGGAGCCGTATCCTGACGGCCGCGAGGGACGGCACGGCACGTCTCTGGGACGCCGTCTCGGGAGAGCAGCTCTACATCCTGCGGCCGGTAGGCAATTACCCGACGGCAATCTTCAGCCCGGATGGCACCCGGGTGCTGACGGCGGGAGAGAACAGCGATGCAACGCTCTGGGATGCTCGGACCGGAAAGAAAGTCCTAGGTGTAAGCAGCGACGCATATACGCGTGCTGCTTTCAGTTCAGACGGCCGCAGCTTCGCGACGGCAGGCAAGCATTTTGTTTCGATCTGGAATACCGCAGACGGCGCGCTGACGCGGTCGATCCGAGTGACCTCCTGGCCCTACACCCTGGCGTTCAGCCCGGACGGAAGCCGGATGGTGGCCGGCCCGTGGGGTTGGCATTCACACCGCGACACTTCCAGCCTTTTCGATTTGTCGAAAGGAACGGAGATCGCAAAGTTGGCCGGCAGCAAGAGCGACACGCAATTGAATGGCGTGATTTTCAGCCACGGGGGTCAGCGGATCGCCACCATATCACTGGATGGCACCGCCCGGATTTGGGATGGAGCGTTGGGAACGCTGGATGATGTGCTCGGCCAGGAGGTTTCAGGGTTGAAGCCTGACATCGACACAGATGAACGCGATGTGGAGATGAACGGTGCTTTCACCCCGGACGACCGCTTCCTTGCGACCGCCTCGATCAATGGGCCGATCCGCATCTGGGACGCTGAACGCGCCTCGTTGGTGACGACGATCGCCGGTCATGAATCCTTGGTCGAGCATTTGGAATTCAGCCCGGTCGACAGCAACATTCTACTCACCGCTTCACACGATGGCACCGCTCGGCTTTGGGATGTCGACGGCGCCCTGACGACGGCGCTCTCACATGAATATCGCCCGACCTTCGCGGTCTTCAGTCCCGACAACGTCCACCTGCTGACCGGCGGCGGCGACAGCGCAGCGCACCTGTGGGATGTCGTGAGCGGGCGCGAGATAATCCGCCTCGACACGCATGAGATCATTCAAAGCGCCTCGTTCAGCCCAGATGGGAGGCGCGTCGCCACGGCGTCTCTTGAGGGCGTGGTCCGAATTTTTGACGTGGCCACGGGACACGAGACCGCCCAGTTCCGATCAGATGCCGGACTGATCAAGATCCAGTTTGGTCGCGATGGCAAATCGCTTGTTTGCGCATGGATCAACGGCACCGCCCAACTGTGGGACGCGACGACCGGCGCCGAACTGGCTGTCATCCATACAAGCAGCAATCTGCCGCAAGCCATTCTTAGCACTGACGGACGTCGGATCCTCTCGGCCAGGGAAGACAATGTGGGACACCTCCTGACGACGAGCGGAGCCGAACTACGTGCTCTCGTCGGGCATCAGGATCGGATCACGGCAGGGGCCTTCAACCCTGACGGTCAACTCGTCGCCACGGGCTCACTCGACCACACGGCCCGAATTTGGTCGACCACCGAGGGGACAAGCGTTAGAACGCTGGAGGGACATACCGGCGCGGTGACGGTGGTCGCCTTCAGTCCCGACAGCCAGTCGCTGCTGACTGCTTCACGCGATGGAACCGCCCGGATCTGGAGCGTCGCAGGCGGTCTGGAAAGGGTTCTCAGGGGCCACAGCGGCGCGCTGGACAGCGCCGAGTTCAGCCCCAATGGCTTGTATGTCGTGACCGCGTCGACCGAAGATCGAACGGTGCGGTTGTGGGCGGCGCAATCGGGGCGCCAGATTGCCGTCCTTGGGAGCCAGGACGAAGCAACCTTTCGACCGGGCTTTACACGCGCAGCTTTCAGTGCCGACGGCACCCATGTCGCGATTGTTTCCGGCGAACAAAGAGTCAGCATCGTACGCGTCTTCCAGACACCCAAGGAGCTTATTGAATTCGCCCGGCGTACCGTCCCTCGCGAACTGACCCCTTGCGAGCGGCGAAGCTTCTTCCTTCCTGAAGTCCCTGCAAACGGCACCTGTCCGGGCTGAAGCGACAACCGTCAGACTTTGCCCCTTAGGCCGCCTGCTGGAACCGCCACTCGTCCGGCCCCAAACGTGATGACCGAGTGAATCAATCTGGATCCGGATGACGTGGCGCTTAACCGTGGGATTTGGCTTGCCCGTCGGATTGGCGCTCGGGTCCGACCACGATCAGAGCGTTCACTTGTGATGTCTGCTTTTGGAAAGCGACGGAGGCGACCTTGACGGCTTCAATTGCTGCGCAAAGCGGTCGCCCTTGGCAGACGTAAGTCGCCTTTGATAAAACTCGGCCTTTTAGGGTAGTTGGGTTTTCACCCTAGGCCGCCTTCTTCTTCGCCAGCCTCGCCTTGATCGAGGCCACGTCGGCGCGCGGCGTCGCGGCGAAGAGCGTCTTGGTGTAGGCGTGCTTGGGGTCGGAGAAGACCTCGTCGCGCGGGCCGTATTCGACCGCTTCGCCGAAATACATCACCATCACGTCGTCGGCGATGTAGCGCACCACCGACAAATCGTGGCTGATGAAGACATAGGTCAGCTTGAACTCGTCCTGCAGGTCGGCGAGCAGATTGAGCACCTGCGCCTGCACCGAAAGGTCGAGCGCCGAGACCGGTTCGTCCAGCACCAGCAGGCTCGGGTTCAGCATCAGCGCGCGAGCGATGGCGATGCGCTGGCGCTGGCCGCCGGAGAACATGTGCGGATAGCGGTTGTAGTGCTCCGGTCCGAGCCCGACCTTCTTCAGCATCTTCATCGCCAGGTCGCGCCGCTCTTCGGCCGGTTTGTCGGTGTTGATCAGGAGCGGTTCGCCAAGCACGTCGCCGATCTTCTGGCGCGGGTTGAGCGAGCCATAGGGGTTCTGGAAGACGATCTGCACCTTGCGGCGCATTTCCTTGGTCAGCCTGTTCCTGGCGATATCGACCTTGTTGCCGTCGATGAACAGCTCGCCGGAGGTCGCCGGATCGATCAGCGTGATGATGCGGGCGAGCGTGGACTTGCCGCAGCCGGATTCACCGACGATTGCCAGCGTCTTGCCCTTCTCGACGCTGAAGGAAACGCCCTTCACCGCATGCACGGTGCGCGCGCCGCGGAACAGGCCGCCGCCGACATGGTAGTCGCGCTTGATGTCCTTGCCTTCGACAACCTTGGTCATGCGCCGGCTCCTGAGGGCGCCGGCTCGAACAGCATGTCGGAGACGGTCGGCAGCCGGTCGCCGACGGCGTTTTCCGGCAGCGCCGAGAGCAGCGCGCGCGTGTAATTGCTCTTCGGCGATTCGAACAGCGACAGCACGTCGGCCTCTTCCATCTTGCGGCCCTTGTACTGGACGATGACGCGGTCGGCAGTCTCGGCGACCACGCCCATATTGTGGGTGATCATGATCAGGCCCATGCCGTATTTGGCCTGCAGCGAGACCAGCAGATCGAGGATCTGCTTCTGGATGGTGACGTCGAGCGCAGTCGTCGGCTCGTCGGCGATCAGCAGCTTGGGATTGCAGGAGGTCGCCATGGCAATCA
>OUNM010723028.1_pt1 | contig 11188 bp, 10 predicted proteins | sample 1769961 | NCBI WGS metagenome assembly OUNM01 (sample SAMEA3914820, study PRJEB12502) | metagenome | biome: forest; material: soil | place: USA | collected 2012-03-12 | depth 0.3 m
GCTGGAGAAGGAGGGCGGGGCCCCGCTGATGCTGACGACCGCCGATGCGCACGGGCTGTACCGCCGCTTCGGCTTCGAGCCGGTCGGCGATTCCCCCAAGCTCATGCGCCGGGCCGGCTGAATCTACAGATCCGGCGCGTAGCGGCGTTCCATCTCTTCCTGCGTCTCGACGGGGCCGGCGATGCCGGTCTGTTCCGCGATCATCTGTCCCATGGGCGGCAGCATGCTGCGCGGCACCTGGCTTGCGGGCTGCCACAGTCCGGAGCGCATGAACGCTTTCGCACAGTGCAGATAGGCTTCCTCGACGGCGATCCGGATGACCAACTTCGGCGTCCTGCGATCGTCGGCGCAGGCCGCCAACTCGCCGGCATCGATCGACAGCACGGCCTTGCCGTTGACCCGCAGGGTTTCATTGATGCCCGGGATCATGAACAGCAGACCGGCCTGTCCGGTGCCGATCACATTGCCCAGGGAGTCGAGCCGGTTGTTGCCCGGGGAATCCGGAATCAGCAGGGTGTGCGCATCCCGGACCTTCACGAATCCCGGCGCGCCGCCGCGCGGCGAGGCGTCGGCCCTGCCGTCCGTACTGTTCGTGGCCAGCACCACGAAGGGCGACAGCGAAATGAAGCGGGCGCAGTGCGCGTCCAGATACGTCAGCTGCTTGAGGACTGCGCGGCCCGCGGGTTCGGGATACAGCTCGCGCAGGGCCGTGAGGGAGGTGATTTCCATGTTCGTATGGATGGGTTCAGCGCGCATTGCGCACATGCTCGGCCGATACAGCGCCGGCGCCCGGCCCTGGGCCTGCGCCGACTAGGTACCGCGCTTGCCGCGCGCCGCTTCTTCGGCCTTGCGCGCGGCCTTTTCGGCGGCGATGCGCGCCTTCTCTTCCATGTCGATGCGGTGCTGCTCGAGCGCCGCGGCACGGGTCGCCGGCGTCTCGAGGCTGATGCGGCCCAGCGCGCCCTGGCGGTAATCCTGCAGCAGCACGTGGGCCGCCTTTTCGTAGTCGTAGTCGCCGCCGCGCACGCGGAAGCCGCGGCGCGCCGCCACGCCCTCGATCACGCCGAAGCCGTCCATGCCCTCGGTCTTCAGGCCGTAGCGGGCCGTCAGGAGTTGGGGGTAGCGCTGCAGCAGCAGCCCGCCCAGGAACTCGGCCACTTCTTCCTCGATCACGGCATTGGTGCCGACCGCGTGGCTGGCGGCCAGCATCAGACCGTCGCTGTCCATCGCGATCTTCGGCCACAACATGCCGGGGGTGTCGACCAGCACCGTGAACTTGTCCAGGTAGATCTTCTGCTGCGCCTTGGTGACGGCCGGTTCGTCGCCGACCTTGGCCACGCGCTTTTTCAGCAGCGCGTTCATCAGGGTCGACTTGCCGACGTTCGGGATCCCCATGATCATGATGCGCAGCGGCTTGGTCGGCACGCCGCGGTGCGGGGCCAGGGCCTTGCACAGCTCCGGAATGCGTGCCACGTCGGACGGCTTCTTGGTCGTCATCGGATAGGCGCTCACGCCTTCCTGGGCGTCATACCAGGTGGCCCAGGCGGCGGTCGCCACGGGGTCGGCGAGGTCGGTCTTGTTCAGGACCTTCAGGCAGGGACGGTTGCGGAACTTGCGCAACTCCTCGACCATCGGGTTGCTGCTCGCCTCCGGCAGGCGCGCGTCAAGGACCTCGATGACCACATCGGTGTTTTCCATCTGCTCCGCGGCCTGCTTGCGGGCAGCAGCCATGTGGCCCGGGAACCATTGAATCGACATACTTATTCTCAATAATCTGCGTACAAGGCGCTATTTTACGCTGGAGAAGCCCGCAAGCTCCTGTTCGGTAAAGCTCGGGTTCGCCACGGCCTGGCGCAGCAGCTCGGCGACATCGCCCTGGCGCAGCAGGGCCAGGTCGGCGCGCTGGCGTCCGAGCGCACGCTGGATCAGGGGGTGGGCCAGCAGCCTGGCCTCTTTTTTAGGCGTATCCGGGACCACGCCGGTGAGCCGGATCGCGGCCTGGTCGGCGGAATCGTACTCGCGTGCCACCGCCCATTCGGCCTGGGACGGCTCGTCGACCAGCAGGCAGCGGATCGCATAGGCCAGCGCGGCCAGCGCATCCTCGGCGATCTGCGCCAGCAGGCCTCCCTCCACTTCCGGACCCGGGATCATGGCCATGACTTCGTCGAGGATGGCCGGCCAGGGCTGCTGGCCGGCGTCGCCGGTCAGGATGGCTTGCCACAGCTCGGCGACGATCTCGCGCGCGCGGCCCTCCTTGCCGGTGGACTGGATCGAAGCGAAGCGCTCGCAGGCCGGCATGAGCCGGGTCGCGGCCGCCGCCGCGCAGGCCAGCCGCGCCGACGGCGGCAGTGCCGCCAGGGCACTCAGTTGAAATTGCTTGTCGTAGCTGAACGTCGAATCTCCCATTGGCACATTCTATCGCGCCCCGGGCTTGGGGGCGCATTCGCTCGGCGGCGCGGGCTGGCCGGGGTCGAAGGCTTCCAGCTCCTTCTTCGCCAGCTTGACGTCCTTGGCGAACTCGGTCAGGTAGCGGCTGCGCTCCTCGCTCTGCCATTCCGCGTCCGAAAAGCCTTTCAGCGGATGGTTCTTGCCGGTGAAGACCTTGCCTTCCAGGCGAGGCATCAGGGCGCGGTCGGGGTCTGCGTTTTCCTTCAGCAGATAGCCGTCGACGTCGCGCAGGGTCAGCGGCAGGGCCGCGTCCTGGTCGCGCATCAGCTTGCCGAACATGGTCAGCCTGACCTCGTTGGGACCGGGGCCGAGCAGCTCGTTGAAGGTCAGCAGGGCGAAGGGCCTGCCGCGCGCATCGTCGACCCGGCCGCTGATGACGTAGCGCCCGGGCATGCGCACCTCGACCGGAAGGATGAAGCTCAGCGAGCCGTTCTCGACCGCCTCGCGGACCTGGCCGGTCCAGACCGCCGGCAGCTCGGGCGTGTAGATCACGTCGAACACCACCATGCCGTTCTTGCCGTTCACGTTATAGCTGACCTGGGTGCGGATGGTGCCGTTGAAGCCGGCCAGGCCGGTCTGCGCGGGCGCCAGCACGCCGGCGAAGGCGCCGTCGTTCGGCACCGGGTCGGCGCCGCTGCCGTCGTCGGCGAAGGGGATGCTCACCTGCGGCGTCTGGCGCGCGCCGGCATAGGTGATGCCCTGGCTGACCGCGCCCGTGACCACCAGCGGCAGCACCCGGTTCGAGGCATCCACGGCGCGCAGCGAGAAGGCCACCGCCTCGTTGGCCGCCATGTAGACGCGCGACTGCGAGGTCTGCAGCAGCACTCCGCGGTCCGCGCCGCCGCCCTGCAGGCGCATCGGATTCATGTCGGTGACCGGCGCATTCGGAAGATTCTGGTCGGCGTTCTCCGCGATCGGACGCGAACCCACCGGGTACTGGCTGCTCTCGCGGTAGCTGCAGAAAGTGTGGTCGGCCAGGCGGACATTCTCGATCAGCTGGCGGCGGCGCTGGCCGCGTTCGTCGACGGCCGGCAGGCCCTGCCCGCCCACCGGATCGAAGAAGGCCCGGCCCTGCGGCGTCGGGGCCTTGGCCGCGGTGGCGGCGGGCGCCGGGCCGCCATGGCCCATCAGGCTCCAGACCAGCGCGGCCAGCACTGCCAGCGCCACGGCCGGCAGCGCCAGCCGGCGCAGCCAGGGCCGCGGCGCGGGCCGCGGCTTCGCCGGCTGGCGCTTTTTCTCCGGTGGCTGCTTAGAGCGCACTGTTCACCGTCGCACTTCGGACGACGGAAACGATGCCTGCCCAGTTCCCGCTCGTGTAATGCAGCAGCCGAGTCGAATGTAGATGGGACATATGTACATGTCACACCGCGAGCCAAACTGCCGAGTGTGGCGAAAATGGCCTCATTTCAAGCTAGCGTGCATAGTTGACCATCGTGCCCAGCATCACGGAGACGATGCCGCTCCAGCTCGCTTCCGTGGAGTGGCCGTAGACTTCGCGATCGTCGCGGAAGGACACCGAGTGATAGGCCCACTTGGTGCTGCCGCCCTCGTTGGGCGCCGCCCCCAACGTGAGGTCGTTGCAGAACCAGTCGCGCGGATTGCAGAGCGCCCTGCCGGAACTGCCCGAGACGCCGCCCGCGCTGTGGTAGGCCTCGACGCCGTCGTCCTGGCCCGGCAGCAGGACCGAGCCCGGTCCGCCGGATGCGCCGGCATACATGTAGAACCAGACGTTGCGCGTGGCATTGTGGTTGTACATGGCGCGCGCGGTGCTGGTCTTCAGGTCCTGCACCAGCGGTTCCGAGGTGGTCCAGGCGCCGTAGTCGGCCAGCTCGGAACCGCCGCCGGAACCGGCCGCGGAGAGCACCCACTTGATGTTCCAACCGGTCTGCGAAGTCCCGTCCGCATTGCCGCACACGCCCGAGGAATTCGGCGCTGCATTCTTCTTCATGCGCGCCGAGCCGCCGTAGTTGGCCAGCACATAGCCCATCATGAGGTCGCCGGCGCTGTGGGTCGCGATATAGCACCAGTTGTTCCCGGTGCAGAAGCAGTCGAGGGCATTGCGGATGAGGCCACTCTGGCTGGCGATGCTGCTGCGCCCGTCCCAGTTGACGGACTTCTTGTTGACGCCGGCATTGATGGTGCCGAGGCCCCAGTAAGTCCAGCTGTTGTAGTTGCCGATGGCGCCGCCGCCGGTGCGGCCGTTGATCCAGAGACTGTAGTTGGTCGCCGCTGCCGGACTCGCCGCCGATGCGGTGAGCGCGAACAGGCACAGCGCCATGAAGGTGCGCAGCAGTTTCATATCCCCTCCAGTCCAATGTATTGTCGAGGTTAGATACCGCTGCGTTGCGGTGGTTCTCAGTCGAGTTCGGCCAGCGCTTTGACGTGCACCGCTACGCTGCGGCCCAGTGCGGATAAATTATAGCCCCCTTCCAGGCAGCTGACGATGCGTCCGCTTGCGTGCTCACGGGCGACCTCGACCAGGCGGTGGGTGATCCATGCATAGTCGGCCTCGACCAGGGCCATGCCGCCCAGGTCGTCTTCCCTGTGGGCGTCGAAGCCGGCCGAGATGAAGATCATCTGCGGGCGGTGCGCATGCAGGGCCGGCAGCCACTGCTCCAGCACGATCTTGCGCACCACGTCGCCGCCGCTGTAGGCCGGCACCGGGATGTTGACGCTGTTTGCCGTCACCGGGGTCGGCTCGGTGTAGGGGTAGAAGGGATGCTGGAAGAAGCTGGCCATCAGCACGCGCGGGTCGTCGCGGAAGGACTCGTCGGTGCCGTTGCCGTGATGGACGTCGAAGTCGACGATGGCGACCCGCTCCAGGCCGTGCACCTCGAGCGCATGGCAGACGGCGATGGCGACGTTGTTGAAGAGGCAGAAACCCATCGGTTCGCCGGGGCGCGCGTGGTGGCCGGGCGGGCGGATCGCGCAGAAGGCGTTGTCGATGCTGCCGGCGATGACGGCGTCGGTGGCGGCCAGCGCCAGCCCGGCGGCGCGCAGGGCGGCGCGGTAGCTGTCCTTGCACAGCAGGGTGTCGCCGTCGAGCGGATAATGTTCGCCGGCGGCGGGCAGGTTTTCGCGCACCAGGTCCAGCGCGCCCCGGCTGTGGTTGCGCAGGATCGCCGCCTCGTCGGCCGGCGGCCCGCCGCAGCGCTCGACCAGGCCGTCCAGCCTGGCCAGGATCAGCTGGTCCTCGATCGCCTGCAGGCGCGCCGGCGTCTCCGGGTGCCAGTCGCCCATCTCGTGCAGGGAACAGTCCGGGTGGCTGTAAATTGCTGTGCTCATGTGCTGCGCATGGTAGATTGCCAATGACGCTAATCTACCATGCGTACCGGATCGACGAGAAAAAGCCATCCATGTTCAAACAATTACACTCCGCAGCGCGCCAGGTCGGACAGATCGTGGTGGGCAAGGACCAGCAGGTGCGCCTGGCCCTCACCTGCCTGCTGGCCGGCGGCCACCTGCTGATCGACGACGTCCCCGGCGTCGGCAAGACCACGCTGGCGCATGCCCTCGCATTGTCGCTGGGCCTGCAGTTCAGCCGCGTGCAGTTCACCAGCGACCTGCTGCCGGCGGACGTGGCCGGCATCTCGGTGTACGAGCGCGAGAAGAACGGCTTCGTGTTCCATCCCGGCCCGATCTTCACCCAGGTGCTGCTGGCCGACGAGATCAACCGCGCCACGCCCAAGACCCAGTCCGGCCTGCTGGAAGCGATGGAGGAGCGCCAGGTCACGGCCGACGGCGTCACGCGGCTGCTGCCGGAGCCCTTCTTCGTGATCGCAACCCAGAACCCGGCCCACCAGGTCGGCACCTTCCCGCTGCCGGAATCCCAGCTCGACCGCTTCCTGATGTGCCTGTCGCTCGGCTACCCCGACGCCGGAGCCGAACGCGCGCTGCTGATGGGCGAGGACCGGCGCGCCATGCTGAAAACCCTGCAGCCGGTGATGCGGCCGGAAGAGCTGCTCGACGCCCAGCGCTCGCTGCGCGCGATCCACGCCTCCGGCGCCCTGATCGACTACCTGCAGGCCCTGGCCCAGGAATCGCGCTCCGGCAAGCTGTTCGCCGAAGGCTTGTCGCCGCGCGCCACCCTCGCCCTGCTGCAGGCGGCGCGCGCCTGGGCCGCGCTGGAAGGGCGCGACCACGTGATCCCGGAAGACATCCAGACCCTGCTGGTGCCGGTCTGCGCGCACCGCCTGCGGCCGCTGAAGGCCGCGCATGGGGGCGGCAGCGCCAGCCGCGACCTGGTGCTGCAGCTGCAGAAGTCGGTGCCGGTCTGAATGGTGGACGCGGCATTGACCAGGCTGCCGCTCGGGGTCCGCATCTTCGGGTGGCTGCGCGGACGCCGCAGCACCTGGCGCGAGCGCACCACCGCGCGCGACCGCGGCGAAGTCGAGCTGAGCCAGCGCCGCGTCTACATCCTGCCGACCCGTGCCGGACTCGGCTTCGGCGCCCTGCTGCTGGCGCTGCTGATCGGCTCGGTCAACTACAGCCTGGGCCTGGGCTTCGGCCTGACCTTCGTGGCCGCCGCCTGCGCGCTGGTCGACATGATTCATACCTGGCGCAACCTGGCCCACCTGCACCTGCGCCCGGGCCGCGCCGGCGCGGTGTTCGCGGGCGAAGAGGCATCCTTCGAGCTGCTGCTGGCCAACCGCACCCGCCTGGCCCGCTACGCGCTCTGGATCGACGTCGACACCGCCGAGGATGCGCGCCATGCGGTCGACGTCGCGGCCGGCTCGAGCGCCGGCGTGGTGCTCTCCGCCACCAGCAGCCGGCGCGGCTGGATGACGGCGCCGCGCGTGCGCCTGTCCACCCGCTTCCCGCTCGGCCTGTTCATTGCCTGGAGCTACTGGCAGCCCGATAGCCGCGCGCTGGTCTATCCCTATCCCGAACAGGACGCGCCGCCGCTGCCGGTCAGCGGCCACCCGAGCCCGGACGGCGCCGGCAGCGCCGGCAGCGACGACTTTGCCGGCGTGCGCAGCTACCAGCCGGGCGACCCGCTGCGCCAGCTGGCCTGGCGCCACATCGCGCGGCTCGATCCGGCGCTCGGCGGCCAGCTGGTCACCAAGCAGTTCGAAGGCGGCTCGATGGACGAGCTGGTGCTCGACCTCGACGCGCTGCCGCCGCGGTTCGACCTCGAACTGAAGCTGTCGCGCCTGGCGCGCTGGGTGCTGGAGGCGGAGCTGCGCGCCCTGCCCTATGCGCTGCGGCTCGGCCGCCAGGAGATCGAGGCCACGCTCGGGCCGGCCCACCAGGCCGCCTGCCTGGAAGCCCTTGCGCTGTACGGCAGCGCCGCCGACGCCCCATGAAAGCCCTGCGCCCCGCCTTCCCGCTGTCGCGCGACAAGCAGGACACCCTGCTGCTGCTGGCCAGCACGGTGCTGGTGCTGCTGCCGCACACCGCCCACCTGCCGCCCTGGGTCACCCTGCTGTGCGGCGCGACCCTGGCCTGGCGCGCCCTGCTCACCCTGCTGGGACGGCGCATGCCGGCCAACCTGGTGCTGGTGCCGCTGGCGATCGCGGCGATGGCGGGCGTGCTGCACACCTATCACACGGTGCTCGGACGCGATGCCGGGGTCGCGATGCTGGTGCTGCTGGTGGCCTTCAAGATGCTCGAGATGCATGCGCGGCGCGACCTGTTCGTGGTGGTCTTCCTGTGCTTCTTCCTGGTGCTGACGAATTTCTTCTATTCGCAGAGCATCGGCACCGCCCTGCTGATGCTGGTCTCGGTGGTGGCTCTCCTGACCACCCAGCTGTCCTTCCAGCTGACCGGCGCGGTGCCGCCGCTGCGCACCCGCCTGCTGATGGGCGCGAAGATCCTGGCGCTGGCGGCGCCGCTGGCGGCCCTCGGCTACTTCCTGTTCCCGCGCGTGGACGGGCCCCTGTGGGGGCTGCCCGAGGATGCCCATGGCGCCCGCAGCGGCCTGTCGGACAGCATGGCACCGGGCCAGTTCTCGAACCTGGCGCAATCGGACGATCCGGCCTTCCGCGTGAAGTTCGACGGCCCGCCGCCGGCCCAGCCGCAGCTCTACTGGCGCGGCCCGGTGCTGGGCGCCTACGACGGCCGCACCTGGACCCGTATGCTGCCGCGCCCGCATTTCGGGCGCAAGCCGCCGCAGCCGGTATCGATCTCGGTGCGCGGCGCGCCCCTGCACTATCAGGTCACGATGGAGCCCTCGAACACGCGCTGGCTGTTCGCCCTCGAGATGCCGCGCGCCCTGCCGCGGATGTCCGGCGGCGACGCCAGCGTGACGCCCGAGCTGGAGCTGGAGGCCTCGAACCCGGTACGCGAGCGGATCCGCTACGAGCTCTCATCCTACGTCGACTTCAGCCTGCAGGCCGATGCCCCGCTGGACAATGCCTACCAATGGCTGCTGCTGCCCTACGGCCGCAACCCGAAGGCGCTGGCGGCCGGCGAGCGCCTGCGCCAGGACTATCCCGAACCCATGCGGCGGGTGCAGGCGGTGCTGCGCCGCTTCGCCACCGGCGGCTATGCCTACACGCTGCAGCCGCCCCTGCTCGGTGGCGACGCCGTCGACGAATTCCTCTACACCACCCGCGCCGGCTTCTGCGAGCACTATGCCGGCGCCTTCGTGTTCCTGATGCGCGCGGCCGGCATCCCGGCGCGCGTGGTGACCGGCTACCAGGGCGGCGAGCTGAATCCGATCGACGGCTATTTCACGGTGCGCCAGTCGGACGCCCATGCCTGGGCCGAGGTCTGGCTGCAGGGACAGGGCTGGGTCCGGGTCGACCCCACCGCCGCGGTTGCGCCGGAGCGCGTGCAGCGCAGCCTGGCGCGCGCGCTGCCGGCGCCGGCGCCCTTCGGCCTCGAGGGCCTGGGGCGGCTGATGCAGCCGGACCCGGATTCGCTGCTGGCCAGGGTCCGCTATGCGATCGCGGCCGCCAACAATAGCTGGAACCAGTGGGTGCTGAACTACACGCCGCAACGCCAGCACGCCTTGCTGGAAAGCCTGCAGGACAATCTGTTCGGCTGGCGCAGCGCAGGCCTGCTGGCCCTGGGCTGCGCGCTGTTGCTGATCGCAGGAAAATTGTCACGGCAAGGACGGATGGACCCGGTCGATAAGCTATACTCGGCCCTGTGCCACCGCCTCGGCCAACTGGGCCTGCCGCGTGCGCCGGACGAAGGCCCGACGGCGTATGCCGCGCGTGTCGCCGGCGCCGACCTGGCCTCCGAACCGAAGGCCGCCGCGGCCGAATTCCTGCGCCGCTACAGCGCCTGGCGCTATGCGCCGCCCACGCAGTCCCAGCCGCATGGCACAAGCCTGCCGACCATCCTGAAAGAGTTGCTGTCCCGAGTTCGATGAAATCTTTTGTACCGCTGCTGCTTGCCCTCGCCATCGGCGCCGGGCATGCGTCCCACGCCGTCGCCGCCTCCTCGATCCACCATGCCAAGGCGGCCAAATCCGCCAAGGCTGTCAAAAAAGCCAAGGCCAAGGCCACTGCCGCGAAAGCCGCGCCGGCGCCCAAGCGTCCGGCGATCGACTATGAGGGCGAGCAGGTCGACTTCGGCGAATGGCAGGCGGTGCGCGATTTCGAAGACGAGATGGTCAGCCGTCACAACTTCGACCGCGCCGCGCTGGACGCGCTGGTGGCCAGGACGCGCTTCATCGATTCCGCGGTCCAGCTGGTGAAGCCGGCGCCGCCGGGCAAGCCGAAGAATTGGCAGGCCTACAGCGAGCGCTTCATCGAACCGATCCGCATCAATGCCGGGGTCCGCTTCTGGAACGAGAACGCGGCCCTGCTGGAACGCGCCGAGGCAATCTACGGCGTGCCGGCCGAGATCATCGTCGGCATCATCGGCGTCGAGACCATCTATGGCCGCGACACCGGGCGCTTCCGCGTGGTGGACGTGCTGACCACCCTCGCCTTCGCCTATCCGGAATCGCCGAACCGCAACGACCGCATGCAGTTCTTCCGCAGCGAACTGGAAAAGACTCTGGTGCTGGCGCGCAAGGAAAACATCGATCCTTTCTCGCTGCTGGGCTCGTTTGCCGGCGCGGTCGGCATGCCTCAGTTCATGCCCAGCAATATCCTGAAATACGGCGTCGACTTCGACGGCGACGGCATCGTCGACCTGCGCAACTCGGCTGCCGACGCGATCGGCAGCGTGGCCAACTTCCTGGTCAACCATGGCTGGGACCGGAACGCGACCGGTCCCGCGGTCTTCCCAGCCGATGTCGCCCCAAGCCTTGCCTGGGAGCCGCTGCTGGGCGGGCTCGAGGCCCGCTACGAGCCGGCCGAGCTGCGCGGCGCCGGCGTCGTCACGCGCACGCCGCTGCCGGAACAGCGCCAGTACGGACTGATCGACCTGCAGAACGGCGCCGCACCGACCGAGTACTGGGTCGCAAATGCTAATTTCTTTGCAATCACGAAGTACAATCGCAGTTATTTCTATGCCATGTCGGTAATCGAACTGGGCCGCGCGGTGCGGTTGGCGCGAGGTCTGTGACCATTAACCAGATAGAAACTTTGTATCTGTTTGTAACGGTACAACAGTGTTATTGCTGAGCTAATGCAGTACTGACAACGATATACTCCCCCGGGTATGTTGATTTCCTCGACGTAGTGCTCCGAGGAAACAGACCTTCCGCCCCGATACCCCCGTGTTTCTTGGTGTTTCTACATGCTTTTGGGAAACGTGCGGCAGCGCATCGAGAATTGCTCTACACTTAAGTTTAAATAAAAAGCAATTAATTTTTCAGTGAGTTTGTGAGAGAATTGCA
>OUNM010464963.1_pt1 | contig 11184 bp, 12 predicted proteins | sample 1769961 | NCBI WGS metagenome assembly OUNM01 (sample SAMEA3914820, study PRJEB12502) | metagenome | biome: forest; material: soil | place: USA | collected 2012-03-12 | depth 0.3 m
GGTCGATCAAGGTGCTCGGCTTCGATCCGTTCGTCGGCTTCTACGAGAACACGCCCGAGCGGTGGGTGACCGCGTGGGGCGCCAACTGGCTCGACTCGTCGAACCACGCCATCCTGGCGAAGCAGGCGGGCTGGTCGAACTGGCTCAAGTGGCTGAAGAGCTACATCGGCTGGATCGGTTACAACAAGCTCGTCAAGTTCCAGGCGGGCCTCGGCGACGAGTTCTCCGCCTCGAACGCCTTCGAGGTCGGCAAGCTCGCGATGAACTACGACGGCGAGTGGCGCGTCGCGTTCATCCAGGCCGAGCATCCGACGCTGAACTACGGGACCGCACCGATGCCGACCGCGAACCCGAAGCTGTACGGCTCCGGGTACATCAACGGCACGATCATCGGCATTCCCAAGAACGGGAAGCACGAGGCCGAGGCGTGGGATCTCGTCAAGTACCTGACCACGAACACGCACGCGCTGGCCGAGTTCTCGAACGGCCTGCGCAACGTGCCGTCCACGACCGCGTCCCTCAGCTCGAAGGAGCTGACCCCGGATGCGCACTTCGCGACGTTCCTGAGGATCTTCGGCAACAAGTACTCCTCGACGTCGCCGATCACGGCGGCGGGCGTCTCGTACACCAACGCGGTGCAGAACTTCGCGACGAAGTGGCAGGCCGGCAAGGTGTCGAACCTGCAGTCCGGTCTGTCCAACCTCGACAAGCAGCTGGACGCAATGGTCAAGCAGGCCGGCGGCGGCGGAGTTCCGTGAGCCGGTGACGGTCGTACTCGGAGATCGCCGGCGGGCCAGGAGGCGCGCCGCCTGGAAACGGCGCAGGCTCGTGCTCATCTTGATGAGCCCCTGGCTCGTCGGCTTCTCCGTGTTCTTCGGGTACCCGCTCGTGATGAGCGCGTACCTGTCCTTCAACCACTACGACCTGCTCTCGCCGCCGAGGTGGGTCGGGCTCGCGAACTACCGCTACCTGTTCACCGTCGACCCCCAGGTGTGGACGGCGGTCAAGAACACGCTGTGGCTGATCGTGGTGATGGTGCCGCTGCAGGTGATCTTCGCGTTCGGCATCGCGATGCTCCTCGCGCGGGCCCGGTCGGGCGTGGGCGCGCTGCGCACGATCTTCTACCTGCCCGCGCTCGCGCCCCCCGTCGCGGCGACGCTCGGCTTCGTGTTCCTCCTCAATCCGGCGACGGGGCCGGTGAACACGATCCTCGGCCACCTCGGGATCCAGGGGCCTCTCTGGTTCCAGGATCCCGCGTGGTCGAAGCCGTCGCTGACGCTGCTCGGCCTCTGGGGCATCGGCAACACGATGATCATCTTCCTCGCCGCCGTCCTCGACGTGCCCCGGCACCTCTACGAATCGGCCGAGCTCGACGGCGCCGGCCCGCTCCAGCGGCTGCGCTGGGTGACGCTGCCGACGACGAGCCCCGTGATCCTGTTCGCGGTCATCCTCGGCGTGATCCAGGGGCTCCAGTACTTCACGCAGGCGTACGTCGCGGCGGGCGTCGCCTCCGGCCAGGCGTCGCAGGCGGGTGACGTCACGTCGGGCACGCTCGGCTACCCGCTCGACTCGACGCTCGTCTATCCCGTGCTGCTCTACCAGCACGGCTTCACCGACTTCCAGATGGGCTACGCCTCGGCGATGGCGATGCTCCTGCTCGTCGTCTCCTTCGGCGTGACGTCGATCATCCTCATCAACTCGCGCAGATGGGTGCACTACGGAGGCGCGGCTCGATGACCGCCGCCGCCACCACCGCCGCACCGCTCGTCCGCCGCCGACTCCCCGCGGCGGTTCGCCGCCGCCGGCTGCTGATCGCGGTCGCGAACCATTCCGTGCTGATCGGGCTGGCGATCGCATTCCTCGCCCCGTTCGTCTTCATCGCGCTCACCGCCCTGATGACGAACAACCAGGCGCTCTCGCCCGACCTGTGGCCGCACCCCTTCCGCTGGCGCAACTTCGTCGATGTCTGGACGAAGGCGCCGCTGTGGCGCTGGACGCTGAACACCCTCGAGTACTCGGTGCTCGCCACGCTCGGCGTCGTCGTTTCGAGCGTTCCCGTCGCCTACGCGCTTGCGCGGCTGCGCTGGCGCGGGCGCCAGGTGATGTTCCTGATCGTGCTGGTGGCGCTGATGCTCCCGCCGCAGGTGACCGTCGTGCCGCTCTACGTGATGTGGGCGAAGTTCCACCCCTTCGGCTACGACTTCATCGGGACGCTCTGGCCGGTGATCATCCCGAACTGGCTCGGCGACGCCTTCTCGATCTTCCTGCTGCGGCAGTTCTTCCTCACGATCCCCGAGGAGTACCTCGACGCGGCCCGTGTCGACGGCTGCGGCGAGCTGCGCATCCTCTTCACCGTCGTGGTCCGGCTGGCGAAGCCGGCGATCGTCGCCGTTGCGCTCTTCTCGTTCCTCTACACGTTCAACGATTTCTTCCTGCCGCTCCTCTACACGGGTGAGGCTCCGAACCACTGGGTGCTGTCGATCGGGCTCTCGCAGTTCCGCTCCCTGCACCAGGTGCAGTGGAACCTGACGATGGCCGCGACGCTGCTCGTGATGGTTCCGGTGATCGTCGTCTTCTTCCTCGCGCAGAAGGCGTTCGTAGAAGGCGTCACCCTGACGGGGGTGAAGGGATGAAGGTCGCCGTGATCGGCGCGGGCTCGACGTACACCCCGGAGCTCGTATCGGGGCTGCGCGCAGTCGACGTCGAGGAGCTCGCGTTGATGGATGTCGACGAGGAGCGCCTCGACGTGGTCGGCGGTCTCGCGACGCGGATGCTCGACCGGGCCGGCTGGCACGGCGACCTGTCCCTCACGACCGACCTCGACCGGGCGGTCGACGGCGCCGACTTCGTGCTCGTCCAGATCCGTGTCGGCGGCCAGTCGGCGCGTCTGCGCGACGAGACGATCCCGCTCGCATGCGGGTGCATCGGCCAGGAGACCACCGGTGCCGGTGGCTTCGCGAAGGCGATGCGCACGGTTCCCGTCGTGCTGCAGATCGCGGACCGCGTACGCGAGCTCGCGAGCGACGACGCGTGGATCGTCGACTTCACGAACCCGGTCGGGATCGTCACCCGTGCCCTGCTCGATGCCGGGCACCGGGCCGTCGGGCTGTGCAACGTGGCGATCGGGTTCCAGCGTCACCTCGCCGGGCTGCTCGGCGTCGAGCCTGCGCGGGTCGTCGTCGACCAGGTCGGCCTGAACCACCTGACGTGGGTGCGCCGCGTCCTGCTCGACGGCAACGACGTGCTTCCCGAGCTGCTTGCCAGTCGCAGCGAGGAGCTCGCTCCGCCGACGGGTCTCGACGCCCGCTTCCTGGAGGAGCTCGCCGTCCTTCCGTCCTACTACCTCCACTACTTCTACGCGCACGACCGTGTGCTCGCCGAGCAGCGGGACGGCGTGCCGCGGGCCGCGCAGGTCGCCGAGATCGAGCGCGAGCTCCTCGAGCTGTATCGCGACCCGACGACCGTCGAGAAGCCGGCGCTGCTCGAGCAGCGCGGCGGCGCGTTCTACAGCGAGGCCGCGGTCGGGCTCGTCGGCTCGCTCGTCGCCGACGACGGTGCAGTGCACGAGGTCGATGTTCGGAACGACGGCGTCCTCACCGGCCTTGCCGCGGACGACGTGGTCGAGGTGCCCGCGCGCGTGCGCGGCGGGGTGTTCGAACCGCTGTCGCAGGCGCCGCTCGCACCCGAGTTCCTCGGGCTCACGCAGCATGTCGCGGCGTACGAGCGTCTGGCGGCCGAGGCGGCCGTGACGCGGGACCCGGCAACCGCGCGCAAGGCGCTGCTCGCTCACCCGCTGATCGGCCAGACGGACCGGGTCGACGCGTTGGCCGCGTCGGCGCTCCTCGACGAAGGAGCACTGCGGTGAGGCTTGCGCTCGCGATCGACGGCGGCAACTCGAAGACCGACGCGGCCCTCGTGCGCGAGGACGGCGCGGTGCTCGGGCTCGCGCGCGGCGCGGGCAGCTCGCCGCACCACCTCGGCGCGGCGGCGGCAGTCGACGTGATCGGAGCGCTGATCGACGAGCTCGCCGCGCCGGAGCCGCCGGTCGAGGCCCTGCTCTTGCTCGCCGGCGTCGACTTCCCCGACGAGGAGCAGGTGCTCGAGGAGCTGGCGACGCAGCGCGGCTGGGCGGCGAGGACCCGCGTGCGCAATGACACGCTCGCGATCCTGCGCGCCGGAACCGAGGCCGGCTGGGGCGTCGCCGTGGTCTGCGGCGCCGGTATCAACTGCATCGGCGTCGCACCCGACGGCCGCGAGGCACGCTTCCCCGCGCTCGGCCAGATCACCGGCGACTGGGGCGGCGGCGGCGACCTCGGGCCCGAAGCGCTGTTCGCCGCAGCGCGCAGCGAGGACGGGCGCGGGCCGCGCACGATCCTCGAGTCGCGCGTCCCGGAGTACTTCGGTCTCGAGACGCCGATGGAGCTCGCCCACGCGATTCATCGCGGGCGCGTGGCCGAGGGGCGGCTGCTCGAGCTCGCGCCGCTCGTGTTCGAGCTCGCCGCCGACGACGCGGTCGCGGCCGCCATCGTCGATCGCCTCGTCTCGGAGATCGTCGCGCTCGTGCGGGTCGCATCCTCGCGGCTGCGACTCGAGGAGACCGTGTTCGACGTCGTCCTCGGCGGGGGCCTGCTGCAGCGCGCGGCGCCTCCGCTCGTCGCGTCGATCGCGCACGGCGTGCACGAGACTGCACCGGGTGCGGTGGTGAGGCCGACGGCAGCTCCGGCGATTGTCGGCTCGGCCTTGCTCGTCCTCGACGAGCTCGGGGTCGACGGCGAGGCGAAGGAGCGTGCCCGGCGTGAGCTGGAACGCGAGAGCGAGACCGTCACCGTGGGAGGTGGAGATGGCTGAGGTCCGGTACGAGCAGGCGACGCGCGTCTATCCCGGCACGGACAGACCGGCCGTGGACACCCTCGATCTCGAGATCCGCGACGGCGAGTTCGTAGTGCTGGTCGGCCCGTCCGGGTCCGGCAAGACGACGGCGCTGCGCATGCTCGCCGGTCTCGAGGAGGTGGACGCGGGCGCCATCTTCATCGGCGAACGCGACGTCACCGACGTCTCGCCGAAGGACCGCGACGTCGCGATGGTGTTCCAGAACTACGCGCTCTACCCGTACCTGACGGTCGCCGCGAACATCGCGTTCCCGCTGCGCATCGCGCGCGTGCCGAAGGAGGAGCGCGCGCGGCGAGTGCACGAGGTGGCGACGATGCTCGGGCTCGTCGACTACCTCGAGCGCAAGCCCGGCCAGCTCTCGGGCGGCCAGCGGCAGCGCGTGGCGATGGGCCGCGCGATCATCCGCGAGCCGAAGGTGTTCCTGATGGACGAGCCGCTGTCGAACCTCGACGCGAAGCTGCGTGTCCAGATGCGCGCCGACAGCGCGGCGCTCCAGGCGCGGCTCGGGGCGACGACCGTGTACGTGACGCACGACCAGTCCGAGGCGATGACGCTCGGCCACCGCGTCGCCGTCCTCCGGGACGCGCGGCTCCAGCAGTTCGACACGCCGCGGACGCTCTACACGCGGCCGGCGAACACCTTCGTCGCGGAGTTCATCGGGTCGCCCTCGATGAACCTGTGCCGCCTGCCGCTCGAGCACGGCGGCCTCGCGTTCGGCGGCGTCGAGATCGCGGTGCCCGAGGCCGTGCGGAACGGCCACACCGAGCTCGTCGTCGGGCTCCGGCCCGAGTCGCTCGCCCTTGCGCAGGACGGCTGCGGCGCGCTCGTCGAGGTGGTGGAGGAGATCGGTGCCGACACGCACGTCTTCTGCGCCGCGGAGATCGCCGGGCGCGAGACGAAGCTCGTCGCGCGCGTGCCGACGCAGTTCGCTCCGCAGCAGGGGGAGCACGTGCATCTCCGGCCGACGGGCGGCGACGTCCATTTCTTCGACCCGGAGAGCGGCGTCCGCCTCGGGGGCTGATCGAGTAGCGGCAGGTTCTGCACGCTTCCACAGCAGCTTCCGATGGGTTCGTTCCCCGGTCGGCAGATGAGGTTACGATCGAATCGATCCGCCGCGGTTGGGAAAGGAGCGTCACATGACCGTGGCCGAAGTGCAGGCGGACATCCGCGAAACGTTGGGTCTCGTCCCCGAGTTCATGGCCGAGGTGCCGGATTCGCTGATCGAGACCGAGTGGGCCAGCTTCAAGGCTCTTGTCCTGTCCGAGACGGCGATCCCGAACAAGTACAAGGAGCTGATCGGGCTGGGCGTCTCGGGCGCAACGCGGTGTCGCTACTGCGTCTACTTCCACACCGAGTCCGCACGGCTGTTCGGGGCGACCGACGAAGAGATCAACGAGGCCGCCCTGATCGCGAAGAACACGATGGGTTGGAGCACGTACCTGAATACCCGGGCGTTCGACTACGACCGGTTCAAGGCGGAGTTCGATCAGATCGCCGATCACGTGCGATCGCAGATGCTGACCCCCGCCTAGGTCGAGCCGACCGCGGCGGATCTCGGGAGCGGGCGCCTAGCGCCCGTTCTCGTGCTGGAGCCGCTCGCGGGCCGCGTCGAAGTCGTCCAGGAGACGGTCCAGCAGCGCCTGCGCCTGGTCGGGGGCGTGCGGATCCTGCGCCACGACCTCCTGCGCCATTCGCGCGGCGGCGATCAGGCCGGAGAGCTCCTGCCCGGTGAGCGTGAGCGTGAAGACGTTCTCGCGTTCGCGACGGAGCTTCACGCACGGGAAGTCTACGGGGCGACACCAATCGCGATCTTCGCTCGGACGCCGACGACGGCGTCGTCGGCACGGCCGCCGAACGACCCGCAGCCTCCGGTGTGACCAAAACGGGTCACTAGACAAGCTCGGGCGGATCTGTTTGCTTTCTCGGGGTCCGTTACGTCCAACCGAGGAGGGGTCCGTGGTTAGTCGTTTGCGCGCGTGGTCGAGCCTGGGCGGTATCGCCTTCACCGTTCTCGCGGTGGTCGGCGCGGTGTTCCTGTACGACGGCCCGCAAAGCTCATCGCCGGCGAAGATGGCGGCGTGGTACGGCAAAGGCAGCAACCGTACGCACATCAACATCGGCTGGCTGCTCACGGGGCTGGCGCTCCTCTCGCTGATCTGGTTCATCGCGAGCGTGCGTGACCGTGTCGCCGAAGCGGAGCGCAGCTCGGGCTCGTCGTTCCTCACGACACTCGTCACCATCGGCGGGACGGCCTTCATCGCCGCCGGCATCTGTCAGATCGGCATCGCGTCGGGCATCAAGACGATGAGCGACGACACGTACCACCATCAGGTCTACAGCGGCCTCATCCACGCTGCCGGCGACGCGTCGTACGTCATCCTCGCCGGCAGCGGCATCGCGATGGCGTCGATGATCTTCGCGCTCGCCCTCGCGACCTTCGCGTACGGCCTGCTGCCGCGGTGGCTCGGCTGGTTCGGCGTGGTCGCGGGGATCGCGGCGATCTTCTCGCTCTTCTTCTTCACGATGCTCGTCTGGCTGCTGTGGATCGCAGTGGCCTCCGTGACGCTGTACCTGAGCTCGCCGTCCGTGGCGAGAGCGCGCGAGGCGCTTCCAGCCACGTAGCACTCGGCTGCCCGGGGCGGCGTGCCGTCGCCCCGGGCCCCGCCGCCGACGCCTGACCGCGGCGGCCGGCTACCTTGGGGGCCCCCTCGCTTGCCTTCCCCCGCAGTGCTTCACCCCCCGTCATCTCGGACATTCACCTCCGCCGTACCACGGCGGACGCGCCTCTGCGCGCTGCTGGCGGCCGTGCTGAGCACCGCCGTTGCGTGCTTCGTGCACGCCTCGCCCGCCGCTGCCGATCGCGGCCTGCTGCTCGGCGTGACCGATGACGCGCCCCGCTGGGGGCACGTGCACCAGACGGAGCAGGCGCTTTCCGCACTCGGCCTCGGCGCGATCCGCTACACCGAGCGCTGGCAGCCGCGGCGCTCCCGGATCGCGCCGTCCGATGCTGCCAGCCTCGCCCAGGCGATCGAGGCCGCCCACGGGCGCCGGGTCGTCCTGTCCGTGTACGGCCGCGCCGGCGCCGCACCGCACGACGCAGCCGGGCGTGACCGTTACTGCTCCTTCGTCGCCTCGATCCTGCGCCGCTTCCCGCAGCTGCACGACGTCGTGATCTGGAACGAGGCGAACAGCTCCTGGTTCTGGCGGCCGCAGTTCACCGCGGATGGAGCGCCGGCGGCGCCTGCAGCCTACGAGCAGCTCCTCGCCGCCTGTTACGGGCCGCTGCACGCGATTCGGCCCGGGTTGAACATCGTCAGCTCGCTCGCTCCGCGCGGCAAGGACGATCCTCGTGCAAGCGCCGGCTCGATCTCGCCGGTCGCGTTCATCGCTGCGATGGGCTCCGCCTACCGCAGTTCCGGCCGCAGCGTCCGCATCTTCGACAGCTTCGGCCAGAACGTCTACCCACGCTCGCCTGACGAGCGGCCCGGGGTCTTCCACCAGGACGGCAGCGACATCTCCGAGGGCGACTATCCGCGCCTGCTCGCCGCCCTGCAAGATGCCTTCGCCGCGACCGGCCAGCCGTTGCCGGGTGTCGCCGGCGTCAGCGTCTGGTATCTGGAGGACGGCTTCCAGACGTTCGTGCCGCACGCGAAGCGGCGCTCCTACGGAGGCGTCGAGAACGTGCGAACGCTGCTGCCGGCCCCCGACCAGTCGAGCCAGCTGCGCGATGCGATCGAGCTCGCGTACTGCCAGCCGGGCGTGGGCGCCTTCTTCAACTTCATGCTGGCCGACGAGACTCAGCTCGCAGGCTGGCAGTCCGGCGTTCTCTACGCCGACTGGACGCCCAAGCCGTCCTTCGCAGCGCTCGCGCAGACGGTCAGGGAGGTGAGCGCCGGCCGGGTCGACTGCGGTGGCGACCGTCCGCCGTCGGCGCCGCCGGCCCCGGAGCCGCCGAGCTCGCCGCCGCCGGCCTCGACCACCGCGGCTCTCAGCCTGGCTGCCGTCCCGCTGGCCGCCCAGACGAGCGTCGGCGCCACGATCTCGTATCAGTTCACGATCCGCAACGCGAGCCCGCTCTGGCTCTCGGTCGACTTTCACGACGGGATACCGAACAGCCTGACCCCGGTCGCAGTGATCGCCGCAGGCCATCGCTGCGATGTGGGGGCGGTCATCGCGTGCCCGGTCGGCCGGCTCCCGCCGAACGGCAGCACAACGGCGTCGGTCGTCGCCCAGGTCAGCAAGGCGGGGACGATCGTGAACGCTCCGACGCTGGCAACGTCCGATCCGCGCGCGAGCGTCGACGCGAGTGCCGCCACCACCAGCATCACCGCGGTCGCTCCGGCGCCACCGGTGTCCGTGCCGCTGCCGGACGCGAAGAACGCCCGCGACGACCGCCGGGACACCGGACCGAGCGGCAAGGGCCACGGCTCCGGCCGAGGCAAATAGCGGCGGTCGCCGTCAGATCGTCTTGAACTGCTCGAACGGCTGGCGGCAGGACTCGCACCAGCGGATCGAGCGGCACGGCGTCGGGCCGAAGATGTTCTCGAGCCGTGTCTCGGTGGAGCCGCAGTAAGGGCAGCGAAACGCCTTCGACTGCAGCTGCAGGAGGGTGGTCGCGCCGGCCGCCCGCGGTGCCGGCGGTGCGAGCCCCGCCTCGCGGAGCTTCTCCCGGCCCGCAGGCGAGATCCGGTCGGTTGACCACGAGTCGTCCTGGATCACCGCGACCTCGGGCTCGCCTCCGAGCTCTGCGACCTTCTTCTCCATCGCACGGCGCATCACCTCGAGCGCGGGGCAGCCGAGAAAGGTCGGGGTGAACTCGACGCGCACGCGATCGCCGTCGACCTGCACGTCACGCACGACACCGAGGTCGACCAGGGAGATGACCGGGATCTCGGGGTCGGGGATCTCGCCGAGGGCGGCCCACACCGCCTCGGAGGTCACCATTGCGCACCCGGCACGGAACGCCGCACCTCGGTCATCTCGTCCCACAGGGCTGCGAGATCGGCCGTGTGCTCGCCGCGCTCGCGCGCCTCGCCGAGCGGCAGACCCACCCGCCGGGCGAGCTCGGGCCGCAGCTCCGGCTCGAGCACCCCGAGGGCGTACGGCCACAGCTCCTCGACCGCCTCGCGGAACCGCGGCTCGTCGCGCAGGCGCGCCGCCCACATCTCCGCGTGCAGCCGGTGGTAGGTCTCCTCGCGGTCGATCTTCCCCGCGAGCCCCGCCAGCTCCTCGTCGTCGCCGTGCCGCAACGCGTCGATGCGCACGCGGTCGGCCTCCTCGTAGAGGTAGCGGCGTGCGATCGTCCGCGCCCAGTCGAGCAGGTGCAGCTCGACGAGCTGCGCGCACCGGTACTCGCCGGGTTGCCGGTCGAACGCGAGCGCGTCGGCGTCCGTCCCGAGCTCCTGCGCGGCCAGCTCGTACAGCGCGCGGGCGTGCCCGATCTCGTTCTGCGCGATCGACGAGAACGCGACGTCCTCCTCGAGTGTCGGCGCGATGCCCGTCCACTCGGAGTCGCGCCAACCGAGGATCAACTCGTCGTCGGCGAGCTCAAGCAGCCGTTGTGCCCGCGCGTTCACGTGCGATCCGCAGCCTTTCCTTGATCGAGTACCCGTCGACCCGGCGGTACTTGAGGTCGAACTCGTCCGCCCACTCGGTCACCTGGTGGATCGCCTCCCGCGGCACGAGCCAGAGCGCCTCGCTCTCGCCGCGGCGCCCGTACTGCTCGCGCGCCCACGCGTCGGCGAACGCCGCGTCCGGCGCTTCGACCGATCCCGCGTGGGCGAACGGCTGCCCTTTCTTCTCCTGGCGGAAGACCTCGAAGATCATGCAGCCAGGACCGAGTCGCGGACCCACTTCTCCTGCTCGAGGAAGCGCGCACGGAATGCGAGCCGGTCCCGCGAGCGCGGCCCGTGGCCGGTCACGACCGAGCGCAGCTCGTCCCAGTCGGGCTCGCTGTACTCCCAGATGCCGTCGTCCGTCCGGCGCAGCTTCGGGTCGGGCACGGTCAAGCCGAGCTCCCAGATCTGCGGCACGTAGCCCTCGAGGAACTGCTGGCGGGCCTCCTCGTTCCCCTGCGACTTGATCCGCCAGATCCACATCGGGTCCTCGTCGCGCGGGATCGGGTTGCCGTGGAACTGCATCAGCGGCCCCCACCAGCGGTCGAGCGCCTCCTGGACGAGCTCACGCTGTCCGTCCGTGCCGGTCATCATCGCGAGGATCACGTCGCGGCCGTGGAGGATGTGGAACGACTCCTCCCAGCAGATCTTCTTCATGATCCGCGCGTACGGCGCGTAC
>OUNM010137007.1_pt1 | contig 11183 bp, 7 predicted proteins | sample 1769961 | NCBI WGS metagenome assembly OUNM01 (sample SAMEA3914820, study PRJEB12502) | metagenome | biome: forest; material: soil | place: USA | collected 2012-03-12 | depth 0.3 m
CGAGGCCGGTGATCTCGGCCACCTTGGCCGAAAGGCGGTCGGTCGCGGCCTTGTCCTTCGGGCCGGCCAGGAAGTCGGCCACGAACTCGGTCTTCAGGTACTGCTCGATCGGCGCCATGTTCTCGGCGCTCAGCTTGCCTTCGCGTTCGAGGTGGCCGGCTGCCATCGCGGGCAGGTTGAGCATCCACGGCAGCGGCGACAGGGCATCGTCCTCACCGATGGCCGGCGGGTCGAGGTAGGGCGAAACCATGGTCATGCCGTTGATGCCTACGCCCATCTGCGTTTGCAGGTAGTAGGCAAGGCGCGGCACTCGGTAGCCGCCGTAGCTTTCGCCGGCCAGGTACTTGCGGCTGGTCAGACGGCCGTTCACGTTCAGCCAGTCATAGACGATGCGGCTGAGGTACTTGAGGTCGTTCTCGGACGTGTAGAACGCCTTCTTGGTCGCTTCCGCATCGACGCGGCTGCGCGAGAAGCCGGTGCCGATCGGATCGATGAAGACCAGATCGGTGAAGTCCAGCCACGAATTCGGGTTGTCGCGCAGTACGGCCGGGTCCGACGGGGCATCGCCCTGCGCGCCGAACTGCACGCGCTTGGGGCCGATGGCGCCCAGGTTCAGATAGACCGAAGCCGCGCCGGGACCGCCATTGAAGGCGAACGTGACAGGGCGGTTGGTGGGAGCGCCGGGCACCGTGTAGGCGGTGTAGACCACCTCGCCGATGGTCTTGCCCTTCTCGTCCTTGACCGGAAGCGAACCGACGGTGGCGACGTAGTTCACCGTCTTGCCGCCGATCACTGCCGACTGCTTGATCGACTTCGCTTCGGGGAAGGGGGCGAGCTGGGTGTCGTCCTTCTTCTCGTCCTTGGCTTCGGGGGCAGGCTTATCGGCCGCATAAGTGGCGGCTGGGCCTGCGGCGAGGGCGAGCGAAAGCGCCACGCAGGCGAGGGAAACGGTACGCATCGGGAAGTACGACCCCTTGTTGAATGCGCCCGCGAACGGGGCGCCGATGGGGCCGATGCTTAGAACGGGTAAATAGTATACGGCAAGAGTGTGACTACCTAAAATGCGACACGGGCGCTGGAGGTTGTCCAGCGCCCGTGAAGTGGGTCAGAGGTGAGCCCTGATCACATCATCATCGTGCCCGTCTCGATGAAGCGCTGGTGCCACGAAAGGGCCTCGCCCGGCAGCGAAGGCGACTGCAGACCATAGGAATCCTTCAGCGCGCGGGCGTAGTAGTCTTCCAGCATCGGGCGGTAATCCGGATGCGCGCAGTTGGCGATGATCACCGTGGCGCGCTCCTTGGGGCTGAGGCCGCGAAGGTCCGCAAGGCCCTGCTCGGTGACGATCACCTGCACGTCCTGGTTGATGTGGTCGACATGGCTGGCCTGCGGCACGATGGCCGAGATCTTGCCGCCCTTCGCGGTCGAAGGCGTCATGAAGATCGAGATATAGGCGTTGCGCGCGAAGTCGCCCGAACCGCCGATGCCGTTCTGGATGCGCGACCCCATGACGTGGGTGGAGTTCACCGCGCCGTAGATGTCCGCCTCGATCAGGCCGTTCATGGCGATGCAACCCAGGCGGCGGATCAGTTCGGGGTGGTTGGAGATTTCCTGCGGGCGCAGGATCATCTTGTCGCGATAGCGGCCCATGTCCGCATTGACGCGCGCGGCAGCTTCCGGGCTGAGCGAGAAAGCAGTGGCCGAAGCCATGCGCAGCTTGCCCGAGTCCAGCAGGTCCAGCATGCCGTCCTGGATCACTTCGGTGTAGGAGGTCAGGCTGTCGAACGGCGCATCGACAAGGCCGGTCAGCACGGCATTGGCGATATTGCCCACGCCCGACTGGATCGGCAGTAGCGCCGAAGGCAGACGGCCCAGCTTCACTTCGTGCTGAAGGAATTCCAGGATGTGGCCGGCGATCGCCTTGGCCTTCTCATCCGGCGGGCTGAACGGAGCGTTGCGGTCCGGTCGGTCGGTTTCGACCACGGCAACGACTTTGGCGGGATCGACCATCAGGTAGGGCGATCCGATGCGATCATCGGGCTTCACCAGTGGGATCGGCACGCGCGCCGGGGGCAGGGCGGTGCCGTAATAGATATCGTGCATGCCCTCCAGCGCCTCGTTCTGCCACGAGTTCACTTCGAGGATCACCTTGGAGGCGCGATCCAGCCAGGTCTTGTTGTTGCCGACGGAGGAAGAGGGGATCAGGCTGCCGTCCGGGCGGATGCCGGATACTTCGATCACCGCGGTGTCCAGCGGGCCCAGGAAGCCCTGCCAAGCCATCGGCGCCACCTGCGAAAGGTGCATGTCGAAGTAGTTCATCTCACCCTTGTTGATGCGTTCGCGGGCGATGGGATCGGAATTGTAGGGCAGGCGGAATTCGATGCCGTCCGCCTTGGCCAGCGCGCCGTCCAGTTCCGGCCCGGTGGAGGCGCCGGTCCACATGCGCACGCGGAAGGTGCGCCCCGCCGCGTGCTCAGCCTCGATCTGGGCGGCAAGGGCAAGGGGGACGGCCTTTGGGTAACCCGATCCGGTGAAACCGCTCATGCCGACGGTGGAGCCGCTCTCGATAAGGCGGGCAGCCTCCTCCGCAGGCATGATCTTGGAACGCATTTCGGGGCATTCGATCCGCATGGCAACCTCTTCGCTTGTGACTTTCCGTCGCGGCCAGTCGCGCCGACAGGCCCTCGCGTACAGTGCAAAGTGTACCGAAGCGATTGCGGCCGGCGCATGACAAGTAACACGGGAGGCGCAAACTGTTCTAGCGCGGACCCATTTCCATCACGGCGCGCGCAAGCGCCACGAGTTCGGCCTCACGATTGACGCCGCACTTTTGGAAGATCGTGCGCAACTGGCTGATGACTGTCTGCACGCTGACGCCGCGCAAGTTGGCGACCTGCTGGCGCGAATGGCCGTGGGCAAGCAGGGCGACCACTTCGCCTTCCGCCAGCGTCAGCCCTAGCGCGGTGCCGACCGTGCGTGCCTGCGCCTGTGCGGGGCCGAGCGGTGCGCGCAGGGAGACAATCACGCGGGGCGCGAAGCCGAAGCTCCAATCCTGCCGAGGCAGGGTGCGTACATCGACCAGCAGCAGCCCCGTCTCCGAACGGAGCCAGAGGTCGGCCGGCCCATCGCCCATGCCGGCAAGGGCGGCGGCGATGCGGCCTTGCAGCAGGCGGTCCAGATCGGGCCGGTGGGCGCGCAACATGCCGCCGCGCACTTGCAAGGTGCCGGGGCCGAGCAATCCGCGCGCCGATTCGGTCGCGTCGCAAACCTTGCCCAGCGCGTCGAGCAGGATCGCCGGGCTGTGAAAGGCCTCCAACGATCCGCGCAGGAGGGCAATGCCCTGGTGCTCGATCGCATCCTGCATGCGAATCGCGGCAAGAACGTCGGGCGCGACAGCTTCCAGCACTTCGCGCTGGGCCTCCGTCGTGCGTCCTTCCGCCGGCCCGTGAAGCACGGCGAGGCCGAAGAACATCCCGGGCCGCTGACTGAGCACGATTTGCGCGCCGAACTCAGCGTCGTACTGGCGCACGTGATCTAGGTAGGCCTCGTCCGTCCCATTTTGGCGCACCTGGTCATAATGTGCCTCCCAGGTCAGTTCCATCGGCGCACGGGTCGCCCCCACGCGATAGTTAACGTCGGGACGCAATCCGCCTGCGGCTATGAACTCCGCTTCATATTCGGGAGGGGTATCGGTCGCCCAGTTAAAGGCCTGGAATCGGCTGCCCAATGCCAGCAACTGTGCCCGCGAAGAGCCTGTAGCATCACGCAAAGCCTGGAGCGCAGTGCTCCACCCCTCCTTTTCGAAGGGTGCACGCGCGAAGAGGCTGCCCACCACTTCCGCGTCGCTGCGGAATTCCCTGTTTCCCGGCACAGGACCTTCATGGCGTCTGTAAAACTACTTAACAAGTACTGTTAACGCATACTCGTGCTCAGACCGGCTACCATGAACATGGTATGTTGAGGGAAGGGATTACGTCCACAACGGACTTGCGACCCGAGGGATCGGCGAAATTCGATCCTGAGACTGGCCCGGGGCCCGCTTCGGCAGGCCCCGGGCGTCTTGTTTTCAGGGCAAATATCCGAATCGGATGGGTTGGCAATCGGGCTTCACAGTCAGCGCCCGATTACTTCCCCCACTTCTTCTGCATCTTGCCGTACCGCGTCTTGCGGGTGCCCGGCTTGCCTTCGTTGCTGCGGCCGACGATCGGCGCTTTCTTGTGGTCGTCCGGGATGCCGAGTTCGCTGGCTTCCAGTTTCCGGATCTCGTCACGCAGGCGGCCGGCTTCTTCGAATTCCAGGTCAGCGGCGGCGTTGCGCATCTTCTTTTCGAGGTCTTCGATGTAAGCGCGCAAGTTATGGCCGACGAGGTTGTTCTGGCCTTCGGCGTCGATGTCGATCAGCACGCCGTCGCGGCTGGCGGTGTCTGCCACGATGTCGGCAATACGGCGCTTGATCGTCTGCGGAGTAATGCCGTGCTGGGTGTTGTACTCTTCCTGACGCGCGCGGCGGCGGTCGGTTTCCGCGATGGCGCGTTCCATGCTGCCGGTCATGCGATCGGCATAGAGAATCACCCGGCCGTCCACATTGCGCGCGGCGCGGCCGATGGTCTGGATCAGTGAGGTTTCGCTGCGCAGGAAGCCTTCCTTGTCGGCATCGAGGATGCAGACCAGCCCGCATTCGGGAATGTCGAGGCCCTCACGCAGCAGGTTGATACCCACCAGCACGTCGTAGACCCCCATGCGCAGGTCGCGGATCAGTTCGATACGTTCCAGCGTCTCGACATCGCTGTGCATGTAGCGCACGCGCACGCCGGCCTCGTGCATGAACTCGGTCAAGTCTTCGGCCATGCGCTTGGTGAGCGTCGTGACCAAGGTGCGATAGCCCTTCTCCGCCGTCGCCTTGCACTCAACGATACAGTCCTGCACCTGATCCTCGACCGGGCGGATCTCCACCGGCGGATCGATCAGGCCGGTGGGGCGGATCACCTGTTCGGCAAAGACGCCGCCCGATTCGTCCATCTCCCAATGGCCGGGCGTGGCCGAGACGGCGATGGTCTGCGGGCGCATTGCGTCCCACTCGTTGAAGCGCAGCGGGCGGTTGTCGATGCAGCTTGGCAGGCGGAAGCCGTATTCGGCCAATGTGATCTTGCGGCGGTGGTCACCCTTTGACATCGCGCCGATCTGCGGCACCGTCTGGTGGCTTTCGTCCACGAACAGCAGGGCATTGTCCGGCAGGTATTCGAACAAGGTCGGCGGCGGTTCGCCCGGCAGTCGGCCGGTGAGGAAGCGCGAATAGTTCTCGATCCCCGCGCAGCTTCCGGTGGCGGCGATCATCTCAAGGTCGAAGTTGGTGCGCTGTTCCAGCCGCTGGGCTTCGAGCAGGCGGCCTTCGGCTTCCAGCTCCTTCAGACGTTCGGTCAGTTCGAAGCGGATCGCCTCACTCGCCTGCTTCATCGTCGGGCCGGGGGTGACGTAGTGCGAGTTCGCGTAGACGCGCACCTTGTCGAGCGCTGAACCCTTCTTGCCGGTGAGCGGATCGAACTCGGCAATCTCCTCGATCTCGTCCCCGAAGAACGAGATGCGCCAGGCGGTATCCTCCAGGTGGGAGGGGAACAGTTCCAGATTGTCCCCGCGCACGCGGAAGGTGCCGCGGGTGAAGGCGGCGTCGTTGCGCTTGTACTGAAGGGCGACCAGCTTGCGGATGATCTCGCGCTGGTCCTGCGTGTCGCCGGTCTTGAGGTCGAAGATCATCGCCGAGTACGTCTCGACCGAGCCGATGCCGTAGAGGCAGGAGACCGAGGCGACGATGATCACGTCGTCCCGCTCCAGCAGCGCCCGCGTGGCCGAGTGGCGCATGCGGTCGATCGCCTCGTTCACCGAGCTTTCCTTCTCGATGTAGGTGTCCGACCGGGCGACATAGGCTTCCGGTTGATAGTAATCGTAGTAGGAAACGAAGTATTCGACCGCGTTGTCCGGGAAGAAGTCCTTCATTTCGGCGTAGAGCTGCGCCGCCAGGATCTTGTTCGGCGCCAGAATTAGCGCGGGGCGTTGAAGGTGTTCGATCACCTTCGCCATCGTGAAGGTTTTGCCCGATCCGGTGACGCCCAGCAGCACCTGCGTCTTCTCCCCCTCTTCGGCGGTGGAGACGAGATCGGCGATGGCGGTGGGCTGGTCGCCGTTGGGTTCGTATTCGGACACGACCGTGAACGGCCGGCCCGGCATCGACTTGTCGGGCCGCACCGGCTTGTGGGGGACGAAAGTGCCCGAAGTGTCCGGTTCCTCAAGGCCCCGGCGAATGATCAGCTCTGCCATGGGAGAACATATGGGGTATATGCCCGGCGCTCGCAACGGGGCTCTGTAATGGAGGGGACAGGCCTGTGGCGCACAAAATTCCCCTTTAGCGCATTTTTAAGTAAGACTCGTTGGCAGGTTCCCCGCGTCGATGATACTTCGTCTCCCTTTGGGAACGGTGCGAAGGGTCTCGATTCTATGAAGCGGATGGCGACGGTTTCGATGGTATTTCTTGCGCTTGCCTTGGCGGCTTGCGGCTCGAAAGAGCAGAACAAGGCTGGCGAATCGAAGTCCATTGAAGAAGTGAAGCAGGAAGCTGCACAGCTTCAACGTCCGAAGCCGGGCCAATATACGCAGAAGGTCGAGATTACGAAGATGGACGTGCCCGGCATGCCGAGCGAGGCGGCCGAGCAGATGAAGGCGATGATGGCCAAGGGCCAGGTCAACAGTTTCTGCCTGACTCAGGAAGAGGCCGACAAGGGCTACCGCGACATGTTCGATAACATCGGCAAGGGCAAGGAATGCACCTATTCGCGGTTCGATGTTGATGGCGGCAAGCTGGATGCACAGATGGAATGCAAGTCCGGCGATCAGGGCCGCACGGTGATCCAACTGGCCGGAACGGTGACCGATCAGAAATCGGACGTGACCGTGAACGTGGATGCCTCCGGCGGCCCAGCGCCGACCGGGGAGATGAAAATGACGATGCACATGACCACGCAGCGCGTGGGTGATTGCAAGTAAGGTACGACAGGTAAAGGACTGAAGTGAACGGATCGGCCCCACGACAACTGGACATGATGCGCAGCGCCATCGCGCGCCGCGCGGCGTTGGCGCGTGAGCCGCACCCTGAGGGCGTGAGCAAACCCTCGCTACGCCTGTTCCTGGCCGAACTCGCTTCGCTTCGTCGTGGTGGGAAGAAGCTGATCGCCGTGGAAAAGGCACAGCATCCCCAGCCGGTGATGCTGCTGCCGGGCTTCGGCGCGCATCCCAACCGGATGCGGCCGATGGCGGAGGCGCTGGCGGAAGCGGGGCATGAGGTTCACGAATGGGGCCTTGGCCTCAATCTAGGCCCCAATCAGCAGAACTTCACCTTCCTGATGCGCCGCGTGGGTGCGTTGGCGCGGCAGCACAAGCGTCCGATCGCGCTGGTGGGCTGGAGCCTGGGCGGCTTGTTCGCGCGGGAGATCGCACGGCGGGAACCCGATTGTGTGTCCAAGGTGGTTACCATGGGTACGCCGTTTTCAGGCGATCCGCGTGCCAACAATGCCTGGCGTGCCTATCAAGTGGTGACCGGTCATTCGGTCCACTCGCCGCCGATCGATTGCGACTTCACGGTAAAGCCGCCGGTGCCGACCGTCGCCTTGTGGAGCCCGCGCGACGGTGTGATTCATCCGCGATCGGCCTGCGGCTGGCCGGGCGAGCGCGACCGGGCGGTGGCCATTCGCTGCTCTCACCTTGGGTTCGCCAGCGATCCACGCGTGGTGCGGGAAGTGCTGCGTCAGTTGGACGTAGAGGAAACGGCCCCTTAAGCCATCACGTCTTCGCTGGGGCGGGATACCGGCGGCCGCGTCGCCAGCGAGCAACCGGCGCTGGCGGAGATCAGCATCGCAACGGCCAGCCATTGTAGCCCGCTCAGCCGCTCGTCCAGCACCAGATAGCCGACGATGGCGCCCAGCGCGGGGGCCATGCTGCTGAGCAGGCCGACGATACGGCTGGGCAACTGTCGCATTGCGCGCATTTCCAGCACATAGGGCAGCGCGCTCGACAGCACCGCCACCACCGCGCCCAGCGCTAGTGCATGTAGAGGCAGGCTGGCCGGGGCGGAAGCAAGGCCGAAGGGGACCGTGACGCAACAGGCCACCACCATACCCACCGATACCGCGACCGAACCGCCGACTTCCGAAGCGCGCCGCCCGCACAGGATATAGAGTGCCCAGCATGTGGCCGCGCCCAGCGCGAAGACGATGCCCAGCGGATCGAGTGCGTGCGCATTGCCCTCCCACGGGATCAGCAGCGCCATGCCGCCCAGCGCCAGCGCCAGCCACAAGAAGTCCTTCACCGAACGCGATGTCGCCAAAACCAGGCTGAGCGGCCCGCAGATCTCGATAGCGACGGCGATGCCGATGGGAATGCGGCGGATCGCCCAGTAAATCATCAGGTTCATGCCGCCCAGCACCAACCCATAGAGCAGCAGCCACTTCAACTGCCGCGCGGTGATCGTCACGCGCCACGGCCGGGCGATGGCCAGCAGGATTAGCGCCGAGATCGTCGTGCGCAGCGCGGCGACGCCCTCCGGCCCGGCGATCGGAAACAGGCTCTTGGCAAAAGCCGCGCCGAGGTTGATCGATGCTTGCGCGACGACGATCGAAAGGCCGGCGAAAAGGGCGGTGCGGTCGGTCGTCGAGGTCATGCCGGGGCGATGCCCGCGCTGCGCGCGCGGGGCAAGGGAGAACTTGCTGCGTTGGGCGGGAGCCGGCGTGTCACAACCAATTCGATCAAGCCGCGGGAGCCGATCAAAGCACGACAATCGTCCCACACACTCCGTCGTCCTCGCGAAGGCGGGGACCCCGCTTGCTCTTGCGGCAGGGGAAAAGGCAGCGGGGCCCCCGCCTTCGCGGGGGCGACGAGCGTATTGGCGAGAGTGTCGTTCAGGCAACGGATCGAGGGAAAGGCTCCTGAAATTACCGCCTCGCCCAGCTACGGCCTGAAAAGATCACCGCACCCGGCAGCCTCCAAGCAGCTTGGCAATAGGCGCGCGCTATAACGCTGCCGTTCCCGCCAGACCGGGTTGGCAGATATCATGCAAGGCGGCGCCGGACCTCACTATGTCGCCAGTCTGACAGATCGCCCGGCGCTTCCAAGCGCCAATGACTTATGTGCATCCCAAATTACCTGAGCGACTTTGAGCCAAGAGGGCCGGCAGCTGTACAGTAAGGCTTCTCGTATCTGCATGTCCGAAGACAAGCCAAATGTCCTCTTACGTTCAATCCGAAATTCCGGCGAAGCCTGCGCTACCGCACCGGTGGCCTTCGCCGATAGCTCAGCGCCTCGGCAACATGCATGCGTCCGATCTGCTCGGCGCCCGCCATGTCGGCGATGGTCCTCGCAACCCTCAGTATGCGCGTATAGCCGCGCGCAGAGAGGTGCATGGCTTCGGCCGCCTGCATCAGCAGCTTGCGGCCGTCCTCGTCTGGCGTAGCGTGGGCATCGAGCAGTTCGCCGTCGAGTTCGGCATTGGTGCGTTTGCCTGTCCCGTGAAGCCGCGTGGTTTGCACCTGCCGCGCGCGGGCGACGCGAAGGGCGACTTCGGCGCTGCCCTCCTTGGGTGGCGGCAGCGCGAGGTCCACCGCGCGGACGGGATCGACCTCCACATGCAAGTCGATCCGGTCGAGCAGCGGGCCGGAAACCTTGCTCTGATAGTCCGCTGCGCACTTGGGCACGCGCGAGCAGGCGAGCGCGGGATCGGCAAGATGTCCGCAGCGGCATGGGTTCATGGCGGCCACCAGTTGCACGCGCGCCGGGTACGTCACATGGGCATTGGCACGCGCGACGGAGATTTCGCCAGCTTCCAGCGGTTGGCGCAGTGAATCGAGAACTGCGCGCTGAAATTCGGGCAGCTCGTCTAGGAACAGCACGCCGAGGTGTGCCATCGAGACTTCGCCCGGCCGCACGCGCAATCCCCCGCCGGTCAGCGCTGCCATCGAGGCAGAATGGTGCGGCGCGCGGAATGGCCGAGCGCGGCTGATGCGGCCTTCTTCCAGCGTTCCCGCGACCGAGGCGATCATCGATACTTCCAGCGCTTCGGCCGGGGTCAGTTCGGGCAGGATACCGGGCAGGCAAGAGGCGAGCAGGGACTTACCGGCTCCCGGAGGTCCGCTCATCAGTAAGTTGTGCGATCCGGCGGCGGCGATTTCCAGCGCGCGGCGCGCCACTTCCTGTCCTTTGACCTGCTTAAGGTCCGGCCCACGCGCGGGCGGATCGGCGCGGCCGAGGTCGGGCAACGGCAGGACTTGCGTGCCCTTCAGGTGGTTGAGCAGGCTGATCAGATTGGGCGTCGCCACGACCGGGACGCCTTCCGCCCAGCGCGCTTCCGTCCCTTGCGCCGCCGGGCAGATCAGCCCTTTGTCCAACGCGCTGGCATGGAGCGCGGCCAGGAGTACGCCGGGGGAGGGGATCACCCGGCCGTCCAGCGCCAGTTCGCCCACCGCCACGAAATCGCTGAGCTGTTCGGCATCCACCACGCCCATCGCCGCCAACAGAGCGAGCGCGATCGGCAGGTCGTAATGCGATCCTTCTTTGGGCAGATCCGCCGGCGAAAGGTTGATAGTGATGCGCTTGGGCGGCAGCGCAAGGCCCATTGCCGTCAGCGCCGCGCTGACGCGTTGCCGGCTTTCGCCCACTGCCTTGTCGGGCAGGCCAACCAGTGTGAACGCGGGCATTCCCGGCGCCACCTGGCATTGGACTTCGACCGGACGCGCCTCCAACCCCAGGTAGGCGACGGTCGAAACGAGTGCGACCACGAAGGACCCTTGGCTCTCAGGAAAATTACTGCGGAAAATCCGTACTTCTTTGGAATGACAGCGGCCCCCAGGCCTGTCGATATCCAAAGCGCTACCCAGGCTAATAGTTACATCGTTTTAACCGCAAGTCTCACGGCTTGGGTAAGGACTTGCGGCGCAGTCTTGCCGCATGCGTTCAACCGTTGCTGCCCTGTCTGCATCGCTTCTGGCCCTGCTCTCGCTGGGCGCCGCGCCCGCTTGCGCGCAGGAAGCTGCCGCTCCCACCCTTGCCTACGAAATGGTGATCTTCGAAGAGCCGGGCTATGTCCAGCAACCCGTCGCCATGATCGCGGACGAGGCGGAGGCGGGGGGGGGGGGTGGGCGCCCGGGCCAG
>OUNM011042686.1_pt1 | contig 11172 bp, 19 predicted proteins | sample 1769961 | NCBI WGS metagenome assembly OUNM01 (sample SAMEA3914820, study PRJEB12502) | metagenome | biome: forest; material: soil | place: USA | collected 2012-03-12 | depth 0.3 m
AAGCTCGAGGAGCAGAGCACCAAGGTTCCACCAGTCGGTGTTCTTGTCCCAAGGGGCCCCGATCAACACCTCGGGCGCCCGAAGAGCGACGGGCTGGATACGTTCGGTAAGGTGCTGCGTGGCCCAGCTCGATACGCCCCAGTCGCCGAGGGCTATGTCGAATTCGGCAACCCGGGCATTGTCTTCCTCGCCGAAGTAATAGCCGCGAAAAGATGTGGAGGGGACCGGAGTGTACCTGGTCTCGGTTCGATCCTGTTGCGGAATGGGAACCTTGACGAGATAGCGCGACTCGATGAGAGAACGGTCCCGGAATTTGACAAAGATGTTGTCCGGTTTGATATCTGTGCGCTCATTAGCCTGCTTATTCAAGGGGAAAAGCTAACCGACAGTCATAGAAGGCTCACCCGTGTGGATGACATTGTGCTCATGAGCAAAATCAAGGGCCGCCACGAGTTCGATGGTGAACCTCCGCATCACAGGGTACGGAATCATGCTCTCTTTGAACCAGGCGCCGAAGCTCCGCATCGTCTCTCCCATAAGCTCGAAGACAAGACACACATGAGTGCCGTTAGGCCCTTGGTGCTCGAAGTCGTCGATGAGATGGCAAACATAATTGTAGCCGAGCAGGTTACGGGCTCCACCACGAAGATGAGTGAGGATCTCCCTCTCAAATATGGGCTTGTCCTTGTTGTAGGACTCGGTACTGAGCACCTTGAGGGCGAGATATTTGTGCTCATCATCGGCCCTGCAGCGCCAAATTCACATTCAGTCAGCACACTGAAAGGTGTGGAATCATCAGAGCCGAGCAAACAGCAGTTAACTCACGCTCTGGTTAGGTCCTGGACGAGCCAAACTGTCGAGTAGACGCCGTATCCAATCTTGTTCAGGATTTTGTATTTGCCCGCATACACGTCCCCGATGTAAACGGGGTGAAATCCGCCAGGCCGGTATGCGTGTCTGCCCTCCTCGATGTCACCGGAGTCGTGTACCGGCTCGGCCGATCCATCACGGTGTGGGGTGTGTGGAGCAGCCGGGTTGGGTGGCATGGCTTGTGTTGAAGAGTCGGGAGATCACTGCTGTAAGAGGTGTGTGAATGCGAGAGGAGGTCGTTGGCTGGGCGAAGCGGGACACCTTTTGTCGGCTCAACTTCGGCTGAAGCATTTGGTTGGTTGTTCAATGTTGACTCTTCCATTCCATCCGGCAGCACTTCTGTCGCAGCATACATGTGGTGAAAGGGTGTCCACAGAATTTCAATCTTCGAGGGTCTCTCATTTTGCAGCCTTCAACTTCGCCTCCTCCCTCTCACTATATCGGTCCCCAAACAGATCAAAATGAGGCCGCATGACAATCGTATACTTCACAAACTCCTCCATACAGTCAACCAACCTGTCCCTATTCGAGCTCGGCTTAAGACGGCTGCCTCCGCCAACGGGATCATCAGCGTCGGTGAAGTGCGTCCACGCTTGCGGGATGGAGCTCTGGTTCGGGATGGTGAACATCCTCATCCAGCGGCCCAGGATGCGCAGCGAGTTCACTGCGTTGAAGGACTGTGACCCGCCGTTCACCTGGGCGATCGCCAGGGTCCTGCCCTGCGTCGGCCGGACGCTGCCGGTGGAGAGCGGTATCCAGTCAATCTGGTTCTTGAAGACGGCCGTCTGTTGCGGAAAGTATGTCAGCTCTTGGAATCGTGGCTGACGGGGGGGTTGCGGGAGGGCATACGAGGTTGCCGTGCTGCTCTGGGCTCACCCAGACGTGGCCGTCACTCCACTTGCTCAACTCCCTGAGCTCTTGTACTTTTGGGTGGTCGTGTTGCTGGTCGTCTTTGACTGGGAGGCCTGATGGATCGTAGACTCGCACGTCGCAGCCGAGACGGAAGAGAATGCGGGAGGCTTCGTAGGCAAGGAGCTTAGAGTATGACCTAGGCGTCAATGTTCAGGTCAGCTTATGTAGCGACGTAGTTTTATGAGATATTGCCGCGGCAGAGGGCACAAACCGGCTCCTGAGACTGCCATAGAGGACGAGAACTCTTAGTCTGTCCTTTCCTTGGGAAAGGAGCTCGGTCTCCACCATCTTGGCCGTCGTGGCCAATTCGAGCTTCGCAACCCAATCCGAGCTAGATGCCTCGTCGTCTAAGAGAAATGGGCGGTATCTTTGGCGCACTGAGGGGTCGTCATCGAGGGCGTGGATCAGAAAAGAGCGAAACTGATACTCGGGGTCGGCGAGAACTTGCAGGCGCTCCCTCGCCGCCTCGGTGTTGTTGAGATCGCCCATCCTTCTCCGGGCGTGGAGAGACGAGGGTTGATAATGGGGGAATGCGCACAGGGGAGCTACAGCCGGCCTACTTCTCGGCCTGGCGAGAAACGACAAGGGAACGCGGAGACGAGGAGAGGACCGTAGCATTCTGGGTCTTGTGCTTAGCCACGCTTGAGGAATTGGATGGGAGAAAGAGAGAGAAAACTTACCGCTCGCTAGACTCGAAAGGGTCGATGGGGTATCACTAAAAGAGACGGCCGGCGAGACTCGGGGACCAAGAAAATTGTTAATCAGCGCATTGTGGTGTTTTGGCAACGACTGACTCCTGTGTAAGCCGATCGATGTAGGTCGATCTAACAAACGAGAGAAAAGAAAGAAAACGGTAATGAATAGAACGGGACCATCTCTCCGGTCACCAAAAACGGCAAGTTACCGCATCTTTTTAGGGGTCCAGATGGCCAACAAGGGGCGGCGAGGCCCGGCCGTTTGGAAAAAGGCCAGTGTCTGTCACTGCCCGCTGATGATTGGTCCAGATGTGATGAGATCGTTCGGTGGGGCGAATTCTTCAACCCCATGCACATCCATGTCCATGTCAGACCTGGGCCGAGACCTGTTCCTCGCACGTGGTTGTTGTGAAGCTCTGGCGGTGGTACGGGGTATTTTATATCGACCGCGTCGCATCTCTCCTCATCCCGGCCTCTCGCTCGTCGCTGTTCTTCGAACATTCAGGCTCAGCAACGCAACCCGAGCATCCATAGGCTTTAGCCACGCACGACACCTCAATGGCAAGCAAGTCCATCGCTGACCCGGCCGTGGTGCCGGCGAGCACCACCGCGGATTCCCCAGACCTGCGAGGGTCGAGCGACGCAGAAAAACAAGTCGCGCAAGATTCACCGCTTGAGAAGAAAGCCTCCGCCTTCAAGTCCCTCGGCTGGCTCGACCGCTTCCTGGCCGTCTGGATTCTGCTGGCCATGATCCTCGGGGTCCTGCTGGGCAACTTCGTGCCCGAGGTCGGCCCGGCGTTGCAGAAGGGCAAGTTTGCGGAGGTGTCCATTCCGATAGGTATGTCTTCCCTCGTCTCTGCGTTGCCATTTCGAGCAGCGGGTTGACTGTGAGGTGCAGCTGTCGGGCTGCTTGTGATGATGTATCCGATCCTCTGCAAGGTCCAGTACGAGGTTTTGCACCGCCTCTTCTCGCACAGAGGCGCCTGGAAGCAAATCGGCTTCAGCGTGTTTGTCAACTGGGTGGTGGCACCCCTATTCATGGTCTGTACACCCACCTCTTGCCCCCAGGCGAGTCCACTCCCGTCATGCCATGGAACTAACACACGTTCAGTTGGGGCTAGCCTGGGCGTTCCTGCCAGACAAAAGTGAGCTCCGCGTTGGCCTGATTCTTGTCGGTCTTGGAAGATGCATTGCCATGGTAAGTTTGCAACATGAGAGAAGCTGGGTGTGTCCGTTCTAATCATGGCGACCAGGTCTTGATTTGGACGAGCCTGGCGGGCGGCGACACCGAGTACTGCGCCATCCTGGTTGCTGTCAACTCGATCCTTCAGATGGTTCTTTTTGCGCCGCTGGCGATACTTTTCATCCGCGTCATCAGCCGCGAGTCGGGCACCCTGGACGTGGAATACTCGGTCGTCGCTACGAGCGTGGGCGTCTTCCTCGGCATCCCTTTTGGCGCGGCCCTCATCACCCGTTTCGCGGTGCGAGCGATTGCCGGCCACGAATGGTTCACGAACGTCTTCTTGAAGTACCTGGCGCCCTGGTCGTTGATCGGCCTTCTCTACACCATCGTCGTCCTGTTCGCCTCGCAGGGTCGCCAGGTCGTCCACCAAATCGTCTCGGTCGTCCGGGTCGCCGCTCCGCTGTTCGTCTACTTCATCGTCATCTTTTTTGTTACGCTCTGGGCGTCACGACGGGCGGGTTTTGGTTACAAGCTCAGCTCCACACAGAGTTTCACAGCCGCCAGCAACAACTTCGAGCTCGCTATTGCCGTCGCTGTCGCGACATACGGCCCGCAAAGTGATCAAGCTTTGGCAGCGACCGTCGGGCCCTTGATTGAAGTGCCGGTGCTGATCCTTCTGGTATATGTGGTGAAGTGGATTGGGAACAGGTGGGGATGGCAGGACTGAGAGCTTCGCTGGGATCAAAGTTTTGTGCGTCTTGCTAGCCGCGCCGAGGAGCAATGAGATTGGTCATGAATGGATTGATGCGAAGATACCTAAAGCTGAAGTGTTTCATTGTCAACCCGTTTCGGCCCTGTCGAGGAGTTGGAATACCAGGGTAGTCTTGACCATGCATTCCTCTGGCCCGGTACACCCCAGAGCCTCTCTCGCGAGCTCTTTGCTTCCGTCTCGGTACATATTGGCCATGATCTGAGCAGCAGCAGTGCACGACATCTCCAGGTGCGATGACGCAGTGCTGGGAGGACTTGGACTGGGTGATGGTGGCGCTGTGCGGCCGCGCGGGGGCTCTGCCACATGGCCCTGAACGTCTCGCGTGTCGGCGGGAGAACACTGCGTCTTAGGCCCGCAGCATGTCTGCCGCATGCTGGCATCCGCTACAACGGCAAGTGTGTCCAGGGCGGGAGCTGACAGCGCCCCCTTAGATGTGTCGCGCTCCGGACGCGACAAGTCCGACCTGTGCGGCGCAAATGGCGGCGGGCCTGTCTTGTTTGTTTGTGGTGCCGGCCTGGAGGTTGTGACCGGCAACCCTCCCGACGTCTGATTGTCAAATGATGTCAGGTAATGGTTGACTTCGTCCGCCGTGACACCGCGGGAGGCGAGAAGAGATCGGAGGCGCGAATTCTCGAGGGCAACGTTGCGGGCTACTTGGCGCATCTCCAGCGTGGCTTGAACCCCTTGGCGCTCATAGTCGCGGACTTTGGCTTTTAGCTCGTCGACGAACTCGCGGTGGCGTGCTCTCGACCGTCTCTGGTTGTCGCGGATCCTCGCTGCGGTCGAGGCATCGTCTAGGGAGGAGTCTCTCGGCTTCTAGGACGCAAGTTTTTTTTTTTTTAGCGGCACGCACCCAGGAAGGGCTGGCGGTGTTGCACACCTCACCTTTAGGCTCATTGCCATTGGTGCAGACTGCGGAGGGGGCATGGACGCGGGTGGTTGGGCTTTGCAAAGAGGAACCTTCCGGGCGACGTTGACCTGCGTCGACCCCCACCTTCCCTCGCCAAGTGGAACCCCAACGGGATCCGCCGCCAAGGCCGCGAGGCCGCAGGAGTGGATCACACCCCTGCTCAGAAGGGACCAATCGTTGAAGGGCAGTGACATGATCCTCGTTTTGTCCCGACATGGCAGCATCAAAGTCGACCAGAACCGCGGAGCATGTTGTGCCACTGGAGCTGATGGATTAGTACGATGAGCTTGGTGCAAAAAGCCGTTTTTAGGCGAACAATTCATTCCTTTTCTCGCACCTTCCCAGCCAAGATGTCTACCTCGCAGTCCACCGAGCCCACGACGGCAGCAGCATTGCCGTGGCACGCCGCCTACCCGGCTCCCAGAAAAGCTGAGCAGCAGGGCACAACGCGCGAGGAGGTGCTGGTCATGCTCAAATCTCAGCTTGGGGCCCAAAATAGTGGTGACGTGCGGGACTTTGTCCTCGTTGATCTTCGGCGTGTTGACCATGAGGTACGGCCCAGTCCTCCGTTTCTCACATCCTCCCCTGTCTCTCGCCATGGCAGACAGGTGTTGCTGCCACTTCGTTGTTAACATCATTACCGTAACAGGGCGGCACCATTCGCGGATCCATTAACCTGCCCGCACAGAGCCTATACCCCACTCTCCCGACGCTCTATTCCGTCCTGAAGGCAGCAAGTGTGCGGAAAGTCATTTGGTATTGCTGTATGTTGACCCCCCTGTTGTTTTGAAGGTGAACAGTACAACGCCGCCTCAACGCCAAATAACTGACCCGGATGGCTCTAGCTTCCTCTCGCGGCCGCGGAACCCGTGCCGCCGGCTGGTTCGCCGACTACCTCTCCGATCGGGGCGACGATGATATGCAGAGCCTGGTTCTGGTGAACGGGATCAAGGGATGGGCCACCGCGGGCCCCGAGTACACCGAGTGGATGGACGAATATGACGAGTCCGCGTGGTCGAAGAGCTGAACTGCTTTCCCTGCGCCAAGGTTCCGCAGCACGGGATGGACGGCAAAACAAACAATGTCTCTTTTCCCGGAGTTCTCGAATCTCTTTCTTCTCCGCTGGCTGGATATTTTTCCCAGAGGCTGCTCAACTTTTGAAGCGATCAATGCTGGGTAGAATACCTCTTTCGAGTGACCCGGCGCTCCGCGACGCCCATGCTGGCCAGATTCAGATCGGAGTGATGTAGTCGACAAAGGCGAACAGCATGTGGGTCTGGACGCGACATCCAGTGCCGGGAACGATGGCGCGCCGAAACCCTGGCTTGAGCCACTCGGTCGCAGTGGACAAGTCGAACTCGGGCGAGCTGCGGCCCTTGATGATGGAGTAGGCTTCGCGGCAGGAAATTGTTGATTCGCCAACGGTTGGAGGTGGCAAAAGGGCGCAGTCATTGTCTGAATGCTCGAATCCGTACGGTGGTAAGCTCTCTTCTGGCCGATTGGCGAGAGGTTGAGAGCCGATACTCCATGGCTCTCGAGTTGTGAGGGACCCCGCCGGTGGAGGTGCGTAGAGGCGAGGTGACAAATGTTCCGATATTTTGTCTCTCTCTTCCTCATCAGAGCAGTCACACCTGGCGCAGGTTGTTGGCTCAGGACTCGGAGATGGCTGTGGCTGGTTGGTGGTCTGGTTCGGCGTGGCCAGCCGCGGGCTGCGAGAATGCTGTAGTCGCTGAACCTCGTCGGTCAAGCTCTCAATCCGCCGTAGAGCATCATCGAGCCTGCTTTGGGTGCTCGAAAGCGACGCTTCAAGCTCGGAGATCCGGCTTTTGACTCTTGCTCGGTGCCGCCGTTGGTTTTCTCGTTGTCGAGCAGTTTCGTGTCCCGGCGGTTTGCACGAGAATTTGTGAAGCTGAGCCCGGTACAAATCCGGTTCCATCTTTGCTACACTGGGTCAACAAGCTTTGGTTGCAGAATGCTGATTACGATACGTTTGTGCTGGGGTTGCTAAACCGCTTACTGCGAGCACTGGTGGAATGGGGAGTTGGGAGAGAGGAGGGGTCAAGACCCAGAACGGAAATAATATCTTGACAAACCGGGCTTTTCCCGCTTCTGGTTAGCCAGGCAGCGGAGCATGGGTTCTATCATTCTCCGCGTTCTACGCCCACAAATGCCAAGCGGATCAGTGATCGTCATCACCGTTGTCTGGCGTTCCCAAGTCTGCTGTCAAGCAAAGAATGACAAGGGGTTGGGCTTGGTTCTGCTAACTAGGTAGGTAAGGTATGTCAGCGAGGATTTAGAAAATACTACAGGTAAGCTACAGGTATCCATCCAGAACTCGGTGCCTACCTGGTACTGTAAGTACCCTTACATATCCTGGACAGAATACAGCACACACATCTGCAGGCCAGAGCGACGTGCCATTTGGGCAGACTTGAGAGATTCGTGCCGAGTATTGTGGCAAGAAATGCCGAGGGAATCATGATCGGTGGCGTTGTCAGCAGTCTCAAAACGTTCACATGCATGTAATATTGGTTCTCCAGACTCGTGTAACCTTGTTCACAACCCTATGACGGCCAGTTCCTCTAGCTACATAAGTATGCGCGAAGCACCAATTGTATGGCAGTAGTTCTCCGAGGGTGTACACAGCTCCCCAATCACGACTGCTGAGCATCAAACAAGGGGTGCAGTGCAGCAGGGTCGCATATGCCCCTCCATCTTCAGCTTATCTCTGGGACTGTGGCTTCGCTGGACTCCTATCTGTAGAGCCTTGTCAAATATGCCGGGGGCCCTTTCACATTATTGGTATTGGGCCTGTCCTGCGCTATCCGTATCATCATCTCAACAAACATACTCTTTAACCCTCAACTTCCCCGCACCATCGAAGCGGCCCCAGATCTTCTACTGCAACACACCATCCGCGTCAAGTTCTCAATGAGAACATCATGGGGACCGTCAATCTCATCGAGCTTATTCGGCCAGAGGACCTCAGCCTCAATACTATCGTTGTTGGATTGACCTTCATACTGATCCTAATAACCGTGGTCCCAGTCATTCGTCAATGGTACCGCCTACGCCACATCCCCGGACCCTTCCTAAACTCCATTACTTCTCTGGTTCTTGTGTACCATTCTTGGAAGGAAGACCACACCACTTATGTATACCGCCTGTGTCAGGAATATGGCCCGCTCGTGAGAGTCGCTCCTACTGTCGTGGTTTTCTGTGACGGTCCAACCTTTCGGTACATCTGCTCGGCGAAGGCGAATTACACCAAGGGCCTGTGGTTTGAGTTTTCACGATGGGACCTCAAAAGATATTCGTGTATTGCTATGCGGGACAACGAATCCCGCAAGGAGAGAAAGATGAAGCTCTTGCCTGCTGTAAGACTTGATCGTATCCTCAACACTTACACTTGACGGCTGACCGGTTTGCAGTGGGCCGGCCAAGGGCTAGCAGTCATGGAAGGTCGCGTCGACAGCCAGGTTCGCGAGTTCCTGAATCTGATCGAGAGAAAGTACCTTTCTACTGCTGGAGAGTGTAAACCCATGGAGTTTGGCGATCGCGCTCAGTTCTTCACGCTGGATGTGGCGACCAATGCCACGTTTGGCAAACCGTTTGGCTTCCTGCAAAAGGATGGGGATGTCCACAAATACCTCGAGATCACAAAGTCCATGGTGCCCATGTTCGGAATTCTAGGCGCTCTCCCACAGCTTGTCTATGTCATGCACACATGGCCGTTCAACTACCTGATGCCTGGCGAGGGCGACAAATTTGGCTTTGGTCGGCTGATGAAGTACGTTCAGCCTAGGCTTTCGATTCGATGTACGCACTGACCTACGGCCACAGGTTTGCCAACGACGAGGTGAAACGTCGTCTGGAACCCGGCGACACGAATTCTGAGCACGATCTTATCAGAGCCTATCTCAGGAATGGTGTTGAGCCGGAGGACACGGTCCAGGAATGCATTACCCTGATGTATGTCGTCTCCCTCACAACGTCTGGTTAATGAAGCACGTTGACAGAGACTGACCGTAGTGTCGCCGGGACCGAAACCACATCGGTTGCTCTTCGAATGACACTTTGCGCACTTCTCACTACCCCGTCGGCATACCGAAAGCTGCAAGACGAGGTTGACGCCTTTTATGCCGAGGCCGCGGGGGACGTCATCAGCTACGCGGAAGTCAAGAGGCTTACGTATCTGCAAGCTGTTCTTCGCGAAGGCTTGCGTCTCTGGCCACCACCCGCGGGTCTCTTCAGCAAACAAGTGCCCGAGAGTGGAGATACAGTTCACGGCTACTACCTTCCGCCCGGGACAGAGATTGGCCAGTGCATGATGGGCATTGGCAGGACTCGCGAGCTGTTTGGTGCGGACTCAGATATCTTCCGCCCTGAAAGATGGCTAGAGGCAGGTCCACAGCAGTTCGAAGAAATGGCGTCGACAGTGGATCTCGTGTTCAGCAATGCCAAATATCTCTGTCTTGGGAAGCACATTGCACTGATGGAATTGGCCAAGATATTGGCCGAGGTATGTTCTTCTTCCTCTTTCACTTTGCACGAGTTCTGATATTCCATGACAGATGTTCCGACGCTACGATATTGCCCCGATCGACAATGTTGTGCCTTTGAAGATGAAGGATCCGGTGACCTGGATGCCTTATGACTTTTGGATAAGATTCACTCGCAGAGTGTCAACGGAAGACTAGTGGTGATACTCGCTACAGTGTCTATAGCACTCTTGCTCTTAGGTCGTCTCTTCCACTTCAAACTTATTATGGTATGTGGAAACTTAGTGACAGCAACAACGGTTTACCCCTGAGCTCTTCGCTGGCTGTGGGCCGCGATGCCTGACTTAGTCGCATATGCCCCCCGCCTCTTTGTGTGCGTACCAAAACGAGGTACCGTAGCTCAAAGCTGAACGAATATTCAGTCACGGGTGGGTTTGGAGAGGGGTCACAGCCACGAAAGGAAAGAATTAAGTGACAAACCGCATGTCTCCCGCTTCTGGTTAGCCGAGTGAACGGGACGATGGGGAGTGGATCAGTTGGATCAACTCGTCGCCCGATTAGGCAAGTATTCGATGACAGACCACGTCCAGGGATTGATGGAAGCCATGGCTCAGTGTCGAGAAGACTGCATAAATGTCCGCCCGGATTTCAGAACAGCAAATCCACGTCTTCGTTTTCCACCTCTCAGCACATACAACCATACGTCGCTTCAACGCTAACCGTCTCTCCCACTCTAACCTCACACCACAGTTGAACACACCGCCCACCATGGACCCATCCAAGATCTACGATCAAGTCCGCGAGCACTACAGCTCGGCATCGCGCAGCACCAGCGTCAAGTACGGCGAGGCCGTGGCCAAATCCTTCGGCTACAGCGTCGATGAGCTCGCCGACATCCCCAAGGATGCGAACCTCGGCCTGAGCTGCGGCAACCCTTTGGCTATTGCCAGTCTGAAGGAGGCAAGGTCATCTTCTTCCGTCCAGTGCGCCCCATGCTAACATTCCATCAGGGTGAAACAGTCATCGACCTAGGCAGTGGCGCAGGCTTCGACGTTTTCCTCGCCGCCAAAAAAGTCGGTCCTTCGGGCCGTGCCATCGGCGTAGACATGAACGACGTATGCTACCATTCTCCCAGTCCTCTCCTCGCCCACTTAATTTCTCACTCCCCAAACTAACAACTCCCTGACCACACAGGACATGCTCGCCCGCGCAAACCGCATCAAATCCACCCAGCCCACGCCCACCGACCATATCACCTTCCTCAAAGCCAACATCACCTCCATCCCCCTCCCCTCCGACACCGCAGACTGCATCATCTCCAACTGCGT
>OUNM010035472.1_pt1 | contig 11171 bp, 10 predicted proteins | sample 1769961 | NCBI WGS metagenome assembly OUNM01 (sample SAMEA3914820, study PRJEB12502) | metagenome | biome: forest; material: soil | place: USA | collected 2012-03-12 | depth 0.3 m
GTACCTCCTGGGGTTCGCCGCTGGCGCGCAGGACGCCGACCCCGACGAGCTCGAGGCGCTGGCCGCGAAGGTGCAGGTCCTGGCCGACGGCTGGGACCGTCCGGCCGACGCGCCCGACCCCGACGACATCGACGACGACGTCCCCGACGACAGCGCCGTCGACCACTCCGAGGACGAGTACGCGGACGAGGAGGAGTAGCTCCGGCCCGCCTCGCTAGCGTGGACGGCATGCGTGCCGTGATCACTGACGGGGCCGGCGGCCCCGAGGTCCTGTTCGTGGGCGAGCTGCCCGACCCCGAGCCCGGGCCGGGCGAGGTGGTGCTCGACGTGGCCGCCGCGGGCCTGAACCGCGCGGATCTCCTGCAACGGCAGGGGTTCTACCCGCCGCCGCCCGGCGCCTCGGACGTGATCGGGATGGAGTGCAGCGGCACGGTCGCCGCGGTCGGCGCCGGCGTCGAGGGCTGGTCGATCGGGGACGAGGCGTGCGCGCTGCTGGCCGGGGGCGGGTACGCCGCGAAGGTCGCCGTACCCGCCGGCCAGCTGATGCCGGTGCCGGACGGCGTGGACCTGGTGACGGCCGCCGCGCTGCCCGAGGTGGCCTGCACCGTGTGGTCGAACGTCTACATGGTCGCCGGGCTGCAACCGACCGAGACGCTGCTCGTGCACGGCGGCGCGGGCGGCATCGGGACCTTCGCGATCCAGCTCGCCCACCAGCTCGGGTCGCGGGTGCTGACCACGGCCGGTACGCCGGAGAAGCGGGCCGCGTGCGTCGCGCTGGGCGCCGACGTGGCGATCGACTACCGGGCGGACGACTTCGTCGAGGTCGCCAGGGAGGCGACCGACGGCCACGGAGCCGACGTGGTGCTCGACAACATGGGCGCGGTGTACCTGGACCGGAACCTCGACGTGCTCGCCACCGAGGGCCGGCTGGTGATCATCGGGTTGCAGGGCGGCACGAAGGCGGAGCTCGACATCAACAAGCTGATGCGCAGGCGCGCCGCCGTGATCGGCACGACGCTGAGGGCGCGACCGGTCGACGAGAAGTCCGCGATCTGCGCGTCGGTGGTCGAGCACGTCTGGCCGCTGGTCGCCGACGGCCGCGTGAAGCCGGTCGTGCACAGCGTCCGGCCGGCCGAGGAGGTCGCCGCGGCGCACGCGCTCATGGAGTCCGGTGAGCACAGCGGGAAGATCCTCCTCGCCTTCTGACGCTCATGACCGACGGATACCGTGGTCCCCATGAGCGAGGAGCAGCAGCAGGTCGTGGTCATCGGACCGGACGGGCAGCCGATCGGTGCGGACGAGGACTCGGAGGAGCGGTCGGTCACCGACCTCGTCGAGCAGCCCGCGAAGGTGATGCGGATCGGCAGCATGATCCGGCAGCTCCTCGAGGAGGTGAAGTCCGCGCCGCTGGACGACGCCAGCCGCAACCGGCTCAAGGAGATCCACCGGGCCTCGATCAAGGAGCTCGAGGAGGGCCTCGCACCGGAGCTGGTCGACGAGCTGGAGCGGCTGTCGCTGCCGTTCACCGAGGAGGGCACGCCGTCGGACGCCGAGCTGCGGATCGCCCAGGCCCAGCTGGTCGGCTGGCTGGAGGGGCTGTTCCACGGCATCCAGACCGCGATCTACGCCCAGCAGATGGCATCGCGCGCGCAGTTCGAGCAGATCCGCCGCGCGCTCCCGCAGGGCATGACACCGCCGCAGGCCGCGCCGGGCCAGCACCCTCAGCAGCAACAGCCGCAGCAGCCGCCGACGCCGGGCGACTCCGGCGGGATGTACCTCTAGCTTCTAGGACGAGCGGCGTCGGCCGAGGCTCACGCCGAACAGGAGGCCGAGCAGGCCGATGATGACCAGGGCGACGCCGGGGGCGGCGAGCCGTTCGAGGCTGGTCGGCTCGCCGGCGACCGTCGTGAACGTCGCCTCGATCGGCGGGGGCTCGACCGCGGGCTGACCCGGGCCGAGCAGCCTCTCGACCTGCTTGAGGTGGTCGTCCGTCGCGGCCGCCGTACCTCCCCGCGAGTCGGCGGTGAGCTCGGCGTCCTTGCCGGTGGCCAGGAAGACGTAGTCGGCCTCGTCCAGCCGGAGGCCGCACTGCGCGGCCCGGCGCGGCGTCGACACGGTCGTCTCCGCCGGGACGTCGCCCTTGTACACCCGCTCGACCGTCACCGTGTAGACGCGGTTGTCGCCGTCGACCCGGCGGTGGGTGACCGTGCCGGTGAAGATCGCGTCCGCCGCCATCGTCTGCTTCTGGAGGGTCTTCTTCGCCGGTTCAGGGCAGCCGGCGGCCAGGGCCGGTGCGCTGGGCACGACGACGGCGCCGCAGGCGAGCAGCGCGAGGACGAGCAATCGGCGGATCACGGCGTCCAGTGTGCATGAGTGCCCTCGGGCCGGGCTCGCTCGGCCCGCGAAACAGGCACCATGTCAGAGGTCGAGGAGACCAGCCAGCACCCGCGCGACGCCGTCCTCGTCGTTCGTCGGCGCGGTGTGCGTGGCCGCCTCGAGGACGGTCGGGTGCGCGTTCGCCATCGCGTACGACGTGCCCGCCCACGCCAGCATCGCCAGGTCGTTCGGCATGTCGCCGAACGCGACCACCTCGGCCGCGGACACCCCGAGCTCGGCGCACAGCAGCTCCAGCGTCGACGCCTTCGTCACCCCGGGTGCACTGATCTCCAGCAGCGCCGTGGTCGACGACCAGGTGATCACCAGCCGACCCTGGACGACGTCCTCCGCGGCGTCCCAGAAGTCCTGCGGTGACAGCTCCTCGTGGCGGGCCAGCAGCTTGAGGGCAGGGCGGTCGAACAGCTCGGCGACCGGTGCCCGGCGGGCACCGTCGGGCACCGGGTGCCGCTCGAGGAACTCGTCCTCGAGCCCGATACCGTCGAGCGTCTCGACCGCGAACACCGAGCCGGGGATGGCCGCACGCATCAGCGCGCACACCTCGAGGCCGAGGGCCGGATCGATCGGCCGCTCGAGCCGCGGCCGGTGCCGTGCGACGTCCCAGACGAGGGCGCCGTTCGAGACGACCGCGAGGCCGTGCTCCCCGACGTGCTCGAAGACCTCCTCCGTCCACCGCAGCGGCCGCCCGGTCACGAAGACCACCGGCACGCCGGCCGCCTCGACCTTCGCGAGCACGTCGACGGTGTACGGCGACACGGTGCCGTCGCTGCGGACCAGCGTGCCGTCGAGGTCGGTGGCGACCAGCTTCACGGCAGTGGTCTCGCCATCACCAGGTGGCCGTCCTCGTTGCTGCCGCGCAGCTCGGTGAACCCGCACTTCGCGAGCACCCGGATGCTCGCCTTGTTCTCGGGCTCGACGCTGGCCCGGACGCGTACGCCGGCGCGGTCGGTCTCGACGAGCACCGCACCGAGCGCTTCCGTGGCGAAGCCCCAGCCCTGCGCCTCGTCGACCAGCCCGTAGCCCACCTCCACCTCGGGTACGCCGTCGGCCGCCTCCTCGGGCGGGCCGTAGAAACCGATCGAGCCGAGCGCCGTCGTACCGCGGATGATGTGGCGGGGCGCCCACGGGTCACCGGCCTGGTACATCGTCGCGGCGTCGGTGTCGTCCTGGCGCGGGTAGTCGCGGTGCCAGCCCGGGCGCCGCCGGCTGGCGAGGATGTCGGCGGCCTCGTCGGGGGTCCAGAGCGGGAGGCGGAGCCGATCGCTCACGATCTCGGCCGGCAGGGTCATGCGAACCACTTGTCGAGCTCGATGGCGAGGCCGTCCTCGTAGACGCTCTCGGTCACGTCGTCGGCGGCGGCGATGACCTCCTCGATCGCCTGGCCCATCGCGACCCCGCGATGTGCCCACTCGAACATCTCGAGGTCGTTGCGGCCGTCGCCGACCGCGAGGGCGTCGTCGGCGGTCAGCCCGAGCTGCTTGGCGACGTACTGGAGTCCCGAGGCCTTGGACACGCCGACCGGTGCGAGGTCGAGCCAGGCGGTCCAGCCGACGACGTAGTTGGTGCCGTGCAGGCCGAGCTCGCCGGCGAGCGCCACGAACTCGTCGGCGGTCGAATCGGGGTCGCGGATGATCACGCGGCTGACCTCGGCCGCGAGCAGGTCCTCGACGTCGGTGACGATCATGTCGCCGGAGAGCTCACCGTCCGGGAAGTGCGAGTTGACCCGGTAGCCGACGCCGCGCTCCTCGACCGCGACCAGCGCGGTCGGGTGCCGGGCCAGGATCGCCTCGACCGCCGGGCGGGCGTCGAACGTCTCCTCGTGGACCACCTCGAGCGGCGGGTAGCGGAACACGACCGCGCCGTTCGACGCGACGGTCCAGAGCCGCTCCCGGCCCTCGTCGTGCAGCTCGAGCAGGTCGGCGACGTTGGTCATGCCGTGCGGCGAGCGGCCGCTGGCGAGCACCACGTGGGCGCCGGCGTCGACAGCCCGCTGCACGGCGTCCTTGACCGCCTGGGAGATCTCCTCGCGCGTGGTCCCCGAGCCCTCGACCCACTTCAGGATCGTGCCGTCGATGTCGAGCGCGACGAGCCGCGGCCGCCACGCGCCCACCCCGTCGTTCACGGAGCGACCGGCTCCAGCACCTCGCGGCCGCCGAGCCACGGCTGGAGCGCCTTCGGCACCCGCACCGACCCGTCGGCCTGCTGGTGCGTCTCGAGGATCGCCACGATGGTCCGCGTGATCGCGCAGAGCGTGCCGTTGAGCGTCGCGACCGGCTTGACCTCGCCGTGGAAGCGGCCGCGGGTGTCGAGGCGGCGGGTCTGGAACTCGGTGCAGTTGGAGGTCGAGGTGAGCTCGCGGTAGCGGCCCTGGCTGGCGATCCAGGCCTCGCAGTCGAACTTCCGCTGCGCCGACAGGCCGAGGTCGCCGGCAGCGACGTCGATGACCTGGTACGCGAGCTCGAGCTTGTCGAGGAACTGCTTCTCCCACTCGAGCAGCCGCTGGTGCTCGGCGTACGACTCCTCGGTCGTCGTGTAGACGAACATCTCGACCTTGTCGAACCAGTGCACCCGGATGATGCCCTTGGTGTCCTTGCCGTGCGAGCCGGCCTCCTTGCGGAAGCAGGGGCTGAACGCGGCGTACCGCAGCGGCAGCGAGTCGCCGTCCAGGATCTCGTCCGAGTGGTACGCCGCCATCGGCACCTCGGACGTGCCGACGAGGTACATGTCCTGGCCCTCGATGCGGTAGACGTCGTCGGCCGCCTGGCCGAGGAACCCGGTGCCGTCCATCGCGCGCGGCTTCACCATCGACGGCGCGATCACCGGGGTGAAGCCGGACTCGCGGGCCTGCTCCATCGCCAGGTTGACCAGCGCGAGCTCGAGCTCGGCGCCGACGCCGGTGAGGAAGTAGAAGCGCGACCCCGACACCTTGGCCCCACGGTCGAGGTCGATCGCGCCGAGGATCCGGCCGAGCTCGACGTGGTCGCGCGGCTCGAACCCTTCAGCCGAGAAGTCGCGCGGCGTACCGACCCTCTCGAGGACGACGAAGTCGTCCTCGCCACCGGCCGGCGCCTCGTCGGCAGCGAGGTTCGGGATGCTCATGATCGCGTCCCGCCACGCGGCCTCGGCCTCGACCTGCGCGGCCTCGGCCTCCTTCACCTCGGCGGCGAGCGCCCGGGTGCGCGCGAGCAGCTCCTGCTTCTGCTCGCCCTGCGCCTGGGCGACCTGCTTGCCCAGCTGCTTCTGCTCCGCGCGCTTCGACTCGAACGCCGCGATGGCGGTCCGTCGCCACGCGTCGGCGGACAGCGCACGATCCACGACCTCGTCGGACAGACCGCGCTTGGCCTGGGCGGCCCGCACGCGGTCGGGGTCGTCACGGAGGATCCGCGGGTCGATCATTTCGGGGTCCCCGCGTCGTCGGGAGCGCAGCGAGCGACTTCGTGGGGTGAGGTCATGCTCGCAAGGCTAACCGGGCCCGCGGCGGCTGCGCTCGGGAGATACCCGGACGGCATACTTCGGCCCATGCTCGACCGACCCCGCGCCACCGTGCTGAGCTGGGCCGCCGTCGTCCTCGGGCTCTTCGCGCTGCTCACGGCCGCTGTCGTCGGCGGCTGGGGCTCGCTGACGCCGCTGGACGACCGCGGTGAGAGCGCGGAGACCTGGGCGGTCGACGCCGCGTGGCTGCGACGCCCGCTCAACCTCGTGGAGGACGCCTTCCAGACGCCCGGCATGGTCCTGATCACGCTGGTGCTGGTGGTGTACCTGCTGGTCCGCGGCTACCGCCGGGCGGCGATCTTCACCGCGGCGGTGATGGCGGCGTCGCTCGTGGCGTACACCGTGATCAAGGCGCTCGTCGACCGCGACCGGCCGCCGTGGCAGAACCCCGCGGAGCTCGCCCGGAGCCTGTCCTACCCGTCCGGCCACGCGACGACGATCGCGGCCCTGGGCGGCGTGCTCATCGTGCTCGTCTCGATGTTCGTGCGCAGGGCGAACCTGCGGCGGGCGGCGTACGCCGGGATCGTGGTGGTCGTCCTGCTCGTCGGCGCCGACCGCGTGCTGCTGGGACGCCACTACCCGAGCGACGTGATCGGCGGGTACCTGCTCGGCATCGGGCTGGTCCTGCTCGGGATCGCCCTCTACAACCCGCTGCCGCGCAGCCACGCCGCGAGCGTGGAGCCGCTGCCCGAGGTGTACCTCTCCGATCGCAGGCTCGCGGTGATCCTCAACCCGATCAAGGTCGAGGACGCCGGCCAGTTCGAGTCGATCGTGACCGCGATGGCCGTCGAGGCCGGGTGGTCGGCGCCCTCGTGGCACTACACGACGGTCGAGGACCCGGGCACCGGCATGGCCGAGGCGGCCGCCGTGTCCGGCGCCGACCTGGTGCTGGTGTGCGGCGGCGACGGCACGGTGCGCGAGGTGTGCGCGGAGCTGGCGGGCACCGGCATCCCGGTCGGCATCATCCCGGCCGGCACCGGCAACCTGCTGGCGCGGAACCTCGACATCCCGCTGTACCTCCGCGCCGCGATCGACGTCGCCCTCACCGGCCAGGACCGGGCGATCGACCTGGTCGAGGTGTCCGGCGACAACTTCGAGGACACCCACTTCATGGTGATGGCCGGCATGGGCTTCGACGCCGCGATCATGGAGGGCGTCAACGAGGACATCAAGAAGCGCGTCGGCTGGCTGGCGTACGTCCTGTCGGCCCTCAAGTCACTGATGTTCCCGGCCGTCCGCGTGGAGGTCTCGGTCGATGGGGGCGAGTTCACCCGGCACCGGGCGCGCACGATCGTGGTCGGCAACGTCGGCTACCTCCAGGCCGGGATGCCGCTGCTCCCGGACGCGCGGATCGACGACGGCCTCCTCGACGTCGTCATGCTGCACCCGCGCAAGTTCCTGTCGTGGCTGCCGCTCGCCGTCCGCGTGCTGTCCAAGCAGCGGCGTACCGACGAGCTGGTCAACCGGATGACCGGCCACACCATCGTCATCCGCACCGCCACCGAGACGCCCCGCCAGCTCGACGGCGACTCGATCGGCCCGGGCAAGGAGCTGCGGATGACCTGCGTCCACGGCCGGCTGCTCGTCCGCGTCCCGCGCTGAGCCGAGAGGCGTCAGTCGAGCGCCGGGCGGAGCAGGAACGCCGCGACCGCGGTGCCGACGGCGGCCGCGAGCGAGGCACGCCTTCCCAGACGGCGCTCGGCGACGGCGTACGCGCCACTGCCGTCCGGGAAGGCAGCTGTCTCGATGGTGGCGCTCGCGCGGCCGCTCCGACCTGGAGATGACGGAGTCCTGACGGCCGGACGGCCGACCTTGACGAGTTCCGGACGGGTTCGTCACGCGGACCGCGGGATCGGCTGCTGTCGTACCGGAATGCCGCCCCGCTGCGGGGTCGACAGGCTCGACCACCGCGACCGTCAGGGTTCCGTCAACGGCGTCGGACGACCCATCAAGAAACCGTCAAGTGACGCCAGCCCGCCCCATCACCGGGCGTACCAATGGGAGTTGTGTCTGATCTCGTCTTCATACTCCTGACGCTGGTCGCCTTCGGCCTGCTCGCGGCCCTGGTCGGCCTGCTCGACCGCCGCCTCACCGACAACCGGGGCGCCGAGTGAGCGCCGTCGGCCCCGCGATCGGTCAGATCGCGGTGCTGGTCGTCGCACTCGTCGTGACCGTGCCGTGGCTGGGGCGCTACCTGGCCCACATGTACACCTCGGAGAAGCACCTCGCCGTGGAGCGAGGCGCGTACCGGGTGATGCGCGTCGACCCCGACGCCGACCAGCACTGGCGCACCTACGCCATGGCGGTGCTCGGCTTCTCGCTCGTCGGCGTCCTCGCGCTCTACGCCTTCGGGCGCCTCCAGCAGCACCTTCCGCTGAGCCTCGGATTCGCGGCGCTGCCGGCCGACGGCGCCTGGAACACCGCGGTGTCGTTCGTGACCAACACGAACTGGCAGTGGTACTCCGGCGAAGCAGCAGTCGGCCACCTCTTCCAGATGTCCGGCCTCACGGTGCAGAACTTCGTCTCCGCCGGGGTCGGCATGGCCGTCGCGGCGGCGTTCGCACGTGGCATGGCCCGCAACCTGGCCGACGGTCGGGTCGGCAACTTCTGGGCCGACCTGGTCCGCACCGTGGTGCGGATCCTGCTGCCGATCTCCCTGGTCGCCGCCGTCCTGCTCGTGCTGCTCGGCGTCGTGCAGAACTTCCTCGACCCGCAGACGGTGCACACCCTCACCGGCGGCACCCAGGCGGTCACCGGTGGACCGGTGGCCAGCCAGGAGGCCATCAAGCAGCTGGGCACGAACGGCGGTGGCTTCTACAACGTCAACTCCGCCCACCCGTTCGAGAACCCGAGCCCGCTGAGCGACATCTTCTCGATCTACCTGATGCTGCTCATCCCGTTCGCCATGGCGTGGGCCTTCGGCCACATCGTCGGCGACCGCCGCCAGGGCGGCGCGATCCTCTCCGTGATGGCTCTGCTCCTCGGCGTCTCGATCGCCCTCCTCACCTGGGCCGAGATGGCCGGACCCGGCACCGCACCCGCGCTCGCCGGTGGCGCCATGGAGGGCAAGGAGGTCCGCTTCGGCGAGGCCGCATCGGCGCTGTTCGCGGCGGTGACGACGGGTACGTCGACCGGCGCGGTCAACGCCATGCACGACTCCCTCACCGCCCCCGGCGGCGGCGTCGCGATGTTCAACATGATGCTCGGCGAGGTCGCACCCGGCGGTGTCGGCTCCGGTCTGTACGGCATGCTGATGCTGGCCATCGTCACGGTCTTCCTGGCGGGCCTCATGGTGGGCCGCACGCCGGAGTACCTCGGCAAGAAGATCGGGCAGCGCGAGATCTGGCTCGTCGCGCTCTACATCCTCGCCACCCCGACGCTCGTCCTCGTCGGCATCGCCGTCGCGGTCACGGCGAGCGACGGCATCGCCGGCCTGGAGAACAGCGGACCGCACGGGTTCTCGGAGGCGCTGTACGCCGTCACCTCGGCCGCCAACAACAACGGCAGCGCGTTCGGCGGACTGACCTCGGGCACGCCGTTCTGGAACACCCTGCTCGGCCTCTGCATGCTGATCGGCCGCTTCGCCCCGATCGTGTTCGTGCTCGCGCTCGCGGGCCGGTTCTCGATGAACCAGAAGCTCCCGCCGAGCGCCGGCACGCTGCCCACCTACAAGCCCCTCTTCATTGCCCTCCTGACGGGCGTCGCCCTGGTCGTGGTCGGTCTGACCTACGTCCCGGTGCTCGTCCTCGGTCCGATCGCGGAGTCCCTCTCGTGAACATCCACCACCCTGCGCCGGTACGGCGCTCCCTCGGCACCCAGCTCCGCGAGGCGCTGCCCGGTGCCCTGCGCAAGCTCGATCCCCGCGAGCTGGTGCAGACCCCCGTCATGCTGGTCGTCGAGATCGGCGCCGTCGTCACCACGGTGATGTCGGTGTTCAACCCCAGCACGCTGGCCATCGGGGTGACCATCTGGCTCTGGCTGACGGTGCTGTTCGGCACCCTGGCCGAGTCCGTCGCGGAAGGCCGCGGCAAGGCCCAGGCCGCGAGCCTGCGCTCACTCCAGCAGGAGACGATGGCCCACCGCCGCCGTCCGGACGGCAGCACCGAGGAGGTGCCCAGCACCTCGCTGCGGTCCGGCGACGTCGTGGTCGTCTCCGCCGGCGAGCGGATCCCCGGCGACGGCGACGTCATCGAGGGCGTCGCCTCCGTCGACGAGTCCGCGGTCACCGGCGAGTCGGCCCCCGTGATCCGCGAGTCCGGCGGCGACCGCTCGGCCGTCACCGGAGGCACCGTCGTGCTCTCCGACGAGATCGTCGTGCGCATCACCTCGGAGCCGGGCCACTCGTTCGTGGACCGGATGATCGCCCTCGTCGAGGGCTCCGAGCGTCAGCGCACGCCGAACGAGCTCGCGCTGAACGTGCTGCTGGCGGTCCTCACGATCATCTTCGTGATCGTGGTCGGCTCGCTGCACTACGTCGCCGACTACAGCGGCGCCCACCAGTCCTGGATCGTGCTGATCGCCCTGCTGGTCTGCCTCATCCCGACGACGATCGGCGCGCTGCTGTCCGCGATCGGCATCGCCGGCATGGACCGCCTGGTGCGCCGCAACGTCCTCGCCATGTCGGGACGCGCGGTCGAGGCGGCCGGTGACGTCGACGTGCTGCTGCTCGACAAGACCGGCACGATCACCTACGGCAACCGCCAGGCGACCGAGCTGCTGGCGCTGCCCGGGGTGTCGCCGGACACGCTCGCCGAGGCGGCCCTGCTGTCGTCGCTCGCGGACGAGACGCCCGAGGGGCGCTCGATCGTCAGCCTGGTCGGCGGCGAGCGGCAGGTGCCGCCCGGCGCGATCCTGGTCGAGTTCAGCGCCACCACGCGGATGAGCGGCATCGACCTCGACGGGCGCGAGATCCGCAAGGGCGCGGCGTCCGCGGTCACCAAGTGGGCCGGCCGGAACAGCCCCGAGCTCGAGCGGCTCGTCCAGCAGGTCAGCACGACCGGCGGCACCCCGCTGGTGGTGGCCGACTCCGGCCGGCTGCTCGGCGTCATCCACCTCAAGGACGTCGTCAAGGACGGCATCCGCGAGCGGTTCGCCGAGATGCGCGCGATGGGCATCCGCACCGTGATGATCACCGGCGACAACGCGGTGACCGCACGCGCCATCGCCGAGGAGGCCGGCGTCGACGACTTCCTCGCCGAGGCCACGCCCGAGGACAAGATGGCGCTGATCCGGCGCGAGCAACGCGGCGGCCGCATGGTCGCGATGTGCGGCGACGGCACCAACGA
>OUNM010746557.1_pt1 | contig 11171 bp, 13 predicted proteins | sample 1769961 | NCBI WGS metagenome assembly OUNM01 (sample SAMEA3914820, study PRJEB12502) | metagenome | biome: forest; material: soil | place: USA | collected 2012-03-12 | depth 0.3 m
CACTTATGATGCATGCACACTCAATTCTCAATGCCTTGAATGGTTTGTAGCTCCTGTGCATTGGAATGAAACAACAACTACGACGGGCCCCAGCATTGCTGTGGGGTCCAATGTTTCCCGGCTCCGGATTCTCGTCGGGATTCGGCCAGTGAGACGGATCCCGGAGCTGGCGAGCCGGACAATTTCCGTTCTTTGCCCCACCCCGGCTCTGGCTGAGACAAAAAGCTTTTGCGGTTATATTGACTTTCTGCGGTATGTTGAATGCACAAGCAGGCTACCTAGAACCCCGTCCCATTCCACATTCCAGTAACATAAACCCGACCGACTCTGCGCGAGACACCACCAGCCTTGACGGCCTGGCGTAGCAGGACAACACCGTGCAGAACGGGCTCCATCGGAGGATGCACCGCTTCTCTGGGCTGTCGCTTTTCGACCGACGGAGGACACACTCAATACCGTAGGGCAGGGTGAGGGAAGGCGGCATACACGCTCTCACTTTAAAGTTGTTGAATGACAGCTGCGAGGTCTGTTGGTGGAGACGGGGCAAGCGAAACAGCGCCGCCGTGGTTCTCAACGCGCGTGTCTGGAGATCGGGCGTTGGCCGGGAGATGGTCAGGGGCTTCCAACTTTCGATCCGTCGATGGGATTGGCTGCTCCCGGGCCACCGCGAATGCCACAGACTTTCTGGGGCAAAGTCGCCGAGCGGGCGGGGCGCGGATGCCGTTGCTCCCGACATCTGTCTCCATCCGTACTCCACAATGCTATGCGCCGGGTGCGCTCGTCAAAAGCCAGCGTGGCGATTTGCGTCTTGGTGGCGGCGTTGAGACCGAGGCCGGAGAGGGAGTTCTCGATCTGGGACCGGTGTTTGCGGCCGAGGCGGGCGGTGTGGTAGTTGGCTTGGACGTGGTCGGTGATCAGCTGGCCGACGGAGGCAAGTTGGCCCGCGATCTCGCTGTCGCCGTCGCCGTCTGGGAGGTACGGCTGGAGCCCTCCAAAGGGTCCCGCTCTCCCTACCTCGACCGCCATCTCTGGTGGTGAAGGGAGGGAAGCAAGGGGCGGACCACGTTCGATCCGTCTCCGACTCCGGCGACTCCCGTTGCTGCTGCCGATGGTGGGTAGAACGGTCAGGGCCGTCGCATTTTTGGTCTCACGACGACGGCGACGAGACAGACAGAACCAAGTCGCTGCTGCTCCGAGGAGGATGCCGACGATGGCCACTCCAATGCCGATGCCGGCTGCGGCGCCGGTCGAGACGCCGTTGTTTGGCGTTTCGCTGCCCGCTCCCGGGTCCGTCCCGTTGGAACTTCCGCTCCCGGCTGTCGCAGAAGTGGCTGTGGTACTGGCGAAGACAGTCGTGGTGGAAGAAGTTCGTTGGGCGTGAACGACTGTGTAGTAGCAAGAATATGTCAAGGCGGTGTTCGCAGGCGCCACCTGGCTTGTTGACACCACGATCGGCGTAGAGCTCGCTGCCACCGTCACCGAAATGTGGTTGTTGTCTTCGAACCCAGCACCGCCATTGAGCTTGGCGAGATCGGTTGGCGCTGCGACGGGACACTTGAGATCGGCTGTGCCGTACGTCCCGGCCGCAAGAAAAGTCGACACGGGGAACCCGAGAACAAGGATATCGAAAGCAGCCGTGGCCATGTTCAGTTGTTCTAGTTTGGATAGCCTGAAGAGATTCAGGGGGGTGGATGAGAGCCCTCTTTCTCGACCAAAGCAAAGTTGAAAGCTGTTGAAATGCAAGAAAGGTTGGTCTGGAGGGAAAAGCCACCAGGGGCAATAGAGCGAGTGGAGGGAAGGGGAAACCTTGACGAGTCAGAAATGGACGCATCTGTTGCGCAAGGCTTTTGCATGACACCGAAGTGCCAGGTACCAGGTACATTCGCTCTGCTTGTTGATGCATGGTCAGCAGAACACGGAGAGTCCAGGGGCCCGCTGCATGGCCCGCTGGACACAGGGCTGCGGCGAATTCCAAACGCTAGTGAGCTAATAATACCCCGTTGTCTTCCTTCGCTTCTTGGTGATGCATGGGCAGCAGACCAACGAGAGTCAAGGGGTCCGCTGCATGGCCCGCAAGACAAACGGTTGCGGCGAATTCCGAACGCTAGTGGGCAGCTGATCCACCGTTGTCTCCCTTTTGGGCACTTTCATGATCACAAATTAGTCATGGACGCAGGGGCTCCAGTGCTAGATCCCTCTGGTGCTCTGTTTACCTCGATTGGGGGCGTCGTGGACGGGTACTTGACGCCGAAGTTGGAAGCCGGCGAAGTGGTGCTTCAGAGACCACGCCTCTGCCTTTGAACTCCTCCGTACTCCAATTACGTTGACATATCCTTCTGTTCATGGACATCTGAGACGGATTCGAAGAACGAGCAACCAGCCTCCTTCCTTTATACCCGCGGCACTGGATTCGATGGAGCTCCCACAGCCCGGTCTCTATGTGGCTGTCGACTTTGGCACAACATTCACTGGTACGAGTATTCCTTTTGGCCCACACCACGTACACGCACCTCCGTCCGCAACAGCCCGGAACCTAACAAGGACTCCCCATCTTAGGAGTGGCATGGCTGAACCCCAAGAGTACCGAGCACATCAAAGTCATCCGCAGCTTCCCTGGTGACGACAACGAACGAAAAGTCCCATCTCTCGTCGCAAAAACACTCTTGCCACATGGCAAACGCAAGTGGGGGTTCCGCTGTGCCAACGAGACGCCCGAAATAGAGACGTGGCGCTTCCTGAAGATGTGCCTCGACCCCGAGTTTCACGCATCTTGCATCAAGCGAGGCCTCACTTGGGTGCCCCGGGACAAGGGCGAGGTACACAGCCTCGTCACGTACTATCTCGGCGAGCTCTACTCACACATCCGCGGGTACATTTCCGACGCCAACGGCTGGACGACTGAGAGCTGGGACGAGAAGGGAATCGAGTTCGCTTTCAGCGTGCCTACAACGTGGGAGGAACCCGCCATCCTCGACAGCTTCAAGGGCATCATCCACGCCGCCGGATTTGGCACATGCAGAGCGCATGAGATTGTCCTGAGCCTCACCGAGCCCGAGGCAGCCGCCGTTGCGTACATGTGTGGCCCCGGGAGGGCGACGACCCTCCAGCCAGGCGATGTCTTCCTAACCGTCGACGCTGGGGGTGGAACGACGGACCTCGCGCTGAGCAAGGTCGTTGGCGTTGAACCTCTCCACCTCGATCAGGTCCACCAAGTTCAGGGGACGGGGATAGGGTCTATGCAGATTGACCTCGCGTTCCAACGCCTGGTGAAGGAAAGGCTGAGAAGACACCCCGAGATGGCGGACCAGCTTCCCGCCAACTTGGACATGAAGCTCGCGCAGAGTCTGTCTTACAGGACAAGGAAACACAACTTGGGGAGGGCCGAGCAGGACCAGGAAGACGACTCGTACACGATTGAGATTCCCGGTGTGCATTTTTCCTTCACCTGCGAAGAGCTCGGGATTCGGCATGGCCACCTCGTCGTTGCAAGGTAGGTTCATCAAGTTCAGTGCCAGCACATACAACGTCTGCCTGGGCTCTTTTTCATTTTAGTCTCTCCTTGTTGTCGTGTTTTCCCGGCGTGTTCGCTCGCCGTGTCATCGTCATGACACATGACCCCTGTCCAGAGTGCGCCCAACAGAGTCCTTTGCTAACACGGATGTCAGAGACGAGTTCGAAAAACTGTTCAGAGATCAATTCGACAAGATTGCAAAGCTTTTGAGTGACTTGCTGCGTGACTTCACAGGAAGTTCGAATGATCCAGTGGTGCGTCATGACATGTCATCCCTCCTTCCCCCCCCCCTGGTCCATCTCCATGCTCACGTTTCGTGGGCGACAATTGACTGAGCACTCGGTCCCTCGGAGCTGCATGTGAGCAAGGAACTGATTTTATGTCTCTTCTTCAGAAATGTGTCATTTTGTCAGGCGGTCTGGGAAGCTCAGCGTACATCCTCCAGCTGCTCCGGGAAAAAGTCCAACAGCCGGGAATGGAATCCTTACGAAGCGCAACTGTCCAGATCAGCCACGATCCTCGAATGGTGGTCACCTATGGCCTCCTTTACGACCGAAAGAACGCAGTCCTCGGCACCCGCATTGCCAGGGCAAGCTACGGCGTCGTGGTGACGGAGCGCTACAACCCAAAAGAACACTTCGGGCTGCGTTGGGAACTCGACCCCTGGGACAACAAAAAGTACGTCCGGGGACAAATAAAGTGGATTGTCCAAAACGGACAGAAAATTACCCACAACCAGCCGCTCCACGCAAAGATCACGCGGCGCGTGGGGGACCAAGAGCTCCTCTCATGGGCTGAGAACATCGTCTCATCAAACAACCCCGAAGTCTAGCAGCAAACCAACGAGAATGACGGTGAGCATTCCCAGCATTTTCCCAGCTGCATCCACGCGTTAAATGGTACATGGCCTGACACAGGATACTCCTCTAGCCGGGGTGAAGAAGCTGTACCAAGTGGAAGCGAATCTCATGGGCGTGCCTCACGACACATTAGTGGCAAAGAAGAAACGAGACAAGCTCTGCTTCTGGAAGAGCGAGAGGTATTATGTCTGTGAATACGACGTCCATCTCACTGTCTGGCCATCCGGATCTCTCCAGGTCGCGGTTTCGCACGGAGGGAAGATCCTGCCGGGCAGTTCCGCCCCGCGCAGTGTTGCGATCCAGGTCCGTCCGTCCTTCCATACCATCCATCCTCAAACAATAGATAGGCACATTCCCTGACTGATACCCTTGGCACCTGTCTCCATAGGCCGACCAAGATCATACGCGGATGAGGATCCAAACATGAGCAACTGTCCCGCCGACGCCCTTCTAGAAGCTGCGACACATGTGTTCCCCCCTGCAGAAAACACAACGGTTGTCAATTCGATTTTCGAAGTAAATAACATAAAGTCCCTCGTGGCTCTAACGCAGAGTTTGGCGGCAGCAGTGGTTATCTGGAGGGGTATTCTTGCGGTGATAAGAGATGCTTGGGTTCAGGTAGGCCCTTTGCTTTCTTCGAAAAAACCCCCTTATCTTGACGTATAGGTGCCTTAGGTAGAGATATTAACTTTATGGCGATAATAATTTATCGCTCCCCTTCCCCGTATTCCAACCCTACCACCTCCCCATGTCCCGCAACTACATCCAGTGTCGGCAGCTGTTAGCTCTGGAGATACTGGAGAGAAAGGACATCAAAGTTGACTCACGATGGATCCATGCGCCATACACCATCGACTCGGATAGGCAGCGAGCTGCTTGCAGTCACCGCCCATCAAAAACTGACAAGTATGACCGCTGCAGAAGGCGTCTAGGCCGCACCCGTTGGAACATTCCTGGACATGGCAAGTGTGCTGCTCGCAAAACCTGTACTTTGTCTGGGTCGACATGATGACGCCGTCGCACCGCGTCTGCGCGGAAAAGAGGAGCTGGCACCGATGCCTCGAGCAGCACTGTGTTCCATCAATCTTGGGCGCGCTGCATAGGGGTGTCGCGCACTCGTGGTCGATGCAGTATGTCAACCGCGACGACTTCTCGTTGCTGCAATCCGCCGGCGAGTTGCACGTGTGGTTTGCGCAGAACTGACTCAGTCCGGACCGACGCTCTGTCCTCCCACCCCAGCAGCCGGGCCTGCGGCAAGTGTGTTCGGCGCAGAAATTACCCTGGCCGGCGTCCTCCCGCGGCTGATCGCAGCCGCCGCCGTGCTTGCACTTCATCTTGAGGTGGGATTCGCACCAGCCGTTGAGTTGGACGGCGGGGTTTTGACACGCGCCTCTGCACCTGTGTGCTTGGCACAGGGTGCCGCCCTGCCTGATGACCTGTCCGCAGTCTTTGACTCGGCATGTGTGCGCTCGGCAGTAATTCCCAAGCCGCGGGTCCATTATCTGGTTATAACATTGCAGCAGTTGGCAGCGTGGGTTGGTGAATTGCGGTTGGTTCCCCCATGACAACTGCATTGTTATCAATACCTCTTGGAGACAGGAGTTGTGAGACGTGACCGGGTAACTGCCTTAAGTGGCGGTGAGGTACGGAGTACGTAAGAAAGGAATTGGATCGGACGGGGAGTGAGGGGCACACGACGTAGAGTCTTAACTGCTATCGCAACATTGGGTTGGGCAGCAACGAACGCTCACGATCGGGCACCAAGGTCACAAGGCTGCGCAGCAAATGGTTGAAACTCAACCCCTGGAAACTTATTGGCCAACGCCAACATGTGACAGCGCCCGTGATACTGGATTTGTAGATAAGATAACCATCAAGGTGTTACACAGCAGGACTTGTTTAGGTTAGCGTATGGGCCGTCAACATGCCGAGGCTCGCCAGCAAGGTGATCCTCGTGACCGACGGTGCCGACTCTGCTGCGCCGGGCTGAGCTCCTGGAGGCGCATGTCTGTGTTGTGGTGGTGTCGAGTGAGGGGCACAATATGGCCCCCAGGGCGGAATTCTGTATGACAACTTGGAAATTAATGGGGCTCTGCGAGGTCACTGTCAGTCGCTCTCAACAGTACCGGGACAAAGACACGAAGCCCCGCCGACGCCGCGCGCAGACATATTGTCAGCACGGCCAACAGCCAGAGCAATGCGGTCATCATTGGTTTTGGGCGGGAGCTGGCCGAGCGGTGGACAGCTTGGTGGGAGACACGCTAGCTATCCCGGGGACAATTCGGTTCCAGTTGCGATCACAGTGGACCAGCTGAATGGGCCGAGAATTCTGTGTGTTGTCGACTGCACTAATATCGCATTCAACGAAGTCCGAGTGCCTCCATGCGCCTGGCGACAACAACCCGCCGCTCCTCGGAGCTTAGCGAGCTTGGCATGGCCTAACAGAGCACATACTGTGTATGTATGGCCTTCTGTATATATTCTTACTCGTTCCTCTGGCTCCCTTTGCTGTAGGAGCTCTTCAATACACTCTATTATCTCCTACTCCAATACGCTATTACCAACGCTCTATTTATCCGTACTGTGACAGCAGACCCCACGCCACCATCCAAAAAGTCCGCATCAACATGGGGGCCACAACCCGCTCAAGCGTGATTCCCCAGGCTTCGGCAGTCGTTTCGGGGTCCTTTCTGGCCGGTATGACTTTTGCCGCACGGCTCCACGGCAAGATTAGTGCAGATCTAACAAACGGCTGACGTTGCAGGCGCGATGTTCGGACTATCCCTCATCGCCATTCCGGTTCTTGTCGACATCAACTCCGATCCTGCGCATCTCGTCCGCCAGTGGGCGAGGCTGTACGGATATGGCATCCAATACATGCCGGCTGGCGCGATAGGAACGACCGCTCTGTACGCGTACGCCGCATCCACCAAGGCTCGTTCGTCCCAGCCGTGGCAGACCTACGCCCTCGCAGCCGCCGCCACCATGACCATTGTGCCCTTCACCTGGTTTGTCATGGCGCCGACGAATAATGTCCTGTTTGGATTGAACGAGCTGGCTGGCGGCGCAAAGGGCTTGGTCCATGTTCATGAGTTGATTGCGAAATGGCAGTGGCTTCACTTTGTCCGCTCTCTGTTCCCGCTCATCGGAGCTGTGGCTGGGCTGAGGGCTACTTTGGGCGAGTTCGCCGTGTAGATAGTTAGCCGGTCTTTCAGGCGCTCTGCTGAGCTTTTTACGCAAATCGAAAAGCCTGTTGATGAAAGAAACCTGACATTTCCATGTCCGCTCCCGCCGACGGGCGTGTCATAACAAGGTACAGATGTATCACGCCTAACCCTAACCCTTCCCTACCCCTTTTGCCCCTTTTCATACCCGTTTCAGGTGAACAAGTCGATCTCCAGCCGCCTCCCAGGAATGGAAGCTAAAGATCTGAGAATGGAGCTCGGAATATCTTCAAGAAGGCGTTCGAGACGGCTCCTTCTTTGGTATTCCGTTGACCATTCTTGCATCTCTCCACTGCTGCAAGCTCTCGGGCACTCCGACAACACCAAAAAAAAGTTCGGGCTCCGCAATTCCCGAGCACCAAGTATAACCACCGTTACGAATGAATCGCCAGGGAGATTTATGCCGTGACATTGCTAAACCTTACAACCTCGCATTACTTCATCCTCGCCGTGCCACATCGCGACAGCCACATCCCATTCAGCTCATCACTCTCTTAGCTCCTACGTTGCCAGTCACCCAACGCACAGCCGTCAACCATGGGGTCAAACGACATCTTCGAGCGCGACGAGGCGTTCTGGAACAACTATCTCAAAGGCCGACCAACAGCCCCGGAGGCCTTCTTCGACCGCATCTTCCGCTACCACGAGGAGAAAGGCGGCCAGTTCGGCACCGTGCACGACGCCGGCGCAGGAAACGGACCATACGGGCACAAGCTCCGATCCCGTTTCGACACGGTCATCATCTCAGACATCGGGGCCGAAAACGTGCGCCTTGCCCAAGACCGTCTCGGGACGGACGGCTTCCGCTACCGCGCGGCCCGCATCGAGGACGCGGCCGAGATCGCCCCCGGCAGCGTCGACCTGGTCTTTGCCACCAACGTGCTGCACTTTGCGGATCAGCACACGGCGCTGCGCGCCATCGCGCAGCAGCTGGCTCCCGGCGGGACCTTGGTGGTCGGCGCGTTTGGCTCGGCGCGCTTTCGCGACGCCGAGGTCCAGGATGTCTGGGCGCGGATCACGCACCAGGCCGGTCGGGCTTTGCTTAGGCACGCGGACGACCCGGCTCAGACGCAGAAGGTCATGGAGCGCAGCTCGGGGTTCTACAATGTCGCGCCGCTGGACGAGGCGCTCTTCGAGCCCGGTGCGCGGCGGATCCATCTCAACATGGGCCAGGGCGGACTGACGTCCCTGCTCCCGCCCGAGGTGGCGGCCTCCGAGCCGGATTACGCTGGTCCGAATGATGTTGAGGTGTGGGAGGAGGAGGCGGGCTGGAGCGTCAAGACGGACTTGGAGGGCGTCAAGTCTCACTTTGCGTCATTTCCGTTTTCGACACTGGATCCGGCGGGCTACGAGGAGCTGTGGGAGGAGCTGCGGGCCCTGCTCAAGGATGGACGGGTGGTGGAGGCTTACTTTCCGGCGACGGTTATTCTAGCAACGCGGCGGTAGAGTGTCCGTTTGCTACATGTATCTATGTACCGCGATATGTACTTAGACGCAAATGAATTCAAAGCCCAAGAGACTACAATTCCTATCCCGTGGCTGGCTTCGGTGAGAACAATCCCCGTGAGGGTTGACGCCATCCTTGGGAATCGTGCCGAATGCCCACGCCCGCACAGCTGTCGGCGTCCGAGCGCAGTTACGGGATGTTGGTAAGCTGGCAGGCTTGCTGTCCGTTTGATTATTCAGATTCCTCGGAGCTCAAAGCATTCCGACAACTCCAATGTCGGGACCCGAGCGAAGTCTTTTCGGTTGGAGTTTGCGAGCAGGCGGGTCCGGATCAAAGTTGCCCTTTTTGGAACACCTTGGGAGCGGGTTGGGCCAGGGCCATGACGTGACCTGTCAGCAAGCCACGCGGGCATGGAGGTGACAGGGGTTCTCAACCAGGAACTGCATCCATTAACGCAACCCAGACTGGTGGGAACTTCACCATCTCTGATACAACCCTGTGGATGGATTGCGCTTTACCAGCGGCGCCGAACTATTGCTTAGGGGACCTGATCTTGGTCCAGCTCAGGCCCCTGAACCCGCCGTCAAAGGACAAGCTGCTCGGCGGACCCCGACTCCGCCCAGGAGGTAAGATTTGGTGAACATGGCGAGCAACATTAGAGTTTAAAATGTCCCAGTCTGCTGGGTTTTTCGCGCGGGATAGGAGGTGAAGAGTCTCGGTGTGTGGTCTTCTTGGATCCAGGTCACCAGTTTGTTCTGCATGAGACTTTGATTTACCCGCCCTTGCCCTCAATACCGGGGACCAATCAGAGCGATGAAGCTACCATCTGGTCTGCATCTTTGGGTGCTCCTCGCATGGAGTAACCTCGCGGTTGCAGATGAAACAACGGACGGTCAGTGATATGCATGCACTCTCCAATCAGGCCTCAGCCACTGATTCGCTCGACGGCCGGCAGCCGCTGAGTACCCCAACCTTGGCGTCCCCTACCTGTTCACGGAGGATCCTGTCACGGTAAGTGTTGCTTTCAGGCCTTCCAGTTTGGGCCTCGCCTCCATGCATCACTGGTCCCAAGCTTATCATGCTCGCAGCCTTTGCCACATGGCCTGCCATGGGGTCTTGCTCCAGCGAGTCTTTCGAAACGGTCCAACCCATGTAAGTGCTGATGGCAAGAACTTGTTCCCAAATCTCTTAGGGGGAGGCTAACGATGCGGCAGATGGTAAGTCTCCTAACCCAACCAGTGTCGTCAAGTGTCAATGATTGTGATTGTGCTCATACTGGAATTTAGAGGGTAGGTGAAGCCCCGTGCCTTGTTCATCGCGCGAAAAACGGACCCGCTGACAAACTCACAGTTCCGCCCGTAACTGGGTAAGTTGGTTCTCAGCAACTGGCCCTCCGTTTCGTTTGCACTGACCTTTTTTATTTTAGAGTGATCCGTCGCTATGAGTTCACCATTGCGCGAAAGACCATTGCCCCTGATGGGTATTCAAAGCCTTCCATTCTCATCAACGGGCAATTTCCTGGCCCTCTGATCGAAGCCAACTGGTACGAACTCCTGGATGCCAAGTGTTGTTTTTTGTGCCACTCACCCACTAATTAACTGGAAAATCCAGGGGCGACACAATCCAAGTCAAGGTTACCAACAACATTCAGGGTCCTTCTGCAGGGACATCGATTCACTGGCATGGTTTCCTGCAGAAAGGCACGCCGTGGATGGATGGCGTCCCGGGTATCACGCAGTGCCCTATCGCCCCGGGCAAGACGTTCACTTACACCTTTATTGCGGACTCGTACGGTACCTCGTGGTACCACTCGCATTTTTCCTCCCAGTATGCGGACGGTGCATTTGGTCCGATTGTCATCCATGGCCCGCAAACTGCGGATTACGACGTTGGTCAGTAAACTTGGTCAAATGGCGCCCGTTGAAGGGCACGGTTCTGACCGAGTAACAGATCTCGGCCCGTTCTTGCTCACTGACTACTACCACCGGAACCACACGGACATCAACACGGCCATCTTCAACTCTGACTTCAACATTGTGGCGGTTCCTGCTGTCAATACGCTCATCAACGGCCGCAACAACTTCAACTGCTCGCTGAAAGCGGCAGGCGACAACACCCCGTGTGTCAGC